>WPCK01204950.1_pt1 | contig 158884 bp, 114 predicted proteins | sample 5399851 | NCBI WGS metagenome assembly WPCK01 (sample SAMN12869471, study PRJNA574797) | sludge metagenome | isolation source: wastewater treatment of pH11 | place: China:Beijing | collected 2019-05-20
CGAACCCCGGTCCGTTCTGCGAGGGCCAACGGCCCGAACGTTTGCGACCTGACAGCAATCCCCCAAGACAGGAAACCTACGGCCCGGCGGTTCGGCGAGGTCGGGAGACCTGCGCCGAACCCGCCGATCGCGCAACTTCAAAGACTTCCGTCGGGGGCGGCCGTCGGGCGGCCTCCCTCCGTTTCGCGCGGTAGTGTACGGCGGCAGACTTCCTCATCGACCTGGCTGTCGCCCGTCATGTCGAATGTGACTTGATGGGTACCGCCGACGATTTCCGCGACCAACGCATCGATGTCGTCACAATCAAAACTGCCGTCGCCATTAAAGTCGCCCGTTGAGACGATGCTCACTTCCACATTATCGAGATACGACAGAGACGACGAAAACGGAAAGGCAAAGTTGACGAAAACGAATCGATCTAACAACTCGAGCGGGCCGCTGCGAAACGGCAGACCCTGCTGAACCTGCTGCAACGGGCTCCCCATGGTACCCCACGACATGTCGAAGGTATCCGCCACGAGGTCGATGTCTAGTTCAACCGTCTGCCAAATATCCCGGGGATAACTCGGGACAGCCACGAAGCCGGCCGGGCCGGGGGCCACATACCGTATCGAACCATCGGGATGCCACCCCAGTTGCGGCCCCCGAACTGTGGCGCCGTTTGAGCCTCGACCAACGTACACCGACCCGCCGCCGCGTGGTCCGGCAGGCACGAAGATATCAAAGCGAGCGCGGATAATTTGTTGGGGCGTTTCCGGTATTACCTCGTTGAAGATATTAGGCAAGTGAATATTGTTGTTGGGGTCGTCAATGTCCATTTTGAGTGAATTCCCGGACGAACCGGGGTTGAAGGTCTCGGTCGCGACGATGGACATTTGATCGGTTGCAGTTTCAAGTGAAGTACTACCAAAGCTTCAAGCTCCGGCGGGCATGTCCACGTCAGGATTCGTGCCGATACTCAGGCCATCAAGATCGCCGTCGGACAAGACCTGGCACTGGCACATCGTTGGGACGATGCACATGATGGCAACGATAAGGAGTGTCGTTTGTTTCATTGGTGGCTTCCTTCGACTGCGGTACAATGAAAAAGCCGTGGACTCCGGCGCGCAGACTGGGCGCTGGGCCGTGGCGGTCCGCCTGCGGCGGACTCCAAAGGGCCGAGGAGAGCGTTGCTTAGCCGGCGTGTCTCTCCCCGGCTGTTTTTTTATTTGGTGGTTAGTTGTCAGTCTTTAGCCTTTGGGGTCACCAGCCCCATGTTGTCTTGTTCGCTTGTTACAACCAGTTTGGAAACCGCCGGGGGCTAGCGCCCAATGTCGCTTACTTTGTAGAACAGTTGTCCTCAACTGTTTCTCTTCTGCTGCGACATTCGCTGAAGGTTGTGCGGAACAGTTGAGGACAACAGTTCTACAATCCCCAAACCAAGTGCCATTGGGCTAGTGCCCAGCGGTTGATCCAATCAGCCGGAACGCGCTAGCGTCCGGTTCATTTGGCGTTGTCATTTGTCGCTGACGTCGTGGGCGTAGGATGGTCATTCTCCACGGCTCCCTCTGCCTTTTTGGGTCCGATCAGGGCCACCGCTTCTGCGCGGAGCAGTTCGAGCATTGCCCGGGTGATCCATAGGCACGTTGGGGTTTGCATCTCCTCTTCAATGGCCGGCAGTGTTTTCGAAAGTAACTCGCGGGCTGCGTCCCGTTGCCCGAGTTGCCATTGCGTCATCGCCAATCGCAATTTGAGTAAGTTGATGGAATGGGAGCGAAGTGGTGGGCCGCTGGGATAAAGTTCGAGGGCGTTTTCGAGCTGTTTGGCGGCTTGCTCGAACTGGCCGGCCCGATGAAGCGCTGTCCCCAACAAATAAGGACGCCTACTCGGTTCGTTCAGTGGATTCGTGGCGAGATATTCCTCGGCAAGTTTTACCGGCACACGTGGATCTTCGAGCGCGCCGGGCAGGAGGCACGGCGTCACGATGGGCCGATTTCTGCCGCGCGGCACAATTTCGCTGAACGGCAACTTGACAATGGTCTCGCACGTTGCGCGGTAGCCCGCCGTATCGCCCAGCCGAGCCTGCATGAGGGCGACGTAGAACAATGAACCGGCCCGGCACGAGGGATCCGTCAGCGTCTTTGCGCTCGCCGACGCCCGGTCGACATAGTCGACGGCTTGTGGGGACCTTTCGGTAGCAGACAAGTAATGCGCGACGCAGGTATAGAGCCTTACGATCTCAATTATTGTCTCGGGATCCGTAGTGTTCTCAATTTCAGCTCGGTGCTGGTCGCAGATTTCCATGGCTCGCTTAAATGCCGCTTCGGCGTCTTCCGACTTCGCCGATACCCACGCTGCGTCGCCAAGATAACCGGAAAGCATGGACAACATGAACCAGAGGCGGGGCATTTTCGGGTCTTTGAGCGATACCTTCTCAAGCAGATCAATCGATTGACGAAGTGAGTTGTCGTATTGGGGCCAGCAGCGGCTCACCCCTTCGACGAGAAACGCCCAGTCGTGGTACCTGTATGCGGCTGTGTTCAGGAGAGAGACGGAGTCGGGAAACTCTGCAACGAGTCTCTCAAGCTCTTCCGAACCCCGGCGATAGGCTTCGTCAGCGTCCTGGGCGAAGTCTGGATCCGTTATACAAAGTCTGGCTACTTCCAAGAATCCGTCAACCGCTTCCAAACCGCGCTGTTGGTTATCCGGCGCATCAGCCGCCATTTGGCCATAGTCGTCCATTGCGCGCCGGATCAGTCGGCGGGCCTCTGCTTTGCGGGCGTCTTTCGATGAAGTCTCGGCCAATAGAAGCTCGGCGAGGCGGACGTGATCTGCGGGACCGCCGGCGCGGCTTACCTCATCGGCCGCTTCTCTTGCGAGCGCGTCGACGCCTGCTTGATCGCCTCGCGCTTCGAGCAACTGCTTGAGACTGCGCAACGCGGAATCGATGCTGTTATGTTTTCCACGGTAACGCTGGCGGAAGATTGTTAATGCCTGGCGAATTGCGTCCTCAGCGTCCGCGAATTTCTGCTGCGCAATCAGCGCGTTCCCCAGTGCGAGCAGGCCCCACGCCGTCTCTGGATGTCCTCGTCCGTGCAGGCGGCGATGCATGTCGACAGCCTGGCGAGCGGCTTGCTCCGCCTCGGGATAGCGGCCCTGCTCGACAAGTACATCAGCCTGGCCGTGCAGGATGACTGCGAGTTCCGGATACTCGGCCCCAGAAGCCTTCGATAGCGACAATGCTTCTTCCGTCACCGTCTGGGCATCGTCTAATCTCTGCAAGGAGATTAACACCCGTTGCAGGACCGCGCTGGCTTTAAACACTGGCGAACCCGCTGTGCCGCAAGCCCGGTAAATGCGCAGTGCGTCGCGAGCAGCGTCTTCGGCTTCCGGCAGACGCGCCTGCTCATTGCGGCACCACGCGGTATCAACCAGGATCTCCGCGACGCGCTCATGATCAGGACCAAAAGCGCGGCGTCGCAGGTCCAACGCCCTCGCCAAATGTGGCTCCGCGTTGTCGGCGGCTCCCAGCCGCCAATAGGCCCGGCCGATCGTCGCGCGAATTTCGGCTTCGACTTCCGGCTGGTGGTCGAGCCCGGCGCCGAAACTGGCCGAAGAATCATCCAGTAACTGCCGAACCGTGTACTGAGCATCCTTCGCTTCGTCTGGATTCGCGGAACGGAGCATGCCTTGAAGCAGGTTGGAAACTGCCTGGGCTTTCGCGTTTTCCGTTAGGGCCCGTCGCTCGCTGCTTCTCGTCTGGACGTTGCTCATCGTGAGAGCAGCCACGGCAGCGACGAGGAGCAATACAAACGCTGCGGCAATCTTGTTGCGACGGATGAACTTTTTGAGCCGATAGCCGGCCGTCGGCGGACACGCTTGGACCCGCTCGTCGTGCAAGTAGCGCTCGATGTCACGGGCCAGGCTGTTGGGTGTTTCGTAGCGACGATTGCGGTCCTTTTCCAGGCACTTCATTACGATCCAGTCGAGCTCGCCTCGGATCTGTTGGCTGAGGTGCCGGGCATCGGTACGGCGGTGCTCGGCGATCGTGGTAGCTAGATCGGCGGCGAGGGTGCTAATGCGGGCACTGGGGCGTGGCGGTTCTTCTTCGCGGATGATTCGCCGCAGCTCGTCGTGGCCGGCCGCGTGCAGCCGGTCCTTGCCGAAGGGCGTGGCGCCGGTGAGCAGCTCATAGAGAAGAACCCCCAGTGAATAGATATCGCTGCGAGTGTCGACACCGAGCGGGCTGAGCTCGGCCTGCTCCGGGCTCATGTACATGGGCGTTCCGACCAATTGGGTGAAGGCCGTCATGAGCGTGTGCTCGGTGAGCCGCTGACTGAGGGCCTTGGCCACGCCGAAGTCGATGATCTTGGGCGCGGGCCGTCCGTCCTGCATGGCCACCAGCACGTTGGTCGGCTTGAGGTCGCGGTGGATGACCCCCTTCTGGTGGGCATGCTGGACTGCCTGGCAGACGGTCACGAACAGATCCAGACGCTCCTTGGTGGTGAGGTTGCACTGGTCGCAGTATTCGGTGATCGGGACACCCTGGACCAGTTCCATGACGAAATAGGGACGGCCCAGGGTAGCCATCTCGCGGAGCGAGATGGACTCCCTCTCCCGTGTAGTCATCTCGCTCCGCGAGATGAGATCCTTCTCTTCCCTCTCGCGGAGCGAGAGGGCTACCCTGGGATCCCTCTCGCGGAGCGAGAGGGCTACCGTGCGGAGCGAGCGGTCGACACTGGTCGTCCCAGCGTCAAGCACTTTGGCGATGTTGGGATGGTCCATCATCGCCAGGGCCTGCCGCTCGGCCTCGAAGCGGGCGACCACTTCGCGGGTATCCATGCCCGGCTTGATGACCTTCAGCGCCACGCGGCGCTTGACTGGCCGTTCCTGCTCGGCCAAGAACACGACACCCATACCCCCTTCGCCGATCTGCTGCAGCAGTGTGTAGGGGCCGATAATGGTGCCAGGCTCTTCCTGCAAACACGATTTCATTAGGCTTGGAAGGACAGAATCGACAGCGGCCTGGCCCTGTTCAACCAGGTCCAAGTCCTTCCGATGTCCGGCCAGAAGCCGCTCGACGTGGTTTCGCAAATCCGCGTTCTCCCCGCATTCGCGATCCAAGTAGGCGGGCCAATCGTCCGGCCCGCACTGTTCTACGGCGTTCAGAAAGATCGATTTCACTTGGGCGGCATCTGGCTTCATCGCAAGATTCACTTCGGCTTCACTGGGTAGTGCGAAAACCGTGACCGGAAACTACCAACCATCCACGAAAAATCTGGGATATGCCGGAACTCAATCGGCGTCGGTCAATGCCGCTCGCAGCCAGGCCTGGGCATAGGTCCATTGCCGATATGCGCTGGTGTGGGGCACGCCCAGCGCTTGAGCGGCTTCGTCGACGGACAGGCCGGCAAAAATGCGTAGTTCCGCCAGACGCGCGGCGGGAGCGTCATCCACTGCCAGCCGTTCCATCGCGTCGTTGAGCGCTAGAACATCGAAAGCGCCGTCACAAACGGCGATGTCCGCTTCGGCGAGGACAACGCGACACTGATCTCCGCCATGTTTCTGCGCATGCTTGCGGCGAAAGGCTTCCACCAGGATTCGTCGCATCGCCTCGGCGGCGGCCGCGAAGAAGTGGCCTCGACTATTCCAATGCTGCGCCTTCTCGACATCCACGAGTCGAATGTAGGCATCGTGCACCAAGGCGGTCGCCTGCAGCGTCTGCCCGGGCTTCTCCCGCGCGAGTTTCTGTGCGGCGAGCTTTCGCAATTCGTCGTATACCAAAGGCAGCAACTGCTCCGCGGCCGTTGGGTCGCCCGACTCGATTTGCGACAAAATCTGCGTCACATCGGACATGCCGACATTGTAGCAGGCAATCCGACGGCATCGCCATGATCCAAACGCTCGCGATTTCGGCACAAACTTATGTCCGAAACCGAGCGATTGTTTGCCATCGCCGAACTTACCCTCACGCAGCGACCGGCGCGGCTTACGGCTGGTAGTCCGGGTTCGGCAGCGGCATCTCGGCCGATACGTTCGCTCGCCAGTCGTGAAGCTGGGCGCGCAGCGCATTTGCCCTATCGGGAAACCTGGCGACGAGGTTGTGCGCTTCCTCTCGATCGTGGGCCAGGTCATAGAGTTCGAGCCGATCGTCCTCGAAGAACTCGATCAATTTCCAATCGCCGACCCGCACCGCGCCGCTGGGCGATCCGCCTTGGTTGCTGTAGTGCGGGTAGTGCCAGTAGAGCGCCGTACGTGTAAGCGCACCCGGTTTTCGCAAGAGCGGCGCCAGGCTCTCGCCGTCGCAATGCTGCGCCGGCCGCGCGGCCAGGCCCGCCAGGTCGAGCAGCGTGGGATACAAATCGGTTGTGATGACTGGGGATTCGCACACGCACCCCTCGGCAATGTGCCTTGGCCACTTGATCAACAGCGGCACGCGGAGGCCCCCTTCGTACAGCCAGCCCTTGCCAGCCCGCAAGGGAGCGTTTGAGGTGGGCGACCCCTCGGCGGTTGACAGGCCGCCGTTATCGGACGTGAAGAGGATGATCGTGTTGTTGGCGATCCCCCCCTGTGCGAGTGCTTCCATTACGCGACCGACGCTTTCATCGAGGCTGGCGACCTTGGCCGCGTAGATGGCGTGATCCTGAATGCGGCGGTCTAGGGTCGTGCCTTCCCGGCGGAACCGTTGACTCGTTGGCGTCGGCAATGCCGCTGCGCGTGCCTCGAACTGCTTGATCAACTCCGGCTTGGCCTGCAGGGGGATGTGTACGTCGTAATGGGTCAGCCACAACAGAAAGGGCTTGTCGCGCGCCGCTGCGATAAACTTCACCACCTCGTCGGTGAGCCGGTCGGTCAGGTATTCTCCCGGCGGGCCATCGGGCAGGTCGGCTGTGCGGAACGGGCCAAAAAACATGTTGTCTGCATTGGGAGACATACCGACCGCCGACGCAAAACCCTGGTCGGTCGGCAGGTAACCAGCGCCCCCCAAGTGCCACTTGCCAATCAGCGCGGTCGCGTAGCCCGCCTCGGCAAAGGCCTCGGCTATCGTCACTTCGTCCAGGGGCAATTGATGGCGATAGCGAACCGGATTGAGTTTTCCGCGCCGTGCGCCAGGAATGTAATCGGTGAGGTGCAATCGCGCGGGATACTTGCCCGTCATCGCGGCGGCGCGCGTGGGCGAACAGACGGGACACGCCGCATAGGCTTGAGGGAACCGCATTCCTTGCAACGCGAGCCGGTCAAGATGCGGCGTTTCGTAAAACGTGCTGCCGGTCGAGTGCAAGTCGGCCCATCCGAGGTCATCCGCCATGATCAGGACGATGTTGGGGCGCGCGGCCGCGTCATCGGCCGACGGCTCCGTCGCATGAGTGACGACACACGATGCGGCCAAGGCCACCATCGCCGCCAGAATGCGATTCAGCATGTTGCGCTTCCCTCGGCCGCTGAAATGGACGGGCCGTTGGCCCTGGGGGAGGTGATAATGCCCGCTTTCCCAGCCCACCGGGCTCATCGTACCACACAAGTCGCCATCGTGAGTTTGCCCGATGCCGCCGGATTCATCCGGCGGTAGGTTCACCATCCACCTAAGCGGTACAGCCCACATTCCATCGGCCGAGCGATTCGTGTCTTAACCGAGTGTGACGATCCGAGGCCGAAACGAGCGACCTTCAGGCAGCAGGGCGCGGTGATCCCGCTCAAGGCCCTGATCCTGCTCGTTGGCAACATCCAGGGTAGCCGACCGCGCGACTTTCGGCCTCGGCTGTGTGCGTGCCAATGGAGCATCGATCGCTCGGCCGATCCGCTGTTATCTTCCTCGGCCAGGTTGTCGATGAAACTCCTCCGGATAAATCCGGAGGTATCTCCTCAGAATTGTGCAAAACAACGAGCATTCATTGGGAGATGCTGATGCCCGAGATCCCTGCCCGATGGGCTGGGCCAGGCAAACGACTGGGGCTTCGCCCCTGCTCGCGAGACCAAAGATTCACCGACATGATGACGACCTTGTGTCTCACTCTGCCGATTGTGCCAGCTGGGCTTCTGCAAATCGAGCGGACGCCGAGCCCGATGACCGCAAGAGGGGAGCCCGCCAGATCAGCCCAGCGTGCGGTCGAGGAGTTCTCGGGCAATCCCCGCGAAGTCGCGACGGGCGGGCTTGAGCGATCCAGCGTCTCGATGGGGCCACGGGAAAAAATGACGTGGGACCTTGAACCCCGATAGCTTGTCACGCAGCAGCCGCTCCCAGGTGGACGGCTGATGTGTGAGAGAATCCACAAACGCAATGGGCCGAAATCCGAACTCGCTGTCCGGGTAGGGCACAACGATCGCCTGAACGACGCCAGGGGCACCCAGCAAGACCCCTTCAATCTCCTCGGGATGGATGTTCTCACCCCCCGAGACAAACATGTGGTCCTTGCGGCCGAGCAAGGTGAGCCATCCGTCGGCATCGAGCTGCCCGAGGTCCCCTGTGGCAAACCAGCCATCCGCTCCCGTGCAGGGGAGCAGTCCTGCTGGTCCACGATATCCCTGGCACAAGGTGGGGCCACGTACCAGGATTTCACCCAGGGGAGAAATGGACAGCTCACGCTGCGGCAGAATCTGGCCCGCGGTCTGCAATTGGCGGAATGAGGCTCCTGGGGGCGTTGTCGTGACTTGCGAGGCCATTTCGGTCAGGCCGTAGGTGGTATGCAGTGGCAGTCCCAGCGCAAGCGCCTGGCTGATCAGGTGAGCAGGGCAGGGAGCCCCCCCGACGAGCGCGGCCTTCCAGCCTTTGGCCGGTGGATGGCCATCCCGCAACAGGCGATAAAGCTGGGTCGGCACCAGCGAGCAATGCGTGATATCCTCTGGTATGGCCGTCGGCCTCGCTTGGCCGCCCGCGATGACAACGCAGGCCCCAGCCAGGGCACAGCGGACGACAATGGCGATGCCGCTCACATGATATAAGGGGAGCGATAAGAGCCAGCGGTCGCCCGGCCCCAACGGCAGATTCTCATTCGATCCTGTGGCGCTCGCAAAGTGGGCCGACAGGGTGTGCTGAATGGCCTTGGGGGTCGAAGTCGTACCGGACGAAAACAGGACGGTGGCTGGCGCGGTGTCGTCGAGCTCCCAGGGGTTGGCGCCCGTCGGCCGGGGCCATCTGCCGAACTCGAGACCTTGCGCGAAATCGTCTGGCAGCCTCTGTTCGATCCCCGCACACTTGGTGGCCTGCTCGATTTCACCTTCCGGCCAGCGGTCGGAATACAAGCAGGCCACGGCTCGGTGCCGCCACAGGGCCCACAGCAGGGCGACATGTTGCCAGGAGGGTTTTGGCGTGAACCCGGCGCATCGCACGGCCGGCAGCGGTATCGCTTCGAGTTTTCGCTGCAGTGCGGTTACCGCGCGGTCCAGGTCGTCGTACGACAACACCAGCGAATCGTGTACGACGGCCGGCGCGGTCGGCTGCCGACGGGCCCAGGCGTGAATGGGACAGGGGACGGTGGCCATTAGGTGACCCCTTGCAGTAGGTCCCAACGGATCTGCGGCTGGCCGGGTGCCACGATTCGCCCGTCCATGAACTGGATCCGTGAGTCCAGCAGGTCACCGAGCAGACGCACGTGTGCTTCCAGCCCTGCGGGAACGCCGGGTGCGAATTCGTGGGCGAGCCGGGCCACGGCGGCCGTGCCGATCCCGCTCTCAAACGCCCCACTGAACACCAGTCGGATTCCGAGGTTCGCGAAGTTTGCAATCTCCGTACGGCCGCCAAGCAAAGTCGGTTTGACAACGAGCGCCTCCGCGTGCGGAAATCGCATCTTGATTTCAGCCGCGGGAGTGGCCTCACAGAGTGTTTCGTCGAGCGCATAGGGGACTCGGGTTTCTTGCCAGAAGTCCTCCAGCTGTCCCGGATCGTCGATCGGTTCTTCGATGTAATCGATGGGAACTCCTCGAACTCCCTGGCCGAACTCGATGGCTTGATCGAGTGTCCACGCGCGATTGGCGTCCAGCCTTAGGCCCTGCCCAGCGGCGAGTGACTCGCGCACGCGCCGCACCAAAGCGGCGGACTCGGTCGGTGAACCGAGCTGAGGCCCTACCTTGATCTTCACGGAGGGAAAGGGGGAGCTCGCCAGCCGGGACACCATCGCCATGACATCCCGCGGCGTACCGGTAACGAGCGCGTTGATAGGAACGGGAGGCACGGGCTCGGCCAGGTCGCACAGCGTGTCGGCCGCAAAACGCAACGAGGCCGATGACGTCATATCTCCCGTCCGGAATTCGGTCATGACCGCCTCGAGACCTTCGCGACTGAACCCTGGCAAGGGAGAGGCCTCCGCCCAGCGGTTTTCTGCGCGGAGATCGCGAATCACCAGCCCTTCCCGCGCGGCATACTCTCGGCCGGCCAGACCAACAGGTCGCATGGGCAGGCGGAATCGGTAGGCGACCAGATGGGGCTCGGTGGACATGGTCCATTCCGTCGTACGCAAGTGGACGGTCAGCTCGCAGACTTGGAGTGGCGATGGTGGAGTTATCGGAAGTTCGGTCGGCCACCCGTGGCGGTGGTTCTTGTCCGCATCAGGGGAGCAAACATACAAGGATGAACGCCAGCGATTGCACCAGGAGGAACGCAGCCGTTCCGCCCAGCAGTGGGTTCAACGATTCGGCATCGCGGCGCCAGACCTCGCGGATCAGCCACAGAGCTGGCAACGCCGCAAAGGCGATCAGCCATGCCCTCCGGTTGAGGATACCACTCCAGCCGAGGACCAGCGGCAACATCATCGAGGTCACGATCATCACGGTGTACTCGGCCCTTACGAAGTGCGATCCAAAACGCACGGCCAGTGTCTTCTTTCCGGCCAAACGATCTTCGTCGATATCTCGCAGGTTATTGACCGCCAGGATTCCCGTGGAGACGAGGCCGGGGGTCAGGCCCGCGACCAGCACATACCAAGGGAGCCGGAGGGCCTGAACGTAGTAGGTCCCTCCGACCGCAACGGGACCGAAGAAGACCAGGACACAGACGTCTCCCAGGCCGAGGTACGCCAGTGATCGACGGCCAGCCGTGTAGAGGATTCCCAACCCAATGCCCAAGGCGGCGATCGCCGCCATGGGCCAGCCGCCGCGACGAACCAGCCACCAGCTGAAGAACGCGGCCCACGTGAACATGGCCACCGAAGCCCACCACATGGCGGAGGGGCTGATGAGACCCGATGCCACCGCACGGCGAGGTCCTTTGCGGTCGGCCGTGTCGGCACCCTGTCGAAAGTCAAAATAGTCATTGCAGAAGTTGGTGCCCACTTGAATGGAAAGGGCACCGAAAAGGCAAAGCAGTGCCGTGGGCCAGTGTTCTGCCTGGTCACGGACTGCCAGGGCCGTACCGATGGCGACCGGCGCCACACTGGCGATCAGTGTCTTGGGCCGGGACGCCAGCAGCCAGTTCCGGACGTTGGTCTTCAACGGGAACCTCAATCGGTCGGACCTCATCCCCTTCGGGGGAATCGCGAAAAATCGGGGGGCCGTTTCTGCACGAATGCATTTCGCCCTTCCTGTCCTTCTTCGGTCATGTAGAACAGCATCGTGGCGTTGCCCGCCAGCTCCTGCAGGCCAGACTGGCCATCGCAGTCGGCATTGAGGGCCGCCTTGAGGCAACGGATCGCCATCGGAGATTTTTCCAGGATTTCACCGCACCAGCGCAGCGTTTCGGCCTCGAGCTCCGCCAACGGGACGACACAGTTGACCAGTCCCATGTCCAGTGCCTGTTGGGCGCTGTACTGCCGGCAGAGGAACCAGATTTCGCGGGCCTTCTTTTGGCCCACGATGCGGGCCATATAGCTGGCGCCGAAGCCGCCGTCGAAACTGCCGACCTTGGGGCCGGTCTGGCCGAATACCGCATTGTCGGCCGCGATCGTCAGGTCGCACATCAAGTGCAGCACGTGCCCCCCCCCGATGGCATAGCCGGCCACCATGGCGATGACCGGCTTGGGACAGCTGCGGATCTCGCGCTGGAAGTCCAGGACGTTCAGATGTTCGTTTCCCAGTTCGTCCCGGTATCCCGCATCTCCACGGATTCTCTGGTCCCCCCCCGAACAAAACGCCTGATCTCCCTCTCCCGTGAGGACGACGACCCCTACGCTGCCGTCCATGCGGGCATGCAGTAAGGCCTCGCGCATTTCCTGAACGGTAAGGGGCCGAAATGCATTGCGAACCTCTGGCCTGCGAATCGTAATCTTGGCGATCCGCTCCCACTGTTCGTACTTAATGTCCGTAAAGTCACGAACACGGGTCCAACTGGCTTTCAACATGGTTCAGGAATCTCCGGATCACGGCGAAGCATGATGGGTAATGGCTGCGGTGTGGTAAGTGGCCGGCGCCCGGTATGACGTGGAACCGGCAGTCGGGAATGCGATCTGCCATGTCCTCGGCGATTCGCCGGTACTTCCGGTCGCGCTCGCCGGCAATCACCAGTACAGGAACGTGGAGTCGGTGCAGGGCATCCCGATAATCGGGCTGTTCCGCCAGGGAGAAACGCTGCAGGATGTCCGAGGCGGACGACCGGTCCCGTTCCAGCTTCTCGCAGATCAGCTCTGTGATCAAGTCGGCCGGTTCGTCCGCAAAAAGGGCTTGCGCGTACCAGGCCTCGAGAAACGGCCCGATCGGCAGCTCTCGAAGCCTGCGGGACCAGGTACCAACCCAATCCCGCCGGAGCGATCGTTCCTGTTCGTTGGCGGGGCCGGGGCTGCCCGAGATCAGGATCAGGCCACCCAGTGGGCGCGTTGCGTCGAGCCGCTGCAGGGCGACAGCAAGGGCCAGGCGAGCGCCCATCGAATAGCCGGCCAGGACGCTGGCCGTGTCCGAACAACGCGCCAGTCGCACGACCTCCGAACTCCAATCGAGGGCCGCACCCAATTCCGGCGATTCGATTGTCCAGTCGGTCAGGGCCGCTCGCCAAGGAACGGCTTCTGCGGTTGCGCCGAGGAACCCATGGAAAAAAGCCAGCGACTTCAGCATGCCACATTCCGCACCAGGGCTTCCAAATGCCGATGCAGTTCGGCATTCTGCCTGCGATCCGTTTGCACCTCGAGGATCCCTCGCTCCCCGTCTCGATTCCATCGGTCCAGCGTTCTTTGGAAGTCCTCGCGCGTGACCGGTCGTTCATACGCCAGGCCGAACAAGTCGGCCGCGGCGCGGAAATCGTCCAATTCGTGAGGCATGGCAAACAGGGATTCGAAATGGGAATGAGTCTCGGCAACCGGCAAGAAATGAAAGATGCCACCGCCATTGTTGTTGAGCAACACGATCTGGATGGGAATGGGACAGGTCCGCACCATGGCCAGGGAATTCAGATCGTGCAGGAATGCCAGGTCCCCGACCAGCGCAATCGTGGGTCGGCCCGAGCCCAAGGCGAGTCCTACGGCCGAAGCGATCGTTCCATCGATGCCGCTGGCACCCCGATTGGCACCAATGCACACGTCCGTGCCTTCGGGCCAGCGGCCGAATGTCTCGACGTCGCGAATCGGCATGCTATTGCCCAACAACACCGCATGGCCGCTCGGGAGCCGTGACGTGAGATCGTAGGCCACTGACGGCTCCGACAATTCGGAAGACTCCGCAAAGTACCTCTGCAGGACATCGCAGGTCCGCGTCAACGTGGAGTTCCACGGAATCGAAAAGTCATCCGGGCACGGATGCGTCAAGGTGATGGCCGCGAGCCCCGGTTCGATTTCGCAGCGGAGCGTGATGGTCCGCACGTGATGTGGATCGATTCGTGGCGCGTGGGGGGAGAGGTGCAGGTAATGCGGCGGCGGGAATTCGCTGACATACTGGTGCCACTTTGACGACGTAATGCGACCGCCCACATGGATCACGGTCTCGGGATGCGGTAGTTCCTGTCGACCGATTGCCAGGTCGAAGGGGACGTCATGGAGTCCCGAGGTGGCATCTGCCAGGAAGACCGCTCGCCACTGGGCGGCAAGCTGGCGGGCCGCACGTGCCTCGCGCGGAAGACACCGGCCGACGATCACGATCGTACGGCCACCATGGACGGGAACCGCATCCCGCGGTACTCGGAGGGAATCCGCGGTCCGAGGAAGCGGAGGAAGTGCGTCGGGCGGGCTGCCACCGGCGGCCGGTTCGACCCAACGGGCCAGCGGCTCACGGAACATGCAATTGAGGTGAACGGGCCCGTCCGCCGCCATGTCCAGGGCGTGTGCGACCGTCGAGCCGATCCAGCGAATCGGCACGTCGGGTGTCGGACAGGGGAAATCAAACGACCAGCGGACGTAACTGCCGAAGATTCCCGGCTGGCGGATCGCCTGGTTGGCGCCGCAATCCCTCAGCTCGGGCGGCCGGTCGGCAGTCAGCAACAGCAGGGGAATCTGGTCCGCGGCCGCCTCGATCACCGCGGGCAGGGCATTGGCCACCGCCGTCCCGGAAGTGCAGAGGAACACCGGGACTTTCTCGCTGCCCCGCGCGAATCCCAGGCAGGCGAAGGCCAGGCCCCGTTCGTCAAAATGCGTCCGACAGGTCGCTCCCTGGGCCCTTGCGATCGCGCTGGCCAGCGGAGTCGACCGGGAACCGGGTGCCACGAAGAATTCGTCCGCGCCGAATGCCATGCAGGCGCGAATCAGCTCTGTCGACCAGCGCTGGTTCTCGCTCGGCTGCCGCGGCTCGGGAGCGTCTCTCGAATCCGATCGCTTTGTCACGGGACCTGAGTGTCAAGGGAAAGGGCAGGGGACCCTTGGACCAGCAGTTGTTGCAGGTCCCGTATCTTATGGTCGAGCTCCTCCCATTCGTCTTCGGCACGCGAGCCAGGGACGATCCCGGCGCCGGAGTAGACGTGAACCTGGCTACCTCGCACGAGTGCCGAACGAATCCCGACCGCGAATTCCGCGGAATCGGCCGCCACCCAGCCCACGGGTGCGCCGTACCACCCTCGGTGGTACGATTCCAGTCGCGCGATCTCAGCCAAGGCGTTTTCTGTGGGATACCCGCCCAGTGCCGGAGTGGGATGCAGCCGGTCGATGACCATGCCGTCGTCGATATCGGGTGCCAGCTGCGCGTGAACATGCGAATAAAGATGCTGCGTGCTGGACAGTTGCAACAGCGTCGCCTGATCGTCTACCTCCATGGACTCGACACAGCAGTGCAGACGTTGGCGAATACTCTTGCGGACAATGGCATGCTCCAATTGATCTTTCGTGCTCGCCAAGAGCTCTTGCCCCAGCCGTGCATCGAGACTCTGGGTCGGTCCTCGGGGCCGCGTCCCAGCAATCACCTCGGTCAGCAACCGGCGATGATCACGGCGGAAGAGGCGTTCTGGTGACGCCCCCAAAAAGGCAGTCCCTTTGGCAGGGCAAAAGCAGAAACAAAACGCGTGGCGGGTCACTCGCCGCAAGCCATCCAGCAGGGGCCAGACAGGGACCGATGCTGCGAAGTCCAGCGTGCACCGCCGGACGAGCACAATCTTCTCCAGGGCCTCCTCACGAAACAGCTGAAGGGCTTCTTCAATATGGCGGGCCCAGTCCGCGCGGCTCGGCACGTCATGACGCCGTAGCCAGTCTGGCAGATCGGGGGGGAGGGATGGAACGTCAATCCGAAGCTGTGCCAGGGCGTCCAAGGCGGCCGACCGGTCGCTGCGATGCACGACCGTCAATTGGAGCTCCCGGCCATTATAGACGAGACGTGGGAGCCAGAATCGGCCTCGTCCCAAGTCGCGCCATTCGTCATCTTGGGATCCGCTGCGCGGCTGAAACTCCAATCCGCCAAACCATCGCAGCCGCGGGTGGTCGACCGACTGTTGCCGGCAACGTGCCAACACGTCGGAATACGATTCCGTATTGCCGCGGACGACTTCCTGCGCGATGCCCCATCCGGCAACGACCTTGGAGGAGTCGCGCTCCGCCCAAAACAGCTTCAAGTCCTCGGGCTGACTGGCGAGCCAATCCAAGATCCCCGGACCCCGAAACGGAACCGAGATCACCGCCGGGAATTCCTGGCAACGGCGCAGCTTCCCTTCCAGTTCCGCAATGACATGGCTCGGCGGCACGGAGCGAGTCGTCAACATCGGTCCCGTGCCTCCGGCGGTTGGACCGGCTTGTGCCCGAGGTAGAGGGTCACGATCCCCAAAGTCATGGGGAGGCAGCGGACTTCGGTGAGTCCAGCGGCCCGCATCTGGCCCGCGAACGCCTCGCCCGTGGGAAATGCCGCCACACTCGCGGGCAAATAGTCGTAGGCCCCCTCGTCGTTACGCGCCAAGTACTGGCCGATTCGAGGCAGCAGCCAGCGAAAATACCAGCCGTAGAGACGCCACAGCGGCGACCAGCTCGGTTGTGAAAACTCCAGGATGGCTACGCGGCCACCGGATTTGCACACCCGCGCCATTTCTCGCAGACCCTGGTCGGTGTCTGCCACGTTGCGGATCCCAAATGCCACGCTGACAATCTGGAACGTGTTGTCGGGGAAGGGCAGTTTCAGCGTGTCGGCTTCGATCCATTCGATGCGCGAGGCCCATTGCGCGAGACGGCTCTTTTCGCGTGCCCGAGCCAGCATGGGCCCACAAAAATCGGTTGCCACCAAGGGAACCTGGCCTCGGCTGGCCCGGGCATAGGCCAGGGCCAGGTCACCGGTCCCCGTGCACACGTCCAGAATCGCCGTTGCATCCCGCGGTGGTACCAGGCGAACCGCACGCCAGCGCCAATACCGATCCACCTGGCAGGACAGCAGGTGGTTCATCAGGTCATACTTGCCGGCAATCGCGGCAAACATACGCCGGACGCGCTCGCCCTGCTTGTCAATCACCACGGACGCAGTGGGCATGGTGGTTCCTTAATCGCGATCCGGCGGTGAGCCCGACCCGTCAAACGGGGCGGATGTCAAGTCCGCCCGATATTCTCGGGACGGCCCCAGGGGATCCCCGTGAAGGACCAGGGCAGACCACGGGAAATCCAAGCGGCCGGTTCGCAGGCATCGAGGGTCCATTTGGGGGCACCGCAGTGACCTGTGGGGCAAATGGACTATCATGACGGCCAGGGGCCGTTTCGAAAATGCCGTTCCACGGCGTCCCAGGGCTTTTTCCCCGGTATGTGGATCGAGGTTGATTTGTTGCCCGGGCCCACTCTCGAGTGGCAAGTCGCCGGGTCTTGTGCCGTGGTTGTGGACGTCCTGCGTGCCACCACCACGGTCATCGCGGCCCTCGACGCCGGCGCGGCGGCGGTCATCCCCTGTGTCGATGTCGCCACGGCGAGACGAATCGCCAGGGAATCCCCGTCGAAACCGCTGCTGGGTGGCGAACGTGGCGGCTTGCCCCCGGCGGGGTTCGACCTTGGAAACTCGCCCCGCGAGTACCTGGCGGACCGCGTGCGGGGACGAGAAATCGTCATGACGACCACGAATGGTACGCGTGCCATGGATGCCTGCCGTGCGGCCGACCGGCTCGTCCTGGCGGCCTTCACCAATCTCGCCGCCGCCGCCGAGTCGCTCGTTCCATTGCCCCGAGTCCACATCGTCTGCGCGGGTACGGATGGACAGGCCACTGAGGAAGACACATGGCTGGCTGGTGCACTCCTGTCCGAACTGAGGCGGCGAGGCGCCGACCTGAAATTGAACGATGTCGCGAGGTGGTGTGAAAGCGCCTGGCACGAAGTCCAGGACGAGGACCTGCTCGTCGTTCTGCGGCAGTCGCGTGGAGGCCGAAATCTGATCCAGGTCGGCTTGGATGACGATCTGCAGTTCGCGGCGCAGCGCGATCGGTCCCACATCGTGCCGGAAATGGACGTTCCTCGCTGGCGCATCTCGCGGTAGGCGCCCCGACGGAATCAGGTTCTAATTCGTCCGAATTTCGAACGAACTCCCCTATCTGGCGAGGAAACGTGCCCATGCCGACCACGATGGAAAAGATCGTCTCCCTCTGCAAGCGACGTGGGTTCGTCTTTCCGTCCAGCGAGATCTACGGCGGGCTCAATGGGTTCTGGGACTATGGTCCCTTGGGGGTCGAGTTGAAGCGCAACATCAAGGAGGCCTGGTGGCGGGATATGGTCACCCGACACGATGACCTGACCGCGCCACCGGGTGCCCCCGAGGCCTTTGAAATGACGGGCCTCGATTGCTCGATCATCATGCACCCGCAGGTCTGGAAATGTTCGGGACACTTTGACCTGTTCCACGACTTCATGGTCGACTGCCGGGAATCGAGGAAACGATACCGCCACGATCAGCTGAAGGGCCGTTGGGTCGAGGCCAAGGGGCAACAGCTCTTTATCGCCGCCGAAGATGGGGAATCCCTGGAGGAAGACCTCAAGCGCCAGGCAATGAAATACTTCAATCTGCGCGGCAAGGATGAAGGGTTGCTGCAATGGCAGGGGGAAATTGTCTCAGCAACAGGTGTCCAGGACTTGGGACGCATCCTGGCGCCCCATGCCAAGGAACCCGGAACGCTGACGGAACCGCGGGAATTCAACCTGATGTTCAAGACGATCGTGGGGGCCCTCTCCGGGGAGGATGCCTCGGCATTCTTACGGCCCGAAACGGCTCAGGGGATCTTCGTCAACTTCAAGAACGTGCTCGACAGCACCCGGATCCGCCTTCCGTTCGGCATCGCTCAGATCGGTAAAAGCTTTCGGAACGAGATCACTCCCAGGAATTTCACCTTCCGTTCGCGCGAATTCGAACAAATGGAGATCGAGTTCTTCTGCCATCCCGCACAGTCCCAGGATTGGTACCGCTACTGGCGCGATCGCAGGTTTCGCTGGTATACCGAGCTGGGTCTGGCCGAAGATCGATTGAGGCTGAGGGAGCATGAACCCTCCGAGCTGAGCCATTATTCGTGCGGGACTGCCGACATTGAATATGCGTTCCCGTTCTTGGCCGCCGATGATTTCGGCGAGTTGGAAGGGGTGGCTCACCGGGGCGACTTCGACCTGCGAAGCCATATGGAGGGGAAACTGGACCCGCATTCCAAGCCCGACCTGCGCGTGGAGACGTCTGAGGACGGTAAGCCCAAGTGGCGGGGGAGTGGCAAGGACCTTTCGTATCGTGATGATCTGACCGGCGAAAAGTATGTCCCGCATGTGATTGAGCCCTCGGCGGGCGCGGACCGCGCCACCCTGGCCTTTCTGTGCGAAGCCTACCACGAGGATGAAGCACCCGACGAAAAGGGAGAGCTGCAATCCCGGGTGGTCATGCGGCTGCATCCCCGGCTTGCCCCCATCAAAGCGGCGGTGCTGCCCCTGGTGAAGAAGGACGGAATGCCCGAAGTCGCACAGGAGATCTACCGCCGCCTGAAGAAGCGGTTTTCCGTCTTCTACGACGAAAAGGCAGCCATTGGACGCCGCTATCGCCGCCAGGATGAAGTTGGGACGCCGTTCTGTCTGACGGTCGACGGCGAAACGCTGCGGGACCAGACCGTTACCATTCGCGATCGGGACTCGCTGCAGCAGGACCGTGTTCCCGTGGAGGAATGCGAGTCATGGCTGCTGGCGAGGTTGGGATGACCCCGGCCATCAGCCAGGTCTGTACGCTCGGTTCCGATTTCGCTGCCGACCTGGACGAATTCGCTGCGGCGGGCTTTTCCGCCGTCGAAGTCTGGCTGACCAAACTGGAACAATTCGCCGAATCGCGCGGGATCGCCGAGGCGGCCTCCATGGCTCGACATCTGGGTGTCGAGCTCCCCGTTGCCGCCATGCAGGGAGGACTCGTCGCGTCCCGTGGCCCCGCCCAGACCGCCGCACTCGATCATTTTCAGCGCCGACTCGATCTGCTGGCCGAACTCGGAACCACAACGCTCGTACTGGCCGCCGATGTGCCCCATCCGCTGGCTCCCGACGATCCCAAGGTCCTCCAGTCCACGCTCGTGACACTTGCCGACCGAGTCGCCCCGCGTGGAATTACCCTGGCACTCGAATTCCAAAGCAGCTCCGCACTGGTCAATAACCTGCAGACGGCGGTCGCCCTGGTGGCACAAGTCGGTCATCCTCACTTGGGGATATGCCTGGACACGTTCCATTTCCTGACCGGTCCCAGTAAGGAATCCGACCTGGAGCTCCTGGATTCTTCGAACCTTCGCCACGTCCAGGTCTCCGACCTGTCGGATCGGCCTCGGGAACTGGCGGGTAACTCCGATCGGATCCTGCCGGGGGAGGGCGACTTCCCTTGGGAGGCCTTGATGCGCCGGTTGCGGGCCATCGACTACCGCGGTCCCATTTCGCTCGAGGTCATGAATCCCGCATTCATGCGAGGTGCGGCGGCACAACTTGCATACGTGGCACGACAGGCCCTCGATCGCATTCTGGCGGTCCCAGAGCACCCATGGTCGAGCCCCGCCGGAGGCCAGGATACGACGACTCCTTGAGTCGCATCGCCAAATCATCGTTCCAAGGGTCGCCACATGCTATCATGGAGCCTTGGGGTTTTCTCGTCCCAGAGCGGCTTTCTGCGATGCCACATCGAATGAGTTCCTGGTACCGGGGGATTCCGAAGTCCATTCCCGTCCTCTTGGCCTTGGTGGTCGCCCTTTCCGGTGGATCCCAGCTTCCGGCGGTCATGGTGGTGGGCGTGGAGTTTATCGACGCGCCCACGTACAACCCGGTCTTGAGCTTGCCAGGCGTCGACAATCTCCTCCCTTTCCAGTTCACGGACCCTTCCACGAATTTCTCGGCGCATGGGGCGCTGCAGGGCTTGAGCGAATTGCAGGTGCGGCAAGCAATGACCGCGGCCGTGCAGCAGATCTTTCGCCGGGCTGAGATCGACCAGCCCGGCCGCATGTTGGCCGTGGACATTCGCCTGGGGGCCGTGGATGCCGTGGTGGGCACGGTGCACCAGGTCGGCCGCGGCCTGGCCGACTTTGGCCTGTTCGGCCTGGCATATCCCACGGGCGCCACGTTTCGCCCGGACCTGCAACCCGGCAGCGTGTACACGAATGCCCTCAGTTTGACCCTGGCAGACGCCGTGAACCGCATTCCTGTGCTCGACCCCACCCTGCAATTCAATCAACTGGAACAGGTCGTGCAGGCGGTGGCAGGAACCGTCGCCCATGAAATCGCCCATACGCTGAATGTCTGGAATCATGATCAAGGTTCGCCTGTCAACGGCATCTACCCCATCATGGCCTCGGGAGCAACCATGTTGCCGCTTTCGGCCCGCCTCACCGAGCGACGCTTCCTGGATATCCCGAATACGCAGTTTGAATTCCCAGGACCACCTGCCGGCGGATCGCTGATCTACTCGACTCCGGAAACCCTGCTGCGGGCAGCGGGTACCACGTTTGTGTCCGACTTCAACTTCGACGGCGCCGTGGATGGACTCGATTTTGGCATTTGGAACGCCCACAAGTTTCAGGTGGGAACCGGTGTTAAGTCGGGTGATGCCAACGATGACGGAGTTACGGATGGCCTCGACTTCAATCTTTGGAATACCCAGCGATTCCTGGAGGCCGGTCCGAGACCAAACCAATTCGTCCCCGAACCGGCAGTGAGACTGTTTCCCGCTTGTCTTTGGGCGCTCAGCTGGACTCGGAACCGAATACGTCAATACCAGGGAATTGGCCGTAGACTGCGTACTTTCCAGGGTTCGGCAGGCAATTTGGAGATTCTGGAAAAATCTGAGGGAGACTATTGCAACGTGGTCAGGGGTGTGATAACCTCAAGAAATCGAGGTAAAGCGCTGTAATACGCAGCGCCAAGCCCTGTGACAGCGAGAGAAAGCTACTGCCAACCTGTACAATTTGGAACGCAGCCTTGGTGGTGTGAAAGACCTCACCCAGGTTGCGTTTTTTGTTGCCTGAGACGCAACGGCGGAAGTGAACGAGGCAGTATTTAAGGGTTAGGGGTGGCAGGTTCCGCCACCAGAAGTTCGCTCTTAAAGTAGTAGGTTAGGTTTCATCAGAAAGGGGACGGATAATGAAAGCAATTCTAGGCCGTGTGATTGGAGTCGCCATTGCGTTGGCGGTGATTGGAACGCTGATGACATCGTCGTCGTTCGCTCAATGTACGGCAAACGCGAGTCTGTGGACGATTGTGAGTCAACCGCCCGGTCGTACTACGGGTACTCCTTTGGTTTGCTATGACCCGGTGACGGGTGTAATGGCCGTGAATGGTCGCGGGTTGAACGGCGTTTCTGACACGGTTGGAAACACGGGTTTGATTGGTGGGGACGACGTAGGTTTCATCTCCCTTCTGGTCACGGGTCCTCCTGCGACATCCAGCCTGCTGCCGGCATTTGGCGATGGTATCGCGTGGGTAAGCCAGTACTTTAACGGTCGTCAACAGTCGATCGGTACGGCCGTTGTCGGCCAGTATGTTCCGACCGATCAGGGTGATGGCTTTTACCGGTTTTCGCAATATCCGACGGGTCTGACCGCAGCTTATTTCGGCGAAGTGGAAATTGCGGTCAACTACGCCCCACAGTCGCCCGGTGGAATTTTGACAGGACAGGTCCAGATCGCGATTCCGGATCCAGATACGGGCATGGTTTTGCTCGGATCGGCCCTGTTCGGAATCCTGAGACTCCGTCGCCGCGGCTAAACCGCGACACGGCCACGTTCGAAGAAATAGAAACGTTCAAGAGGCCACAGGGCGAATGCCCTGTGGCCTTTTTCATGATACCGAGCTACTTTGGCCAATTCTCGGCCAGTCCAGGTGTGGCACCCGCGCAAACTACGATTGGTGCCAATGGACGGAAATGTTAAGATTCCACCGTTGGCCTCGTTGAACGGACCACTTCCAGGCCAAATCTTCGTCTCAATGAATGGGTGACGTCAGGCCGATGTTTCGGCCTGGAAAGGTGACGGAGCCCCTTCGCGTAACTCGATCGCGCAATCCACGAACGCACGGTTTTGACGTCACGGACAGGTACCAGTCCCACGCGGTGAAAGGAGACCCGTCATGGCCAGCGCTTCCATTTTTCTTCAGCAATGCCCCGTCTGTGGAAGGCATCTTCAGATCCGAATTCGGTACCTCGGCAAGTCCGTCACATGCCAGCATTGTCAGGGCCAGTTCGTAGCTCGGGACGAAGAGCAGGCCGGTTGGTCCAAGCGACTCGGCGCACCGGATCTGCTGCAGCGTGCCGATCAGCTGATTGAGTCAGCGGATGAACTGCTGCCTCGAAGTCCATAGGCGAGACAGCCCGTGCGGCCAGTTTGACCGCCGCAGGCTGTATGGGCGACCGTCATGCGTCTCATCACCCGCTATGTGCTCCTGGATTTCGTCCGCATCTTCGTGCTGGCGCTCACCGGGATCACCCTGTTCATGCTGATTGTGGGTGTGGCAACGGAAGCGATTCGGGAAGGACTTAGCCTGAGCCCGGTACTGCAGATCCTTCCCTTTCTCGTTCCGGAATCGATGCGTTACTCGGTTCCATCCGCCTCCCTGTTGGCCGCCTGTTCCGTTTTCGGAAGACTGGCGGGGGACAACGAGCTGGTGGCACTCAAGTCCCAAGGCCTGTCTCCCTGGTGTGTTCTGGCACCCGTCTTTGCCTGGAGCTGCGTCGTCAGCGTGGGGGCCGTCTGGGTGAACGACCTGACGGTCACCTGGGGTCGACCCGGGATCAGCCGCGTGATTGTCAATTCGATTGAACAGATTGCCTATTCCGTGCTGCGGACTCACAAGTCGTACCGGCGAGATCCCTACTCGATTACCGTGAAAGCGGTTGTCGGTGACCGGTTGCTCCTGCCGGTGATTCGCATCAACGAGAAGAACGATCCACAATCGTCGATCACCATCACGGCCCAGGAGGCCAGGCTGCAGCGCGGGTCGACCGAGCCGTCGCTCGTACTGAAACTGGTCGATGCCATGGTGGAAGGACCCAATGGGCTGGAGGGATATTTTCCAGGCGAACACGAGCACGTGATTTCACTGGAACGCGGGCGGCCAAGAGAAAGTCCTTCCGATTATCCCTTGTACGAACTGCCCCGACAGCAGCAGCAGCAGGCCATGGAGGTTCGTCATCTGGCGTCATCCCTGGCGGCGGAAGCGGCATTTCGATTGGTCAATGGCGAATTCCAGCAGGTCACCTCACCGGCCTGGGAGCAGCAAGAACAACTCCTGGACCAATATCGATACCGGCACAGTCGCCTGGTTACCGAACCCTGGAAGCGGTGGGCCATCAGCTTCAGCTGCCTGAGCTTTGTGTTTGTGGGGGCGCCGCTGGCCATGCTGATGCGGCGAACCGACATGGTGACCACGTTCTTTTTGGCCTTCATCCCCATCGTGCTAGTCTACTATCCCCTGATGGCGCTCGGGGCAGATCGTGCCAAGGCCGGGGCACTGCCCCAATATGCCGTCTGGCTGGGGAACGTGGTGCTGTTCCTGTGGGGAGCCTGGTTGTTGCGGCGCGTCTATCGCTACTAGGCCAAGGGACCGCGCGACGAACCGGATGATCGAGGACTCAGCCCTCCCGACTCAGGCCCCAACCGGCCCGCCGGTTCGCTTCGAATTCCGCAAAGCCATCCCGGTGGATCGCATCACGGGCACGGGCGACGAGTCGCTGGTAATAGGTCAGGTTGTGGATCGAAAGGAGGATCGGCCCCAGCATCTCCCCGGCCACGAACAAATGGCGCAGATAGCCACGGCTCCGGCGGCAAGCAGGGCAGGGGCAGTCCGGTTCCAGGGGTCGATCGTCTTTCTGGTAGCGTTCGTTGCGGAGCCGAAGGGTCCCCGTGTCGGTGAAGGCCAGGGCATTGCGGCCATTCCGCGTCGGCATCACGCAATCGAACAGGTCGATCCCGCGGCCGATGGCAGCCAGCAAGTCAACGGGCCGTCCGACCCCCATCAAGTAGCGTGGCTTGTCGTCCGGCAGGGCGGGGCAGGTGACCTCCAGCATCCGGTACATGTCGACATCGCGTTCTCCCACGCTCAGGCCGCCCACGGCGTAGCCGGAAAAGTCCATGGATACGAGCGTTTCGGCGCATTCGATCCGCAGATCGGCTTCGAGCCCCCCCTGCACGATGGCAAACAGTGCCTGGTCGCGGTGCGTGTGGGCTCGACGGCACCGTTCTGCCCATCGAATGGTCCGGTGCATCGCCTGCCGCACCGACTCGCGATCGGCGGGGAGGGGCACGACATGATCGAGGACCATGCCGATGTCGCTTCCCAGCGCCTGTTGGATCTGCACGGCGTCCTCGGGTGACAGCCGCAGCTCGCGACCGTCCACGTGGGAACGAAAGACGGCCTGCGATTCGTCGATGCGGACCTGCGACGCCAAACTGAAGATCTGGAAGCCGCCGCTGTCGGTCAGAATCGGACCCTCCCAGCCGGTGAAGGCGTGGAGCCCCCCCAGCGAGGCCACGACCTCGGCACCCGGCCGGATCGCCAGATGGTACGTATTGGAGAGCAGGATCTCCGCGCCCGTCGCGCGGAGCTGGTCGACTTCGACCCCCTTCACGGTCCCCTGCGTACCGACCGGCATGAAGGCCGGTGTAGCGACCTGGCCGTGAGCCGTGGCCATGATCCCCAAGCGGGCTTGGCTCGTGGCATCAACGTGCAGAAGTCGGTAGCGGAACATGGCGGGGAACGGCCCGGCCAGGGCTCAGTCACCCCGCAGCTTCATTCCCAGCCCCGTCAGCTTTTCACGAACCTCCGTCAGGCTGGTGACGCCGAAGTTCTTGCAGTCGAGCAGCTCGTCTCCCGTCTTGCGGACCAGCTCCCCAATCAGATTCAGGCCCAGACGCTGCATGCACTTGCGGGCCCGGACCGAGAGATTGAGTTCCGAGATCGGGCGAGTCAGCAGGGCTTGCTCATCCGCGGAGAGGTTGGTCAGGTCGAGCTCCGGTTCCGGCTCCTGTTTCTCATGGGCGAACTGGCCGAGTTGCAGTCCCTTGGACGTGAGCATTTCTCGGATTTCATCCAGGGAAGTCTCGCCAAAGTTCTTGCTGGAAAGTAGTTCCTGTTCCGTGCAGCGGGCCAGGTCTCCGAGGGTATTGATTCCCATTTTCTGCAGGCAGTTACGGCTCCGAACCGACAACTCGAAATCTGTGACCGGAATCGCGAGCACCTGCGCCAGACGGTCGCGGCGTTTCTGGGCCTCTTCATCGTAGAACTGGTCGTTGGCCGCCTGGGCATCCACCAGGAACAGCCGTGCCCGGGCATGGTGGGGGAAGGCGTCCAGGATCCGCTGGTAGCACTTCTGTGCGCGGTTGTAGTCCTGGGCATCTTCGTAGAGGACCCCCAGGTTCAGCAGCGTGCCGACATGTGTGGGAAATCGCGACGCGGCCCGTTCGTAGTATTCGATGGCCACGTCATCGTTTCCATGTCGGTCATTCTCCAGGGCCAGTTCGAACAGCGCGCCGGAGTGGAATCGATCGGCGGCCACCGCGCGTTCCAGCAGGGTGATGAACTCGCCCCGGTTCCCTCCCATGGCGGCCACGGCGAGGGCTCGTTGATAGAGGTATTCGGCGGACTGCTCGACCGCTCCCGACAGGCCATCCAAGGTTCGCAGTGCGGCCGGGACGTCCCCGGAGGCGCGCTGCGCGTGGGCGATGGCCAAGGCGCAGGTGTCTTTGGGGTAACCTCCCATCTGGGCGGATTGGTAGCTGGCGATCGCCTTGGAATGCTCGCCCAGCTCCACCTGCGATTTGCCCAGGTAGAAATAGGCCAGGGCCCCGCCGTCGGCGTTGGCCAGGACCTTGGCGGCACTTTCGTAGCGGCCCAGCAGATAGAGCCCGACCCCCAGGCGCACCGAGGTGGCCGGCGATCGTTCCTCATGAATCTCCAGTTCGCTGACGGCCTCTCGCAGAAAGCGAAACTGCAAATGGTTTTCGGCAATGGCGCTGGCCATGCTGGAGATCTCATTGGGACCGAACGAACTGTTGGAGACGATCAGATCCTTGACATCCAGGTCCACGAGCGAGGACATAGCAATTACCTTGTGTGGAAACCGTAGGAAACACCGATGATTTCTAGAGAGCCAGCGGTGGGAGTCGAACCCACAACCCCCGCATTACGAATGCGGTGCTCTGCCAATTGAAGCTACGCTGGCACGGGGACCCGGTGACGGGTGGGGCTTCGAAACTCACGAACCCATCGAGGGCAGTGCCCGCCGGGCGACCCCGCGATGGCCATTGCAACGGCACTCGCGGATCACCCGCCGACACGCGCGCCGTGCGCATCGTCGTTATGTACGAAACTACTGTATTTACCCTCCGGCGACAATCCTGACGGGGCTTTTCGCATCTCATCCTGCCGAGTGACCCCGGGAACCCTGGTGTCGTTCGGCGACCCGCAGTTCACCCTGCAGCCGCTCGACGGCCAGGTCTTTGGCCTCTTGGTCCTGGGGGGAGTAGGACCGCTGTTCACGGGCTTTACGCAGTTTTTCGCGGACGGCCTCTGGTTCCAGATGTGTGGCCGATAGGGCCCGGCTGGTCATTACGGAAACCACGTCGTCCAGGACCTCGACAAACCCCCCCTCGACATAAAAGCGAACCGTACCCTCACGGGTCTGCAGCCGCAGTTCCCCCTGGCCCAGGCGCGCGATCAAGGGAGCGTGACGCGGCGCGATGCCAATCTCACCGTCCGTAAGGGGCAAGGCGACGAACGACCCCTTTTGGTCCAGGACCGTCGTTTCTGGCGTCACCACCACACAGGAGAGGGTATCCATGACGTCCCTTATTCCGCTGCCATTTTCTTGGCTTGCTGTTCCGCCTGCTCGATGGCGCCCACATACATGAAGGCCTGTTCGGGCAAGTGGTCCCATTTCCCGTCGCAGATTTCCTCGAAACTGCGAATGGTGTCTTCGATGGGTGTAATCTCACCTGCTTTTCCGGTGAAAATCTCGGCCACCAGGAAGGGCTGCGACAGAAACCGTTCGATGCGGCGGGCGCGGTGGACGACCTGCTTATCGGACTCGCTCAATTCGTCGATTCCCAGAATGGCGATAATGTCCTGCAATTCGCGGTAGCGCTGCAGGGTGCGTTGGACGCGGCGGGCGATCGTATAGTGCCGCTCACCCACGTACTGGGGATCGAGGATTCGACTGGAAGAGGCGAGGGGATCGATAGCGGGGTAGATCCCCTTTTCCGAAATTCCACGCTCCAGATAGATAAAGGCGTCCAACTGGCCAAAGGCCGTGGCCGGGGCCGGATCGGTGGGGTCGTCTGCCGGCACGTAAACGGCCTGCACCGAGGTGATGGCCCCCTTATTGGTGGATGCAATGCGTTCCTGCAAGGCGCCCATTTCCGTGGCCAGCGTCGGTTGATAACCGACCGCCGAGGGCATCCTTCCCAACAGGGCCGAGACTTCGCTGCCCGCCTGGGAAAAGCGGAAGATGTTGTCCACAAACAGCAGCGTATCTTTCCCCGTGGTATCACGAAAATACTCGGCCATGGTCAAGGCCGACAGGGCCACGCGGAGTCGCGCGCCGGGTGGTTCGTTCATCTGGCCAAATACCATGCAGGTCTGCTCGATCACCTTGCGCCCCGTCTGGCCAATCTGGGTTTCCTGCATTTCCAGCCAGAGGTCGGTCCCTTCACGCGTGCGTTCTCCCACGCCGGCGAAGACCGAGTAGCCTCCGTGGGAGGAGGCAATTCGGGCAATGAGTTCCGTCAGGATGACCGTTTTGCCCAGTCCGGCACCGCCGAACAGCCCGGCCTTGCCGCCACGGACGAACGGCGTCAAGAGATCGATGACTTTGATCCCTGTTACAAAAAGTTCGGTGCTGGTGGAGAGGTCCTGCATGCGGGGGGCCTCACGGTGGATCGGCCAGCGTTCCGCTGCCGACACGGGACCACGGCCATCCACGGGCTCCCCGAGCAGATTGAAGACCCGGCCGAGGGTCTGTTCGCCGACGGGGACCGACAGCGGCTGTCCCAGGTCCACGCACTCCTGGCCCCGCACGAGTCCGTCGGTACTCCCCAGGGCCACGCACCGCACGCGTCCGCCCCCCATCTGCTGCTGGACTTCTCCCGTCAACGTCAGCTTGATCCCCTTGATCTCACCTTCGATCTTGATGGCATTGTAGATCTCCGGAAGTTGGTCCTCGGGGAACTGGGCGTCGAAGGTCGAGCCGATGACTTGCGTCACGCGGCCCACACGCTGCTTCTTGGAATCAGTTCGAGTCTTTTCGGGTGCCACCGTTGCCATAGTCGCGATTCACCTTGTAGTCGAGTACTCAGTCGGTTCTTTCCGCCGGCGGTCGCCGGTCCGGGGATTGTCAGGACGACGCGTCGATTAACTTTTCAGGGCCTCGACCCCCCCCACAATATCCATGATCTCGCTCGTGATCCGGGATTGGCGGGCACGATTGTAGGTGGTGGAGAGCCGGTTGATGAGGTCTCCCGCGTTTTTTGTGGCGGATTTCATGGCGGTCATACGTGCGATCTGTTCACTCACGGCGGCATCGAGGAAACACTTGAACAGCCGCACCTTGAAGCTGGCAGGCACGACCTCTTTCAAGATGGCTTCGGCCGAGGGGAGAAACTCAAATTCCCGAGACCCGGTTCGAGACGCCGGTTCCGCTACGCCCAGCGACGACAGTGGCAGCAGTGTCTCCACCATGGCGATTTGCTTCGAGGAGGAGACAAAGCGCGTATAGACCACATCCAGCCGGTCCAGCGACCCTTGCGAGAATTCAGCGATGTAGCGATCGGCCAATGTCTCGCATTCCTCAAATCGAGTCTTGTTCTCGAAATGGGTGTACTGCTGATCCGGCACGATCTTGCGATAGCGGAAGGCCGCAATGCCGCGCTTGCCGGACATTTCCAGCTGGCAGGACCCCGAGGTGTGCTGGAGGTCATTCCAGCTGGCCAGCGCCCGCCGGATGACATTGCTGTTGTACCCGCCGCAGAGACCGCGGTTCCCGGTGAGGACCAGCAGGATGGCGCGGTGCGTCACCGGCCGGTCCTGCATGAGTGGATGTTCCACGGCACTGCCGCTTTCCGCCAGGTCGGCGACCAGTCGCGTGATCTGCTCCGTGTATGCCGATGCGGCGGCCGCCCGATCGAGCGCCTTCTTGAATTGCGCCCGCGCAATCAGTTCCATCGTCCGGGTAATCTTGCGGATGTTCCGCACGGACTTGCGGCGCTTGTCGAGCTTTCGGGGATTGGGCATGGGGGTCCCGACGTTGCATGTCCCGATCCCACACCCACCGAGGGGCAGGGAAGCGGAGTGAACCTATGAAAATGATGGTGTCGCTGTGCCAGGCGAGCCGTTCATACGGCCACCGCTTCCTTGGGCTTTTTGTCGTAACCGAACTGCTTATTGAAATCCTGGAGAGTGTTCTTCAGGATTTCGGTGACCTCGTCATCGAGCACCCGCTTCTTGGCCACGACATCCCAGGCGCTTTGTCGCTTGGTGTGCAGGAACTCCAAGAAGTCACGTTCCCACTGGGGGATCTGGTCGACCGCCACGGAATCCAGGAATCCACGAGTACCCGCGTAGATCACGAAGACCTGGTCGATCTCGTGCTTGGGCTGGTATTGGCCTTGTTTCAGCAGTTCGACCATGCGGTAACCGCGGTCGAGCTGTTTCTGGGTGGCGGCATCGAGTTCCGTGCCGAGCTGCGCGAACGCCTCGAGTTCGCGGAAGGCCGCCAGGTCGAGCCGCAGACCGCCTGCCACACTTCGCATGGCCTTGATCTGTGCAGCGCCTCCCACGCGGGAGACGGAGATCCCGACATTCATGGCGGGGCGAATGCCGGCAAAAAACAGATCGGGCTGCACGTAGATCTGGCCATCCGTGATGGAGATCACATTGGTGGGGATATACGCGGAGACCTCTCCTTCCAAGGTTTCAATGATGGGCAGGGACGTCAGCGACCCGCCCCCGCGCTTGTCGGAGAGCTTGGCTGATCGCTCCAGCAGTCGGCTATGGCAATAGAAGACGTCACCGGGATAGGCCTCGCGTCCGGGGGGGCGTCGCATCAACAGCGAAAGCTGTCGATAGGCCTGGGCCTGCTTCGACAGGTCGTCGTAGACGATCAAGGCATGCTCGCCCCGTTCCATGAAGTACTCGGCCATGGCCGTTCCGGCGTAGGGGGCGATGTACTGCAGCGGGGCAGGCGTACTGGCCCCCGCCACTACCACTGTGGTGTAGTCCATGGCGCCATGGCGACGGAGGATTTCGATCACGCCGGCGACCGATGAGTCCTTCTGGCCCACCGCCACGTAGAAGCACTTCACGCCACTGTGCTTCTGGTTCAAGATGGCATCGATGGCAATGGCCGTCTTGCCCGTTTTCCGGTCGCCGATAATCAATTCCCGCTGGCCGCGGCCAATGGGGGTCATCGCATCGACCGCTTTGACGCCCGTCTGAAGGGGCTCGCGAACGGGTTGTCGATCCGCCACGCCGGGCGCATCACTTTCCAGCAGTCGTCGTTCGGAGGTCTGAATCGGACCTTGGCCATCGAGCGGATTTCCGAGCGGGTCGACGACCCGCCCCGTCACGGCCGGTCCGACGGGAACGGACAGAAGTCGACCGAGTCCCCGGACCTCGTCCCCTTCGTTGATCTGCAGGAAGTCCCCCAGGATGATGACCCCGGCGCTGTTTTCTTCCAGGTTGAAGGCCAGGCCGATCGTTCCGCTGGGGAACTCCAACATTTCCCCGGACATGATGTTGGAAAGTCCATAGACGCGTGCGATTCCGTCACCCACTTCCAGTACGGTTCCGACCTCGCGGGTGTCGACCCGGTCTTCGAATTGCTCGATCTCTTTTTGAATGACGGAGGCGATTTCGTCGGCATTGAACTTCATGATGCGTTTCTCCCTGCCGCGGATTCCCGCGTGAAGCGATCGCTCTGACTGCGGATGGTGCGGACGGCGTTTGCCACGGCTTCCTTCCCCAAGACCTGCAGTCGACGCGCGACGCTGGCGTCGATGACTTGATCTCCCAGCCTGAGGCGAATGCCTCCGATCAGGGCTGGGTCTACGCTTTCTTGCACCTCCACGTCGCGGCCGATCGCCTTGCGAAGCATGTCGGTGACCTTGATCCTCTGTTGGCTATCGAGTGGAATGGCGGTGGCCAGGCCAACTTCCACCACGCCTCGGCGCTGGTTCCACAATTTGCGGGCTGCCAGGTAGATTTCCCGTAAACAGTCGAGGCGGCCGCGGCGGCTTACGACTTCCAGGAACCGCAGGAGTTCCGGGGCGGCCCGTCCCTCCAGAGCTCGCCGCAGCATGGCCGATTTTTCCTGTGCCGAGATCCGAGGCGAGGTGAACAGGGTTTGCAACGTAGGCAGGCGGTCCACCACCCGGTCCACAAACTCGCCCAGCTGTCTCAGGACTTCGTGCGCGTTACCACTCTTTTCCGTCGCGCCCAGTAGGGCCTTGGCATAGACTTCCCCCAGATGCTGTTTACCCATGTCGGACGACGATCGGTTCGACGTCAGCTGAGGCAGGTTGGGAGTGGTCATGATCACGTTTGCCAGGTGGGCCGGATCGAAACGACGAGGGACTTCAGTTCTGGCTGGGGAGCTGCTGCAGCGATTCCTGCACCATCCGCGCGTGGTCGTCCTTGGAGAGTTGTTTTCCGATGATGCGTCCCGCCAGGGTGACGGCTTGATCGACGCTCTTGCGGGCCAACTCTTCCAGGGCACCGTTCTTGGCCGCTTCAATTTCACGCAGCGCGCGGTCCTTCTGGGCGGCGGCGGCAACGCCGGCTTCCGAGACGATCCGCTGTTTGAGCGCGTCGCCGTCACGGCGGGCCTGTTCCAGCAGGCCCTTGACCTCCTGCGTAGCTTGATCCATTCGCGAACGATGTTCACCCAGCAACCGCAGCGCTTCCTCCTGGTTGCGCTTGGCGTCGGCCAACTGATCGGCGATCCCCTTCTCGCGTAGGTCCAGGGCTTCCGTGATGGGGCCCCAGGCAAACTTGCTGAGGATTGCCAATAGCACCAGAAAGATGACCAGCGTCACGATGGCCAGATCGGGATCCAGCGACAACGGGTTGTCGCCTCCTGCCGCGTGGCCGCCGGCATCGGACTCCCCATGCACCGCTCCCGTTGCCTCATCCGTGCCATCATCCGTGCCATGGTCGGCTGTGCCATGCCCCCCCGCATCCTGTTCCGTCGTCGCCTGACCCAACAGCGCCCAGCGCGCGTCGGCCCGCAAAGCCGATGGGGACAGGGAGGCCAGGCCCCAACCGACGAACACCAGGAGACACCAGTACCGAGGCGACGAACGAGAATTCATGACGCGCTTCTCTCAGACGGGGGCGGGGCGCGGAAACCGTTCCCGTGCCCCTTCCCACCGGTCAGTTGTTGTAAAGCATGCAAATGATCAGGGCGAAAAACGTGGCTCCTTCGATCAGCGCGGCCGAGATGATCATGGCCGTCTGAATATGGCCAGCCGCCTCCGGCTGCCGCGCCATGCTTTCGACGGCGGCTGCCCCAATGCGGCTGATGCCAAAACCGGCTCCCAGCAGTACGATTCCCGCTCCCATCGCGCCTCCCAGAAAGATCAACGCGTTCGATTTGGCGGGGGCCGCTGCGGCCGAATCTTCTTGGGCCGCGACGGGACTGACTGCCATCAACAACAAAACCAAGGCCACTCCCACAGTGAACAATTTGTACACGTCTGAACTCTCCCTCATGAAGTGATGTGAACCAACCATGGCCGGAATCCCAGGGAACCTAATGGGGATGAACCGCCATTCCGATAAATAGGGCCGATAGAAAGGTGAAAATGTAGGCCTGCAAGAAGGCCACCAGTAACTCGAGCAGACTCAAGGCGGTGGCCCCCAAAATACTGGCCGGGGCCACAGCCCATATCGCCGCGTGGCCCCATGCCAACGCGATAAAGGAGACGATCACGGCCAGGACCAAATGCCCCGCCATCATGTTCGCCAACAAACGCACCGCCAACACGAAATGCTTGATCAACAGTCCCAGGACCTCAATCAGAAAGATCATCGGTTTCAGCACCACGCCGAGAATCCCAGGCAAATCCATGTGGGGCACCTGGCTCTTCCAAAAACCGACGAAGCCCAGCTTCGCGATGCCACTGCCCACCACCGCCCCGAGCGTCGCCAGCGCCATGGCGGCGGTGGTCGCCAACGCACCCGTGGGGGAACCCAGCCAGGGAAGGAGCCCCATGAGGTTGCAGGCAAGTACAAAAAAGAAGACCGTCCAGAGGAAGGGCATGAACCGGTCGGCGTCCTTCTTCCCGATGGCCGGCCGCCCGACATGATCCCGAAGGTAGATCAAAAAGGACTCCAGCAAGTTCCACAGACGCCCTTGGGGCGCCTTGCCCGACTTCAAGCGGCTGGCCAGCCACACGAAAACAACGATCAGGACCAGGGCGGCCAGGAGCTCCAATACCATGAACTTCGTGATCCGCAGGTTCAGAGGCTCAAGCATCCCGTTCATGGGACCGAGGTCAGGCATCGGTACGATCGAATCGTGAGAGTTACGGAACTGCGGGATGTCGATACGACCATCCGCACCCCCGAGAAACCGCGGCACCTCGAAGTGCTCTGCGTCCTTGACGTGGCCAATCAGATGGGAGGCTTCACCGGACTGCGACATGCTTTCCCATACCCTTGTTCAGGATGCACCACGTGCGCCTGCGGGCCGACCGCAGACCATCCGACTGCCACCTTGCCCTTCGGACGTGGCCCTGACCGACCACACGGCAAGCAGCGTTTCAACAGCCAGAAACAGGGGGTACCCCCACAACAGCCACGTCGCCAGCTCACGCGCAGGGGTCAGGCCGAATCGGCTGAGGACGACCGCACACGCCACCAGCGCCAACGCCAGGCGCAGGAAACTCGTCACGGCGACCGCCCCCCAAGGACCGAGACGATGACGCGACCCGTGCCAGACCGGTCGCCACGCGATCCCCGGGATAAGGCAAATCACAACTGCCCACACTAGCCATTTCAGCGACATTACGGACGATTCCTCAACGGCAACGCCTACGGAGACTTTCCCGACCTGCGGCCCCGTCCAAACCGGACGACATGGGAGATCCCCAGTGCCATCCCCCCCGCGAAACCGAGGAAGACAAACAAACCGCGAAGCCCAAGGAGCCGATCCAACAGCGCCCCCAGGAGTCCAGGGATCACCATTTCCAGTGCTACCGACATCGCCAGGGTCGCCCATTCCAAGCCACGCGCCGCGGACGAACGATCGTCCTCGTTCATCGCCGCACTTGCCTCCTAAGGCGATACCCAGCGAACCAGAAACCAACTCTCGACCGATAAACCGACCAGGCAATACGCCAGCACCATGCCGAACACTGCGCCCAGCGGTAACCCCGACCCTAAGGACAGACTGATCACCGCCAAGACCGGAAACCCGGTCCGCGCTGCAATCGACCACGGGACCTGTTGTGCGTCGCGAGTCAGGCAACCCGTGGACCGCGCCAATAGCATCGCCAAGGAGCTCCCCACGTAGCAGATGACACCAGCAAGGACCCCGACGACGGAGCCCACATGCCCGTAGATATCCCCAGCCGACCGGACCACGATCACGCCCGTGACCGCCAATAGCAGTCCCAACACCAAGAGTCCCGCCAGCACCGGTCGATGCCCCGGACGCGGCCCATTATCCAACCATCCCAGGGACGACATTGAGCCCGAAACACTCCATTGGACGCCGCACCCAAGCCCAGGCGGAACCCTATAAAAACGCCTGAGATTATCGGAACTCAGGGCCATGGTCAACCGTCGCGAGGCGGTACTTTGTGAAATTTTGCACAAAGTCTCGTCCGACCCATTCCGAGTCCTCTCCGACAGTTTGGCACAATCGTTGCAGTTCCCGTCAGTCTGGTTATACTGAAGTACTTGGTAGCGACGGTCCCGCCTGGACCGATCGCACGCGTCAAGGGTCGGGTTGGGCTGTCGGGGAGCAGCCGTAAAGGAGGTGCCAGGAACCCCCATCGAGCGAGCGGCGAGGAAAGCCGTCATCCAGGACGATCCGGAGACTTTCCCGTTGCTGACGGCCGCCGCCCTGAGAACGATTCGGCACAAGGAACTTGCCCAACTGGCGCGCAAGAACGGGGTTGTCGGTTGGCACTCCCTCCGAAAGGCCGAACTGGTTGCCATCCTGGCCCGTGTCAACCAAAAATCGAGGGTTGGGGGCCAATCCGGAACCAAGTCGCCCGAAAGGGGACCACGGGCCGTGGCGGCGAAGACCCCCAACGGGCATGGCCAGGCGTTGACGAGTGCCCAGCGGAAGATTCGCCGCCAGCAAGTCGAAAAAAACCGCCGGAAGGACATATCGTCCAAGCATCGCCGGAAACTCCCCGAGGATCGCGTGATCCTGATGGTCCGGGACGCGTATTGGCTTCAGGCCTCATGGGATATTCATCCTCGGACGATCGAGCGGGCGCGTGCGGCCCTGGCCGAGCAATGGCACCTGGCGACGCCCGTCCTTCGCCTGTTACGGGTCGAGGCATCGTCCTCGAGCCAGACGGAAACCTTGATCCGCAGCGTCGCCATCCATGGCGCAGTCCAGACGTGGTTCATGGAGGTCGATGACCCGCCCTCCTGTTTTCGGGTGGAGGTTGGCTACCAGGCGAACTCGGGTCGCTTTCATTCCTTGGCCCGCAGTAACCTGGTGACGACCCCCAAACCGGGCTCGACGGAAGTGCTGGACGTCGAGTTGTCCGATATGGCGGCCAACTCGGAACGGATCTTTTCTATGAGTGGTGGTTACAACCCCCAACTGCATGGCGGCGAATTGCGGGAATGGTTGGAATCGCGGCTGCAACGTCCCCTAGGGGCGCCTGTCGAATCGGAGTTCGGCAGCGGGGCGCGGGGGGTCTTTGGCGCGGGCCGTTCCTTGCACTTTACCGTCGATGCCGAGATGATCGTGTTCGGTTCGGCCGATCCGTCGGCGCTGGTCACGATTGGGGGTGAACCGGTGCGCCTCAATGCCGACGGCAGCTTCGCGGCGCGCGTCCCGATGCCCGACCGCCGCCAGGTGATCCCGGTCACGGCGAATTCGAGGGATGGCGGGCGCGAACGGACCATCGTGCTGGCGGTGGAACGCAACACCAAACGGATGGAAGCTCGCAGTCGCGAGCCCGGCGAATAGCCACGTTCCCCGGCAAATAGGGCCGAGGGTCGAGTCCCCAGCCATGATCCAGTATGCTGGTACGGCATGGACGACGTTGATCGCAATGCCGAGTCCCTGCTGGCCCTGGTGCGATCCTTTGGCAGCTGCCTGATCGCTTTTTCAGGCGGCGTCGATAGCGCCGTGGTTGCCTCGGCAGCATTCCGGGCGTTGGGGCCGCAGTCCCTGGCAGTGACCGGCGCTTCCGCCAGCCTGGCCAGCGGGGAACTGGAATCTGCCCGACAACTCGCCCTGGAAATTGGGATCGAGCATCGCGTGATCGCGACCGGCGAACTTTTCCGTGTGGAGTATCGTCGCAATGAACCGGACCGCTGTTTTCATTGCAAGGACGAGCTCTATCAGCAATTGCAGGCCTTGGCCCGGGAGCGTGGGTTGGCTGTCATCGCCAATGGTGCCAACCGAGACGACCTGCGGGATTTCCGGCCGGGTGGCCTCGCCGCCGACCGCTGGTCCGTGCGTAGCCCCTTGTCCGAATGCGGTCTGACAAAGGCCGCGGTGCGGGCCCTGGCACGGCACTGGAACCTGAGTGCCTGGGAAAAACCAGCAACTCCTTGTTTGGCGAGCCGGGTGGCGTATGGTGAGCAAGTGACCCCGGATCGGCTCCGACAGATTGACCAGGCCGAGCTCCTGCTCAAGTCGCTGGGGTTCACGTCGGTCCGGGTCCGTTACCATTCCGGGGACCTGGCCAGGATCGAAGTTGCCGAGTCCGATCTGCCACAGCTGACCGATCCCGAGAATCGCCGGCAGATCGTTCAGGGTCTTGGCCAGCTGGGATTCCGCTTCATTTGTCTCGACCTGCAGGGGTTTCGTTCGGGTAGCCTGAACGTTCTGATTCCCTCGGACCAAGTGGTCGCTCTTGGAACACGACCGACATGAGCAGCGCGTCGGCCAACGACGAAGTGGCGAGCGATCTCACCGGCCGCCAACTGGGCGATTATTTGCTGTTGCGACTGCTCGGCCGAGGTGGCATGGCGTCCGTCTACCTGGCGCAACAGCAGTCGCTGCGCAGGACGGTTGCGTTCAAGGTCTTGAAGCCCGCCTTGGCCGTGGATGCCAGCTACGTCCGGCGATTTCATCGAGAGGCTCAGGCGGCGGCATCCCTCATTCATCCCAATATCGTTCAGATCTTTGAAGTAGGGTGCCTGGAAGGTTTGCACTTCATTGCTCAGGAGTACGTCGCAGGCAAGAACGTGAAGCAGGTACTGGCCCGCCAACCCGCCTTACCGGTGGCAGAGGCAATCTCCTTGTTGCGACAGGTTGCCTCGGCGCTATACAAGGCGGAACAGGCGGGTGTGGTGCACCGGGACATCAAACCGGAGAACATCCTGGTGGGGGCCGACGGAGCCGTGAAAGTTGCCGATTTTGGCCTGGCACGGCTCGCCACCGATCGCGAACAGCTCGAATTGACACAGGTCGGCATGACCTTGGGTACCCCCTTGTACATGAGCCCGGAACAGATTGAGGGACGGGACCTCGACTCGCGGAGCGACATCTATTCCCTGGGTGTCACCGCCTACCAGATCCTGGCCGGCCGCCCCCCGTTCGATGGCGAGAACGCCATCCGTCTGGCCATGCAACAGCTGCAGGCCGAGCCGCAGCCCATTGAACAGCTGAGGGGTGACATTCCCTTGTCACTTGCGGAAATGATCCACCGCATGCTGCGGAAGGATCGCTGCCAGCGGCCGAGCAGCCGGGAGATTCTCGATCAATTGTCCGCCTTGGGAGAGATCGCAACGGCGGCGGAAGGTCGGCCGATCGGAACCTTGACGCCGCCTCGGACGGGGGTCGAGGGGAGTCGGGAGGCCACTGGGCAGCTGGCCCGGGCCCTGCGGCAGTCCGACCGGATGCGGTCCATCCCGTGGCTGCCCGGTGGTCGCTGGTGGCTGGCACTGCCGAGCGGCCTCGTCGGCGCATGGCTGGCCTGGCGCATGGTGAGCGTTGACCCGCTTGCTCTGCTGGCTGCCTCGGCGGATTCCCACGTGCGGCGCATGGATACCATGGAGGCACAGTACTTTTATGCGCATTCCGTGGACACGGAAGCAGCCTGGAAAAGTGTGGTGAATTACCATGAAGCCAACCCCGGCGCCATGGGGGCTCGCGATCGGTTCTTCCAGCGGAGCGCCGAACAGCAGCTCGGGCGATGGTACCTCGAGCACGAGCAGCCTCGGAACGCGATCTCCGTCTACGAATCGCTGACACGGCTGGAAGCGCCAGAACGGTATTTGCGGGCCGTCGGTTACGCCGGTCTCACGGTCGCCCATGCACAGCTCCGCGATTGGGATGCCGCCTTGGCGGCCTATTCCAGGTTCCTCCCCTTTCGACAGGAATTCGAGCGGGAGAATCAGGACGCGTACCTGGGTGACGAGCTCGACTGGGTCGTTCGCCAGCTTGCACCCTTGCAACGTGGCAGGTCCCGGCCGAACTAAGAACCCATCTGAATATCAGAGGACCCCCTCACCCTGCCCTCTCCCCCGAAGCGGTGGAGAGGGTACTTGGATAGGCTCTCATGGGCCGTGCGCGATGAAGACGGGTCACGTTTACCCGGAGCTCAGTCGGGCAAGCCGCCGGTTTGCAACCGACGGTATGTGACGTTCAGCCTGGACGCACCTTGGCCCGGAGCTCAGTCGGGCAAGCCGTCGGTTTGCAACCGACGGTATGTGACCTTCAGCCTGGACGGCTGGAATTACCGTTTGATGACCTGATCGTCTTCCCGGGTACAGCCCCAGGGGGCTTTGAATACCGCCATTGGCGTCCGCGGCAGCGCGCTTCGTGGTATCATGCGAATTACCGGGAGTCGCCATGTTACGCTTCAGACCGCTCTGCCCTCGATGGTTTCTCGTTCTCGGATGGGCAGCCTTCGCTGCCTCTGGCCGAGAGGTCGGTGCCGAAGTGGACTACCTCCGAGACGTTCGGCCTCTCCTTTCCAAACACTGCTTTCGCTGTCATGGCCCGGACGATACGGTGCGCAAGGGGGGCGTCGACGGCCTGCGGCTCGACACATCCGAGGGTGCGACCGAGGACCTGGGAGGCTATGCAGCGATCGCGCCTGGTGATCCGGACGCCAGCGAGCTGTTGGCCCGCGTGACAAGCGACGATCCCGATTTGGTCATGCCGCCCAACGATCATGGGGATCCGCTGACCCCTGACGAGATCGAGGTCGTTCGGCAGTGGATCGCCGAAGGCGCCCACTATGCTCAGCACTGGGCCTACCTCCGACCGCAACGATCGCCTCGGCCAGGAGTCCACCAGACCGATTGGCCCAAGACCGAAATCGATTACTTCGTGCTCGGTCGCTTGGATCGCGAATCCCTGGTCCCCCAACCCGAGGCCGATCGGTATACGCTGATCCGTCGCGTCGCCCTCGATCTCACCGGCCTCCCCCCAACCTGGCAGGAAATTGAGGCCTATGTTCACGATTCAGCCCCGGATGCCTACGAGCGGATGGTCGACCATTACCTGGCCGAGGATTCCTATGGCGAGCACTGGGCCAGGATGTGGCTGGATCAGGCCCGCTACGCCGATTCGGCCGGCTATGCCGACGATCCTCCACGTACCATCTGGGCCTACCGAGATTACGTGATCCGAGCCTTCAATCGCAACCTGCCCTTCGACCAGTTTACCATCGAACAGATCGCCGGCGATTTGCTCCCCCATCCAACGGACGAACAGCGGACGGCCACGGCGTTCCATCGCAATACACCTACCAACAACGAAGGGGGCACGAACGACGAGGAATTTCGCAACGTCGCCGTGATCGATCGCGTCAATACGACCTACACCGTGTGGATGGGACAAACCATGATGTGCGCCCAGTGCCACTCGCACAAATACGATCCATTTTCCCAGGCGGAGTACTACCAGTCCGTCGCGTTCTTCAACAATACGGCGGACGCCGACCAGACCGACGAACGACCGACGATGGAGCTCTGGAAAGGGGACGCGGGCATCCTTCGCCAGCACGTCGATCGCAGATTGCGGGACTTGGTGGACCGGTTGGGGCGGCTCGAGGAAGGCTCGGCGGCGCTCGGTCGGGAAGGAGACGTGGCTGGGGTCGACAGGCGGCCCTTTCCGGTCCGGCCAGGACGTGAGTCCCTGCGTCGGGAACGTGAGGCATTGACGTCCTTGCGAGACCAGCTCCAGCCCGTGACGACGGTCCCGATCCAACAGGAACTACCTTCAGATTCGCGGCGCAAGACCCACATCCAGGTGCGGGGCAACTTCCTGGACCTGGGTGCCGAAGTCACGGCACATGTCCCCCACGTCTTCCCGCCACTGGAAGGAGATCCCCCCACACGCCTGGACTTTGCCCGCTGGCTCGTTCGCGACGACAATCCCCTCACGGCTCGCGTGGCGGTCAATCGCATTTGGGAGCAGATCTTTGGGACCGGCCTCGTTGCTACGGCAGAGGACTTTGGCACGCAGGGGGATCTCCCTAGCCATCCCGATTTACTCGACTGGCTGGCGTGTGAGTTCATGGAACGTGGCTGGGACACCAAGCACCTGCTGCGAATCATCCTCGGTTCCGCCACGTATCGGCAGTCATCCCGTACGACGGCCGAATTGCGTCGGCTCGATCCCGACAATCGATTGCTGGCGCGAGGACCGCGTGTCCGGCTGCCTGCCGAAACCATCCGTGACCAGGCCTTGGCCGTCAGCGGACTACTTTGTCGCACGAAGTTCGGACCGCCGGTACGACCTGCGCAACCTGAATTGGGGCTGACGGCCGCCTTCGGTAGTGGACTTGATTGGCAGACCAGCGAAAGTCCCGATCGTTATCGCCGTGGAATCTATACGATGTGGCGGCGTTCGAATCCCTATCCATCCCTTTCGGCCTTTGATGCGCCCAGTCGCGAAGTGTGTACTCCACGGCGGACGCGAACGAATACACCGCTGCAGGCCTTGGTAACGCTCAATGACCCGGTCTATCTGGAGGCGGCCCAGGCCTTGGCGCGGCGAATGATGGTCGCGACGACCGACACGAGGGGACGGGCCGCCTGGGGGCTGCGGGCCTGCCTCGGCCGGCCGGCTCAAGAAGCCGAGATCAATTCCTTAGTCCGGCTGCAGGAACAGGCCTGGCAACAGCTTCGCGGGAATCCGGGGCAGGCCGCGGCACTGGCCACCGAGCCCCTTGGGCCGGCGCCGGACGCAGTCGATCTGTCCGAGCTGGCCTCCTGGTCGCTCGTCGGCAATGCCTTACTCAACCTGGACGAGCTCTTCATGAAACGGTGACGTCGATGGATTCCTACAGGAACCGACTGCAGCAACAGACGCGCAGGCACTTCCTGGGTCAGGCCTCGCTGGGAATGGGGGCCATGGCCTTGGCGGGCTGGGATGCCGCACTGCGAGCGGAGCCGGCGGCGCACGACGCGCCCGCCGCCATTTCCAGGAACCCCATGGCCCCCCAACCGCCCCCCGATGCGCCTCGAGCGCGGCGGATGATCTACATCCATCTTACCGGCTCACCCCCACATCTTGATCTGTTCGACTACAAACCGGAACTCGTCCGGCGCAACGGACAGGACTGCCCAGACAGCTTTCTGGCGGGCAGGCGGTTTGCCTTCACGACGGGTGTCCCCAAGCTGCTGGGAACACCCCGGAAGTTCTCGCAACACGGCCAGGCGAGGATCTGGATGAGCGATGCCATTCCGCACCTTCACTCGCTGGCGGACGAGATGTGCCTCGTGCGTTCCATGAACACGGACCAGTTCAACCATGCCCCGGCCGAGCTGCTGATGTTCACGGGTTCGCCGCGAGCCGGCCGGCCGTCGCTCGGGTCCTGGATCACGTATGGCTTGGGGAGCGAAAACGAGAACCTGCCGGGCTTCGTGGTGCTCATCTCCAGCGGCACGCAGCCCAATGGCGGCAAGAGCAGTTTCGGCAGCGGATTCTTGCCCAGTGTGTTTCAGGGGGTGCAGTGCCGTTCCCAAGGCGATCCGGTGCTCTATCTCACGAATCCGCCAGGCATCGACCGAGACCTGCGCCGCTTGAGCCTGGATGCCATCGGCGCGATCAACGCCCTCCAGTCGCACGAGCTTGGGCACCCCGAGACGCTGACTCGCATGCAGCAATACGAACTGGCGTTCCGCATGCAGGTGGCGGCACCCGAGGTCCTGGATATCGGCCGCGAGCCTGCCTCCGTCCTGGACGCCTATGGGGCCCAGCCCGGGGGGACAAGCCTGGCCAACAACTGCCTTCTAGCGCGACGGCTGATCGAGCAGGGCGTCCGATTCGTGCAGCTCTTCGACTGGGGATGGGACTTCCATGGTACAAGCAACGCGGAGGACATTCGCGAGGGCTTGTCGAGGAAGTGTGCCACGATGGACCGACCCGTCGCCGCGCTGATCAGCGACCTCAAGCAGCGAGGCCTGCTCGACGAAACGCTGGTCGTCTGGGGAGGAGAATTCGGACGGACTCCGTTCCGTGAAGGCCGGACGGCTGCCAGCCAGGTCTTAGGGCGGGACCATTACCCGGATTGCTATTGTGCCTTCATGGCGGGAGGGGGCGTTCGGCCTGGCTACGCGCACGGCGAGACCGATGAACTCGGATTCGGCGTGGTTCGCGACCGGGTGCATGTCCACGACCTGCAGGCCACGATCCTGCACCTGATGGGCTTCGACCACACCCGGTTCACGTATCGGTTCCAGGGGCGCGATTACCGTCTTACGGACGTCCACGGCCAGGTCGTCGACGCCTTACTGGCGTAGCGAACGACCACCAGCTGGATCACCGAGCGGCAACGTGTGTTGCCCAGGGAGAGCCTATCCCCTTTTTCCCCGGCGCAGGACCATCAGGCCCCCTGCGATTCCCAGGCCACTCAGGACGATCGCCGGCTCTGGCACAATCGACAGGGTAATCGTCTCGTAAATATATTCTGCGCCCGGGTTGCCGAATCGGCCGACCGTCCAGTTGAAGACACTGAGGTTGCTTTGGTCATAGGTGCCGATCGCGTCCAGAATGTCGAGCGACGACAGTGCCGTTCCGTCGTTGAACGTCCTCAGGAAATCCAGTTCATGGGCCGGCGTCAGTCCGGGGACATGGACCGAGACCGGCGCGGGCCCCTCGATGTTCGTCGAAAGGAGAAAGCCGTCGACCGCTGGGTCGTTGTTTCGCAGTACAAAATAGGCCGGACTGAATGGCTGTGGGTCGTCGATGTCGATGGGCATGCCACCGACCAGCAGGGAGAACGAACTGAGATCGACGGGATACCCGCGCGTCGGAAAATTCGGACTGTCGACGAACACATCGGAGTCGACGTCAAAGGACATGACCACTGGGGCGCCATCCGGAACATTGGCTTGATTTCCCCCGATCACGTTGAATCCTACCACACCCGTAACCTGCACGTTGACGTCTTCCGCCAACACGGGGGAAGCAATGCCACAGCAAGCCAAGGTGGCAACCCAAAACGGTTTGTTCAAGATCACGAGAACTCTCCTTTCAATCATGCACCAGGAACGTGGACACCGCGCACCAGGACGGACAGGCGGAGCTCGATATCCGCGAACGACGAACGGACCTATCGGTTGAATCTCCGCGAAATCGATCGCCCGAGGATACCGCGCAAGTCGATCCGACGCAAAGGAATTGGGCCGTTCGGTGAGGGTCTGTGGGCGGCCGGAAAGTCGCGGGAAGGCCGGGATTTTGGCCTCCTTGGTCCCCGTGGGCAAGATTTGAGCCGTAGCAGCTACTTTCTCATGGTAGCATGACGCGGCCCATGGGCGCCCCGGCACCGATCCGGTGCAGGGCGTTGCGCCCCGCGGGATGCATGCGGCTTTCGACCTTGTCGGTCGACCAGGTCCACGATACGATCCCCCCGCGGGGGCTGCGGCTGCGCATATTTCAGGGGTTTTATTGACACAGATCGGAGTGACGATGCAGATTCGATGCGATAAGTCGCGTGTGGTTTCGCGGAACATGCCGGGCCTCGCCTGGGGCTGTCTGGCAGCCATGCTGGCGATCTCGATGGCGCTCCCGGTGCAGGCTGAATTGCAGGGACCGCGCCCGGCCGACCGGAGGATCACCCTGTGGGTGTCCAGCTTGCTGCGGGAAGATCACCTCCTGAAACATCCCCTGGATGACGAAATCTCGTCCCGCGCATTTGCCATGTACCTGCGGGAACTGGATCCACAGAAGATCTACTTCCTTCAATCGGATATCGACGAATTCAAGGCGTACGAAAACCGCCTCGACGACATGGTCAAAGCGGGCGATCTGTCGGCGGCCTATGGCATCTTCGATCGACTTCTGCAGCGCACCAGTCAGTGCACGACCTGGATCCAAGAGCTGGTGAACATGGACCATGACTTCAGCGTCGAGGAATCGCTGCCGATCGATGCCAAGTCGGTGGAGTATGCGCGCACAGAAGAGGAACTCAAGGATCGCTGGCGGCGTCGCATCAAGTACGAACTGCTGATTCGCCAGGCCGAGAAAATGGATCCCAAGGAAGCCAAGGAGAAGATCCTGCGGCGATACACGTTTCTGGACAAGCGCCAGCATCAAACCGATGCCGACGAACTGCTGGAGATGTTCTTGAGCGCCATGACGCAAAGCTACGATCCGCACACGGCCTACATGGCCCCCAGTTCGCTCGAGAATTTCGAAATCACCATGAAGCTGAACCTGGACGGGATCGGCGCTGCGCTCAAGCCTGATGACGGCTTTACCGTGGTGACGAAGGTCATCCCGGGAGGGGCCGCGGATAAGGAGGGACAGCTGAAGGCAGAAGACCGGATCGTCAGCGTGGGTCAAGGGACCGACGGCGAGATGGTCGACGTGGTCGACATGAAGCTGAACGACGTGGTGAAGTTGATTCGTGGCCACGCAGGGACCGTAGTCCGCCTGGGGGTCATGCCCGCCGGCGCGACGGAAACCAAGATTTACACCATTACGCGGGCCCACGTGGAACTGGAAGATAGCGCGGCTCGCGCCGAGACATTGGAGTTCGTCCCAGGCACGCCGGCTCAAACCACCGAAGCTTCGGGAACGGTCGTGCCGGTCGGTCGAAAATTCAAAATCGGCGTGATTGACCTCCCCAGCTTCTACATGGATATGGAAGGGGCTCGCGCCAACGCCCTCAACTACAAGAGCAGTACCCGCGATGTGGCACGGATCCTCGATGGCTTTCGGACCCAAGGAGTCGACTGCGTGGTGCTCGACCTGAGCCGCAACGGCGGTGGCAGCCTCACCGAGGCCATTGATCTGTCGGGGCTCTTCATCGATCGTGGCCCCGTAGTGCAGATCAAGGACTCCAACGGCCAGATCCAACAGTACAACGATGAAACTCCCGGGATGGCCTGGAACGGGCCGCTCGTCGTCTTGATCAGTAAGTTCAGCGCCAGCGCCAGCGAGATCCTGGCGGGTGCGATCCAGGACTATGGTCGGGGGCTCATCGTGGGGGATGTCTCGACGCACGGGAAAGGGACCGTGCAGAGTCTTCAGGATCTGGGGAGCCGCCTGTTCACAGTCCCCGATCCGCCGAATTACGGTGCTCTGAAGATTACCATGCAGCAGTTCTATCGCCCCAACGGCGATAGCACACAGAAACGCGGGGTTCTTTCGGACCTGGTGCTTCCCTCGCTGACCAGTGAACTGGATGTCGGCGAAGCGGATCTGGATTATGCCATCGAGTTCGACCACATTCGTGCGGCGCGAATGGCTTCCTACAACCGGGTTTCGCCGGAACTCGTCCAAGAGCTGCGGACTCGTTCGCAGGCGCGTATCGGTCAGAACGAGGAGTTTCAGAAGTTGCTGCGGAACGTCGCCCGATATCGCGAACAGAAAGACCGCAAGTCGGTCACGCTCAACCGGGATGCGTTCATGAAGGAGCGCGCGGAACTGGACGCGGAGCGCGAAGAGGAAAAACTGCTCGAGAAACAAATGGACTACACGGAGCGGCCGGTGTTCGAGCGCAACTTCTACAATGACGAAGTCCTGGCCGTGGCGGCCGACTACGTGCAATTGCTGGAAAGCCGCAAGGTCGCACAGGTTCCGTAGGGAGCCGAGGGCGCTCCCTGGCTGGCGTGCTCGAATCGCAAGTTCGACGTTTTTCTGCGATGGGGCCTCCGTGCATGCCATAGCGCAAGGGCCCTCCCCCCGTGATCTCGTTGTACCACGCATCTGAAATGCTACCGGTTTTCAACCGGTAGTACTTTGCCATCAGCCTGATCGCGTCCTGAGCAAGACAGGATGTGTGGTACAACGAGCCCCCGTGATCGGGGGAGGACCGGGTCAGGGGTCGTTCGGTTTCCCGAGAGGCGCTACGTCAGAGGAATCCGCATCCCGTCGTACGCCAGTTCCATGCCAGGCGGGAGTGCCGCGTTCGTGGCCGCATGGTCCAGTTCGTGACCCATGTGGGTGAAGATCGTCCGCCGCGGGCGCAGCGCTTCGGCGACCGCCACGGCTTCTCCCACACTGAAATGCGTCACGTGGGGATTCCAGCGCAGGGCGTCCAGGATCAAGACATCCAGACCAGCGAGCTGTTGCGTGCTCTCGTCCGGGATCCCGTTGGTGTCGGTGCAATAGGCTACGTTCCCGACACGGAAACCGAGCACGTCGAACCGTGGACCATGCCGGAGTCGGATCGGCTGCAGGGAAGCGCCCAACACCGACACCGCGTCCATTCCCAGGATCCGGATCTCGAGTTGTGGCACGGAGCCGGGGTGCGTCGGGACCTCGTCGGAGAAGGCATAGTCGAACGAGGTGCGAATCCGTGCCGCTACCCGAGGTGACGCATACAAGGGGACGGCGTGCCCCAGGTAAAACTGCATCAGTCGCAGGTCATCGAGTCCAAAGACATGGTCGGCGTGTTCGTGCGTGTAGATCACGGCATGCACCAATCCGATCCGTTCGCGCAGCAGCTGCGTGCGAAGATCGGGTGACGTATCAATCAACAGATTGCCTTGTGGCAGTCCCAGGATCACGCTGCAGCGTGTCCGCCGATTCCGGGGGTCACTGCTCTGGCAGACGTCACATCCGCAGCCGATGGCGGGGACGCCCACCGAGGTGCCGGATCCCAGGACGACCAGTTGTCCTTGAATGTTGGTGTTTACCAGGTGTCGGCTCATCAGCGTGGCCCCTTTCCCCGGGAGAAGGGTCGCACCGGAGGAGTGATTCGTCAGGTCTGCCGAGCTATCATAACACGAGGCCGGCCCTCTGCCGGGAACGGGCCGGCCTCCTGCCGGGAACGGGCCGGCCTTCTGCCGGGAACGGGCCCCCCACCGGCCGAATCGGTCGGCGTTGACCCGCGCCAGCGACCCCTCTAAGCTACAGCATGGAAATACTTGAACGAATCTGGGAACTGACCTGCGACTTCTTTTCCGCGCTGACGCGTGGCGTCGAGCGGGGTATTACGGGACTGTTCGGTTCCTCCAACACCCGCTACGTCCGGCGACTGCAGAACAAGGTCGACGGGATCAATGCGCTGGAAGCCAAGTGCCAGGCCCTGTCGAATCAGGAACTGGCGGATCAGACACGGCTCTTTCGAGGTCGTCTCGAGGCGGGTGAGACGCTGGACGACCTGCTGGTTGAGGCCTTTGCCGTGTGCCGTGAGGCGGGGCGCCGATACCTGTCGATGCGTCACTTCGACGTCCAGTTGATCGGTGGCATGGTACTGCATTCCGGCGCCATTGCCGAAATGGTCACAGGCGAAGGGAAGACGCTGGTCGCAACCTTGCCGGCCTACCTGAACGCTCTGGAGGGAAAAGGGGTCCATGTCGTCACGGTCAATGACTACCTGGCGCGTCGCGACATGGAATGGATGGCACCCCTGTACACGGGCTTGGGACTGACCGTCGGGGCGATCCAGAATGACATGGGAGTTGACGACCGCCAGCAGGCGTACGCCTGCGACATCACCTACGGCACCAATAACGAATTCGGATTCGATTATCTGCGCGACAACATGCGCCCAGCCGCTCGCGGTGATAACCGCTTTCCGAAGCACCTGCAGCAGTCCCAAGGGCAATTGCATTTCGCCATCGTGGACGAGGTCGATAATATCCTTGTCGACGAGGCCCGCACGCCACTCATCATTTCGGGACCGGCCCACGAAAACGTCCGCAAGTACGCGGACGCCGATCGCATCGCCCGCAACCTGAAGGCCGGCGCGCATTTCGAAGTCAATGAAAAGGACCATCATGTGAACCTCACGGACGAGGGGGTTCGCGAGGCCGAACGCCAGGCCGGTGTCGAGACCTTCTACACCGCTGGAAACATGGAATGGCCCCACCTGATTGATAACTCCCTCAAGGCACACCATCTCTACAAACGCGACGTGAACTACGTCGTCAAGGATGGCAGCGTCGTGATCGTGGACGAATTCACCGGCCGTTTGATGGAGGGGCGGCAATGGAGCGACGGGCTGCACCAGGCCGTGGAGGCCAAGGAAGGGGTTCGCATCAAGGAGGAAACTCAGACATTAGCCACGATCACCCTGCAAAATTTCTTTAAGCTCTACGACAAACTGGCGGGCATGACCGGGACCGCCATGACCGAAGCATCGGAATTCTGGAAGATCTACAAGCTGGAAGTCATCGCGATTCCCACCAACCGATCGCTCTGTCGCGTGGAACATCCCGACCTGATCTTCTGTACGGAACCGGAGAAGTACGAGGCGATCGTCGGAGAGATTGAAAAGCTGCATCGCTGGGATGTGCTCGTGCACAAGGACCGAAGCGAAACCTGGGGTACGATCCAGCACGAGGATGATGCGGCGGTGTCGTTCCTGCCCAAGGACTCCCGCGAGAAGCAGACCATCCAGAAATCGACCCTGGCCCAGATCCTGCATAAGGGTCGACCCATCCTGGTCGGCACCACGTCGATCGAAAAGAGTGAACTGATCTCGGGCATGCTGGAACGTCGAGGGGTGCAGCACCAGGTACTGAACGCCAAGCATCACCAGCGAGAAGCCGAGATTGTGGCCCAGGCCGGCCGCAGCGGCGCCGTGACCATCGCCACGAACATGGCAGGACGAGGCACGGACATTATTCTGGGCGGCAATCCGGAAACGATGGCCTGGTCCGTGCTGCAGGACAAGTATCCTACCCGTCTCGACGTACCCCGCGACGAGTGGGACGCGCTCGTCAGCCAAATCGAGTCGCGGGAAGCCATGAAGTCGGATGGCGCCAAGGTCAAAAACCTGGGTGGCCTGCATGTGATTGGCACCGAGCGGCATGAAGCCCGGCGGATCGACCTGCAATTGCGAGGCCGCTGCGGCCGGCAGGGAGATCCCGGCAGCAGCCGCTTCTACCTCTCGCTCCGTGACGACCTGATGCGGATCTTTGCCGGTCCCTGGGCCGAGAAGATCTTGAAATCGCTCGGGATGCCCGAAGGGGAGGCGATCGAGAGCCGGATGGTCACCCGCCGCATCGAAGCAGCCCAGAAAAAGGTCGAAGAGCGCAACTTCGAGGTGCGAAAGAACCTGCTGGAATACGACGAGGTCATGGACGAACAGCGGAAACGGGTCTACTCGTACCGCCAGCGGATCCTGGAAGGCGAAGATTGCCGCCGTCTCATCCTGCACATGGTCGAAGCCGAAACACGGGCGAACGTTACGACCATGGCCGCTTCCGACTATGGCGTCGACATGTTCGCAGGCTGGGCCAGTGCCCGCCTCCACGCCAAGATCGAAGGGCGCGACCTGCGGGGAATGACCTTTGAAGAGGCCCGGGACCATTGCCTCGAAGAAGCCCAGCGACAGGCCGAATCGCAAATCCATGATGCCATCGACGAAAACCTGCCGGACGAAGAAGACGCCGCCGAATGGAACTGGCTGGCACTGTCCAACTTCGCCAACCGGCAGTGGGGGCTCAATCTCCGCGACCGTGATCTGAAACGCGAGGGACGTGAGAATATCGGCGAATTCTTGATCGAAGCCGCACGCAAGGCCATCGATCAGATCGATCTGCAGGAAGGGCAAGTCTTCCTGGCACCCGACTTTGCCTCCCGAAGCATCTCGGCCTGGACGCAACAGAAACTGCAAATCGATTTGCCGCCCACCGAGATCGCAGGACTCGACAAGGATGCCATCGTGGCTCGCCTGATCACGCTGGCGAACGAGGCCTATGACCAGCGCGAGGCCGAATACCCGGTCCTGGCGGCGCTCGTTCGATTCGGGCGCCGACAATCCGACGGACACCTCCGCATCGACCGGCAGGCCCTGATCGACTGGGCACGACAGCGTTTCCAGGCGGAATTGCCCGAAGACGAGCTGAAGAATCTGCAGCGCGATGAGCTGAAAGATCGGCTGGTCGCGTTGAGTCAAGAGCACCAGCGGAAAGGACGCACGCGACAGGAGACCATCGTTGGCCAACTCCAGGAGGTCTTTGGCAGCGCACCCGGCCATGAGACCGCTCAGGGACTGGGAGTCGGTCCCAAGCTCGCAACTTTGCTGGAATCGCTGGGAACCGACCTGGAGGTTCGCCCGGATGCCAAGGACTGGGCCAGGTGGCCTCGCCAGACTGTCGAGAGCCGACTGCTGGCCCTCGCTGCCGACCGCGACCATCCCGAAGCGCGACGGATGGAACGATCGCTGCTCCTGCAGCTCGTCGATACCAGCTGGAAGGATCACCTGCTCGCCATGGATCACCTTCGCAGCAGCATTGGCCTCGTCGGATATGCCCAGGTCGATCCGAAGGTCGAATACAAGCGGGAGGGGATGCGACTCTTCGACCAGATGTGGAAGACCATGGCCGACCGCACCACGGACCTGGTCTTCCGCATCGAACAGCTCGACGAAGGCTTCGTCGGCTCGAATTGGGTGGAAACCTCGGCCACCCACGAGTCGGCCCCCAGTACGAGCGACATCGCCCGTCAGCAGCAGGCTGCCATCGACGCCAGCCAGAATTCCTCGGAGCGGATCGAACCGTTCCGCAACGTGGGAACGCACGTGGGACGGAACGATCCGTGCCCGTGCGGCAGCGGAAAGAAATACAAGAACTGCTGCTTGCGATCCAATGGCTCGGGGAAAAAAAACCTGAATTCCAGCATGCCTACCACGCGACCGTGACCGCGGTTCGTCGGCTTTGAGGGATCCGCCGAGCGACTCGCGCATCCTTTTCGAAGAACGGATTTCTTCGATGCGATACGTTTGGGACTTCGTCTACCTGGTGATGCTGGCCACGGCCTCACCCTGGTTGGCATGGAAGGCCGTTCGCACCGGCAAGTACCGCCGAGGCCTGGCCCAGAAGTGCTGGGGAGCCGTCCCTCCGCGAAACGGCACGACCCCCTGCATCTGGCTGCACGCCGTCAGCGTGGGCGAAGTGCAGGTGGCGGCCACGTTGGCCCCCTGGCTCCGCGGACAATGGCCACAGATCGAGCTGGCGATCACCACCACCACCCGAACAGGTTACGAGCTCGCTCGCCGACGATTTCCCGACGACCTCGTTGCATATGCTCCCCTCGATTTCAGCTGGGCTGTCGATCGGGCCCTGCGGCGCCTGCGCCCCCTCGCCATCCTGCTCGTGGAACTCGAACTCTGGCCCAATCTCATTGCGCGGGCGAGCCAGCAAGGCATTTCCGTCGCCATCGTCAATGGTCGATTGAGCGATCGCAGCTTCGCCGGATACCGCCGCATCCGACCACTGATCCGCCACCTGTTGTCGCGTCTCGCCGTCGTCGCAGTTCAAAATGAGCTTTACGCCAGTCGGTTTCAAGAACTGGGGTGCCCTTCGAACAAGCTCGTGGTGACGGGGTCGGTGAAATTCGATGGGATCGAAGTGAACCGGAACAACCCCGGAACCCTCTCGCTTCGCACGTTGGCGGGTATCGACGCCGCGGACCAGGTGTTCCTGGCCGGCTCCACGCAGGCGCCCGAAGAGTTCGCCGCGCTGGAGGTATTTCGATCACTGTCGGCAGCGCACCCGAACCTCCGCCTGATCATCGTACCAAGGCACCCCGAGCGGTTCGACGAGGTTGCCCAGTTACTGGCCCGCTCGGGCCTGGAGGTTACCCGCTGGACACGCTGGCGAGATCAAGTCCAGTCGGTGCCCGACAACTCCCAAAGGCCAAAATCCTTACCTCGGATCCTTCTGGTCGATACCGTGGGCGAGTTGCGTTTCTGGTGGGGGCTGGCGGATATCGCCTTGGTGGGGGGGAGCCTGTCGACCCGGGGCGGGCAGAACATGATCGAGCCGGCGGCGTATGGGGCCGCTGTCTGCTTTGGCCCGAACACCCAGAATTTTCGCGACATCGCGACGCTGCTGCTGGAAGCCCATGGGGCGGTGCGCGTTGCGTCGAACATCGAATTGCGGGGCTTTGTGACACGCTGTTTGGACGACCCGAACTGGGCGAGCGAACTGGGAGGGCGGGCGGCTCGCCTGGTCCAACTTCACCGTGGCGCATGTCAACGAACAGTCACGGCGCTCACACCCGTGATGGCCATGCCACCGTGCGAACGCCGGGTGCGCGCCTCGGAACGAAAGTGCTTGTGATCAGAGCACTTACGTCGCATGCAACCTGTGGCGCTCGACCGATTGTCCTGGCATGTCCCGGATCCCCGGAACTGTCAGGGTGAGTATGCAGTTGGCCCCCCCTGGTGGTCGACAAATCCCTAAGACGCGCCCTCGGGGTTGCTATCAGCGACCGCGCGCCCGGGTGCCATCCTGCTTCGGACACTGCCGTGAGCCTTCCGTCCCGCGGGGATCGACGTCGTAAGTTGCTGCGGGACGACCAGCGCCGCGCTACGGATACGCCCGAATCACCGCCGACCAAAGTACGGACACGTCGGCGGGTCTACTCGGAAGGTGCCCTTGCGTCCCGCCAACCTCGGATCACGGACTTCCTTCCCAAGCGGCGGTTGACCTTGTTCCTGCTGTGGCTGATGGGCCTGCTGCCTCCCGCAGGGATCCTCTCGGCCGGGCTCTTCAGCCGACGCTTTATCGCGACCTGGGATAGCGCCGCGCAAGCACCGCTGGCATTGCTATCCGTGGGCGGAATGGCTCGGGCCTGGTCCTCCCTGATGCTCCTCGCGACGGCTGCCGCCTGCCTGCTGGTTTTCCATCTCAGGCGGCATCGACTGGACGACTATCGAGGCCGATATCGCCTGTGGATTTGGGCGGTGGCCGTCCTGCTGTTTGCCAGCTTGGACACCGTCACGAATCTCCATGAGACCCTGGGAGCGTGTTGGCAGCACGTCAGCGGCCGAACCGTGCAGCCCAACGGGTGGGTTTGGGGATGGCTGCTGCTGGCGGCGATCCCCTGGGTCCGCTCATTGCTCGACATGCGGGGCCACCGATTTGCCGTTGCGATCTCTGCCCTGGCAGGCGGTTCGTGGGGGCTGGTTGCCGTGATGGCGTTTCGCGCGATTCCGGTGAGCGATCCGCACCTGGGCGAACTCTTGACGTTTGCGGGAATGCATCTGGGAAACCAGTTGCTGCTGTTCTCGGTACTGGTCTATGCCCGCGGGGTCTATCGTGCGGCCCAGGGCGAGTCCCGATCGGAGCGGAGCGCTCGGAAGTCGCCGTCACGATCCCGATCGCGTGGCAGTTCGGCCGCGGGGCAGGCCACGGATCGGAACCGGTCCAGTGGGTCCACCCCAGGGTCGCGTGACGGGCGAATCCAGGAAGGTTCGGACGAGGACACGGTCGACCCTCAAGATCCCGACAGTACGGTTGACTTTGGCGCCCCCTCCCGTTCAGAATTGCGTCGCCGCAAGAAAGAACTTCGCAAACAGCAGCGCCGTGCGGCCTGACCCTTTCGCGCGCTTCGATTTCCCTGGTTCGGGTCCCGTCGATGGTACGAACGCGCTTTGCCCCCAGTCCCACGGGTTACCTGCACATCGGCGGTGTTCGCACCGCCCTGTTCAATTGGCTGTTTGCAAGGCAGCATGGCGGCCAGTTCCTCTTGCGGATCGATGATACGGATCAAGATCGAAACGTTCAGGAATCGCTCCAGCCGATTCTGGACGGGCTCCGCTGGCTCGGTATCGACTGGGACGAGGGGCCGGACGTCGGAGGTCCTCACGCCCCGTACTTTCAGTCCCAGGGCTCGGCTCGGTATCGGGCGGCCGTGGAACAGCTCCTGCAGGTCGGAGCCGCGTATTACGACTACGCACTGCCGGAGGAAGTCCAGGCGGAACGCCAGGCGGCCGAGCGGGACAAGCGGGAATTTGTCTACAGCCGACGCTGGATGGCGGAGACGGAAGCTGACCGCACTCGCTGGGAATCTCAAGGTCGGTCTGCCGTCGTGCGACTGAAGATGCCGCGGCAAGGCCGCTTGACCCTCAGGGACCGCGTCCGCGGGGACGTCGAATTCGAATGGGCGCGTGAACAAGACCATGTGGTGCAGCGGGCCGATGGGTCCTGCCTCTACCACCTGGCCACCGTCGTGGACGACCACGATTACGCCATCTCGCATGTGATCCGAGCCGAAGAACACCTGTCCAATACTCCCCGACAGGCCTTTATCTTTCAATCGCTGGGTTATCCGCTGCCCGAGTTCGCACACATCCCCTTCGTGGCCGAACCCGGCAGCAGGACCAAGCTTAGTAAACGGAAGCTCGACAAGTACCTGAAACAGAAGGATTTCAAGACCCTGTTTGCGATGGGGCAAGAGGTGATGAGCCAGATGCATGTGGCTCCCAATCCCGACACCTTCAACCCGGTCATCGTCGATTTCTATCGCCAGATCGGATTCCTGCCGGATGCGATCGTCAATTACCTGCTGCTCTTGGGCTGGTCGCTCGATGATAAGACGGAAGAGTTTACTCGCGACGAGATGATCGCGGCATTTACGTTGGAACGCGTGAACAAGGCGCCGGCCAGCTTCGATCCCAAGAAGCTGATGTCCTTTCAAGAGCGCTATATGCAGCGGCTGCCGATCAAGGAGAAGGTCGCCAAGACGCTCCCTTTTCTGCAGCGGGCCGGGCGGGTCCCTGTGCCACCTCCCTGCGACGTGGGACCCTACCTGAACCGAATCGTTCAGGCGGCCGGCGACCGGATCAAGTTTTCCGGTGGCATCCTGGCACTGGACGAGTTCTTTGGCGAAGGGCCCACCGAAGTCTCCCTGCCAATTCAACAGATCCCACTGCTGAGGGGATATCGTGACCTTATTGCCGCAGCCGACCCTTTCGACGCAGCGGAACTGGAACGGCTGATGAAGTCGTACCTCCAGCAGCAGGGACTGATCCTCAAGGACCTGGTGCACGCGGTGCGCCTGGCCCTGACCGGCAAGTCCGTCGGCCTGGGACTCTTCGAAACGATCGAAATCCTTGGCCGCAACGTCTGCCTGAAACGACTGGATCGTGTCCTGAAAACTGCCGATGCCGCGGAGAAAGACCCGATCGTCCAGACGGCGAACCTGAACCACCATGTGACCCGTCTTGAGGCTGGGGACCCGAAGTGAACGTGACCTTCTTCTGGACAGGGCGTGCGGCTGGGCGCCTCGTGGAAGTGCCGTTTCCCAGGCCCCGCAGGCACCACGGCCGGTTGATATCCACGGCACGGAACCTGACTCCCTTCGCAAGCAACGGCGGTCCTCCATGAGCACGTTCGACCCCTCTCAGAACTCCTCGGACGCCGGTGACTATCGGAACTTCATCGAGCAGATCATCGACGCCGATCTGGCCGCCGGCAAGAATGCCCGTTGCGTCCACACGCGTTTCCCACCCGAACCGAATGGTTACCTGCACATTGGGCACGCCAAGAGCATCTGCCTGAACTTTGGCCTGGCCGACCAGTATGGCGGACTGTGCAATCTGCGATTTGACGACACGAATCCCACCAAGGAAGACGTGGAGTACGTCGATTCGATCCAGGAGGACGTGCGGTGGTTGGGTTTCGATTGGGGAGACCGGCTTCATTATGCCTCCGACTATTTCCCGCAACTGTTCGACTGGGCCCAGCGGATCATCCGGCAAGGAGGGGCCTATGTCTGCGACCTCACCGCGGATCAGATTCGCGAGTACCGCGGAACGCTGAGTGCGCCGGGACGCAACAGCCCATTTCGGGAACGCAGCGTCGAGGAGAATCTGGAACTCTTCCAGCGAATGCGGGCGGGCGAGTTTCCGGATGGCTTCCGAACGCTGCGGGCCAAGATCGACATGGCTTCCCCCAATCTCAACCTGCGGGACCCGGTCATGTACCGCATACTGCACGCGCATCACCATCGCAGCGGAGATACCTGGTGCATTTATCCCATGTACGATTTCACCCACGGACAATCCGATTCGATCGAAGGGATCACGCATTCGATCTGTACGCTGGAGTTTGAGGATCATCGGCCGCTTTACGATTGGTACATCCAGCAGCTCGGCATTCACCATCCCCAGCAGATTGAGTTTGCTCGACTGAACCTGACGTACACCGTCATGAGTAAGCGGAAACTGCTGCGGTTGGTGCGGGAGGGGCATGTCCGCGGATGGGATGATCCGCGCATGCCGACGCTTTGTGGCTTGCGGCGCCGCGGGTACACTCCCGAATCCATTCGCAACTTCTGCAAGACAATCGGCGTGGCGAAATTCAATAGTACGATCGATATGGTCGTATTGGAGAATTCCGTGCGTGACCATCTCAACCGCGTGGCACCTCGAACGATGGCAGTGATCCGGCCGCTGAAGGTTGTGATCACCAATTACCCGGAAGGGAGCAGCGAGCTGCTGGAATGTGTGAACAATCCGGAGGACCCCGCAGCCGGCACACGCATGGTCCCGTTCGCCCGGGAACTCTACATCGAACAGGAAGACTTCATGGTGTCACCTCCCAAGAACTACTTCCGACTGTCGCCAGGGGCGGAGGTTCGGCTGCGCTATGCGTATTTTATTCGCTGCCAGGAATACGTCACGGATCCTGCTACGGGTCGAGTCACGGAACTGCACTGCACCTACGACGCGGCCACACGCGGAGGAAATTCCCCGGACGGGCGCAAGGTGAAAGGAACCATCCACTGGGTGTCGATCGAACACGCCGTGCCGGCGGAGGTGCGACTGTACGATCATCTTTGCCGGGTTCCGGACCCGGAAGATGTCCCCAGCGACCAGGACTTCCTGGTGAATCTGAACCCGCAGTCGCTCGAAGTGCTGTCGAACTGCCTTGTGGAGCCAGTCCTCGCAAACTCCCAATCCGGCGATCGATTTCAGTTCGAGCGACTCGGCTATTTCTGCGTCGACCCCGATTCACGACCTGGTCAACTGGTCATGAACCGCATTGTCTCCCTGAGAGATACCTGGGCCAAACTGGCCAAGAAGGGTTGACCGAGCGCTCCGCAGCCGGCGCTCCCAGGAACCGCGACATGGGTCCTGCCCCAGGAGGGGTAGCGATGGGTGGCCTGCGCCCCTACTCCTGCACAATTTCCCCGCCCCCAATGGTGCTGATGGCACCCAGCCACAGCCATTCCGGGGCGATGTCGATGTCCCCCACGTGATTCGGATTGACACCCGTGGCCGTGGCGCTGGACGACGTGGCCAGGGACTCGGCATGTCCGTCCAGATACACGAACTGGGTGACACCCGGATGGGCACTGCCGAAGACCTGGTCGCTGGGATGACGGGGGCCATCTGCCAGGCCATCCTCGGTCCCGCGGAGGATGGTGGTAATCGAATCACCCGAAAGAAAGCAGGTATCGCCTTGCAGTGCGTGAACGCGGCCTTCCGGCCAATTGGGTTCAGCCGTCCGAATGTGCTTTTCGCCGACAGCCAGCGTCTTCGACATACCGTCGGTCACTTGCCGCGATCGGATCTTCGAGCCGCTGAAGATGGGGCCGGCCAGCGTTCGATCGATCCCACCACTGGAAAAGTCATTCCCCTCCATGCCGATGTCCTCTTCCAATCCCGCGTTGGCGGCGTAGTCGCCTGCCACGGCGACGCCGCGGACGAGCGACGGCTCGTCATTGTTGTCAAAATCGCGATTGGCCGCGGGGGCTCGTCGACTGGGGCACACGTACACCGGTATTGCCGTCCGCATGGCCCTGGCATTGGCCGGATCGTCGACACGCTTCGTCTTGTCAAAGGCGTCGTGAATCGCCTGTTCTTCGATCTGTGGCAACACGGAATAGGCCCACGAGACTCCGAATTGATCGGTGCGATTGCGGCCCGTCGGAAACTGGCGCCGCGCATCGTGGTAATTGTGGATGGCCAGACCAATCTGCCGAAGCTGGGACGTACACTGGGTTCGCCTGGCCGCCTCACGCGCCGCCTGGACGGCCGGCAACAGCAAAGCGACCAAGACGCCAATGATTGCAATGACGACCAGCAGTTCCACGAGTGTGAATGCCATTTTGCGAGCGCGATGGTGGGACATGGCGGACTCCTGCGGCGATTGAGAGCGCACCTCGCCGATCCGAAGCGGTTCTTTCGTCGTGCGCCTCGACCACACGGCGTGGCCCACACGCCACGTGTGTTCGACTCGCACGCGTCCTCGTCCTACTGCCGAGGCATCGATTGTAGACCGAGGCGCGGGGCGCGGACAACGGTCATTCGGGCGGTAGGTGCCGTTGCCGCAGGGGCACGGGGCAGGGGGGCAGCGGCATGCCCCACCGCGCCAACCGCCGGACCGCGCGATGCCGGGGGCGGATGTCCCATCGACAAGGTACGCCACCGGAGGCCTGATTGACAAGGAACACCGATTCCGCCATGAAGGGAGGCCATGACTGCGTCACCCCTCCTGGTTGTTGGTTCCATTGCGTTCGACAGCGTCGACACGCCCCAGGCCTCTCGTGAAAACGTGATTGGCGGATCGGGCGTTTTCTGTTCGTATGCTGCGAGCTACTTCACCCAGGTACAACTCGTCGGTGTGGTGGGAGACGACTGGCCCGCCGAGTTCCGCCAGGTCCTGGCGAGTCGCCCCATCGATCTGGCAGGCTTGAAGGTCGAGCAGGGAAAGCGGACCTTTCGCTGGCATGGGCGCTACATGCCGAACATGAATGATCGAGAAACGCTCGATGTCCAGCTCAACGTTTTTGGCGAATTCCAGCCGGTCGTACCCGAGACCTTTCGCGATGCGCGGTTCGTGTTCCTGGCCAACAGCCTGCCAGAAGTCCAGTGCAAGGTGCTTTCGCAAGTTCGCGATCCCCGCTTTGTGATGGCCGATACCATGGACCTCTGGATTGTGGAGCATCGCCTGAATCTGCTGAAGGTCCTGAAGCAGATCCATGGCCTGGTCCTGAACGACGAGGAGGCGAGGCTGCTGACGGGTGATGCTCACGTGGTACGGGCCGGGCGAGCCATTCTGGAAATGGGGCCGCGCATGGTGGTGGTCAAGAAGGGAGAGCACGGGACGCTGTTCTTCACCCAGGACCAGACCTTTGCCATGCCCGCCTATCCCACCGCGGCGCTCGTCGACCCCACCGGTGCGGGGGACAGCTTCGCCGGCGGAGTCATGGGATTCCTCGCATCCCGAGGGAACGTCGATGACCACCTCCTCCGCGAGGCGATCGCCTACGGCACCATCGTGGCCAGCTTCAATGTCGAGGACTTCAGCCTCGACCGCATGCGCCGCATCGAACGGCCCGATATCGAATCGAGGCTTTCTCAGTTCCGTGAGATGCTGAGAATCTGATCTCGGACCGGCGACCGGCAAGGTATACTGGATCGTTCACGCTCGGAACGTTTGCGCGCGGGGCAGGGGGGAGTGGACCGAGTGGGTCGCTCGAGAATGCCCGATTCCAAAGGTGAGATGGCACCATGATCGACCACATCGTACCAACGTCGCGACTCGGGTCGCGGATACGGCCTTCGTTCCTGCTGGGCATGGTGACGGCGATGCTCCTGAGCCTAGCCTGCGCAGGCCAGGCCCTGACCGAAGAGGTCCGAAAGACGATTCAGCCGAGCGATATCGCCCGGCTCCAAAGTGTCGTCGAGGCCCACATTTCGCCCGACGGCAACCAGGTGGCCTACGGGCTTGCTTTCCAACGCCAGCCCCTGAAAGACCACGACGGCCCCGCCTGGGTCGAATTGCACGTGGTCGATGCCGAGGGGAAGTCGCGTCCCTTCGTGACGGGCCATGTCAACGTCCAGGAGATCCAGTGGACCCCGGATGGCAGGCAGATCGCCTACACGGCCAAGCGCCACGACGACGAACAGACGAGCCTCTATGTTATTCCATTGGACGGGGGGGAATCGACACGCCTCCTGGAGCATCCGACGGGAGTCTCCGGCGTGGCCTTCAGTGCCGATGGCCAGCGCATTGCCTTCCTGGCCACCGAAGAACAGGCGAAGGAAGCCAAGGAATCACGGGAGAAGGGATTCGATCAGGTGATCTATGAAGAGGATGCTCCCCTCACCAAGGTCTGGATTGCGCGGACCGACGGCAGCGAGCCTCCTCGAGCACTCCATTTGCCCGGTTCCGCTTCCTTCGTGCAGTGGCATCCGCAGGGACGAGAACTGGTGGTGACGCTGGCACCCACGCCGACGGTGGATGATAGTTACATGTACCGAAGGGTTCACGTCGTGGATGCCGATTCGGGCGCCATGGTCGACCACGTGGCCAACCCCGGAAAGCTTGGTCAGGTCGGATGGAGCCCCGACGGAAAGCACCTGGCCATGATTTCCGGCGTGGACATTCATGATCCCGGTGAAGGCCGGCTGATGGTGGCTGCGATCCCAGGGGACGGCCAACTGCGGGACCTGATGCCGACCTATGAAGCGCACGTTTCGTCCTTTGCCTGGATCGATCCCCAGACGCTGCTGTGGTTGGCGGACGAGGGTGAGTATACGACCGTCGGAACAGTGACCACCGACGGACAGTCCAGGATCTTGGTCCCCGCGACCGGACCGATCCTTTCCCAGATTTCCGCGAGCACGGACGGCACGCTGGCGGCGGCCTTGGGGCACGCTCCCCGTCACCCCTCGGAGGTCTTTCGCTGGCGGGTTGCCGACGATGCCCCCAAGCGGCTGACCGACGGCAATCCGTGGCTCAGCACAATGGAATTCGCCGAGCAGGAAGTGGTGACCTGGAACGCGCGGGATGGCCTGGAACTGCGCGGCGTGCTGGTCCGGCCGCTCAACCATGTCGAAGGGCGCCGCTATCCGCTGATTCTGGTCGTGCACGGCGGTCCCGAATCACATGTCCCCAATGGCTGGGTAACGAGTTATGCCAATCCAGGTCAGATGGGAGCGGCCCGCGGGTTCGCCGTGTTCTATCCCAACTATCGTGGCAGTACGGGCCGAGGTGTGGAATTCTCCAAGATGGGGCAGGCTGACGCGGCCGGAAAGGAGTTCGACGACCTGATCGACGCCGTCGATCACCTGGTGGAGACTGGACTGGTCGACAAGGGCCGTGTGGGGATCACCGGAGGCTCCTACGGCGGTTACGCCTCGGCCTGGGGGGCCACGTACTATTCGGATCGCTATGCGGCGAGCGTCATGTTTGTGGGAATCAGTGACAACATCTCCAAGGTGGGTACGACCGACATTCCCGAAGAGATGTATCTGGTGCACCATCGCAAGCGACTTTGGGACGATTGGCCGTATTTTCAAGAGAGGAGTCCCATCCGTCATGTGCAGAAGAATCGCACGCCCACGCTGATCCTTCATGGCAAAGAGGATCCGAGGGTCCATCCCTCGCAGTCGCTGGAGCTGCACCGCCATTTGAAGACCCTGGGGCAGGCGCCGGTGCGGCTGGTACTGTACCGGGGAGAGGGACATGGGAACCGCAAAGCGGCAGCGAGATTCGACTACAACCTGCGGCTGTTGCAGTGGATGGAGCACTACCTGCAGGGGCCAGGCGGCGCCCCACCCCCCTTCGCCTGGGACTACGCCCAGGAGCTTGATTGATTCCACGAACCATGTGACATATTTTTGTCACATGGCAGTGACCGTGCCAGGTTGGGAACCGGCCCGAATCTCGATGAGAAGGGCCTCGACCTCCCGGCGGCATGCTTGGGCCTGCTCCGTTTGGCCACATGCTTCGTGATGTCGGATCAGCCGGTGGCCGACGCGGACGGCCTGGCCGCCAATTTCGCTGCTGCGACGGGTATCCCACGCTTGCTTCAATCTCTCAAAAGCCGCGGTCAGGCATCGTTCGGATCGATGGAAGCGCCGCATGGCCAGGTCCACCTCCGCCAGGAGGGTTCGGGCAACCACGAGTTGGGTTGTCAATCGAGGTTTCTTCTGCTCCCCCTCCAGGATGGCGATGGCATCCAGCACGGTTTGATTCCCCGAAACGAAGTTTCCTCGCTGGATCTGGGCCTCGCCTCGGAGCAACATCGCGCCGGCCACTTTCAGGGGGTCTACGGGGGTGTGGCGACGCAGTGAGGCGATGAGCGCGTCGGCCGTTTCCTGCGCGCGTTCGAACTTGCCCAGATCCAAGAGCGCACGTCCGTACGATTCCATGGCCGAATGGATGACATTTTGCCCCGTCAGGTGGCCTTGGCGCTGCGCTGCCAGGACATGTTCGAGCAATGGCAGCGCGTCCTGACTACGCCCCAAGTCGAGGTAGGCATCCGCGAGGATCGACATGGTTTCGAGCGGGGTCTCGTGCTGGCTGCCGAAGGCACGACGTTCGATGGCCAGTGTATCGTTCCAGAGATCGATCGCCTGCCGAACTTCCCCCAAGTCAAAGTGGATTTGCGCCACTTGTTTGGATGCGACACAATAAATGGGATGCGCTTTGCCGAAGTGCTTGCGTGACCGCTGCCGGCAATCACGTAAGATGGCCATCGCCTTCTGGGGGGACCTTGCCTGACGATAGGCCCCCCCCAGGCTCAATCGTACGGCCAGCGTATTGAAGTGGTTGTCACCACGTAGACGTCTCATGGCCTTGACAAGGTCCTCCAGGATGGGGATGGCTTCCTCCACCCGATGGAGCAGCAGATATGTATTCGCGAGATATACGGCGTGCTCCTGAGTTCTGGGGTGATCGTCACCGAGGGTGTTCCGATACTTGGCCAGGCCCGCCTCCAGGTGATTCACCGCCTCGGCACCACGTCCCAAAGAGCAGTAGCAGAGACCCAGGCTCGCACTGGCTCTCGCCATCACCTCGTCACGGTCGTTCTCTGCGGATGCAAATTCCAGCATCACCTTTTCGTAGATCTCAAGTGCCCGAAGATGCTGTGCATCGCGCTGGTATGCGTCGCCCAGTGCAATCCAATACTTCATGGCGAGCGCGCGATTCTGCTTCTCCATGGCCAGGATTTGCTCGCGGTATTCCTCCAAGATGCCAATCGACTCGCGGTGCTTTCCCCGGGATGACGCAATGGTGGCCAGGTCGGTTACGACTTCGACGGTAAAACGGTCGGTGCGGCCCCACTCTCGACGGCACGTTGCTTCCAAGTCCGTGAGGAGCTGGATGGCCCGATCGTATTCACCCACCAGCGAGCAGGTGGTGGCCAGCAACTTGACGGTCCGTTGCGTCTCGACGGAGTGGTTGGGCAGATGGTTGACGCAGATGTCGTACGACGCGAGTGCCGCCTCATGGGCTTTGCGGTGCAAACCGTAGCGGATATACGCCTCGGAGGACATGTTGAGAATCGCGGTTTGACTTTGAGGATCATCGGGCAATTCCTTTGCCACCAATTCGACCGTACTGTCCAGCAGTTCCACGGCAGTAATCGGTGTCTCCGGTTTGCCACCTTGGGACGGCGGGCCGCGAAACCGAGTTACCAGGAAACTGACCATCCTCGCCATTCGAAAATTCTGGAGGTCCGCGGATGCTCGGTGCTGTTGACTGATCCAGGCAAAGGCCCCGGTCCCCAGAGAGATCAGGATGCAGGCGACCAGCGCCGAGCGAAACAGGGAACGATGCCGGCGTTCGGCGCGTGCCAACCGCTCGCTCCACGTTTCGCGGTGGGCTGCGATTCGATCGCCTGCCAGATAGCGCTCCAGGTCCTCCGCCAGTTCCCGCGCGGAACGGTACCGCTGCGAGGGTTCTTGCGAAAGCGCCTTGACGCAGATCGACTCCAGGGGGCTGGGAACGTGCGGATTCCGCTCACGGGGACGAGGCCAATCGCCCTGCTGCAGTTTGAGCAGGACTTCACCGGAAGTGCTCGCCTCGATCGGCGGACGGCCCACGAGAATCTGGTAGATCGTCGCGCCCAGGCTATAGACGTCCGAGGCAGGTCCCAAGGCCTCGTTCTCGCCACGGGCCTGCTCGGGGCTCATGTAGTGCGGTGATCCCACGGCCGCTCCGGTGAGCGTCCCCGCGGCGGGCAGATCGAGCGGCATGCGCGGTCCCTCTCTCGACGCCTCTGAGCAGGTATCGCCAGGCTGACGATACGGCTTGGCAAGTCCCCAATCGACCACCAAGGTCTCGCCACATTCTCCCACCATGATGTTGCTGGGTTTGAGATCTCGATGGAGCACGCCGTGTTCATGAGCGAATTGGACGGCATGACAGACATCCAGCATACGGCGCAGGAGCCGATGGAGTTCGATGGTCTGCATCGTGACGGGTTTGCCTCCCGTCGCCATGGCGTGAAATCCTTCAATCTCGTTCCCCAGCGTCCGTCCATGGATCAGTCGCATCGCGTAGAAGGGACGGCCATCCGCATGCATTCCCAGGCCGTACACCGGGACGATCCCCGGGTGTTCCAGCGAGGCGGTCAGCAGCGCCTCATTCAGAAATCGCGCGAGGCTCTCCCCGTCCTCGGACAGGTGTGGCTTGATCTCCTTGATCGCCACGGTCCGATCGAATTCATCGTCCCGAGCCTGCCACACGTTTCCCAGCCCGCCCGAGCCGAGCGGCTTGATGAGCCGGTATCGGCTTTGCCGGCCACCTTGGAAACGCTGTCGAATGACCCGCCGGATGTCGCTTCCCGACCCGCAGGGAGCCGTGGTACTGCCTCGCTGCGTCCCGGGCCCGGGATCGAATCGACCCTGCAACAGCGATCCGATCTCGCACAGCCGCTCCCAGCGTTCCGGATCCTCCGCCAGCTCAGGAAACCTGGCCAGGTAGTCGTTGAGGCGAGGCGTACTCCCGGCTTTGACACGCAGCTCCAGATCCACTTCCACCAGCTCCGGCAAGGTGGCCCGGCGCAACTCCGGATCGGTTGGCAAACAGGCCGCCAGGTCGGCGTGAGAACTCTCGGGGGTCCACTGCGCTTCATATTGGCGCAAGATCTCTTCCACCTGGGATTCGTGATCGTTGAAGAGCTTCATGGCGAGCCACCGGCATGATGGAGTGTTTCTTGCAGGAGCCCTTCCAGACGCTCGCGAACCCGCTCCAGGACCCGCCGAATCGTTCGTTCGGTCCGTCCAGTTCGCTGGCTGATTTCGTCGTTGGTACAGTGTTGCAACTTGAGGAAGATCATCTCCTGTTGTTCGGGGGTCAGGCCGTCCAAGAGGGACTGAAGCGTCTCTTCGAGCATGGCGATTTCCTCGGGACCCGGTCCGCGCTCGATGATCTCCGACATCTGGTGCTCGTCACTCGACTCGCGCTGAATGTTTCGCTTTTCCGAGCACAGCCGCGCACGGCTGTGGCCGACCTTACGGACCGTGATGCGGGCCAGAAGCGCCCACAGACTCTCCCAATCGCCGAATTCGAATTGACCTTCGGCCGCACGGCGAAAGAACGTACGGAACGCCGACTGAACCACGTCGGCCGGGTCTAACTTCGAGCTGAGTGCCGGGTCCAGTCGGGACGACGCCAGCGCCAGCAGGCGGCGAACAAAACGTTCGTGGATGCAGGATGCGGCACGAGACTCACCGTCCTTAAGGCCTCGATTGACACGAACGATCGAGCTCTGAGAGTCCATGGCCCTGCCCCCACCGTGACTCACCTGGCTGCGAGGCGGCCATTATGGCGCTCGCCCAGGGACATTACCATCCCCGACCGAAACGGGCCCGCCGATGGTGGAATCGGCACGTTTTCAAGGAATCGGGATTTTACCTGTCCGATTCTTCGCCCGCTCCGGCATTTGCTGTTCAGCAGGGATCCCCAGCAGCGCCGGATCCGCCAGACGATTCCCGGGAACAGATTTCGAAGAGGCAAGTTTCGAGATCGGGACTCTTTCCAGGGAGGTCTGACCATGCGAAGCCGCCAATCTCGCGGGGGCCGTCCATCAGCGCGGGCCCGGTTTGTCAACGTGTCTCGATTTCGGAAGCGCCCCGGGCTGCTAAGCCTGGAGCGCCTGGAGGATCGCTGCCTGATGACGGTCGGTGGACCGCCATCCCCACCTGGATCCCTCGATACGGGCTTCAACCCACCCGATTGTGATCCGTGCCAATGTGACTGCGACGCCGCGACGGGTGCCCTGCCTGACGACCTGAAGGTGCAGCTGGCGGACGGCAACGTGTCCCATGCGTGGGCAGGCACTCGCTATGACAGCCGGAACAACCCGCATCCCATCGTCTCGTTCGAGATGCAGAGCAGTGGAGCTGCCTCCATGAAGCTCTGGCTATCTGCCAACGGCTTGGGGCAAGTGCCCGTGTTCTACAACACCAGTACGTATACCGGTTCCCAGCTGCTGCGCGGGACGCTTCTGCTGGATGCCACCGGCCTGGCGACTGGCCGCCATTCCGTGACGATCCACTGGCAGTCCTTTGCCGCCGGTGGAACGATGATTTCGTCGGGAAGCGAGATTCGGTCGATGGATATCGTCAATCGCTTCGATAGTCCCTTCGGCCGTGGTCGATGGATCGACGACCTGGACCAACTGCACTTTGCGGGGAGCGACGTGCTGCTGGTGCGGGGGGACGGCACGACGGCCTGGTTCCGCCAGCAGGGGCCTGGCCAGTATGCCGTGCCGCTGGGACGCTACGCATCGCTGGCCCCCGACATGGCCGCGGGGCCCGGTGGATTTCGGCTGACGCATGCCGATGGAGTCTACGACCTCTTCCGGGCCGACGGCACAATTTCCAAAAAGGTTGACCTGAACGGCAATGCCCGCACCTACACGTTCAGTGGCGGCCGCCTGGTTTCTCGCGTGGATGAAAATGGCCTGGCCACCACGTTCGGGTACAGCCAGGGCAAGCTCGTCTGGACCTCCGACTGGGCCGGCCGCTTCACGTCGTATTCCGTGGCGGCCGGCCCTGGCGGCGCGCTGCAGGCCGTAACCTCCCCCGATCCCGATGGTGCCGGTCCGCAAGCGGCACAGGTGGTCTCCTTCAGCTACCAAGTCAGTGGCCTGCTACAGTCCGTTGCCGAACCAGGGGGTCGCACCACCACGTTCGAATACGACGCAGGCCGCGGCATCAGGAAGATCACCCAGGCGGATGGCTCGGTCCGCTGGCTGCAGTCGGCCCTCTCGAGACGGGTCGTGGACCTGGCCGTCACGGGCTACGACGCGGCGCACCTGGCGTCACCGGATCACCTGGGCCTGTTCGCCGAACCCCTGCTGACGGAGATGACCGACGAACGCGGCTACCGCACGACCTACGAGGTGAATCCGTGGGGGCAGCCCTTGCGGGTCACCAATCCCTTGAACGAAGTGACCGTGTACTCGCGGGATGCCAATGGCCACCTCACTGGCATGAGCGCTGACCCGGATGGCCCTGGTCCCGCTCATGCCCACCAGACGACTTACGTCGTGGACGAGTTCGGTAACCGACTGCAGGCGACCTATCCCACGACACCGGTCACCAGGGAAACCTGGGTCTATGGTTCGCCATTCCATCGGTTGCTCCAGCATACCGACGAACTGGGCCGGATGACGAAGTACAGCCGGTCGGTGCTGACGGGAAACCTCCTGTCCATCCGCCGTGTGGTGGGTCAAGAAGACTCCGCCGGGAACTATGAATTCAACGACCAGGTGACGCGATTCACGTGGACCGCGGACGGGCAGCTGCAAACCGAGACGGACGCCTTGGGCCGGATGACCACCTACCAGTATTTCCCCAAAGCGGCGAATTCCCCTTCGTCGCGGCGGCTGCAATCGGTCATGCAGGCCGCGGGCACCCCGCAAGCCAGCACGACGTCCTATGTCTATTCGCTCAATCTGATCGAGCGATCGACGACCGTCGCGACCATCGATGGACTCGGGCAGCGGACCGAAGTGACCACCGACGCGCTGGGGCGCGAAGTCCTCAGACGAGAGGCCGATCCCACCCATCCAGGCCTGGCCACCGGACCGGCCTGGCGCTTCGAATACGATGGCCGCGGCAACCGGACCCGGGTCACCGACCCCCTGTTGCGCGTTGCCGGGTTCCAGTGGGACGTCATGAATCGCCTCATCCAGCGGACCGATCCGGACCCCGACGCGTCGGGCCCCTTGCCACCTGCCGTCACCCAGTCGAGCTACTGGCCCACCGGCCAGTTGAAGGCCTCGACGGACTCGCTCGGGCGCGTCACGAACTATGACTACGATCCGCTCGGCCGGCCGATTCGCGTCTCACGACCGTCACCCGACGGCTCCCCCGAGTCCCAGGTGACCTACGACGGATTCGGGCAGATGGTTTCCACCAGGGACCCCTTGGGCTGGGTCACCGATTACGAATACGACGTGCGGGGCCGCCTGGTCCGCGTGATCGAGCCATCTCCCGATGGATTCGCCCCCAGACCGGTGACGGAATACACCCTGGACGCCGCCGGTCAGCGGATCGGCCGGAAGGATGCCCTCGGCAACTCCTGGGCCTATCAGTACGACCCCTTAGGCCGCTTGATCTTGGAGATCCAGCCCGACCCAGACGGTGCCGCGGGACCGCAGACGGCCCCCGTGATGTCCTACCGGCACGATCTGGTCGGGAACTTGCTGAGTGTCTCGGATCCGCGAGGCGTCACGGTCCAGCACGAGTACGATCCACGGAACCGCGCGGTGGCCATGCTGCAGCCCCTGGCCGATCCAGCTGCCGTGCCGTTCCAGGCCGTCGTGGACGATTCCAGTCCGGGGACCAGCCGCGTTGGCCAGTGGTACGCGTATGCCCACGGCTATGGCGACACCCGCAACGTCTCCTACAGCGCTTCGCAGTCCTCCACCTTCACCTGGAACATTTCAGGACTGGGCCTTGGAAAACAATACGAAGTCCTGGTGACCTGGAACCCGACCTCTTCCGTCATGGGAACGTCTCAGTACAGCGTACAGCATGGGACGACAACCCTGGCGCAGGCCACGGTCGATCAGCGATTTCCAGCGGGCGATCTGGTCGACGATGCCGGTCGAACCTGGGAACGGATCGCGGTGATCGACTCGGCGCCTTCGGCCAGCTTGAGCGTCGTGCTCACAGCGCCCCTTTACGGCGTGGCGGATGCCGTCCAGGTCCGGGAACTCGGTGGAACCACACGCGTCTCCTTCGATGCGGCCAGCCAGGTCACGAGCGTGACCAATGCCCGCGGTTTCACGACCACCATGAGCTACGACGGCCTGGGACGGAGGACCCGAGTCCTCGACCCCGCGGGACAGCTCAGCCGGTTCGACTATGACCTGGTTGGCAATCTCACCGCGGTGCACGACCCGCGACAAATCCAGCATCAGCTCCAGTTCCGTAATACGAACCCGCTGAATGTACTGGATGTCAACGCCAATGGCGTCATTGATCCTGCCGATGCCAACACGGTCATCTCCTATCTCCAAAGTGGCAACTTGCCCTCGGCGGAATTCCCGTACGTCGATGTGAATGGCAACGGAGTGATCGATCCACAGGATAGCCTACTGGTGATCAATCAGCTCGGTACCGACACGGTCTGGCCGACCGTCACCGTCTTCCGACATGACGGCCTGGACCGGCTGGCGCGTCGCATCGAGCCCCTTCCCTCGTACTATTACGACGGTCGCGAGAGTTCGGTGACGAGCTACGCCTATGACGCAGCGGGCCGCATGATGTCGTGGACCGACCCGCTGGGCCGCACGACGCGTCTGGGGTACGACCAGCTCGATCGCCAGGTCACCAAGGCGGGGGTGGACCCGGATGGCCCTGGCCCCCTGGTAGAACCAGTGGAATCGACCGCGTATGACCTGCTGGGGCGCGTGGTGGCCCGGCAGGACGCCAGGAACCAGACGACCACCTATGCCTATGACCGGCTGGGCCGCATGACGTCCCTGTCGGACCCCATGGCGGGCGTGACGGCGATGACCTACGACGCCGTGGGGAACCGGTTGAGCCTGCGGGACGCCCTGAATCAGGTCACTCGCTGGACGTATGACGGGCTGAACCGCCTGGCCTCGGAAGTCGATCCCCTGGGCAAGACCCGCACGTATGTTCGCGACCCATTGGGCCAGGTCATCCGTCTGGTCGACCGGCGGGGCCTCGAGCGGCGCTGGGTGTACGACCTCTGGAATCGCCTGACGGCCGAGGACTGGCACGCCGCGGCCACCGGCCCGGCCACGGCCGGCTACCGATTTGCATACGACCCGGTGGGCAATGTGACCATGGCCTCCGGCGTGGGAGGACTGGCCTCCAGCCTCAGCTATGACTACACCCATGACAACGTCGACCGTCTGGCCACCGAGACCGTTTCGGGCCTTGGGTTTTCGAGCGCAGGGACCGCCGCCAATCGCCCGGTCCTGACGCACCAGTACGACATGAACGGCCAGCGGACCCGGCTGATCGGCCGCATCGGTCTGGTGGGCGACTTCCGCAACACGTACGCCTACGATCGGATGGGGCGCATGATGGTCGTCCAACAGATCCAGCATTCGGCCGCCAGCGCCGTGGCCGCGAAGTGGTTCGGCTTCAGTTACGACGCGGACAGCGCCTTGACGCGGGTCCAACGAGTCGATGGCCCGGGGCCCAGCTACGGTCCACTGATCGGGACCTCGGACTATACCTACAACCAGGCCGGCTGGATGAATGCCATCACGCACAAGAATGCCGCGGGCACCCCCATCGCCGGCTACGCCTGGACCCATGACCAGGCAGGCCGCATGACCAGCTATGTCCCCACGCAGGTCCCCTCGGAAACCGCGTTCAGCCTGGTTCATGACAACCGAAATCAATTGACGGCCGTCGATCGCTCCGGGACGGCCGGTGACGAATCGTACAGCTACAACGCAACCGGCAATCGCACGTCGGGTGGCTTTGTGCCCGCGGCGAATAACCGCTATGCCACGGTGAACCTGGGCGGCCTCAGTTACGCCACCACGTACGACGACGAAGGGAACCTGACGCGGCTGGCACAAGGGGCCAATACGATCGACTACGTCTATGACCACCGCAATCGACTGACAAGCGTGACCTATCGGACCAGCGGCGCGATCACGCGGATCGCCGCCTATACGTATGATGCCTGGGACCGCCGGATCCGCAAGATCGTCGACTCGGACGGCGCGGGGCCGCAGCTCCAATCGACCGCCATTCGCGTCTTCGATGGTCAGAACCCCGTGCTGGAGTTCAACGCCTACAATTCACTCAGCCGACGATACCTCCACGGAGGTGCGGTCGACCAGGTGCTGGCGGCCGAAAACCTGACCCCCGCGGGTGGCTTCAACTGGCTCCCTTCGGCCCCAGGATCGGTCCTGCTGCCCCTCACCGATCAGATCCATTCGGTGCGTGACCTGATCGACACGGCGGGTACCGTAAGGAATCACGTGAACTACGACCTGATGGGGCAGGTGAAGGGCGAATCGAATCCCGGAGTCGATTTCTTGTATGGCTTCGCCGGGATGGAACGGGACGAGGAAACCGGCAACACCCGCAGCGACACGCGGTACTACCAGCCGGGGCTGGGCCGCTGGCTGACGGAAGACCCCTTGGGACTGGCTGCCGGGGACGTGAACCTGGTTCGCTACGTGGGAAATGCCCCCGCGCTGGCGGTCGATCCCAGCGGTTTGAAGGTCTATGGGATCGGGGGCACCTGGGAGCGCGCCGAGGACAATGCACTCGTCCGCCAGTTCGTCAAACTGACCCGCGAACCGGCCCAATACTGGAGCGGAACCGGGTCCGACGACGGCTGGCTGGTCCCCTACGTCAACGGCGCGGTCGGTGCGTCAAACAGCCAGATCGTCGACAGCGTCTACCGGCAGATCCGCTTTGACCTAAAGCAGGATCCCCACGGGACCGTCAATCTGGTAGGGTGGAGCCGCGGCGCCGTGGCGGCCGCCGCCGTCGCGCGACGGCTCGATAGCGTTGGTATCGAAGTCAACTGGGTCGGCCTGTTCGACCCCGTCTCGCAACACTTCCGACCAGGATGGAGTAACGGTCGATCCATGAGAATACCTGCCAATGTGAAGCACGTAGCTGTGGAGTATCACACGCGGAAATCGATTGTCGAGAACACGGTCTATCCATCTCAACATATCGTCCTTTCGGATCCATGCTACACCAGTGCGACGTTCCAGAGCATCAAGAACGCCGATGGAACACGCACCAAGCATAGCCAAGTGGGAGGCAAGAATTCGAACAACGATGCACTCCAATGGATGGTCGATCGGGCGCAGGATGCCGGCGTCGAAGTAAGTGACCTTGCCAACTGACTAGACCCATGAAGCTGTTAGTTAGAGGTGCAGCGTTGACATCGCTATTTGCGGTGGGATTCACGCTGCTGTACCTAAAATGTGATGCCGATCTGCGACCGCGAGGTAACAGGTCCGAGGCATACATTGAATTCGTCTCGGAATCGTGGATCATGGAGGTCCTTACGCTTGGGTCGCTCGGTATTGGCGTCCTCTGGTCGCTCTACCTCTTGGGCCGTGGCATTGCGCGGCTGATCCGCTGGCTCATTACGCCGCGAGATGGGCATACGCGTCCGAGGGAATGATCGGAAACCCCACGCGACGGTCGCCGAGCGTCTTTCGGGGACGGACCGCGACGATCGGTGAAGGCACCCTTTGCGACGGTCGACAGGCAGCGGAGCGCCCTGTCACGATCCGCCATGTCGGCGGGGGGCCCCCGTGCTGAGGGCCCGGATCACGGCCTGGGACAGCCTGAGCATCTGGATCAGCTGCCCCACGGAGTCCTCATCGCTGCCCGGTACCCAGATGGCCGCCTCGGGTCTCTGCTCACGAGCGGCTGCGGCACGCGCCTCTTGAACCGATTGGGCCGTGAGGCCGGGGATGTCGCCGGGACCAGCGGCCTTTGAGGAGGGTCCGTCGACCTGGGGGCCCGGTACGGGAATCGGGTCGCAGCGCCATGCTTGCTGAATGACATGCGTGGTCCAACTTTGCCCGGCGCCGGGGCAGTCGCCTGTGGCCTCAGCCGGGTGCACCAGACCGACATGAGGCGAGAAGAGCATCTGGTACCATGCCCCGAACACCTCGAGCGCCTGCGACCAGAATCGCAGCCGACACGGGCCTGCCCCGCGCTGGTGTCGCAGCAAGTGGGAGACCCCCGCGAACTGCAATACGGCGTTTTGACCGGTCGCGGCCTGTGCGAAATGATCATACATCCGCGCAGCGCCTTCCAGGAGTCGGACTACGTCGATGCCCAAGATCGCCGCCGGGATGAGTCCAACCTCCGTCAAGATGGCATCTCCCGGTCCGGGCGGGACCGACGATTTGAACCTCGGACAACCAGGCAGCGACTCGCATGCGTCCCCCGGCAAGCCGCCGCCATGATCGACCAGGACCAGGTGATCGGAAGCGGCTCCCGCCGAACGTCGAACGATGCGTTCTGCCAGGGCCTGCCACACGCGGTGTGCTTCCGGGGTCCAGTCGTTGCCGTGAATCGCGATCAGCGCCCAGGACGACCTGGCCGGAACCGAATCGATCAGGTCGAACAGGCCGGCCAGGGCATCGTTGTCGCCGGGAGTCGCCTGAAAGACGATCCGGGGCCGGCCCCCCCGCTGCGCAGGGCTCAACAGATTGTGCCAGGGATGGGCGCACGCGGCGACGATCGCACGGGCACCCAACGTGAGCGGTTCGTGGCCGACGACGATCACACCATCGTGATGATTCCGCACCCGGCCAGCGGTCACCAGGATGCGATTCAGTTGGCTGTTCCGCCGGTCGCGACGGTAGTCCTTTAACAGGGTGTCCGTTGCGGGCGTCCACGTGGCCTGTCGGGCCCCTTCGAGGCGGTCAGCGAAATCCTCCAGCGCCGAGGGGGCCAGTCCGTACGGATCCCGCTGGACCCCACGCCAATCAAATCGAACGAGTTCGACCATGACTATCCATATCGTCCCTCGATGTACATCTTCGTCTCTTCCTGCTGCGGGTTCATGAAGAGCTCTGCCGTGGAGGCGTGCTCGACGATCCGGCCGAGCAGCATGTAAATGCACTCATCCGTGGCCCGGCGGGCCTGCGCCATGTTGTGGGTGACAATGACCACCGAGTACTTGTCCTGAAGGTTGGCAATCAGGTCCTCGATCCGCGCGATCCCCAGCGCGTCGAGTGCCGAGCAGGGCTCATCCATGAGGATCACACGTGGCTTCTGGGGCAGCAGGCGAGCGATGCAGAGCTTTTGCTGCTGTTCCAGCGTCAGTCGCGTGGCCCGCTGGCCCAGTTGGTCCTTGACGTCGTCCCAGAGATGGACTTCTCGCAGGGACGATTCCACCATCTCATCGAGATCGTCCCGATGCAGTTCACCACGGCGGGAATGGACTCGTACGCCAAAGATCACATTTTCATAGATGGAGATGGGCAGGGGATTGGGCCGCTGAAAGACCATGCCCACCGACTTGCGAAGCTCGCTCAACGACACATCCGGATCATAGATATTCTTTCCCAGGATGGTGATTTGCCCCTTCGTCGTGACGTTTCCATAGCGCTCGTTGATCCGGTTGAAGCTGCGCAGCAAGGTGGTCTTTCCACACCCGGAAGGTCCGATCAGGCCGGTAATGATCCCCTGGCGAATGGCAATACTGACGTGCTTCAGGGCTTGAAAACTGCCGTACCAGAGCCCGAGATCCTTGGTGACAATGCAATCGCGGACCAGCGCGCCAGAGTGGGGGGGCGTGATGGAGCTCATGCATTGACTTTCCAATAGCCCCACGAGCCTTGGCCCACCTGCCGCTCGGACCGAAACCCCGCCACCCGACCTGTTTCGGGATACACTCCGCCCGGTTCCGCAGGTCCGCCGCGACCTCAGCCGATCGCACCGGTGACGTATTCCTGGGTGAGCGGATGTTCTGGCCGATCGAAGACCTTGTCCGTGTCACCGATCTCCACGATCTTCCCCTCGTTCAAGAACATGACCTGGTCCGCAAGCCGCTGAGCTTGCTGTACTAGATTGGTGACCAGCACGATCGTCAGCTCATGTTGAAGTTCGAGCAGGATCTCCTCGATCTTCATCGTCGTGACGGGATCGATGGCGATGGAAAATTCATCCAGACAGAGGATTTCGGGTTGGTGTGACAAGGCGCGGGCCAGGGTCAGTCGCTGCTGTTGACCGCCAGACAGTTTCGTGCCGAGCGTATCCAGTCGGTCCTTGACTTCATCCCAGAGCATTGCCTGCTTCAGACAACGTTCGACCAGCGCGTCCAGATCGTCCCGGTGATGGATGCCAGCTCGGCGCGGCGCGAAGGCCACGTTCTCGTAAATGGACAGGGGCAGGCCCACCGGCAGTGGGAAGACCATGCCGACGCGGCGCCTCAGTTCAAAGACACTTGCCAGGGTGTTGATATCCTGTCCATCCACCAGGATCTGCCCCGTGACTTCGGCACGCTGGACGAAGTCGATGGTACGGTTGATGCACTTCAGCAGGGTCGATTTTCCGGAATTCGCCGGGCCAATGATTCCCAGGATCGAACCCCGCGGCACTTGGAAGGAGATTTGCGAGAGGGCCGTGACGTCGCCGTAACGGACGCTCACCCGGCGAAACTCGATATGAGGCGTGGCCAGCGACATTACCATTTCTTGCGTGTGCGTAAGTAAACTCGGTATGCGATCGACGTGCTGTTCACCGCCAGGACCAGCCCGATCAGTACGACGGCCGTTCCAAACTCAATGTACTGTCTTTCCCGGGGCAGGTTGACCTGGGTTCGCAGCGTGAACAGGTGCATGGACAATGCCATTACTTTATCCCCCAGGCGATAGGGAAAGAAATACCCCCAGCCATTTTCCGCAACCGGAAGGAAAAAAGCGGCTCCGGTAAAGAGGATCGGCGCGGTTTCACCCGCCGTGCGGGCCACCTGCAGGATGACCCCCGTCAGAATCCCGCTGATGGAATTGGGAAGCACAATCGTCCGAATGGTCTGCCAGCGGGTCGCCCCCAGATTCCAGCAGGCCTCGCGAAACGACATCGGGACGGCCGCCATGGCCTCGCGGGTACTCGCGATGATCACGGGAAGCGTCATGACGGCCAAGGTGCATGAAGCTGCGAGCAACGACTCGCCAAACCCGGCCGCCAAGACAAAGGCCCCCACGCCAAAGAGCGCGTGCACAATACTGGGGACCCCGGCCAGGTTGACTACGGCGAGATTGATCAGACGGTTGAACCAGTTGTCCTTGGCATATTCGTTCAAGTAGACGCCCGCCAGGATTCCGATCGGCGCCGCCAGCAGCAAGGACAGAAGGACCAGAAAAAACGTCCCGACCAGCGGCGCCCAGATGCCGCCAGCCGTCATGCGGTCTTGCGGATTCTGGACCAGAAAGTTCCAGGAGAGCGCCGGCCAGGCCTTGACCAGCAAGAAGCTGAGGATGGCCACCAGCGGGATCACCAGCAGGTACGCCATGGCCATCGAAATGTACTTGGCCACGGTCTCGATCCGCCGGCGGTGGTTCTCCACCGAGGTCGCCGCGAATACCAGGTGCCGCCGCAGTTCCAGCCAGTCGCCCGGCTTGGGGATCAGGCGCAGCGACTGGATTTGTTGATCGATCCCCAGGATGGCGGAGCCCAACGAGGGCCAGGGATCGCGTTCGGAGCCGTCGCCTGGGGCCCCGTAGGGAGGCACATCGTAATAGAACCGGCGCAGGGGCCGCTTGGAAAGGGGCGCGCCCGACATACGACCAAAGACGACTTGCAACGTGGAAGGGTAGGGCCCCGGCGCGTCCTCCGTACCCTCGGGGAACTCCAGCCGAAGCGAACTCGCCAGGTCCGATAGGGACGGATACGTGTTCGGCAATCTCGGCCGATGGTCCATGATGAAGACACGCCGAGAAGCCGTCGACGGACCCGGGACCACGGACGGACCGCAACCGTCGGGAGTACGGGCCGCTTCCGGATTGCCCCGGGTAGAGATCGGTTCCTCAGTCATGCTGCCGTCCTCGGATGCCCTTGACGACAAGATCCGCGGCGAGATTGACCAGAAAAGTAATGGCAAACAACACCACGCCGATCAGGAACAGGACGCGGTAGTGGTCGCCACCGCGAACCGTCTCACCGAGTTCCGCCGCGATGGTGGCCGTCATGGTGCGGACTGGATCGAGGATGCTGGTCGGGATGCGAATGGAGTGACCCGTGGTCAGAAGGACGGCCATGGTCTCGCCGATGGCCCGGCCAACTCCCAACAGCACAGCGGCCAGCAGACCGTTCTTTGCAGCCGGAAACAGTACCTTATAGATCATTTCCCAATGGCTGGCCCCCAGAGAAAGCGCGGCCTCGCGATAGGAATCAGGAACGGCCTTCAGCGAATCCTCCCCCACGGAAACGATCACCGGGACGCTCATCAGGGCCAAGATAATGCTCCCGTTCAGCACGTTCACACCGGGAGCGGCACCCAGGTACTTTGAGAGTAAGGGGGCCAGAAGTACCACCCCAATAAAGCCCCACACGATGGAAGGAATGGCCGCCAGCATTTCAATGACGATCTTGAGGATTTCTCCCGTCCGTCCCGGACAGAATTCCGCGACGTACACCGCCGCACCCAGTCCCAACGGAATAGCAATCAGCATCGAGAGGATCGACACCGCCGCCGTGCCGCACAGCAGCGCCAGGATTCCATATTGGGGTACTCGCGCGGAATCGGGACGCCAGTTCGGACTGGTGAAGAACTCGACAAAGTTGACCTTGTGGACGACCGGAAGGGCTTCACGGAGCACGAAGACGAAGATGGCCAGGACCAGCAGGATCGCACTCCAGCCGCAGATTCGGACGAGCCACTCGGCCAGAGGTTCGGTGGCGTCCAAGAGCCACGGAACGAGTCGATCGGTCCAGCGCCCGCCGCGACGCGGGTGACTGGTAGGCGCGTCACTGCCAGACATGGCTGGGCCAGTCCTTTACCTGGGACCACGTCGTAATGCTGCCGCCGTCGCCATAGATCTCGGCCAGTTCCTCCAGTGGGATTTCCATCAGCGGATTCTCGCGATGGACAAAGACGGCCAGCGCATCGATCGCCACCAGAAATTCCGAAACCGGCTGGCCGTGCCGGGCCTCAATCTGCAATCGCTCCTCGTCCTTCATTTCGCGGCTTGCGTTGGCGATCTGGACAGTTCCGTCGATCAGCTTGGCGATCCCCACGCCGGATCCTCCACCAGCGACCTCGGGCCGTACCTGCGGAAACTCGCGACTATAGGTCTCGGCCCAGGCTTGTGCGAGGTTGACCATGGTGTCCGAGCCGGCAATCTTGATCGAGGCAGTCGAGGGGGGCTCCTGCGGCGATTCGCCGCCGGCGTCCGGTGCCGGGACGTAACCGATCTCCGCCACGATCGCCTGACCTTCACGCGAGAGGATCCAGTCAATGTAATGCTTGACGGCCCCGCGGGGTGGACCCACGGTATACACGAACAAGGGGCGGGCCAGGGGATAGGAACCATTCCGCGCACTTTCGAGCGTGGGCGCGACAGGCGGGGCACCCGTTCGAGAGATCTTGAGCATCTTGACGCCGTCCGTCGCGTATCCCATGCCACTGTAGCCAATGGCACTGGGGGTCGCCGCAGTCATTTCCACGACGTCCTTCGAGCCGTTCAGGTCGATCGACCCCAGCTTAAAGTCGCGTCGCTCCCCCAAGACAACTTCGCGGAAATAGACGTACGTCCCAGAATTGTTCTGGCGACTGAGACGAATGATCTCGTTCTTGGAACTGCCGCAGCCCGGGAACAGCACGAGCCAGCCCAGACTGAGGACACCCAAGGTCAACCTGCTGGCGATTCCCATGTCCCTTCCCGCGGTTTCAGCCCTGTTGCTCGCGCCCAGGCCCTGAAGGCGACGCACTTCCAAGCGAACCGGAATTCTGGCCCCCTGTCGAAGGTAACTCGCGGTCTTCCATTTGACCTTTGGCGGCAACCTGCCCGAACAGGATGACTTGCTGGAATGAAGGCCGCTCGGGGTGCAAACCCATAGTGGACAAGGAACTTACGTCGCGGCGGCACAGCGCGGCGGACACCTGCCATTTGTAAAGAAATGATGAAGACCCGCCGCGACCAGACAGTCCGTCAGGTCCGACCCTTCCCGCGACTCACGGTGGGGTACACTGCATGCGGGGCCAGGGAACCGGATCGAGGATTCACCACCGATTGCGGCAGTCATGCGTCCAATGCCCGAGCCATCGTCGGATCGACTCCTGGCCGCCATTGAGCAGAGTGAGCTGGTCGATCCCGATGCCTATCAATCGGCCGTCGCCGATCTAAGGGAGCGACACGAAGGACACCTGCCCCACGATCCGGCAGAGATCGCCCATCATTTTCAACTGCGCGGTCTACTGACCGACTGGCATATCGCGAAATTGCTTGCCGGAAAGAGCCGGGGTTTCCTGCTGGGTAAGTACAAGCTCCTGCGCCACATCGGACGAGGTGGGATGGGCAGCGTTTATCTCGCCGAACACATGGGGATGCAGCGCAAGGTGGCGATCAAGATCCTGCCACCTGCCCTGGTGCAGAATCGATCCTACTTGGAACGTTTTCAGCGGGAAGCACGCGTCGCAGCAGCGCTCGATCACCTCAATATCGTACGAGCGTTCGACTTTGACCACGCCGGAGAGCTCTATTACCTCGTGATGGAGTTCGTGGATGGCCCCGACCTGGCGACGCTGGTACAAGAATCCTCAGGCGGTCTGCCGGTCGGCCAAGCCGTCGATATCATGGTTCAGGCCACGCGCGGTCTCACGCATGCGCACGACCGCGGGATCATCCACCGCGATGTCAAACCATCGAATCTGCTGATCGACTCCACCGGCTGTGTCAAGTTGCTGGATCTGGGCCTGGCTCGCCACGATCAGGGCGAGCAAGGATCGGTGACCATGGCCCACCGCGAGACGATCCTGGGTACCGCGGACTACCTGGCCCCCGAACAGGCGATCAATTGCCATGCCGTGGACTGCCGTGCCGATATCTACAGCCTGGGTTGCACCTTGTACTTTGCCCTGGCGGGGCACCCTCCCTTTCCCGACGGGACCCTGGCCCAACGCATCGCGCAACACCAGCACGCCGTCCCGAGGCCACTGTCCGACATCCGACCAGATATCCCGGAACTGGTCGAATGGGTCTGCCAGCGGATGATGGCCAAATCCCCGGCGGATCGCTATCCGTCATCCGACGAAGTCGGTCACGCGCTCCAAACGGCGATGGGCCGCCTGTCGGATGGCGATCACGGACCGCCGCAGGATGCACCCGTGAAACACGAACCATTCCCGACGATGGACGTGGACTCATCGAACTCACGCCAAGACCGGGTACTTCGCCTACAGCGGATGCCGGTACGAAGTGCTCGACGCGGGCCCCCTTGGATCTGGCTGCTGCTGGCAATCCTCTGCCTGGTCGCCGGCGTCCTAGCCGTCTTGGTCTGGCGGCGCTCCGTGGGCTAGAGCGAACCTCGCCTATCCGCAGCGATGCTTTTGCCGTTTGCGTCCGGAAAACACGACGGGGCCCACGCAACACGTGAGTGTGACTCGCACGAAGAACCCATCTTTGGCAGTAATGACTCATCGATCTGGCTTCGCGTGAACGCAGATACGGATGGCGACGAAGCACCCATGCAACGTAGGCTTCCAGCCTGAGACTCCCATCGGCAAGCGATGGGGATCGGGGAGAGGGAACGCAGCGCAGGGATCGCTGCGTAGGCTTCCAGCCTGAGACTCCCATCGGCAAGCGATGGGGATCGGGGAAGGGGATCGCCGCGCAGGGTTTGCTGCGTAGGGTGCGATGGGCCTGCGGTGCTCGGGTCGATTCCAACCCGCCGGGTCGTCTGGCCTGGAGTCTGCCCGAGCGGTCCAAACCGGTTTAGCTCAAGCGTCTACGTTGCCGTAAAGTCTTTGTGGCAAACAACTTGAGAAAGTCGCTTGAAACGTTAGGCCCTTGCCAACTAGCATGGAATCAGGTGGGAAGCTCGCCGGGGACCCGCGGCAACGCTGGCATTCGGCGGTCCACTGTCTTGTGTTGTGTCTCGTTGATTACAGTCGTGGACATGCGACGCACGTCTCCCAACAACTCGCCTCGTCAATTTGCGTCGGCGAATGCCATCGCCTTGGCGAAGTCCGCCCAGCGCGGCCTATTCCGCAGTAAGCGGGTACGGGGACGAACTCGGCCGCCGCGAGGGCCGTTCTTGCCGCCGGAGGACTGGTATGAGCCGACGGGCGAAACGGTCCCATGCTATCGCGTCATCACGCAGGACCCCGGCGAGGGCTTCGTCCATGTGGTCACGGAAGACGAGGTCCTGAATCGGCTTGGGGAATTGCCCAACTGGATGTTGGATCGACTGGAAATCGTGCAGCTCAGCAGCATGACCCGTAAGAAACAGTTGTTTCCTTGCTACGGAATGCAGTGGGGCAATTCGCTTTATCTCTATCCGATCGAGGAATGCCTGGTGGAATGTTATGACCGGACGCCAAAGACTTCGGTCTACAACGAGGCCTGCATGTTCGGAGGGCGCTGGGAGCAGCTAGGTGAGCGCCAGTGGCGACTGCACTGGACGCACGAGTCGATTCGGGACTTCTACCTGAACAACATCCTCATTCACGAGCTGGGGCACCTGTTGGACCAGCGGAACACGGCGTACCTGGACCGCGAGCGGTTTGCGGAGTGGTTTGCGATTGAGCATGGCTACCGGCGCACGCAAAGGGCCCGCATGGCCCGCCTGGCCACCGAGCGCCTGGTTCGTCGCCGACACCATGCCAAGTAGTCTGGACGCGGATTCCCAGGGTTGACCTGGCCGTCACTGTTGGCTGGTCCGTTTTGCGCAGCCGACGAGCATCACGGGTTCACCGAGGGCGGCTCCCGTGCGTTGGGCAGCACTTCCACGGACGACCGCCAGTTCCAAAAGGCCCGAAGAACCAACCAGGGCGATCAGCTGGCCGATGGGCTGGTCCGAGTAGCAGTGCGCGATCCCCACCAGTTGCTCGCCGCGAAAATGGACCTGCGCTCGTTCGGGGCTGGTGGTCAGTTCCACCTGCTCCATTTCGATATTCGTGACCAGGTTCCCAAAGTCATCAATCCTCACGATTTGGCCCAAGGCAGTTTGCTCGGCCCAGCGCAGATTGGGCACGTCGAGCCGTTCGTAGGACGAGACGGGTGGTCCCAGCTGCTGCAGGGGAAGCCCGCGGGCCAGGTGGCCAGCCACGCAGGCCATGATATCACGGCCGTGAAATGTCGCGCTGACGGGTTCGCGCCAATACGCGGAGTTGGTCAGGGACACGATGTCCTGGGTCCCAGGTTCGCGGAGGGTGAAGGTCAGCAGGCCGTTATCGGGCGCAACAAAGGTCCCTTGCCGAGTGCGGGCTGCCAGGAGCGCGCGGTCGCTGCCGACCCCAGGATCCACGACGGCGACGAAGATGGTATCTGACGGAAATGCCGGGCAGACGTCGCGGAGCAACCAGGCGGCCCCCGCGATGTCTTGCGGCGCGACCTGGTGGGAGATGTCCACGACGTGTGCCTTGCGCGCGATGGACAGGATCACCCCCTTCATTTGCGCCACGTAGCCGCCACTGGTGCCGAAGTCGGTCAGCAGCGCGATCAGGGGGGGGCGAACCATGGCGAGGCCAGCGCGGAAAGTCAGGGGAGTTGATCGATCAATTGCAAACAGAGTGCTTGCAGCTGCGCGGGATGGATATTGGGATTCTGTCGTTTGGCTTGACCTATTAGGGCCCCCACCGCCTTCAGATTGCCTCGCTTGACGTCATCCACGATCCGGGGATTGGCGGCGAGCAGGGAGCGGCAGAGCGACAGGAGTTCATCGGAATCGAGTCGGGTGATGCCCAGGGCTGCGCACGCTTGTTCACAGGTGGCCGCCTGCTGCAGCATGAACTGGAAGACTTCCTTGGCACGGGGGCTGTCGACCTGCCCATCGCGCACAGCGCGTAGCAGGACGGCGAGCTCACCGGCGGCCACGGGAAACTCGTGAATGGCGGTACCGGTCTCATTCAGATGCCGCAAGACCTCACGGAGGACCCAGTTTCCGGCCTGTCGGGGCTGGCCGCTGAGCTCTGCCGCGCGTTCAAAATAGTCCACGACGCCGCGCCCCTGTTGCACCAGCACGTCGGCGTCCGCGGTTGGAAGCGAGTAGTCTGCCGAGAGCCGAGCGCGCAGTTCCGACGGCAATTCACCCAGCGATTTCCGCAGGGCAGCCACGCGCTCTGTGGGAATCCGCACGGGGACTAGATCGGGATCGGGAAAGTAGCGGTAGTCGCTCGATTCCTCCTTGGCCCGCAAGGGATGCGTGACCTGCGCCTCATCATCCCAGCCACGGGTCTGCTTGGGTACGTCCCCCTTCCGTAGGCCCGTCGCCTGCCACTGCTCGTATTGGCGCTTTGCTTCAAACAGCAAGGCGCGTTCCACGGCGCGAAAGCTGTTCATGTTCTTCACTTCCACGATGGGTGTGGCGACCATGCCGGATTCGGACTCGATATGCAAGTTCACGTTGGCGTCGACTCGCAGACTCCCCTCTTGCATGTTGCAATCCGACACCCCTAAGTAGGTAAGGAGCAGCTTCAGCTCGGTCAGGTAGGCCTTGGCCTCCGCGGCGGAGCGCAGGTCGGGCTCAGTGACGATTTCCAGTAAGGGAGTTCCCGTTCGATTCAGGTCGATGCGACTGTCCTGCCTGCCGGCCTGTTCGTCATGCATGCTCTTGCCGGCATCTTCTTCCAGATGGGCCCTGAGGATGCGGATCGACTTGGGATCGATCGGGTTCTTGGGATCGGCGATTGCCAAGGAACCATGCTGGGACAGGGGTTGGTCGAATTGGCTGATCTGATACCCCTTGGGCAAGTCGGGATAGTAATACTGCTTTCGGTCCCAGCGGGTGATGGGTGGAATCTGGCATCGCAGCGCCACGGCGGTACGCAGTGCGAGTTCGAAGGCATGCGCATTCAGAACGGGCAAGGCACCCGGCAGTCCCAGGCAGACGGGGCAGGTCTGTGTGTTGGGCGGCATGCCAAACTGCGTGCTGCAACCACAGAAGAGTTTCGTGCGGGTGGCCAGCTGCACATGCGTTTCCAGGCCGATGACCAGGATGGTAGCGTGTTCGTTCATGGGTCTTCGGGCCGTCGCAGGTGCCACTGCGTGGCGTGCTGGTGCATGGCCGCCGCGCGGAGGAGTCGCTCTTCATCAAAGGGGCGGCCTTGCAATTGGATGCCGATCGGAAGGCCCGCCCGCGAGAACCCGCCCGGGAACGAGATGGCGGGCAGACCTGCCAGGTTGGCACTGACCGTGTAAAGGTCTCCCAGGTACATGGCCAAGGGATCGTCGGTATGCTCGCCCAGTCGAAAGGCGGGCGTGGGAGCGACCGGCCCGATGACAAAGTCCACTTGCTGGAAGACCTGGTCGAAGTCCTGTCGGATCAGCCGCCGAACTTGCAGGGCCTTACGGTAGTAGGCGTCATAGTACCCGGCGCTGAGGGCATACGTTCCGAGCAGGATCCGCCGTTGGACCTCTGGGCCAAACCCCTGGCCGCGACTGGAGCGGTACATCCGCACCAAGGCACTGTCCACGGACTCGGACTCGTCCCCCGCCAGTTCCAGTTCACGCTGCAGTTCAGCACGCACGCGCACTTCGTCACTGCGAAAACCGTAATGTGCGCCGTCGTACCGCGCCAGATTGCTGGAGGCCTCACAGGGAGCCACAATGTAATAGGTGGCGATGGCGAAGCGGCTGTGGGGCAACGAGACCTCCACCACCTCGGCCCCCAGATCCGTGTAGACGCCAATGGCCCCGCGGACCACCGATTCGACGTCCGCGTCGAGGCCATCGCCGAAGTGCTCGCGGATCCAGCCGAGCCGCAGGCCACGTAAGGGCTGTCCAACCGTCCCCGTATAGTTTGGCACCGGGGCCGACGCGGAGGTGGTATCCCGTCGATCGTGTCCCGCAATCACTTCCAGGAGCAGGGCACAGTCCTCGACCGTCCGACCCATGGGACCAATCTGATCGAGACTGCTAGCAAAGGCCACCAGGCCAAAGCGGCTCACGCGGCCGTAACTGGGCTTCAGCCCCACCACGCCGCAAAACGAGGCCGGCTGGCGGATCGAGCCGCCGGTATCGGTGCCCAGCGCAAGGCTCGCCAATCCCGCAGCCACGGCCACCGCCGATCCTCCGCTCGAACCACCGGCCACACACGCTCGATTCCATGGATTGCGAGTCGCACCGAAGGCGGAGGTCTCCGTGGAACTCCCCATGGCAAATTCATCCATGTTCGTCTTGCCCAGCAGCGCGGCATCCGCCTGCTTCAGCCGTTCCACCACCGTGGCATCATAGGGAGGGATGAAGTCCTCGAGCATCCTCGATCCACAGGTCGTCGGGCGGCCACGGGTACAGATCACGTCCTTAAGGGCCAGCGGCAAACCGGCCAGACGGCCCACTTCCATGCCGTTCTCGCGCCGATGGTCGACCACTTCCGCGTCCTGAAGGCAAGACGATGTGTCGAGCCGAATGAAGCAGTTCCACACGGAATTCTGACGGTCGGCACGTTCCAGGAACGCCTCACACGTTTCCACGGCGGTGATTTCGCCACGCTCCATCTGCGTGATGAGCTCGGTCGCGGAAAGGTCGGTGACGGACATGGCGGTTGGGTACTCGTCGGCACCGGGATCAGGATTCCGCGGATAGCACCGCCGGTACGAGGAAGCATTCGTTGTCCCGCTTGGGGGAATTGCCCAGGGCAGCCTCGCGGTCGAGCGATGCTTCCGGAATGTCCTCTCGGAAGACGTCGACCAGGTCTAGCGGATGAGACAGTGGCTCGACCCCGTCCGTGGCAAGCGCCCCCAGTTGGTCAACATAGTCCAAGATGCCGGAAAGCGCGTCGCGAATGGACCGAAGCTCGGATTCGGACATCTTCAGCCGAGCCAGCAGGGACAAACGCTCGGTTTCGAGCGGCGAGAGGGTCATGGAGTTGCATCCCGTTCGTTCACTTTGCTAGCGGCGGCGAAGTCCCATGGGACCTGGTCCATGCCCGGGACCCTACCACCGACGAGCCGCCCATGTTCTAGCCGCTCGGTCACGCGCCGCCCAGTTGACCTGGGGTCCGGACGAGCCGTTTGGGGCCGAAATCGGTCTTTCCACGATTTCCGTGGCCTGCAACAATCCGGCCCCTCGCGGGATTGCTTGGAGTCCCGGGCATCCGCAAAGGACGCGGTTTTTCCAATATACCAAATGTCCATCCCCAAAACGAACGATCCACGCCTGCCGGTGGGACGTAGATCGAAGTGGATTTGGGGGCGAGGGACAGAATAGGAAGCATCTGGTGACGGGGGCGACTGTACTTTGGGGGACCGTGGCATGCCTGACGGCGGCCGGGCTGCTTGAGTCCCTGACGCACCGCAGCCAATTGAGCAAGTTGCGGTACCGCATTCACGTCAATGGGACCCGAGGCAAGTCCAGCGTGACCCGCTTGATTGCCAGTGGTTTGCGGGCGGGCAATATCCGAACGTGTGCCAAGACGACGGGTACCTTGCCGCGGATGATCATGCCGGACGCGACCGAGTATCCCGTATTTCGGCCCGCGAAGGCGAATGTGATTGAGCAGACTCGGATCGTGAGCACCGCCGTGGAGGTTGGTGCGGAAGCCATCGTGATGGAGTGCATGGCCCTGATTCCCTTTCTGCAGTGGCTGAGCGAGGCCAAGTTGGTAAGGGCCACCCACGCGGTGATCACGAACGCCCGCGCGGACCATCTGGATGTCATGGGTCCGGGAGAGGTCGACGTCGCCAAGGCCCTGGCGGGCATGATTCCGGTGGGGGGCAAGCTGTTTACCGCCGAGCGGAAACTGTTGCATGTCTTTCGAGAGGTCTGCCAGGAGCGGGGAACGGAGCTGTTTGCCGTGACCGACGAAGAAGTCGCCCGGATTACGCCCCTGGACCTGGCTGGATTCTCCTACGTGGAACACGCCGAAAACTTGGCGCTGGCCCTCCGCGTCTGTCAGGACATTGGCGTCGAGAGGTCCGTGGCCCTGCGGGGGATGTGGAATTGCCGTCCCGATCCAGGCGCGATGACCGTTGCGGAACTGGACTTCTTCGGCCGCAAGATCTTTTTCGTGAATGGCTTTGCCGCGAATGACCCCGAATCGACCGAGCGGATATGGCGAATGGCCATCGAGCGGTTTCCCGAAGCGACGAAACGCATCGCCATCTTCAACTGCCGGGCGGATCGCCCCGATCGATCCAAGCAGCTGGCGGAGGTCGTGGCCAGCTGGCCCCCCGCGGACCACTATGTATTGATCGGCTCGGGGACCTACATCTTTGCCAAGTACGCCACACAGACGGGAATTTCGCCACTGAAGCTGGCCTTCGCCGAAGACATGCGGGTGGATGAGATCTTCGAATTGATCGTCGAGCTGAGCGGTCCGTCGTCGCTGGTGATGGGCATGGCCAACATCGGCGGACCCGGTCTGACGGTCACCCGCTATTTCGCCAATCGCAGCAAGGTCAGCATCCTCCGGTGAGCCTCCTCACATGAATAACGACATCCTACCGGTTGCGATTGGAATTGGGCTGGTCGTGAGCCTGCTCTTTTCCGAGCTGTTTGGATTGGCGGCCGGCGGAATGGTCGTACCGGGCTATTTCGCCCTGTTCCTGAATCAGCCGCAGGTGGTCTTGATGACCATCGTGGCGTCCCTCGTGACCTATTTTATTGTCTATTTGCTGGCCCAATTCGCCATCATCTATGGCCGTCGCCGCACGGTGATGATGATCCTGGTGGGCTATGTCGTGCAGACCTTTGTGGAATCGGTCTTCGCCGGTCAACTGTACTTCCTGGAAGCACATCTGGGAGGACAGATCTCCGTTATTGGTTACATCATTCCCGGACTGGTGGCGATTTGGATGGATCGCCAGGGGATCATCGAGACGCTTACCACACTCGCCTCGGCGGCGGTGGTGGTGCGCTTGATCATGATGCTCATTTTTGGGATGGAGCTACTCAAATGAGAAAACTGATCTGGCGGCCTCGAGCCGTTTCTCGTCAGGCGTTGGTACTGATCGCGACGTTCGCGCTCGGGGGATTCTTCATCGCCGAACATGTGACGACCACGTCGCAGCAACCTCACTATCTGCAGAAAAAAAAGGCAGCGGAACTGGCCAAAAAGGCCATGGACGTCGTGAAGCAAGCCCGGATCGACCGGGGCTATCCCATCGATCCCAAGCTGGATCCCACGGAAAGTGGCCTGATCGGACTCAGCTATTCCGATGTGACGAGCATTGGCGGGAACCTGGCCTCCAAGCGTACTTCGATCAATCCCAATTTCGCCGCCGTGATCCTGGATATGCTGACCGAACTGGGGGTCAAGGAAGGTGACAAAGTCGCGGTGGGGGTCTCGGGTTCGTTTCCAGCCCTGAATATCTGCGTCTACGCCGCGATGGAGGTGATGAAGCTCGATCCGGTGATCATCGTCAGTGGGGCGGCTTCGCAATGGGGCGCCAACTTCGACGACTTCCTCTGGGTCGACATGGAAAAATCGCTCTTCGACGAAGGTACGTTCTCCATCCGGTCGCAGGCTGCCTCGTTGGGCGGTATCGAGGACCGAGGGCTGGGGATGTCCGAAGAAGGAAAACGGAAAGTGCGACAGGCCATTGAAAGAAATCAGCTCGAATTCCTGGCGGACGAACCGGAACCGGCCCAGCCGGACGTGGCGCAGTCCACCGAGAGCCTCGATGAAATCCTGTTCCAGCGCAGCGTGCAGACGCGGTTGGAGGCGTACCAGCGAATCGCCAAGGGGAGTGTGCCCCGCGCCTACATCAACATCGGCGGTGGGACGGTCTCTGTCGGCCGCCGCGTAGGGAAACACCTCTTCAAACCCGGCATCAACCGGCGCATGCCCGCCGGCGCGGGGCTGGTCGGCGGCGTGATGGCCGAGTACGTCAAGAAGGGTGTCCCCGTGATCCACCTCGTTCAGGTCCTGGAAATGGCCGAACGCTACGATTTTGTGATCCAGCCCACGACCGTTCCCAATATCGGTGAAGGAAATATCTTCCAGGCAACCGACTACAACAAACCGCTCGTCTCGTCCGTGCTGGTCGGCTTGATCGGAAGCCTGTTCGCCTTCATTCGCTCGGATGTCGGATTCCGCATCTTCAAGGGAAGCGGCAAGAAGAAGGACGAAGGGCACCCCGAACCCATGGTCTAGAGCGTATCTTGACGAACCGGAGGGCAGGGTACAGGGGTCACTGGATCGCGTCGTCGCGTTTCCCGTCTCCTTCACCCCGAACCTGACCGAATCGGACCCGTCCGCACGGGTACCCGTTTCCAAACGGCTGTGGTACGTTACGGCCGTTTCGTGGTCCCGTTCGTCTGCACCCTCGTGGCCGGCCCGTCGGGGCCCCTCGACCAATGAATGACCCGCCTCTGAAGTCCTCCCCTTTGCCAAGGGTCGACTGGCAACGCTTCAGTGACATAGTTATGTCACTTCCGACCTGGGTGCTTACCAGTCACGTCCGGCCCGATTGCGATGCGATTGGCAGTGAGCTGGGGATGGCCGGGGTGTTGGAGTCCCTGGGAAAAAAGGTCCGGATCGTCAATGGCCAGGCGACTCCTCCCAACCTGGCAACGATCGACCCGGCCCGCCGGGTGGAAGTTCTGGGGGAGGGGGTCACCGCCGAGGCCGTGCGCGAAGCGGCAGGTCTGATCGTGCTCGATACCAGCTCCTGGGTTCAGCTGGGATCGATGGCCGACGTGGTGCGGACGTTTCCAGGTCGAAAGCTGCTGGTCGACCATCACGCGGGGGAGGATGAACTGGGCGCGGAAAAGTTCAAGGACGTGACCGCCGAGGCCACGGGGCGACTCGTGGTCGAGGCCGCCGATGCCCTGCGCGTCTCCCTGACGCCAGCCATGGCAAAACCGCTCTTTGCTGCCTTGGCCACGGATACGGGATGGTTTCGCTTTGGCTCGACGCGCCCAGCCACGTTTCAGCTGGCAGCGCGACTCGTCGATGCCGGGGCCAGTCCCGCGGCGATGTACGCGGACCTGTACGAGCAGGACACTGCAGGGCGAGTACGGTTGCGGGGACTGATCCTGTCGCGGCTTGTAACGGAACTGGACGGTACGCTCGTGCACACCTACGCGCTGGCCGAGGACTTTGTCGCCATGGAGGCACTCCCCAGCGATACGGAGGACGTCGTCAACCAGACGCTGACCGTGCGTGGCACCGAATTCGCCGTGATCTTCGTAGGAATCGTCGCGGGCGGCTACAAAGTCAGCTTTCGCAGTCGTGGCGCCGCGGACTGCAATCGAATTGCTCAGCGATTTGGCGGTGGTGGCCATCAGGCTGCCGCCGGCGCCTTGGTCGAGGGGGACCTCGATTCGGTTCGCGACGGAGTTTTGGCAGTCGTCCGGGAAGTCTTGCAAGGGTTCCGCCGATGACCGAGGCCACTTGGCAACCGCCGCACCGGCGATCGTTCTTGTACCGCTTGGCCGCCGCGCTCGTGGGAGCCGTCGCCATAGTTCCTGTCGCGCTCGCCGCGGTCGCCTTTCTCCTTTCACCACTCCGTCGAGGTCGGATCGAGCCGGACAGCGCTGGCGATTTCCTGCCCCTCGGTCGGTCCCCAGAGGCCCTGCCAGGGGACGGGACGCCGGAACGCGTGGCCGTACTGGCCGATCGCGTCGATGCCTGGAACCGCCATCCTCGCCAGCCCATTGGCACGGTTTGGCTGCGTAAACTGCCGGATGGTTCCGTGGCGGCCTGGACCAGTATTTGCCCGCATTTGGGCTGTGCCGTCGATTTCCGCCGCGCGCAAGGGGACTTCTTTTGCCCCTGTCACACGAGCACCTTCGACCTCGATGGCAAACGCCTGAATCGCATACCGCCGCGCGACATGGACTCACTGGAGGTGCGTGTTCAGGACGACCAGATCTGGATTCGCTACCAGCGGTTCCGAGGAGGCATCGCCGACAAGGTCGTCGTATGATACGGGCGCTTATTTCCTGGCTGGACCAGCGGACGGGCTACCGAGAGCTGCTTCGAGCGGCGCTCGAGGAACCCATACCCGGCGGCGCTCGCTGGCGCTACGTCTGGGGCAGCACCCTGGTATTCACCTTCGCCCTGCAGGTCGTCACGGGCATCTGCCTGTGGATGGCCTATAGCCCCGGCGTGCAGAATGCCTGGGCCAGCGTTCTCTTTATCGAACAGGACATGACCTGCGGGGCGCTCCTCCGTGGGATGCATCATTACGCCGCGCAGGCCATGGTCGTGTTGCTGGCGCTCCATTTTTTGCAGGTGGTACTGGATGGCGCCTATCGCGCTCCGCGCGAGTTCAATTTCTGGATCGGTCTGGTGCTTGCACAGGTCGTGTTGGCACTGGCCCTGACAGGATATTTGCTCCCCTGGGATCAGAAGGGCTACTACGCCACGCAGGTCGCAACCAAGATTGCTGGGGCCACACCCCTGGTGGGGGAATCGGTGCAACGGTTCATCCAGGGAGGGCCCGACTATGGCCAGCACACGCTGACGCGGTTCTTTGCCTTCCATGCGGGGTTGTTTCCGTCGCTGCTCGTGGTCCTCTTGGTGGTCCATCTCTATCTGTTTCGGAGGCACGGGATTACCACGCGACGCACGGATACGACCGACCCAGGATGGTTCTGGCCGGACCAGGTGCTGAAGGACGGCGTGGCGTGCCTGGCGGTCATGGCCGTGGTGCTGGTGCTGGCGTTGTGGCGAGGGGCGGAGCTCGGCGCGCCCGCGGACCCTGCCGAGAATTACGCTGCCGCCCGACCCGAATGGTACTTCCTTTCACTGTTTCGCTTCTTGAAGTTTGAATCCGTGGAACGGCTTGGGTTGGTCTTCGGCGCGATCGTCGTGCCAGGGCTGGTGGCAACCTATTTCGCGCTGATGCCGTTTACCGCGAGGCTTCCCTACGGTCATCGCGTCAATCAGGTCGTGACCTGTACGCTCGGGGTCCTGGTGGCAGGCCTGACCGTTCTGGCCTGGTGGGAAGATCGAACGAACCCCGAGCATCAGGCCGCTGTGGCCGAAGCGCGGCGCGATGCCGTGCGAGCACGGCAGTTGGCCATGCTTCCAGCACGCGTTCCCTTGGAAGGACCGAGACGCCTGCTGCAAGAGGATCCCTTCACCGTCGGACCACGTCTCTTCGCCGCGCACTGTGCCAGTTGTCACCTGTACCAAGGGCACGATGGACGCGGGCGCATCCCCCAGGAGGCCGATCCGAAAACGGGAGCCCTCGTCGCCATCAAACCAACGGCCCCAGACCTGGGCAACCTCGGATCGCGGGAATGGATGCGGTCCATCCTGGTCGATTTCGAGAATCACTTCGCACCCCTGCGCAATGCAGCCTGGTTCGGACAGGAGAAGGGGATCGACCCGACCGAGTCCGAAATGGCCGATTGGTCCGGTGATCGCGAGGCCCTCTTGTCCCCCGAGAATAAGGAGAATCTCCGGGCGGTCGTGGAGTTCCTCGTCGCCGAAACGGGACGCCGCGATGTGGCCGCGGACGAAAAGCTCGTGCAGCGCGGGCGTGACCTGGTGCGAAACGGGACGTGGAACGGTGCCATCGCCGGAACGACCTGCCTCGATTGCCATGACACGATCGGGGAACCCTTTGACCCCCAATCCGAAGGGGGGAGCGGCTACCCCGATCTGGCGCAGTATCTTTCACGCCCCTGGCTGGTACACTTTCTTGCCGACCCCGGCACTCCTCAATTCTACGACGATCGCAACCATATGCCGGCGTTCCGCGATCGGCTCTCGGAAGGGGAGCTGGATCTGCTGGCGCGCTGGCTGACCGGGGACTACGTAGCGGCACCCGCCGGCAACGGGGAGGTTCACGCGTCGCACGACGAACAAGTACCAAACTCACCATGATCGGCCGAGCTCGCAGCTCGGATCGCAAGGCCAGCCTGAGGCTCCCATGAACGACAGTACGAGGTCCGTCGAATCCGGCAGTGATACGCCACCTCCGCCCACCGTGAGGGCTTCGCTCCGCCTGTGGCCCGCGCTGGCCATCGTGGTCGCCATGCTGGTGGCCACGTTCGGCATCGGATTGGTCTATCCAGGTACCACCGTACAGTTCATGGCCATGATGTTCGGGCCCATGGTGGGAGGGGTGCTCCTGTTGATATGGTGGCTCGCCTTCAGTCGGGCTCCGTGGCTGGACCGGTTGGCAGCGACCTTGATCGCGGTGCTGGCCGGATGGGCGACCTATCATTGGGCACACACCTCGGTTGTTCCTTTGGGGTTGCTCATTTATGGAATCCCGGTGCTCGGCACGGCCTTCGTGGGCTGGCTCTGGTTGACGGGCCGGTGGTCGCTCACGCTGCGGCGCTGGACCACGGGATGGGTCATCGTGGCGGCCTCCTGTATCTGGGCACTGGTACGCTGCGATGGCCTGGACGGTGGATTGGCGGCGGACCTCTCGTGGCGGTGGACACCGACTCAGGAACAACGCTACCTGGCGAACTTGCCGAAGGGCGCCCTGGCCAAAGGTCCGGTCGGCGTTGCGTCCACGGAACCGCTGGAAGCGGGGCCAGACGATTGGCCGGCATTCCGCGGGGCCATGCGTGACGGGGCATATCATGGCGCGGCGATCCATGTGGATTGGCAGGCCAGCCCCCTGCAGGAAGTATGGCGGCAACCCATTGGCCCCGCCTGGTCATCCTTCTGCGTCATTGGGAATCGAGCCTTTACCCAAGAGCAGCTCGATCAGGACGAAGCGGTGGTCTGTTACGACGCGGAACGCGGGGAACGACTTTGGACCTACACCTATCCGGCTCGGTTTGCCGAGGTCATCGGGGGGGTCGGTCCACGCGCGACACCGACGTTTCACCAGGGAAACCTCTATACGCTGGGAGGAACCGGCATCCTCAACTGCCTGAACGCCACCACCGGCAAGCTCGTCTGGACTCGCGACCTGGCCCAGGATACGGGCGCCAAGACGCCCGAATGGGGCTTTGCAAGTTCACCCTTGATCGTGGGCGATTCCGTCGTGGTCTTCGCGGGTGCCGGGGCCAAGGACGTGGCGGCGTACAACCTTCTGGCCGGTGAACCGAAGTGGACCGCGCAGGCCGGACGGAACTGTTACAGCTCGCCGCAACTCCTGAGCCCCACCGCGCTTCCCCAAATCCTCATGTTGACGAACGAGGGAATCGTCAGCCTGACTCCCGAGAACGGTGGCCAGCTCTGGGAACATCATTGGCCGTGTGTGCAGGCTGCGCGGATCGTACAACCGCACGTGATCGAAGTGGACGCGAATCATTGGCGCGTCCTCTTGGGTACTGGCTACGGGATCGGAACCCGCCTGTTGACGTTGTCGAACGACGGGGATACCTGGGAAGCCAAGGAAGAATGGACGTCGACGCACCTGAAGCCGTATTTCAACGACTTTGTTTCCCATGACGGGTACCTGTACGGGTTTGACGGCAACATCCTGACGTGCATCGACCTGGAGTCTGGCGAGCGCCGCTGGAAGGGAGGGCGTTATGGCAATGGTCAGTTGCTGCTGCTGGCCAGGCAGGGGCAGTTGCTGGTGGTCTCGGAAAAGGGGGACTTGGCCATCGTGGCGGCCAGTCCCGACCGCTTTCAGCAGCTGACCCGGATGAAGGCCCTTCATGGCAAGACGTGGAACCATCCCGTGATCTCGCATGGCAAGCTCTTCGTCCGCAATGGCGAGGAGGCGGTCTGTTATCAGGAGAATGGCATCGTTGCCTTGCACGAACCGCGAGGGGAAGTCGTTCATCGAGAAGCGTCGCCATAGGGCCCTTATGGGACGAAACGAGGCCTGTGACGCAGGCGGTTTCGCGGTGGGAGGCGCTTCGAGCCTATCCGCCAACTCGGTTCGTACCCTCTCCCCCGTCCCAGTCCGCTGGGATGGGGGAGAGGGTCGGGGTGAGGGGGTCCGTAGGTACTCGAATAAGAAATGAGTCGGTGGAGGGGCCCTAGGACTTCGGATACTCCGAGGCCCGGCTCCCGCCGGTCGACCTGGCCCTTTGGCCAGGCCACCGCTAATCGTTGCGTTTCAGCCTGACAAAGAAGAGCGGTTCCTCCTCTCCCACGTGCAGCGAGGGGCTGTCCAACCGTTCGGTGCGGTATGTCTCCAGCGAAAAGTCGTGCCGCTCGGCGGTCATGCCGGCGAGCCAGGGGGCGTTCCATGTCCAGCCGACGCGCGTGATCAGTACCGGCAGGCCGCCGGCGTCGATCGACCGGGCCGCAGAAATCGGTCCATGACCCGTCGCTTTCAGCTCGGCATCGTGCTTGTCGAGGTCGATCTTGAAACCGGTGTTCCAGCTCGTGCTGACCGCCATCGCGACGACGTCGCCGCTTTCGCCCAGCGGCCTGTCATCCTGGCTGCACAGAGCGAAACAAACATAGCGCTCGCCGTCCCGGACGAAAGGCGTTCCGTCGGGGACACGGAGCGTGATGTCGCCGAGCTTCTCGCCACCTTCGAACACGTGGGACTCGGGGACAAACCCCGCGATGACACGTACGCGGGGCGATTCGATGATCAGTTGTCCCTGTTTCCACTGGTAGGTGATCTGGGGCGTTGGTCGACAGACGCTTTCGTACGTCGCCTGATTCCTGCCGATAAAGTGACTCTTGGGCTCGTTCGGATCGAATCGCAGCCGCAGACCGAACTGCATGGCCGTCGGCTGCATGTGGGGGTAGAGTGATTCCCAACTCGCACCCCCGTCAAACAGTACGTCCCTGCCGATAACCAGGACGGTTGGCTCCTCGGGTGCTGTCAGGTCGCCGTGAACGAAGATCGTCGCGGCAAGTTTCATCGACGCCAACATCACCTCGTCGCCTCCGAAGACCACCGCCTGCCAGTAATGGGCTTCGTAGGGCATCTGCAGCGGGACGGCGCGCGGTCCATAGGCGTGGGCGTTGTAGTAATGCCAGCCGACGACGTCGAGATCGGCAATCGTGGCGAAGGCAGCCACCCGCAGTGGATAATCGGCGCGATACTTGCCCGGCTGGAACGCCATCGTCTCGTAGATAACGCCGGGGACGTTTTCGATCTTGTTGTACGTCATCCAGCTGTGCATCGCCGGCGGCTCGGCAAGTGGCATGGACCACGGGTACGTCGGCTTGGTCTGGTTGGGATCGATCATGCCGATATACGTCCCGAAGGCAAACGCCGAGCTGAACGTGTGCTCGTAGGCCGACAGTAACGAAAAGCTCGGGCCGGTGTCGAACAGCACCGGCATGGCCGACGCGCCCGCTCCGGCGGATCGGTGTGAGCGCACTCGCTGCATCGCCTTGGTCTTGAACGCGACGTGCAAGTCAATCAGAAAGCGGGCGACGTCACCGCTGCGCACCACGTTGGCGTCCGCGAGGGTGGTTGGATTCTTGCTGAGATCGATATTGATTCCCAGGACGGCGGCCATTTCTGGCATCGCCGTGCGGCCCTGCAGTGGCTGGAGGAGGACGGTTGAGCCGCCCAGCGATTCGCCTGGCAGCAGTTCGCCCCAGGCGGCGCGCAGGGCGTCCTCGTCGGCGTACCTGGCTCTCAGCCACTCATTCCACTTGACCAGCAATGGCCTGACGATCGCCGGGTCGAGCGCCGCCAGTTCTCCGCCGGCCAGCATATGCGGCGTCCACCAGTGTTCATTGACCAGCTCGACCAGCGCAATACTCGGATCGTCGGCATAACGCAGTCCCGTGTACGGGTTCACATGGTTCATCACCCGATCGATGTGATGGAGATAAACGGTCTGGGTACGCAGGTCCCAAACCGTTTGCAGCGCCGAGGGGCGCAGGGTCTTGCCCTCCATCGCCTCTAGCCAGTCGTCACGGCGGACCAGCGGATCGTCGATGACGTCGGCGTCGGCTGAGGTGATCGTGACATTGTTGAGCAGGTCGATCCAGTTGTACCCGCCGCTCTTGGCCATGGCGGCGAACGTATAGTCCTGCAAGTCCATACTCGACCCGTCGCCGCGCGTGTAGTCCATCGGATAGGCCGAGCCGACGCTGATGCTGCGGTAGAGATTGAAACCGAGCTGGCGGAAGTGATCGACCTCCTGATCGATCGCGGCGGGCGAATCGCCGAGTACACCGGATTGCGCGCCCCACAGCTTGAGCCGTTCGCCGCCGCGGCGGAAGTGCCCGTCGCGGACTTCCACAGAGCTGCCGGGTGCCTGCGCGCGGGCCATGAACGGCATGCTCAGGGCGAGCACCATCATTCCCGAGCTGATATAGGATTTCTTGATGCGCATCAGTCTTCCACGTCAGGGCATTCCCTGGGGTCGCCAAAGGAAGGACACCGCGCGGCACCACGACCAGGCGTCTCCTTCCCGGAGAATAGGATACCCCATGCCGTCCCTCACTGCGCCAATCCCACTCTGCCGGTACTGGGAGATCAACGTGGTGGCATGATTGGTCCATCGGAGTTCCGATCCGTCTTCCCGGGGCCATGTCCCCGCCCCGTGAACGATTGCCAGGCCAGGTGAATCATTGCCAAGTATGTCGAAACGCCCGGCACCTGGTATAGCCACCGCGGATACCTTCCCGACACAATACCACCTTTCCGGGAATCGTCGTGCATGGAGATGAGGGTCGAAGATGCTTAGAAAACAGCTGTTCGCCACGAAGTCACTGCAGGTGCTGCTGAGTGAAATGGCGGGGGAGCACCGCCTCCGCCGCGTGTTGGGACCGATCTCACTGACGAGCCTTGGCGTGGGTGCGGTGATCGGCGCCGGCATCTTCGTGGCAACGGGGGAAGCGGCCCACAATACCGCCGGCCCGGCGCTGATGGTCTCCTATATGGTGGCCGGCGTGACGTGCATCTTCGCCGCGCTATGCTATGCCGAATTTGCATCCATGGCGCCCGTAGCCGGCAGCGCCTACACCTATACGCTTGCTCCGGGTCGTACCAGACGACGAGCCCTTTGTCTTCGACTTGTTTGGCGATCAGTTGGACGAGATGTTCGGTGACGATGCCCATGTAACGTCAACTCGCAGGATGATTTGTAGGTGTGGAGCCTCCCGCCTGCGTCCCTCCAGATGCAGCCAAGGCGTCAAACAATGCCAGGTACGGATCGTATCGGTAGCGGCGGTTCCGTTGCCCGCCAGTAGTCTCCCGCAGCAGCTTCAATGCTTCCAGTTGCTCCACGAGCTTGTTGGCGGTAACGAACGAGCATTCCAGTCGTTTTTCCACCAGGGCAACTGAGACCAGCGGTTGCTCGAAAAGGGTGTCGAGCAGCTTCAGCCCCAGGGCCGCACGTCCCGCCAGCTTGTCGCCGATGAGTTGCCGATGGGATTCACGAAGGTGCATGATGGCACGAGCAGTCTCCGTTGCTAACTGGCTGACTTCTTCAATCCCTCGCAGAAAGAATTTGAGCCAGCCCTCCCAATTCCCATCCCGGCGAACAGCCATTAGGCGGTCGTAATACTCCGAACGATGCGCCTTGAGAAACAAGCTCAGGTAAAGCAAAGGCCGGTGCAGGACCCGCCGCTCGCACAGCAGGAAGGTGATGAGCAATCTGCCCACACGACCATTGCCGTCGAGCAACGGGTGGATCGTCTCGAACTGTGCGTGGGCCAGCCCGCAGTGAATCAAGACCGGTAGGCTGGTGTCGTGCAGGAACTTCTCGAAGTTGTCGAGGGCCGTCTGCATCTCGTGAACGGGCGGCGGCACGAAAGTCGCCGTCGCCAGCGTGCATCCTTGTGGCCCGATCCAGTTCTGACTGCGGCGAAACTCCCCAGGCGTCTTCTCGCTCCCACGGACACCCGCCATCAGCTTCTCGTGTATCTCTCGAATCAGACGGAGACTCAGCGGCAGTTGGGCGATCCGCTCCAGCCCGTAGTTCATGGCGTTGACGTAGTTGACCACCTCCTTTACGTCCTTCGGGAGTTCCTTCCCGGCAGCGTCGATCTCAAACTGAAGAACGTCGTCCAGGGAGCTTTGCGTCCCCTCGATCTGCGAACTCAGGACCGCCTCGTGGCGAACGTACATCGCCACGAAGAGATCGGGGTTGGGTAGAACCGTGGCGACTCCATCCAGCCGCCCCAAGGCCCGGTCGGCGTTGGAGAGGAGGTGTACGAGCTCCCCGTCCATCGCCACTGGTGGGTCGGGGGGCAGCGGTGCCGGAATGAAGGCGCTGTAGCCTTCCACCTGTTTTACAAAACGGCCTGATCGCATAATATGCCCGCCGTGAATGCGTGTCGTATTTCAACTTCGGAAAACAAGGGAACGGGATGTCGCTGTTTATTTTACGAAAATGCGGCATCGTAAAACAAGTAGGCTCAGTCTCCGCTCGTATTCAATCGACGAAGAACAAGACAGGACGGGCCGGGTATTCGTCTGTTCCGACAGGAGTTACGGCAATTTTACCAACCCATTCTGGCGAAGCTGCTTGCCGATGGAGGACCATTCGTATTGGCCTTCCAGCAGTGTCTAACGACAATTACTTTTCCCTTCGGCGACCATTAGAACTACCGGTTTGGCAAAGCGTTTGAGGCTTGGGAAGATTGCTTTTGCCGGAGGTGAACGACAATTAGAACTACCGGTTTTTGGAGGTGATAGGAGAATCGTAACTCTCATAAGGAAGGGGGGTTACGATGTTGGAGGATCGCCAAGTCAGGAAGCTATTCCAGCTGTTGGCCTGCGGGAAGTCGCTGCGAGTGTCGGCGCTTCGTGCAGGCATGGCTGAGAAGACGGCATTCACGTACTCCCGACGCAGGTGTTCCGGTAAGCGTTCACTCCCCTTCTTCTTGTTTTCACGCCGACGGCGACGTTCGTACGTGATCGTCTCAAAGATCTCAGCCGCCTCCGCCTGGGCTTCTTGCAAGGCGTCCTGAAGTTCTGGATCGTCCGGAAACTCCAGCTTAAGTTGCTTCGGATCATCGAATTTCTCGCGGCGATTCCCCTTGAGCATCTTTTCAATCGCTAAGTGCAGCTCTGCGATCTCCCGTCGATACGCTTTACTCTGGTAGGACATCTCCTCGACCCGCGATGTCAGCTCGTCAATCACCGCCTGTTGCTGAGCGAGCATCGCATGGCAGTCAGAAACATCCCGCCTCCAATCGCTTCATCCAGATCGCCAGGCCATCGTGATCCCAATAGAACAGCTTGATCCGATCGCGACGTCGATTCAGGAACAGGAACAATCCACCATCTCGCACGTCGGAAGTTCGATCGATAGCCACTGGAGTGTTGGCTCGACCGATTTCACCAGCACGGGAAGAAACGATCGCCTTGGGGCCGCCGAGCCGTGTGAGCTGACGTTCCGCTGTTTCGCTTGACGTGTCTTGGCACTGGGGGAGCTTAAGCGCCGTTTCCAGTAGTAATAGGTCGCCTGGGAGATACCAAGACTCTCGCAAAACTCTCGCACCGTCTGTTCGCTGGAACGAAATTCGCGAAGGCGGTCCGTCCAGATCTGAAGCTGCTTCGAATCACGACTGTGGGACATGGCTTGCCCTCCTGATGGTCCGTGTGTCAATGCCACTACGCACCAACCACAACCCACAAAATCAAGGCTCGCCGACACCAAGGCTTATGGTTATCACGTACGCTTACCGACCCATGACGCTGCCGGTGTCTGGGCGATGGACGCTCAGGAACTCGCCTTGGGTAGGAAGATGTCTCGCTAATTCAGAGCCACGCCGGCTCCACCGTAGCTCCATGCCTTCGTGGTGGAATGATTGGCCAATCGGAGTTCCGATCCGTCTTCCCGGGGCCATGTCCCCGCCCCGTGAACGATTGCCCGGCCAGGTGAATCATTGCCAAGTATGTCGAAACGCCCGGCACCTGGTATAGCCACCGCGGATACCTTCCCGACACAATACCACCTTGCCTGGAATCGTCGTGAATGGATACGAGGGTCGAAGATGCTCAGAAAACAGCTGTTCGCCACGAAGTCACTGCAGGTGCTGCTGAGTGAAATGGCGGGGGAGCACCGCCTCCGCCGCGTGTTGGGACCGATCTCACTGACGAGCCTTGGCGTGGGTGCGGTGATCGGCGCCGGCATCTTTGTGGCAACGGGGGAAGCGGCCCACAATACCGCCGGCCCGGCGCTGATGGTCTCCTATATGGTGGCCGGCGTGACGTGCATCTTCGCCGCGCTCTGCTATGCCGAATTTGCATCCATGGCGCCCGTAGCCGGCAGCGCCTACACCTATGCCTATACCACGTTGGGGGAACTCCTCGCCTGGATCATCGGCTGGGATCTCGTACTCGAGTACGCCGTGGGCGCAAGCACGGTGGCCAACGGTTGGTCGAGCTACTTTCAAGAGGTGATTGCCAAATTCGGGATCGCATTTCCCGAAGGCTTGCGAACGTCACCTTGGATTTTCAATACGGCGACCGGCGAATTCGAGGCGACGGCGTCGTACCTCAACCTGCCCGCAGTACTGATCGTGACCATTATCACCGCGATCCTCGTCAAAGGGATCCAGGAAAGTGCGAGCTTCAATACGACCATGGTGGCCATCAAACTGGCTGCCGTCTGTTTTGTCATTCTGGTGGGAGCGTTTTATGTGAATCCTGAGAACTGGCAGCCGTTCGCTCCGTACGGTTGGACCGGTGTCACGTTCTTTGGAAAACCTGTTTTTGGTGAAGTTCATGGGGATCATCCGGTTGGCATGCTGGCCGGTGCCGCGATCATCTTCTTCGCCTATATAGGCTTCGATTCCGTTTCCACCCATGCCGAAGAGGCGAAGAATCCCCAGCGCGACGTTCCGATTGGTATCATTTGCTCGTTGATCATCTGCACGATCCTTTACATCGCGGTCGTCGCGGTTTTGACGGGGATGGTGCGATACGACCAGCTGGACGTGAACGCCGGCGTCTCGGATGCGTTTAAGAAAAGCGGCCTCCCCTGGGCCGAATTCGTCATTGCTTCCGCCGGGGTGGCGGGAATTACCTCGGTCCTCTTGGTCATGATGCTCAGTGGGCCTCGAGTCTTCCTCGCCATGGCGCGCGACGGACTGGTTCCCAGTTCGTTTTTTGCGGATATCCATCCGAGGTTCAGGACCCCCTGGAAAAGTACCATTCTCGTGGGTTTGTTTGTCGGGCTGTTGGCGGGCTTCTTGCCGATCAAGGCGCTCTTGGATTTGACCAATATCGGGACGCTCTTTGCATTTACGGTGGTGTGCACCGCCGTTTTGGTCATGCGCCGCACGAATCCCCATGCGGTACGTCCATTTCGATGCCCGCTGGTACCCCTCATTCCGCTCCTGGGTATCCTCATGTGCCTGCTGTTGATGTTCTCATTGCCGGTGGCGAACTGGTGGCGTCTGTTTGGATGGTTGGCCATCGGCTTGGTTGTCTATTTTCTGTACAGCCGTCATCACAGCATCTTGGGCCGCGAGCTGCGCCGAGAGATCGCCCTGCACGGGATCTCGCCCGCAGGATCGCTGAAAGATGGACCGAAGCCTCCCCAGGACTGAGGTCGTCATTCTGTAGGAACGCTCCGCCCCCTCCCTGCTGGCACGCGAACCACGCCTGGGGCGTTGCGTCCAGTTTCGATAAGGGTGAGCGCAAGAAAAAAGCCTGCCGAAGCAGGCTGAGGAATCGAGCTGCGATTGTTCATTGCCGCCGCCGCGGATCAAGCTTTTCGACGATGACTGGAACACCATGCGATGACAGAACCGCACATGCCGAGCATCGTCCAAACGGCGATTGCGTAGGGTTCAGGGACGACGCCAGCATCGAGAGTTCGCATTTCGGCGTTGTCGATTGCGAGATTCGCGACTTGGTTGTAGTCGAACCAACCATAGCGGTTGCCGCCGACACCACCGATCAAATCCAATGCGTTCGAGAGAGTCCATGTATTGACGACGCTATTGAAAGCGTCATAGATGGTCATGCCAACGGCGAGCGTGCCCGCATTGTCAAAAAAATGATGTTCAAAAGTGTACCAGCCAGTGGTTGAGATCGCGATCGGACTCTTATTCGGGTCCTTCGCATACGCACTGCCAGGCTGGCTATTGTTACTTGCGCTGATGACAAAGCGGTCGGTATTGGCGCCGGGACCGGTACTGTCGTCGTAGAAACCGATGTTGAATATGAAATCCCTTAAATGCGTTCCAGCCGCGTTATTGATCGCAGAAGAAAAATCAAACCGTGTGTCATTCACCAAGCCTGCGCCGACATCGAGAAAGATGTCGATGGACGTCCAGTATTCCTGAAATGCCGTCGGCAAGGCATTCGTTGCCAGCGGGCATACGACTCCGCGCGGCAAGCGAGGGGGCTCCCATTTACTTTCCAGATGACGTCAGCACGACCTTCCAGGCTTCCAGAGAATTCCGCGATGGGAACGTCAGAGCGTCCGGACACCAGTGTCAGGGGGTCCACGACTTGAGCGCCTCCACCATCGACAATACCCGTTCGCGGCGCTTTTCGAACATCGCGAATGTGGCGATGATCAGAATGCCCACCACGATCCCCGTCACGTACCACAGCCACGTCTGCTGCAGATCGACGGCCGCGTGCCAGATCATGGTCAACAGCGCGACCAGCAGGAACGCTGTGCCAAGAAACAAGAAGGCGCGAACTCGCAGCAGGATGCCGGCCATGATCCCCAAGATGGCCAGGCCCGCAAGAACCAGCGGCAGCCAGGGTGCCTGGGCCACGCCATTGAGGAAGATATCCGCGGTCGAGGCTACGTAGATCACCGAAGACGTGAGGTAGCGAATCCCCGCCATCTGCGATTCGGTGAGCTTGCCGCGATTGATATAGGCGGCGGCCAGTACACATAGGGCAGGGGGGATCAGCCAGATTTGCGGATGCTGCCAGAGACCCAGGCCCTCGGTCCGATACAGCAGATACCACAGGCTGCCGTTGGTGGCCAGCGCCGCCAGGATGCCAAAGCCAAACGATTTCCGGGTGATCGACAGGGTGGCGTACATGCCGCCGATGAGCAGGGTCAATATGGAGAAATGGACCTGCGAGGGGGCAATCCAGAAACCCATCACCGGCAGCAGGGGCAGCAACACGCCCGTCCGTTCCAGCGGTTGCGACAAGACCGTCTGCCGGCGGCGCCGCATCCATTCGCTAAGCCCGACGCCCAGGTACGAGATTCCCATGACGACCAGGGGCCAATAGCGCGTGAAGAAGCCCTGGAACAGCCAGGGCATGGTCACACGCACGTGTAGGAACAGGCAGCCCAGCAGCGCTTCGGCCACGTAGACGTAAACTTGGCGACGGGATTCCGACCACGAGAATGGGTCGCGCCCGGGCACGAGGGCTGCGGTCAAACAGGCGGCAGCCAGGCCGATCAGTACCATGGCCACGGCCAAGACGGCTGCCCAGGCCGGTGTCGTAGCTCCTCGCGACACGTACTGTTCCACTTCGATCGACAGGACCACGGCCAGGGTCACCAAGGTGAAGCAGGCCAGCGCCGGCATGAGCATTCTGGCGGCACGTGTCCAATCGTTCTCGTCCCGGAAGACCTTGGAGAAGCCCAATCCATAGAAGACGGTCGCCACGGCGAGTGCCGTCATGGCGGCGATCGCCCGATGAACGACCACGTGAGGCGAATGGGGGGCCAGGCCCGACCAGCACAGGGCCACGATGCCCAGTACGCCGATCCAAAGGGCAAGGGATTGCAGCCGGGCCCGCCGCGCATCGACTGCCAAGAATCCCAGACTCACCGTCTGGAACAACACGGCCAGGGCCGATGATCCCCGCATGGCAAAATCATCGAGCACGAACTGCCCGCGGAGGCCCGCCGCGACGACCGCAAGCGCCAGTACCACGTTCGCCAGCGGCATCCACCGACCGAACTGCCATGTTTCGGGACGGGCAGGCGCACCGAACCGCCGCGCCACGGACTCGATGGCCTGGCGGCGGCGCCACAGGTAACTGGTGGCAAGGCAGTAGACGGCCGGCCAGATCGTGATCGCCCACCAGAATGTGTCCCCTTGGGCATCGAGTACATCCACGATCATTCCCACCAGGACCAGGCCAGCCAACCACAGGCGTTCCACGACGAATCGTGCACGGCCGTCCCAGCGACAGGCGGCACTCGCAACCAGCGCCGCCACGATCGCCGACCAGCGGATCCCCGCGCAAGGCGCTGGCCACGCCAGCGATTGATTCGCCAGCGAGCTCAACACGGTTCTGGCCAGGATCGCAAGTGCGATCACGGTCACCACGCGGTGAGTTCCGATCCCCGACAGTGCGCTCATGCCAGGTGCGGTTGCAATCGGTCCCGCGGCCTCGATCTCCGTACGCACCGGTCTCTCGATCGGCTGGAACCATCGGCGCTCAATCCACAGCCACAGCAGTGCCGGCAAGGCCAGACTCAAGGCCATGAGTTCCCAAAAATCGGTCGAGGCAGGACGCACCCCGGAGACCAGATCTCGCCCCACTTCCCACCACCAGGTGCCAACCGCCACATTGATCAACAAGGCCGCCAGACCCAGGTACCAGCGCCGCGCCGTCCATATGCCCATGGCGATCGACAGTGCAATACCGACGCTCAGGCCTAGGACGGCACTCCACGGGGTGGCCGGATCCATCCCGATCATCCGCAGCGAGAATACAATTCCGGCGAACAGAATCGCGGTCGACAGCCACCGCAGATTCCTGTGCCTGGGCAGTTCGGCCCGATGCCACATCCCCGCGGAACCGCCGGAGCCAAGATGGCTCACCGCTTGCCAGCCCAGGAGATTCAGCATGCCGCACGCGGCCAGGATGCCGCCCAGTACGACGCGATAGGACAACCAGCTTCCGTGATCCCATCGGTGCAGCTCGGCCGCCAGCAGCGTGGCCACTCCGATCAGTCCCAGGGCTGCCGGCGGCCCCAGGCCACGGTTGATCGAGCAGGCACCGAAGACGGCCTGCAACGAAAACCAGGCCAGCGGCCCCGCCATGGCCTCGAGCGGTTGGTTCGTTGTGGGGTGCTGAAACAGCAAGGCCAGCAAGGGAAGAACCGAGCAGGCCGCGAATCCGCAGGCCACGCCGATTTGCGTCAGCACCGAAGTATCGTTCTCGGCCTGCCGCGAACCTCGGCGATCGTGCCACAGAACGAACTGCCATGCCATCGAGTACAAAGCGGCAGCCAGGGCGTTCCACTGCGCCGCACAAATCCAGTGTTCCGTCGTCAGGTGCTCGGAGGCACCCACTTGCAACAGATAGCCGACCGTGACCGCCACGTTCAGGAGCAGTCCCGCGGCAAGTCCGACCCGCGACGACCATTGCACATAGGCCTGGCCGATCAGTGTAGCCGCCACGAGAAAGATGGGGACAGCATACGACGCGGCAAGTCCCATACGGTAGAAAAAGGTATCCGGTTCTGGTCCCGTGATGGGTCGCTTGCCGAGCGCGACGGCCAGGATGAAGATGGCCTGCGCCAACAGTGGCGCCGTGGCCAGCACCAATACCGAATTGGCAAGCGGCAGCGTGGCGCTCCGATCGCGAGTCCACAGGCGGATGCCGAGTCCTAGGGCGAGTCCCACGGCGAACACGATCGATAGCTGCCACAGCAGATCGAGTGCCGTAGGGGAGGGAGGATGGAACCGGAACGCTGCACTCGCAACGTAGCTGCCCATCGCGATCAGTGGGACCGCGACCAGGACCGCCAGTCCCAGTACGGCCGCTTGCGTGTCATTGCGCGGTTTACCCTGTGGAACCGCGGCCGTCAGGAATTGCGCCGAGATGCCCGCCCGGGTGGCCCAAGTTCGCAGCGATTTTCGATTCCAGACCAGCAGTGATCCCAGGGCGAAGCAGATCGCCGTCCACCACCGCAGGGCGGAAGCGACGGAGATCTCTGCCTCCCAGCGACTGGCCAGCAGCAGGCAGGCGGAGCCGATCACCGCCAGCCAGCCAAGCATGCGCCACAGACGGCCAGGACGTGCGTGTTCTGCCGATTCCTCCGAAGCGTGAACGTCTTGCACGGCGAGCTGCCGATCGAGCAGGAAGACGACGACCAGGCTGGCCAGCAGCCACCACGAGCCGATCTCGCGCGCCGGTCCATGAGGAACTCCGGGCAGCTCGAACCGAGATGCGCTTGCGATCGTGCGGGTCAGTTCACCTCGTATCGCTTCCGTGCCATGAGTCCGCAGCGAGAGCTCCTGGCCTGCGCCGGGAACGGTCGCGTACAGGGTCAGCGCCAACAAGATCACGACGGCCACAGCGCCGGTGATCCGGTCGACGCTGGGCCAGGGAGGATTCAACAGTCCGGCCACGGCCTGTTGCCAGGAAGTCATCGTGCCGCGATGTCGGCCGACACGGAACAGGATCCGCAGGATTCGCCAAACGACGGTATAGCCAGCGAGTGCCAAGCCTTGGGCCTGCAGATGATACGGATGGCAATACCCGCTCCGCGATTCCTGGAACCAGGCTTGCGCCTGGAAATGTTCGGCGACCGCCATCACGACTGCCAAGGCCAGGATTGCCTGGCCGGCCGTTGCGACGGCCGGTGACACCGTCAACCACGCGAGGGCCAGCCAGATCCCAGAGGCCACGCCCACAAAGCGCGCTACGTCGGTCGATCCCTGCATGAGCCATCCCGATAGGAGCATGGCCAGGGCAACGCAGCTGCTGAAAAAGCCCCAAGTCGTCAGGGGTCGCGACCAGGTCTGGTCCGCCCGATTGGCAGTGCTCGGCTGGAGTTTCGCCTCTTGCGGCGGGACCACGCTCCAAAGTCGGATGGCGGCGGCAGCAAGCACGACCAGGCCCGCGTGCGTCAACAGCGCCGCGACCCAGGGCTGATTCAGCTGCAATACCGATTCGTAGCGGAACACGATGGCCTGCAGACAGCCAACCAGGAGGAACGCGCCGACGAACCAGGCGGAGAGGGCCTGTGCCGCGTACGTGGCGACGGCCGCCCAGAGGCCCGCCAATGCGAAATAGGTCCAGGTGATCTGGGCAGCATCGTCCGTCAATCCAAAGCCAAAGTACGACACCAGGACCAACCCCAGACAAGTTACCCCCGCGGCCAGCCAGGTGAAGCAGGTCGCCTCGTGGTGCCGTGAATCGCAGTTCGTCACATATGACTTTTCACCGCAACCTTCCACACCCTCTCCCCCGTTTTCGGGGGAGAGCGTCTGGGTGAGGGGCAACGCCGAGACCGAATCCCTACCGCAGAGTCCGGAGTTCTGCTCCCTCTCCCCCACGCTTCGTGGGGGAGAGGGTAGGGGTGAGGGGGCAGATTCTGAGTGCAAGGTCGAGATTCTGCTTCTTGAAATCGTTCCCAAGGCGCATGCGAGGTAGATCCCCACGAGCCCGACGAGCGCATTGCCACTCGACGCGGAAAGCAGGACGCGCACCAGATCGGCCGTCGACCCGTTCTGCCAGCTGAGGCGGTGCCCCACGATGTGAAACAACAACAGATAGACGAGCAGCAGGCATACGCCCGCCGGGAAATGCAGCTCTGGCATACGCAGCCGCATCGCCAGCCAGGTGATGAGTAGGAAACTCACGGCTGCCGTCAGAATCAGTCGCAGCGGGTCGGGCCAGGACAGGACGATGCTGGCTGCCAGGACCATCAGTCCCAGGCCCGCGATGCTCAGCCCCGCGACCTTGGGTCCCATTTTTTCCGGGTCCACACGCCGCCAGGCCGCCAAACCGATCCCCAAGGGGGGCAGGCAGGCGGACGCGACCAGCGGGGCGAAAAGTCGCAGTGCGTCCCAGCCTCCCTGACAGCGATAGACAAGGAGCGCGAACGCCATCAGTGCGGCGAAACTGCTAAGCCCCAGGACTTTGAAATGCCCATTCGCTACCGACTCCGACCAGATTGGGACCCGGCGGTCCTGTCGCCAGTGCCAGGCGTTTGCCCCAAGGTAGGTGGCAACGATACCGGCCGCAAACGCCTGCCATACGAGTGGATCGCCGCCTGGCTGAACGTACCGGCGGATCAGCAGGGTGATGCAGGAGGGAAGCAGGACTCCCGCGGTCAGTGGGCCGGGACTTCCAACGAGCAGGGGCCGTTCTGCCAACCAGAGCAGTGTGGCAAAGAGTGCGACGGAAACGGCCTCACCAATCAGCGAGGGGAGATGCCCGGGCAGTGTCCCTCGCGAGAACGCGGCGATCGCCAGGAAGTTCAATGGGACGAGTAAGGTGGCGATGATCAGCAGTCCTTGACTCGTCGTCGGTAGCTTCCAGCGCCGAGCTGCATGAAGCCCCAGGCCGAATAGTCCCGCGGTCAGTCCATTGAAGACGCCGAACTTGAGCAACGGGCGTTCGGCGATTTCCGACCAAAAACTGATGACGAGGGCCGCCGAGCAGCAGACGATCAGGAGGCCCCCCACTAGTTCGCCCCAGCGGATATGTCGCTCTTCCATGAAAGCGCTCAGGACCTCGCTGAGCGAACGAGTGGGCGGGGTCGGCGGAAGGACCTGGGCGGCTGGCCGGTGGACCGTTCCGGCATCCGTACCCACGTGCACAGTTGGCTGTCCGACTGGCGGGGCCGGTCGATCGGGCACGAGGGGAGTCGGGACCTCATCCGGAAGCGCGATCTCAGGGTGCTCGGCCGGCGCTGCGGCCGCCGGCACCTCGGCAGTTCGCGGCTGAGGTTCCTCGCGCGCCGTCTTGGACGCGGGAGACCATGGCGCCAGTGCCTCCTCCAGTGCATCGAATTGTGCCTGCGAGATCGCGCCCCGAACCGCCAACTTCTGTAACTGCCGTCGCGCGATCCGCGAAGCCGCCTGATCCCCCATCAGTGCGGCATGCCACCCGCACGTCGTGCACGATTCGCGCGGGGGAGCGAGTTCGGCCTTGCAAACGGGGCACAACGGTCCGCTTGTCAGCGACCCTATGTCGCGCCCCGCGCCGCGGTGGAACCGTACCAACCAGCGGACCATGTCGATGATCGTTCGGACGCCTCCCAGGAAGAGGACGACGAGGAGGACCAAGACCAAGAGCTGGAGTATTAGCAACATGTGCGATCGACCCTTGACGACATGTTTACGTTCTCGTCCTGACCCGCGCCTCGTTGATTTTCCTGGACACTATGCGTCAGAACTCCTGGAGATCCCTCATTTCCGTCGGGATTTCCCACTTTCCCATGGGGAAAGTGACACTTAGACCCCCTCACCCAACGCCCTGACCGATCTTCAAGCCGCGGATTCTCGATTAATACCGCCGCTCGTTCCCCCTCACCCCTACCCTCTCCCCCACGAAGCGTTTGGGAGAGGGAGCAGAACTCCTGACTCTGCGGTAGCGAATCGGTCACGGCGTTGCCCCTCACCCTTCCCTCTCCCCCGAAGACGGGTGAGAGGGCACGAACCGAGTTTGCGGATAAACACTTTGCGAATCGTCACTTATTTGTCATTGGCCTGCGGCAGCCCACGGTCCGTGGGCCCGGCTGGAAATGCGGATCGATTGGCCTGCCAGTCATGCCATCCGAAGGCGGACAGCGCTGCAAACCATAGGAGTCCGAACACGAGCGGTGAGGATTCTTGCCAGTGGGCCAGGAAGGGGGCTGCCAAGAGGAAGGTCAATGCGATCACATACCCGCCACCCCAGATATGGGCACCCAGCACGATGAAGGCGAATCCGCTCAATGCCGAACACAGTGCGTGCAGACCCCCTTGGCCGGCCCCCCAGGTGATTAGTACTGCACTCAAGGCGCCAGCAGCCAGGATGTATCCGACGGCCACGGCCCAGATCAGCCGCTCGACGGCATTCACCGCCAGTACGGACTGGCGGCGCATGAATCGCAAGAGGGCCACCAGTCCCGCGAACATCAGGATGCGAGGGAGCCCAAAGCGCCAGAATGGTCCCAGGGAAGTGTATTGCAACAGAAATGTGGCGGTGTGGGCGATCAGAATGATGGCACCCATCAGGACCAGACCCAGGTCCCAGCCCCAACCCCGCAAGTGTTCTTCGTGTCGGCTCTGCGACAGTGCCCGCGTGATGCGCTCCATGAGATTAATACTGGACGCCGTGATGCTGTCGCCGGAGATGAATCGCTGCAGATCATCGCGCAGAGCAGCCGCCGTGGCATAGCGGCGGCCAGGCTCCTTCTCCAGGCATTTGAGACAGATGGTCTCCAGGTCACGCGGCACGCCAGGATTGAGCAGTCGGAGCGGTGCGGGCTCGTGTTCCAGGACCTGGCGAATCGTTTCAAACCGCGATTCCCCTTGAAACGGGGGCCGCCCCGTCAAGAGCTCGTACAGCACAGCCCCCAAGCCATACACGTCCGCGGCAGGACCCACCCTTCCGGCCCTGCCCAGGGCCTGTTCCGGGGGCATGTAGGAAGGGGTCCCCACGATTTGACCGGTGACCGTGAGATTTCGCGAATCGCCGATCTGCTTGGCCAGGCCGAAGTCCGTGATTCGAGGCTGGCCGTTCTCGTCGATCAGAATATTCGCCGGCTTGAGGTCGCGGTGGATCACACCTCGGGCATGCGCCTCCACAATGGCCGAGGTGACCTGAAGCATCAGTTCCGCTGCCTGACGCGGCGCCATGGGGCCTTGCCCCGCGCGGCGAGCAAGGTTGTCCCCGGCCACGTAGGCCATCGAGAAATAATGCTGGCCATCCTGCTCCCCGACTTCATAGATGGGGACGATATTGGGATGCGACAAGCTGGCCGCCGCCTCGGCCTCTGCGTGGAACCGATTCACATCCTCGCTGCTGGCGAGATGACCAGCGCGGATCATCTTGAGCGCGACGATGCGATTGAGACTGGTCTGCCGGGCCCGGTAGACCACCCCCATGCCACCTCGGTCGATTTCCGACAGGATTTCGTAGTCGCCGAATCGCCTGGGGGCCAGGTCGACGGCCGCCGGAAAGTCGACCGTCAGATTCTGCTGTGGCGCGTCGTCCACATCGAGAAACGATCCCAGGGCCTCTGCCCCCGTCAGCAGCTGCACCACGCGATGACGCAACTCGGGTCGGCCTCTGCAGGCCTCGTCCAGGAATGCTCGGCGGGCTTCCCGGTCGAGATGCTGCTGGGCCCGATGAAAGAGGTCCTCCACCTCGACTTCGTCAAATGGCATGGGCCGGCCTCGTGACGATTCGCCCCCAAACCAAGGGGATGGCCCGAGGACGTCGTGCCCGTCGACCAGGTCACGGTGGGCCCGACGAGCTCGCGCACTCGTTCATTTCGCAATACAGCCAGGCACGGGAATACGACCAATGGCGTTCGGCCGTGGCGTGCGAAATACCGAGCGCCTCGGCCGCCTCCTGGATCGTCATTCCCGCGAAATAGCGCAATTTCACGAGTTCATACTTTTCCGGTGCCCGCTCCGCAAGCCGCTGCAGGGCCTCGTCCAGCGCCAGGACTTGGGAATTGGGCAGACGCGTCACCGGGCATACGTCACCCATCGGAAGCCGGACTGCTTTTCCGCCACGTTTTTCCCGCATTCGAGCGCGGGCGTGTTCAATGAGGATCCGCCGCATGGCCTCGGCAGCCGCTCCGCAGAAATGGCGACGGCTATCCCAATCGCGACGGGTGCCGTCCCCCACCAGCCGCAAATAGGCTTCATGCACCAGCGCGGTCGTCTGCAAGGTGTGGTCGGGCCGCTCGTGACGCAGCTTTTCCCGCGCAAGCTTTCGCAGCTCTTCGTAGACGATCGGAAACAGGGATTCGGTGGCCTTCCGATCTCCTTGGATGGCTCGGTCGAGCATCTCGTTGACGATGGTCAAGTTCTGTTCCGATCCGCCACCACGCCTGTCGGCCTTCGTTTCTCGGGCCCGATCCAACTGGTAATATACCACATATGCCATCACCGGAATCCTTCGACTGCGCGATCTTGGGTGCGGGCGTCATTGGGCTCTCCCTGGCCCTGGAGCTCGCCGAGCATGGCCAGCGCGTCGCGGTATTTGGAACGCGTACTACGTCGACCACGGCGTCATGGGCTGCCGCTGGCATTTTGCCACCTGCCGACTTCCAGCAGGCGGCCGATCCATGGGGCGAGCTCCAAGGCATAAGTCACGCCCTCTATCCCGATTGGGTGGAACGGATCGAAGGCCTCTCGCAGGTGAACGTAGAGTTCCAGCGCTGTGGTGGCTGGCACCTGGCCCGCGGCCGAGCTGATGCGGCTGCGTTGCAATCGGCCGCCGACGGCTGGCGGGACGAGGGAATCGACGCCGAGACGGTCGACGTGCAAACCCTGGCCCAGCGCGAGCCGGCACTGGAGGAGGTGGCCGGTCAGATCCAAGCTGCCGTGTTCCTGCCGGAGGAAGGTCAGGTGCGCACGCCCCGGCTGTTGCAAGCACTCCGTTTGGCCTGCGCTCGAATAGGCGTCCGACAGCATGACACGGCGGGATTCACGTTGCCCGTCCCCAGCAACGGACATTGGTGTCTGGCCGACGGGGTGGTGAGCGTGACCGCCAGCTTCCTGGGCATCTGTGCCGGCGCATGGAGCGCCCGCGTCCTGTCGGAGCTCCATGTGCCCTTGCATCTGGAGCCTCGCCGAGGCCAGATGGTCCTATTGGCAAAGAGCGGAGTTCGGTTGCACCGCGTGGTGAATGAAGGACCGCGTTACCTCGTGCCGCGATTGGATGGCCGGATCCTGGTGGGCTCCACGGTGGAGGATGTGGGCTTCGACGCGACGACGCGGGATGCCGATTTGGAGTCGCTCGTCGAATTTGCCGTCGGTCTGGTGCCTCGTTTGTGCACGGCTAAGCGCGAAGGCGCGTGGGCGGGCCTGCGTCCCTTGGCAGGTGATGGACTGCCGTATCTGGGACAGGTCCCCGGCCACGACCGAGCCTATCTCGCCACGGGCCATTTCCGGGGTGGGATTCAATTGGCACCGGTTACCGCACGTGTCATGCGCGAGCTGATCCTGCGGCAACCCCTGTCCCTGGACCTGAGTCCCTTTCGTGTCGAGCGAGGGTGATGAGCAGTTCGCCATCCGGGGAGGGTCCCCTCTCCGCGAGCTTCGCTCGCGACTCTCCCCGCGTAGCGTGCGGTGTATCGCGGCGTGGAAGCCCCTGGATTCAATCCAGGGGAGGTTCACCTTCAGACTGGAACGGGCTGCGCGAACAGGATCTTCGGCCGAGGTGTTCGCCTGGAAGTCAAGCGGTGCGTTACCGAGGCCGAAACGAACCGTTCGCTGCCTGGGGTACGTGTTCACTCTCGGATCGATGCAACCATGCTGCTCGACCGGCGCGCGACGGTCACTTGCGGACCGTTTCTGCCCGCCGACCATTGCAGCAATTGGGTGCGGGCGAAACAGCATTGGATACGAGATCGACGATCATTACGTATCTATGGCGTGTCGTCGCATTTCCGAAAAGACAAGTGGGCTTCTTTCTCACGCCGTCTTGGAGATGTTCGACTTATGCTGAGCGAGCGTCGAATGGAAACCTGCATTGCCAAGGCCGTACGTCATTTCTGGGACGTTCGGTCCGGCCAAGCCAAGAAGCAGAAGGATGCAGGGAGATCCGACCAAGGGGCTCGTGGTGCTGTTACTGGCGGGAAACAGATGGACGGTTTCGTTCTTCTTGTGCGCGACATCATCAGAGACGGTGGATTGTCGGACGATTGCATTCACACAACTACGAGCCTGGAATTACCCGGTTATTTTCGGCCTGAGAAGAAATGGGATTTGATCGTGGTTGCCGACGACGTTTTGATTGCGGCAATCGAATTCAAATCCCAGATCGGCCCTTCCTTCGGCAACAACTTCAATAATCGATCCGAAGAGGCAATCGGCACGGCCCAGGATATCTGGACGGCGTACCGTGAGGGTGCATTCCAAACTTCTGACCGACCGTGGCTCGGCTATGTGATGATGCTTGAAGATTGTCCACGGTCCACGTCACCTGTGTTGGTTCGCCAACCCGATTACCGCAGTCGTTCGTCGTGATAGAATCCCGCGATGGACAAAGTTTACGTTGAGACAACTGTCGTCGGTCAAATGGCGGGTCGTATTCACCCTAATTCCGACGTTGCCTCCCGCCAACGCAAGACGCGTCTTTGGTGGGCCATGGCATGATCCAGTTACGAGGCCATTGTCTCGCAAATGGTGCTTGACGAATGCGGCGCTGGCGACACTTCCGCGGCGAAAGAATGGTTCGACGAAATCGACGAATGGACTTGGTTGCGGCTTCGTACCGAATTTGCGGATAGGCTCTTGGCTTGAAATCGCCATTGAGCGACGGCTCCCATCTGAAATCCTCGATCGAAGGTAAGAGCCAAGGCGGGTCGCTTTCGCCTCTGCTCAGGAAGTGCAGCATTTCGCAATCACGATTGAAGACCTGCCGTTGTCGTACGCCAGGCCTCGAGGATTTGCCGAGCGGCCGCTTCGGCGGGGATCGACCCGGCCAGGACTTGTTGTTCCAGGGATTCCCGGATCTCGCGGACTCGCGGATGATGGCGCACCGCGTCTCGCAGGTGATCGTCGACGGCCGACCAGAGCCAGCGCAATTGCTGCTGCCGGCGTCGTTCCTGCAATGACCCTGCGGCGATCATCTCGGCATGTCGGTCCGCGATGGCCTGCCAGATGGCGTCCACGCCGCGTCGATACTTGGCGCTGCAGGTGAATACCCGCGGCCAGGAGTCCTGATCCTCGGCTCCCTGGTCGTCCAGATGCCGCCAGAGCCCCAGTGCCTGGCGGAACTGACAGGCGGCCAGTTCCGCGGCCGCTTCCTGCTCGTCATCGGCCTTGTTCACGGCGATCACATCGGCGAATTCCAGCAGGCCCCGTTTGATAGCCTGCAATTCGTCTCCGGCCCCAGGAAGCAACAGGGTAATCGTGCAATCGACCAGGTCCACGACCGTGGCTTCCGATTGTCCGACCCCTACGGTCTCGACCAGGATCACGTCATAGTCGGCCGCCTCGAAGACCTGCATGCATTCCCTGGTCCTGCGAGCCACGCCTCCCAGCGTTCCGGCCGACGGAGAGGGGCGAATGAAGGCATTGGCATGCGCCGCGAGCCCTGGCATGCGGGTCTTGTCACCAAGGATGCTGCCACCTGCCACGCCGCTCGACGGATCGATGGCGAGCACGGCCACGCGCTGATTGGCCTGCGTGAGTTCCAGGCCGAGTGCCTCGATGAAGGTACTTTTGCCGGCCCCGGGTGGCCCGGTAATCCCCACTCGAATGGCCGCGCCGGTGAAGGGAAGTATTTGCATCAGCAGCCGTTCGGCTTGTTGCTGATGCTGGGGATTGCTTGATTCGACGAGTGTCAGGGCACGCGCGACGATCGCAATCTGGCGAGCACGAATTCCGTTCGCATAGTCTGCCACGGACAGCTTGTTTGGTCCGGTGGCGGAGCGACCCGAGGGGTTTGGCAGCGATTCAGGTGAGGTGGTCATGGAGCTCCTGCAGCAGGCGTTTCGCCGCGTCGCCAATCACGGTTCCCGGTCCGAAAACGGCCGAGACGCCGGCCAGTTGCAGTGCGGGGACATCGTCCGGCGGGATCACGCCGCCGACCACAATCAAGATGTCCTCGCGTCCCAGCCGCTCCAGTTCGTTTCGCAGCTGGGGGACCAGCGTCAGGTGGCCGGCGGCCAGGGAACTGACCCCCACGATGTGGACGTCGTTTTCCACGGCCTGGCGCGCGGTTTCGGCCGGCGTGCAGAAGAGAGGTCCGATATCGACGTCGAACCCCAGGTCAGCGAAGGCCGTGGCAATGATCTTCTGGCCGCGGTCGTGCCCGTCCTGTCCCATCTTGGCGACCAGGATCCGGGGACGGCGTCCTTCGGCACGCAGGAATTCCTCCGCCATTCGTCGCACGTTGTCCACGGTTGCGTCCTTTCCCCCGATCTCTCGGGAATACACGCCGCGCACCGCATGAACTGGCGCTTCGTACCGACCGAATACCTGGGCCAGCGCTTCGCTGATCTCACCGACGGTGCCCTGGCAGCGGGCCGCCTCGATCGACAATTCCAGCAGGTTTCCCTCTCCGGACGCCGCGGCACCGGTGAGTGCCCGCAGACTGCTTTCGCAGCGGACCGCGTCACGCTGCGCCCGAAGTCGTTGCAGACTGGCAATCTGCGCGCTGCGGACCTCGGTCGTATCGACCCGGCGCACATCGATCGATTCGTCCTGTTGAGGCCGATAGCGGTTGATGCCGATCACGATCTGCTGCCCCGCGTCGATGCGGGCTTGCGTTCGGGCCGCCGCCTCTTCAATGCGTAGCTTCGGAATCCCCGCCTGGATCGCCGAGACCATGCCACCGTGCGCATCGATTTCCCGGAGATGCTGACGCGCGCGTTCGACCAATTCATGCGTCAGCCGTTCCAGAAAGTAGCTGCCCCCCCAGGGGTCCACGGTGTCACACGTGTCGGTTTCTCGCTGCAGCAGCAACTGGGTGTTGCGGGCGATGCGGGCCGAGAATTCGGTCGGAAGCGCCAGCGCTTCGTCCAGGGCATTCGTGTGCAAGGACTGCGTTTGGCCATGGACTGCCGCCAGCGCCTCGACCCCCGTCCGAATCACATTGTTGTAAATGTCTTGGGCGGTAAGGCTCCAGCCACTGGTCTGACAATGGGCACGCAGCATCAGGCTCCGCGAGTCTCGCGGCTGAAATTCCTGCATCAGGTCGGCCCAGAGCAGGCGTGCCCCTCGGAGCTTGGCAACCTCCATAAAGTAGTTCATGCCGATCGCCCAGAAAAAAGAAAGGCGTGGGCAGAAGGCATCCACGGCCAGACCGGCCTTCAGCCCCGCGCGTACGTACTCCAAACCATCCGCCAGCGTATAGGCCAGCTCCAGGTCGGCCGTGGCCCCCGCTTCGTGCATGTGGTAGCCACTGATGCTGATGCCATTGAACTTGGGCATGTGCCGGCTGGTAAACTCCAGTATGTCCGCCACGATTCGCAGGCTGGGTTGCGGAGGATAGATGTACGTGTTGCGAACCATGAACTCCTTGAGGATGTCGTTCTGGATGGTCCCTGCCAGCTGCGCGGGGCGGACCCCTTGTTCTTCGGCCGCCACGATGTAGAGCGCCAGGATCGGCAGGACCGCGCCATTCATCGTCATGGAGACACTCATGCGATCGAGCGGGATCCCGTCGAACAAGGTGCGCATGTCGAGGATACTGTCGATGGCCACTCCGGCCATTCCGACGTCGCTCGCCACGCGGGGATGATCGGAATCGTAGCCACGATGCGTCGCCAGGTCGAAGGCGATGCTCAGCCCCATCTGACCCGCGGCCAGATTCTGGCGATAGAAGGCGTTCGACTCACGGGCTGTCGAAAAGCCGGCGTATTGGCGGATGGTCCAGGTTCGGCCCCGGTACATCGTACCGTAGGGACCACGCAGATAGGGAGGAAACCCAGGTACTCCATCGATGCCCGCAAGCCCGTCCCGATCCGCGGCCGTGTACCGCGGTTTTACCGGGATCCGTTCCGGAGTGATCCAGCAGGGAGTGTGGATCGAATTGGCTATTTCATTGACCTGGCTGACGCGATGGCAATCGGTGGGCCTCCACGGTACGTCTGCCAGGTTCGGAATCTTGGCCATCAGGAGCTCTCCCCATCGCCCTTGGTCGGTTCCCAAGGCTCCGCGAAACGGCGGAGTCTTAGGGGCTTGACGCAGGTCTGCGATTGATGGAATCCCAGCGCTTCGGCCAATTGACCCATACTGGCTCCGGAACGGGCGCGCTCCAGGAGTCGTTCCAAGGGTTGACTGCCCAGGTCGGTGCCCGCCCGCCGATCTCGGGCCGTATCCCTTAGACGCTGTATGGCCGCTTGCCGCAGTCCTGACCAATCCAGGGTGGCGTTGTCCGGCACGGTTTCATTGGCATCCGGGAACTCACTGGCGCCGACAATTCCCAGTCGGCCTTCGGCCAGCGCATGGGCCCGCCGGCTGGCTGCTGCGTCCACGTCGCGTGCAACATGGCCGTTGACGAGCGCCTGCGTCATGCCACCGGCGTGCTCGATCGATTGAAAGTAAGACCATGCCTTCGCGGCCAACTCGATGGTGATCGATTCGAGGTACCAGCTGCCGGCGGCGGGGTCCGTCACACGGAGCAAATGCGATTCGTGTTCCAGGATCAGTGCGGCATTTCGAGCGATGCGGCGGCCGAAATCGCTGGCTGGCCCGAAGAGGCAATCATGGGGCACCGAGGTGATGGAATTGGCGCCGCCCAGGCCTGACGCGAACACCGCCAGCATGTTGCGCAGGAGGTTGCACGAGGCGGATTGGCGCGTGAGCACGCGGCGACTGACTTCCGCCTGGATCCGCATCGGCGAATTCGCCAAGTTGCCGCCACACACTTCCACGGCGCGTGCCCACAACGCTCGGGCGGCCCGTAGTTTGGCAAGGGCCATGAACTGCTGCGTCCCCAGGCGAAACCGAAAGGCGACCTGCCCGGCAGCATCGGTCACGGACATTCCCATTTCCGCCATGGCTCGCAGGTATTCCACGCCCGTCGCCAGGGCCAGACCCAGATCGTGCACCTCGGTAGCGCCCGCCTCGTAGTAGACCCCCGTGTCCACCCCCACGGCAGTCGCGTGGGGCAGGTTGGCGGCCGTCCAGTGTGCGAGACGAGCCATCTGGTGGAGCGAGGCCTGCAGGGAAACGGGCAAGTGCCCCTGGCGCGCCAGGGCGCCGAGCGGATCCGCCTGGAACGACCCCCGCGCTTCACCCGCTGGCACGCCCCGATGTTGCCACAGGGCAATCAGCAGGGCGGCTGCCGGCAAGAAGGCAGACCCCGCATCCAAGGTCAAGGGCACGTCGCTCAGCGGCACCTGCGCCAGGGCCAGGTCGAGATCGCGCCGTTGATAGATGGGCAAACCTTCGCGCGCGACGAGATCAACCGCCTCGGCTGCATCCGCGTCGAGTCCCCGACTCGCAGCACCGTCGAACTTCAACCGAAGCGACGTCGCACCGCCCGCCACGTCGTCGCGACTTGCTTCCTGCGTGACCATCAGGTCCGGGTGATCCAGTTGCTGACAGAGGTCCCAGCCTGCAAGCGAGCCGCGACGGGTCGCGCGGTGAGCCGTGGCGAGCTCTGCCGGCAAACCGGTGCCGGACCAGTTCTCGCGCGTGTAGAGGATCTGGACAGGGATCTCCTCCCGCATCAGCAGGGGGAGCCCTGGTTGCGGTGGGGCAGGGGCGCCTGCACCAGCAAGTGGTCTTCCGGCCAACTCGGCCTCCGCCGCCTTCCGCCAGGTTGACAGTCCAATCGGCGGAAAGTCGTGTTCAGTGCGGGTTGGTTGGCTCGGCATCACTTCGGCCTTGATGGTCCGGTTCACACAGTTCGGTCAGGACGCCTCCCGTGCTGTGGGGGTGCAGGAACGCAATGCGCATCCCGTGGGCCCCGGGGCGTGGTACGCGATCAATCATGCGAATCCCCTGGCGCTCGAGTTCCGCAATTTGGACTTCCAGAGAATCGACGGTATAGGCCAGATGGTGCAGACCCTCACCGCGTTTGACCAGGAACGACTGGATGGGGCTCGCGTCGCTGGTGGGTTCGAGCAGCTCCACGAGGGTAGTTCCCACACGGAAGAAGGCGACCCGCACTCCCTGATCGGGAACCTCTTCCATCCCCTGGAAATCGGCCCCCAGGACCGATTCATAGAAGACACGCTGGGCCTCGATGGAGCGAACTGCGATCCCGACATGGTGCAGCGCCCGGACGGCTAGTGGCATCGGTTTCTGCCCCGGCTTTTCACGTTCAATGCCCTCCGGCGAGAGTCTCGTGCCATGGGACTAGATATCAAGAACCTCCCCGGTGTGGACGACGCATTCGCCACCGCTCGCGTCGCGAATTCGCAGCGCTCCCTCGTCGGTCAAACCCAGGGCGGTTCCGGCGATCTCCTTGGCCCCCATCTTTACACGAATCGGCGTGCCGATCCAAGGAGCGAATCGAAGCCAGGCCGTCAGAACCGGCCTGGGGTCGCCCTGGTTCAGGGTATCGAGCCATTTCTCCAGGCGATTCAATAGCGACGCGAGGAGCTCCGCGCGAGGCAGTTCCTGGCCGGACATCTGCCGCAGCGAACCCGCCGTGGCCGAAAGGGACGCGGGGAAGTCGAGTTGGTTCACATTCAATCCGATCCCCACGATCACGTAGTCGAACCCGTCATCCTGCAAGGCACCTTCCACGAGGATTCCGGCCAGTTTGCGTTCACGGTACAGCAAGTCGTTGGGCCACTTGAGGTGTGGGGGATCCGGCAAGTGGACGGCAGCAACTTCGGCGAGCGCGATGCCCGCGGCCAGGCTGATCGGCGGATTGGCGCGTGGAGACCAGCCGGGGCGTAAGAGCAGGGAGAAATAGAGGTTGAGCCCCGCCGGTGAATGCCAGGAATGCGCGTGGCGACCACGCCCCCGCGTCTGGGAATCGGCGACCAGGACCGTGCCGTGCGTCCCGCCGCGACGTGCCTGGTCGGCGAGCGCCGTGTTCGTGGAATCCACCACGGGCTCGACATTACAGGGCCTGCCCAGCCAACGGGTCGCTAGCTGTGCGGCGATGGTCGCGGGCGACAGGTCGATTTCCATGCGTGACGGTCCAAGGTAGGGCCTTCCAGGGACTGCGTCCACCCGAGTCGAAGTCTTTACAGGGGGCCGCGGCTGCCAGATAATATCACCGTTCATTCTCACCGCTGAACGCTACCCTCTTCCACGAAATTGGACGCGCGTGATGGAAGAAAACTGCCCTACCATTTTGCCGCGCCGGTCCGGGTCGGCGAGCCGCGAAGGGGTCCTTGGTCGCGGGAATCACCATCTTTCGGGTAATGCCCGCGTGGCCCCGCGTTGCCATCGAGTGAAGGCTGCCGCCGGTTTCACCTTGGTGGAACTCCTGGTGGTGATTGCCATCATCGGGGTCCTGGTTTCGTTGCTGCTGCCTGCCGTGCAATCGGCGAGAGAGGCCGCTCGGCGGACGCAGTGCCAGAACCAGGTTCGCCAGTTGGCGCTGGCTTCGCTCAACTACGTGGAGCTGCGCCGGCAGTATCCAACGGGGGGCTGGGGTTGGTTCTGGGTGGGGGATGCGGATCGTGGCTTTGGACCCCAGCAGCCTGGTGGTTGGCTGTTCAACATCTTACCGTTTTTCGAGGAGGTGTCGCTACACGGACTGGCCCGAGACGGCAGCATGGACTCGATGTCGACGGCCCAGCTCGACGGCGCCAGCCAGGTGGTGCGATCCCCCTTGAGCATCATCAATTGTCCCAGTCGACGACCGTCGCAGCCGTATCCCAAACAGACCGACGGCACCTTCATTGCCTACAATGCTTCGCGAAATCCCGACTCGAATAACGTGGCAGGTCGCAGCGACTATGCGATCAACTGCGGCGATGCGAGCAATAACGAGACGAGTGCCTTTCCCAGCAGCCTGCCGGCGGCCGCCACGTTTCGCTGGGAGTATACGCCGACCGGGATTCGCGTCAGCAATCGCCAGAAGTTTCTGAGCGGTGTGAGCTTCCAGCGGAGTCGCATCCGATCCCAGCATGTGGTGGACGGAACGACCCATTGTTACCTGGTGGGCGAGAAGTACCTGAATCCGAACGCGTATCGCACCGGGACCGACAACGCCGACAACGAGACGTGGTGCACGGGATACAACAACGATAATTTTCGCTGCGCGTTTGATGCCCCGTACCCGGACACGCGGGGCCGCGATTACTACACGAGGTTTGGCAGTGCGCATGTCAGCCAGTTTCACATGTCGTTTTGCGATGGCAGTGTCCATGGGATCTCGTACGACATAGACCGCATTCTGCATCGCAATCTGGCGAATCGCTACGACGGTGCCGCCACCGAACTGCCGTTCTAGGGGCGGATCGGTCAGCGCATCGTCGGTGCCGCGTCGGCGGGGGCCATGATCAAAACGGAGTGAACCCTTCCGTCCTCGGCGAGTGGCACGCGCACCACATCTCCCTCCAGCGGGAGGGGGTGGCCGTCGAGCTCGGCCCGTGCGGCGCCCGCCATCGTCCCGTCAAGCGGGATGACTCGAACGACGTACGCCGTGCCGGAATGGGGGCGCTGATAACGCAGTGAGAATTCGGGCCAATCCACGCTGATCCGCGGCCGGATCTGCAGGTGACTTCCGCCGACCACCTGAAAGCCAAGCAGCGATTCGACGATGGTGCGGTACATCCAGCCCGCCGAGCCCGTATACCAGGTCCAACCGGCTTTGCCGGTATGCGGTGGTTCTCCGTAGACATCGGCAGCCAGGACATAGGGTTCTGCCTGGTACGTCTGGACGCGTTCCGGCGTTGACGTGTGCCAGATCGGAGTCAGTGATTCCAGCAGGCGGGCCGTACGGGTGGTGTCCCCGAGTTCCGCCAGCGCCCGCAGATACCACACCGCCCCGTGCGTGTATTGCCCACCATTCTCTCGCACTCCCGCCACATACCCGCGAATGTACCCCACGTCGAGCTCTTCGGAATCGAAAGGGGGTGTCAAGAGGCGCACGATGCCGTCGGGCTCACTGACAAGTTGCTGGTACGCCTCGTCCATGGCGGCACGCGCTCGTTCCGGACAGGCCGCCCGGGAAAGGACAGACCAGGCTTGCACCAGGGCATCGATGCGACATTCGCGGTTGACCTGGCTTCCCAAAGGCTGCCCATTGTCGAGAAATGCGCGCCGATACCATCTGCCATCCCATCCGTGCGATTCGATGGCACCGACCAGCTGCTCACGCCAGCGCGAGAATTCCTCGGCACGATCATGATCGCCACGGTGCCGGCAGACCGGCAGGAAGCGATCGAGGATCCCGCAGAGGAAGAAGGCCAGCCAGACGCTCTCACCGCGTCCCTGGGCCCCCACGCGGCTCATGCCGTCGTTCCAGTCTCCACTTCCCATCAGTGGAAGACCGTGTGATCCCACGGCGCGGGATCGGTCCAGGGCACGACAACAATGCTCATAGATCGTCCCCGCCTCCTCACTTTCGCAAGAACGCATGAATCGCTCTTGCTCTCCGTCTGCCAGTTGTGGACCCTCGCGGTAGGGAACGATCTGATCCCAGATATCCGTATCGCCCGTGCCGTGCGTGTATTCCAGACAGGCAAACGGCAGCCACAGGAGGTCATCGGAAAAACGGGTCCGGACCCCCGCACTTTCGGGAGGGTGCCACCAGTGCAGTACGTCCCCTTCCCGAAACTGATGTGCGGCGTGCAGTAAGATCTGCCGTCGAGGAATGTCCGGGTCGAGGTGGAGGAACGCCAGGGAATCCTGCAGCTGGTCGCGAAAACCGAAGGCGCCGCCTCCCTGGTAGCTCGACGATCGTCCCCACAGGCGGCAGGTCAGATTCTGATAGGGAAGCCACCCGTTGACCATCCAATTCAAGGAGGCGGAAGGGGTTTGAATCGTCAGCGTCGCCAGGCAATGACGCCAGCCTTCCGTGACTTCATCCAGTGCGGAATGTACCGAGCCCAGTGCGCGGTAGTGTCCCACCAGTCTCTGTACTGCCGGAACATCCGCGCCTTGACCCAGCAGCGACACGACGTGGACTTCCTCTCCGGGCGCCACGGCCAGGGAAACGGACAGTGCCGCACAGGCGTCGGGCGGGTCGCCGACGCGGCCGTCGAGCGGAAGGTCCTGGGAGACGGCCGAAGGTCTCTCGAGCCCGCCGAATGGTCCGAAAAACGATTCGCCGTCCGACGTGAACTCGATCGTGCCCTCTTCGGCGCACGGGTGCAAGGAGGCGAAGGCGACGTGGCCATCGAAGGGACGGCCGCGGGAGCGACGCGCCATAAGGACCTGCCGTGCTGCATCCCACTCCGTTGCTATGCCAGCCCCTTCGGGCGGGATGTCATCCCCCAATACCCAGCGCGCGTACGAATACAAACGGAGCCTTCGGGTCCGATCCGAGCGGTTGGCAATCGTGATCTTCACGATCCGAAGGGGGTCCCTGCGCGGCACGAACATCGTAACCTGCTGTTCCAGCCCCTGGCTGGTGTGCCGGAAGGTGGCGTAACCGAATCCATATCGGACCTGGTAGTCGGTCGCCTGACCGATCGGGCCGGGCAACAGCGACCAGCCGATGCGGCTCTCCTGATCGCGGAGGTACAAGGCCTCGCCGAACGGATCGCTCACGGGGTCGTTGTACCAGGGCGTCAGCCGATTCTCGCGGCTGTTGCCGGCCCACGTGCAGGTCGCGCCCCGTTCACTGGTCAGGAAGCCACACTGAGGGTTGGCGACGATATGCGTCCAGGAACGGGGGGGCAAGTGGAGGTTCCCCGCGTCGTCCCCCTTCAGCTCGATGACATACTCCGCACCGTTCGGGTGGAAGCCTCCCCAGCCGTTGGGGAACTGCAGATCGCTCACCACCGCACCGTCCGCCGATGAACGGTCAGTCCCCATGACGCCATACGGCGAAGGCGGACGTTCGCTCCGTGTGCCCTCTGGGGAAGGTGCCCCATGCCCCGGCACCGCACCGTTGGACTTACCTGGTGCAAGTGACATATTCATGTCACATCGCCAGTCGACCTGGGCCGGGGAGATGGAGATGCGATTACCCAGCCGCTGCCGAATCGACTCGATGGCGGATTCGCATGGGCACGGAGGAGCATCCCCCGGGCCATTCCACGCCGCTGCATCCGCCATGGCCCGGGTCACGCGATCAGGGTCTTGAAACCACTCGACCAGTGCATCGACGCGGGAGGTATCGGTGTCGGCGGCCAGCGCAAGCACGAAGCTCCGGCTTGCATGGGGTGGCAGCGTGATCGAGGTCCGCCAGCTGAAGATGGGATCGAGAACGCCGCCGATCGTACCGCTCATTACGCTCGATCCCAGGACCGCCTGAGGGGACGCCACGCCTCGGCCTCGGCCAAGGAACCGTGCGCGGTCGGTTTCGAACGACAGGTCGCGCAGCGGACCGCCATCCAGATCGACCAGGAAGGTCGCTGCCGAAAGGGTGCGTTCGCCCGGGAAGCGACGGCGCCGTTTGGCCCGCAGGACGCACCTGGTGGAATCAAAACCGGTCTCGACGAACAATTTGGAAAAAGCGGGGTGTGCCTCAAAGTCGACCGCCGACTGCAGCACCAACTCCGTGTAGGTGGTCACTTCCAGATGCCGGGTTCGGCTGCTTTCATTGGTGAGCGTCACTCGCCGCAGCTCGAGGGGCTCCCCATCCACGACGGCGACTTCCAGCTCGCTGCGAATCTGCTCTGTCTCACGCGTGATCGTCACGTGCTGCGGCGTGCCGCGACACGTGTAAAACGACGTAACACTGGAAACCGGCAACCGAGGCAACCGGGTCGCCGACCAGCAGGCTTCTTGCTCGCAATCTCGCAGGTAGATAAACGTCCCCAGCGGCGCGGTGAATCGATCGGGACGCCAGCGGGTGACCGCCCATTGCTGCCACGCGGTGTAGCCGGTCCCCAGGGCCGTTACCAGCGCCGCCAGCCTCGCGTGCCCCACGATCCGCACCGGCCCATCGTGGCAATGCGTATCCTTGGCAGTGGAATGGGTGGGAGTCGCCTTCGGCATGGCCATCAACCCTTCAGGCTCCCCGCGACGATGCCCCCCATGAGGTACCGCTGAAGCAGGAGGAACAGGATGAGCACGGGCAAGATCGTTACGACCGCCCCGGCCATCATCAACTCGACGTCTTGCACGTGTTCACCCGATAGAATGGCCAACGCCACCGGTAAAGTAAACTTGTGATGGTCGTTGAGCACAATCAGAGGCCACATGAAGTCGTTCCAGGTGGCCAGGAAGGTGAAGATCCCGAGCGCGATCAGGACGGGGCGAATCGTGGGCAAGACGATCTGAAAAAAGATGCGAAGCTCGCTTGCCCCGTCCATCCGCGCCGCATCGATCAGGTCATCGGGTATCGAAAGGGCGTACTGCCGAACCAGAAAGATCCCGAATACCGACGCGCTGGCGGGAAGTATCACCGCGGCCAAGGTATTCACCAGATCCAGCTGGCGGAGGAACAGGAACAACGGCAACATGGCAGGCTGACTGGGGATCAGCAGGGTCAAGACCAGGGCATGGAACAAGGGATCCCGACCGGGGAAACGGAGCTTGGCAAAGGCATAACCCGCCATGGAGTTCAGCAGCAGCGCAATGGCCGTGACGCTACTGGCCACCAGCACACTATTGGTCAGGAACCGGGCCAGGTCCAGCCGCAGAAATAACTCGCGGTAATGGGCGCTCGTCCAGCTGCCGGGCAGCAGGTGCCCCTCGTCCGACAGGGCTTCCCCAGCGGGAGACACCGAGGCGATGACCATCCAGGCCAGCGGCACCAAGGTCACCAGTGCCAGTGCCCAGATCGCCAGGTTCAGCACGGTCGAGGTCCAGAATCGCTTCATGGAGTGACTCCCCGGCGGAGCACTGCCTGCGACGCCGCCACGCCAAAGACCAGCAGGAACAGCAGCAACGCGGCGGCTGCCGCATGGCCCAGGTTCCACCAGCGAAAGCCCTCTTCGTACATGAGCATGACCAGGCTGTACGTGCCGTGCAGCGGTCCTCCCCGGGTCATGACATAAGGTTCGGAAAAGAGCTGCAGGTAACCAACCACCGTGATCACGCCGACGAAGACAAACGTGGGTGCCAGTGAGGGCAGGGTGATGTAGCGCAGCCGGTGCCACCATCCCGCTCCATCCATCGTCGCCGCTTCGTACAGCTCCACCGGGATGTTCTGCAATCCAGCAATGAAGATCACCATGCTGTAACCGAAGTTCTTCCAGGCGACAAGCAGGATGATGGCCAACATGGCCCAGGTGGGGTTCCCGAGCCAATCCACCCCTTCCAGCCCCGCCAGGCGGAGCCCCTGATTAAAGAGTCCATATCGAGTGTGGCAGAGAAATCGCCAGACGACGGCCACCGCCACCACTGTGGTCACGACCGGCGCAAAATAGATCGTGCGCACCACGCCAGGGAGCAGGGCCGACCGAGCCGTCAGCATCAGGGCCGCGGTCAGGGCCAAGGCCATCGTCAAGGGACCCGCGATGCAGGTGAACACCACCGTGTTTCTCAAGGCTTGCCAGAAGAGTGGCGAATGGAGCAGCTCGTCGTAGTTGGCCAGGCCCCGCCAACGCAAGTTGTCCAAGTCGGCCAAGACGTATTTGTCGAAATCGGTCAGGCTCAAGAGGAACGATGCCCCGATCGGAAGGAGGAAGAACATCACGATCACCGCCAGTGCAGGTCCGATCAACAGGAGGCTGGCCAGTCGCTGCCCGGAAGCGATCGGATGCGGGATCGCTTTCCGAGAGGGGGGCCACCGTCCCCGGTTGATCGAGGTTGCTTTGGAAGCGAGGTTCATCCGGCATGCCCCTTCCTTTGCAGTACCCATCTCCGTTTTTCCAGGATGCCATCGACCTGGTGATCGAGCTGCTCCAGGCCTTGATCTTCCGTGAGGGAACCGCGGATCACGCGATCGGCGACTTCGTAGATCCGCGTGGCGATCTGTTCCCATTCGGGCACCAGAGGCGTTGGCGTAACGCATTCGAGCTGCTGCGCGAACGCGGCGGCCCAAGGATCATCCCGCAGAGATTCATCGTCCCAGGAAGACTTTCTCGCCGGCAGATTGCCGCTCAAGCCATAGAACCGCACTTGCATCTCGGGGTCCGATAGGAATTCGATCACTTTCCAGGCCTCCGCCGCGTGCCGTGAGCGTCGGAAGACGACGAGACTGCATCCTCCTGCCAGCGACAACCCCGGCGCCTGACCGTCGGGTGCCGGCAAGGGCGCCGTGGCCCAACGCGCACACGCTTCCGGCGTCATGCGGCGGCGGAATTCACCCATGTTCCACGGCCCCGTGATGTACATGGCATACGTGCCTCGAGCCAGCTCCAGCCAGACGTTCGCAATCTCCGTGTTGGCCACGATCGGCGCCAGCCCGTCTCGGAACAAACTCAGATAGAAGTGGAACGCCCGTCGAAAACCGGCGCTGCGGAAGTTGCCAAAGCGCGCCTGCTGCCGTAACAACGGATCACGAGTCTGCAAACCCAGGATCACGATTTGTTCCCACTCGTTGGTTGGGAGCAAGATGCTGAATCGATCGCTCCCCAGTTTCGCCTGAACCTTCGTCATGGCGTCGCGCCACTCGGTCCATGAAGTGGGCGGCGCTTCGATCCCAGCCTGCGACAGTAAGTCGCGACGATAGAACAAGACCCGCGTGTCAACGTACCAAGGGATCCCCAGGAGTTGGCGATTCATGACATTGGTCTGCCATATGCCGGGGAAATAGTCGGACGGGTCGATGACCGAACTGGTTTGCACCCGCGGAGTCAATTCCTCCAGGGAACCCAGGGCGGCGAACTCGGGAATCCACGTATTGCCCAGTTGACACAGGTCGGGGGTCGCATGACCCGCGAAGGCCGTCAGGAGCTTTTCGTGGGCTGCCGTCCACGGGATCTGCTGGACATTGACTTGCAGTTGAGGGTGACGCTCGTGGAACTCCTTGAGCAACGTTTCGAGACGGTCGCCCTCGGCGCCTATGGCCCAGCATTCCAGTACGATCCTTTCCGATGAGGAGGGTCGACAGGACCAGATCGCCGGGAAGGCCAGTCCCAGCAGGCAGGCAGCCAGCGGGAACCGGAGTCCGCACGTGAGCGCGAAGGCGGATCTCACCGGAGGCCTCCGCAGGTCAGGATCGTTGGATGCAATGGATCGGCCGTTCCCAAACGGTTCCTCCATGTGTTTGCCAGAAAGTTGTTGACTTGAGCCATACGCAGGATTATCTTAATGTCAAGTTGAAAGCGCTTGCACCATGCCATCCAGGCGCCGATATGGGGGACGGGCCCTTCCGTCCGCGCAGTGGATCGTTCTTTGGACTTTGTCTCGATACCTGGAGACCTGCTGGAAGGGGCAGCCCGTGAGCGAATCGGCCAGAGTCCTGTTCGAAAGAACGTCTCCAATTCACGTTAGATCACGACACGAAATGGCATACTGATACCTCGGCGGAGCTTGGCCGACCCGCGCCGCTCCTTGTACATCCTTCCATGGGAGAAGAACTAATGCGACGTCTATTACCGATCTTGGCCATCGCCATCGCGATGACTCTGGGAACAACTGGGGCCTACGCCGTCACCGTGATTGGTGGCAGCACGAACAACGGAAACCTCGACCGAACGCAGGCCACCGAAATCGTACCTGGCTTTTTCTTGCCAAAGCCACAAATCTGGCAAAACAGTGGATTCCGAACGATTGCCGGGCCCTACGAGGATGAGATGTCGTCGGAACCCTGGGCTGGACCGGCCCCAACGCCTGTGACGACCGATGGCAATTTGAATCTTCCCCATCCCGAGGGCTGCGGCGGGCCCGATTGTGCCGTCTTCTTCAAGCCCTTCTCTGGGAATACGGCCAACGGACTGGCTACCGGAAACCTGTTCCAGGACAACCCTGGCGTTCCCGGTGCCGAGTATATATTGACGGGTTGGGCCGGCGCGGAGGCCAATGCGCTGATGCGAGACGCAGTCTTCGCGATCGAGTTTCTGGACGGGGGCGGTAACGAAATCCCCGGCAGCGGGACGGAATTGAGCCTCTTGCCGACCCTTTTTGCGGTCAACGGGGAACCGTTCAATTACAAGCAATACACCGTTATCTCCACCGCTCCGGCCGGCACGGTGACGGTGCGAGCGCGCGCGTCGATGCTCGATGCGATGGGGAACCCCGCAGGGGGAGGTCAGGCGTTTGTGATAGACGACTTTGACCTGAGCTATGTACCGGAACCTGCGGCCTTGACGTTCGGGCTGGCGGGGGTCCTGATGCTGCGGCACCTGGGTCGCCGCCGACGTTCCTCATAGCGGTCAGGTGGAATCACGGATTTGTGCGAAGGGGGACGCCAAGTGCGCCCCCCTTCGCTTTTTTTCCACCGGGCGCGGGGCAACGCTGTGACCGATTTCCCAACCGCCGATTCTCGATCCAAACGGCCGCGCGTTTCCCCTCACCCCAACCCTCTCCCCCACGAAGCGCGGGGGAGAGGGAGCAAGACTCCGGAATCGGCGTCGGACAATCGGTCACGGTGCTGAGCATGGGGGCGGCTCCACGGCCGCTCGACGCAGGCCGATTGTGCCCCCAGTTTCCCGAGGTATCGGGGGTAGCGGGAGTCGTTGGGGGGCGGCCCTGCCTTGGTGGCCTACGGCAGCTGGCCGAGGTCTGACGGCGGCAAACGGCCGGACTGGACCCTCCCCGCAAAATTGTTGACACGGCTGCAGAATTTGCTTAAAATCTCGGACTGAAAGCGGTTTCGTTCCGGAGGCGTAGTGGCCGATTCCGGATCGAGAAATCCACTGGGCGGCGCTCTTACAATCCAATCTGCCATGACCACGCCCGGATGTTGTGTGCCTCTTAGGGTAACAAGGTGACTTGGCGTTCCGGCAGGGGATGGCCGCCGGCCGTCCACCGACATGCCAGCATTCAGGTCAGGTAAGGAGGGCAGCTCGATGTCTGCGAATCGCCTGTTCGGTCGACACGGGTTCACTCTGGTCGAGCTCTTGGTGGTCATCGCCATCATTGGCGTCCTGGTCGCGCTCCTGCTGCCTGCCGTGCAGTCGGCACGGGAGGCAGCCCGACGTACGCAATGCATCAATCAACTCCGGCAGATCGGCCTGGCACTCCAAAACCATGTCAGTTCGTTCAAGGTCTTCCCGACCGGGGGCGATCAGCCGAACAACACGATTGCGGATTACACGACGGGGGGAACCAGCAATCCCGGTCAGCCGAATGGTCCCAACAAGCAAGGATTGGGTTGGGGCTACCAGATATTGCCGTTCATCGAAGAGGGAGCCGTTAAGGGAATCGTGTCGCAGAACCAGCTGCAATCTGCGGTGATCCCCCTTTACAACTGCCCCTCTCGCCGTGCCCCGACGAAGCGTGCCACGGGGGGATCCACCGCGCCGATCCTGACGGACTATGCGTCGGCGCAGCCCCTGACAAGGCCTTGCGGAGGACAAAACTATGACATCACGCGAACCTGGCCGTTCAATCCGGCTGGTGGTTCGCACCTGTACGGTCGATTGTCGTTCTGGTGCTGGTCGAATGGCCCTCCGCAGGACAACGGCACGTACGATGGCGTCATCGTCAAGACGCCTTGGCGAGTCAATGGGTGCACGGGCCCGTGTCAACATGCCACCGCCAACGCCCCCGCACGGGGAGAGGCGGTGCGAAACGTCCCCAGTGCCATAAACCCGCGTCGCGTCACGGACGGATTGAGCCAGACGTTCATCATCGGTGAAAAGCTGGTCCGGATCGACAAGTATGCAGGGGGTGGACCGTCGGATGATCGAGGCTGGTCCGATGGCTGGGACCCGGACACCGTACGTTCTACCGCATTTCCGCCACTGAGCGACGCGGATCGCGGCATCTGTTTCAATGCCAATACACAGATCGCCAGTTATTGCACGGGAGAACCGTTTACGGACGTGATCTTTTTCGGTTCTCCCCACACCGGTGGAATGAATGCCGCTTTCGGGGACGGGTCGGTTCACTTTGTCAGTTTCAGCGTGGATCACATCCTCTTCAATGGTTTCGGTACTCGGAACGGCAAAGAAGTGGTGAACATGGGCGATCTATAGTCCGGGACGTGCGGTGCGTTCCGGGCAATTTTTATGAGAAACAAATAGGTGTGGTGGCAGCCCCGTCAACTCGAATCGACGATGGCTGGGCGGTGAAAACTCTAGGGGAGGTCGGGAGAAATGATCAAGTTGAAGCTTGTGCCTCTGGCATTGCTGACCCTCGTGATGTCGGCGCCGCTCGGCGCCGTGGAACTGCTGCAGAACGGCAATTTGGAACTGGCAGGCAGCGGTCCTCCCGGCTGGTCGTTGATGGAGTTCCCCACCACGGGGACCGGCACGTTCGATACTGCGGAACAAGTGGCATTCGCCGACCGGTCGGGGGATCCCGATGCGTATGGTCTTTTCTTGAAGCCCTTTGCGGGTGGTGATGCACCCCCCGGCCGACTGGTCAACGCCGTCCTGACTCAGACCAGGGAGGCCCGTCCGGGAGTTGGCTATTCCTTTTCGGGTTGGTCACGATGGGAGCTGAATTATGCCGGAGGGGTCAGTACCCTGAGCCCCATGTCACCCTTTGGTGCCATTGCCTCGCCAACGCGCACCGAGTTGGAGGTGGCCTTTTTGAACGGCGTCAATGTGATTGGCACCCCTTATGTACTGGACCTGCGGACGGTCCAGAGCAACGTCGATTTCTGGCAACAGCATGATTTCGATCAGCTGTTTGGTGGCGGTTCGCCGCTGGTCGCGCCGGCGGGTACCACCAATGTCCGCGTCCGCGCATCGATGTTGGACGGAGCGTACAACGCCGATCCGATGCAGGCGGCCTTCTTTGATGACTTTTCCCTGATCGCCTCCGACACCGGTTCCGATGTCTTGATCAATGGCAATCTGAACGAGAGACCATCTGAGTTTCCGTTTTTCGACGTGACGGAGTCTCCCATGGATGTCGACACGGTCAACGCACAAAGTGCTTCCTGGGCACAAAACTCGAACACCAGTGGAACGATCGGGGCCTTCCTGCATCCCTGGGCCAATGGCGGGTTGGTGGGCGACCCCAACGATGCGATCTTGTCGCAGACGGTGAACGGAGTGGCGGGTGGCAGCTATACGTTCAGCGTATGGAGCAGGTTCGAAGGCAACTACTCCGGAGGCGTGGATACGTTGCTTCCGACTTCTCCCAACGGCGCCGTCACGTCACCCACCGATACGACCATGGAGTTGGCGTTTCTCGATATGAACCAGGCGGTGATCGGCACACCTGTCACGCTCGACATGCGCGTGGACCGCGAGATGCAAAGTGGCGGCACGGCCAACGACGGGGATTGGTACCAACATTCGATCACGGCCACGGCCCCTGCCGGGACGACAAAGGTTCGCGTCACGGCCTCGATGCTCCAAGGGGTCTTCAACGACGATCCCCAGCAGTCGGCGTTTTTTGATGATTTCTCGCTGATGTTGAACTCGCCCACCATCGATGGCGACTTCAACAATGATGGCTTTTATAACTGCGCCGATATCAACTCGCTGACGAACGCCGTGGCCACCAATGGATCGGTGGCCCTGTTCGACTTGAACGGCGACGGAGTGCTAAGCATTTTGGATGTGGATTCCTGGCGTTCGGAGGCGGGTGGGATCAACATTGGCCCTGGCCGTTCCTATCTGCCTGGCGACGCGAATCTCAGTGGTGCCGTGGACGGGACGGACTTCAACATCTGGAATGCCGCCAAGTTCACCGACAACAAGAACTGGTGCAACGGGAACTTCAACGCGAGCACTGCCACGGATGGTTCTGACTTCAATATCTGGAACGCCAATAAGTTCACGAGCTCCGATGCGGCCGCGGTCCCGGAACCGGGCCTCGTCCCGGCGGGACTGTTGTTCGTGGCCCTGTGCCTGCGGCGGCGTCGCAGGTAGTCGAGACGGCGTCGCGAGTTACTCACGTAGATTCCGGGCCGCTGGCAGAAGGCGTCGGCGGCCCGGGCTGTTGGGGGAAAGACCTATCGCGGTACAAAGGGGGCCGATTCGGAGTTCGACACGGTGGGCGCGAATGAATGGCGCGTCGCTCGCACGGCCGAGGAACTCCGATGCGCCCGGTTCCAGTCTCCGTGCGGAGCGGTCCTCGACCGACGTTGGGTACGTGTATCGCGTGTGAGCACGATGGTCGTGGTTCGCTCCGCGAACCTGCGCTGGATCGATCGCGATCAACGACCAACCTCGCCCCGCGTTCGCCGGCTGCCTCCGTTCTTACAGCGACGGCAGGTCGACTGCAGTCGCGCTACCTATGCACGACCATGGGGCTTTCGTGGCGTCCCCACCCTTGCGTACACGAACCAACCCTTGGCCAGGCCAATCGCCGAAAGCCGCCTCGGAGCCTGTCGTTCCGCCCCGTCGGGTCTATGAGCGACCGCCGCACGATTCCCGGACGACGAGTTCGGCATGGAGCGTCAGCACCGTGCCGGGTCGGTCAGGGTCCGACAGTCGCTGACATAAGAGCTCGACCACCGAAGCGCCCATCATGGCCATCGGCACGTGGACCGTCGTGAGTCGAGGGCGGATGATCCGTGCCAGGCGGGTGTCATCGAAGCCCACGACGCCAAGTTCATCGGGCACGGAAATTCTCCGGGACAGGGCGGCATGGATCACACCTGCGGCCATCTCGTCATTTGCCGCGAAGACGCAGCTGCGAGGCCCTACCCATTCCCGAATCTGCCGCTCGGCCAGATCGAACGCCGTCTTGTACTCGTAGTCAAGGAAATACGTATCCTGAGGCGCCAGGGACAGGCCGGCTTCCAGCAGGGCCGCGCGGCAGGCATCCCGTCGCTCCCGCGTATCAATATTCGTCTCGTGGCCCCCCACAAATATGATTCGTTCCGCGCCCGCGATGGCGATCAAGTGCCGTGTCAGTGCCAACGCACCCTGTCGCTGATCGATGCGCACCGTATCGTGCCTGACCCCCTCCACCTGGCCGTCCAAGACCACAAAGGGTACCGAGAGGTTCACCAGGGATGCCCGGCAACGGGCGTTCAAATCCGACATCATGATCGCCACGCCGTCCGACATGCCGTGCTGCTCAATCGTCGACAGCACGGTCCGGCCATCATCCTCTTGTTCCACGGAGGAGACGAGCAGGTGATATCCCAACTGCCGGGCCTTAAGATTCGCGCCGCGAATGATCTCGGAGTAGAATTCACCGTGCAGGTCGGGCAGGACCAGGCTCAGGATATTGCTCCGCTGCAGCATGAGCCCGCGGGCGAAGATGTTGGGGCGATACCCTAAATCCCGAATCGCCTTTTCCACACGTCGTCGCGTGTTGACCTTGACGATGTTGCGCCCATTAATGACACGAGAGACCGTGCTGATGGACACCTGGGCCCGTTCGGCCACATCCCCAATGGAAATTGACATGGCATCGTCTCATCGCGGGTTGATTGACAGCGCTTTCAGTCAAATCTATCCTTAGTTTTCATGCGTCGTCAACACGTCGGATTGTGGATTTCTGCCTTTCTCTTGCAAGCGGCAAGCGCGCTTGGGGAGGAAGTTGAGCCTGTGGCCATCGAGCGGTCGCCGGCCACCCGGATTGCGCGAAAATACGACCTGTCCGCTGAAGACCATGCCCTGCTGGAAGAAATCGAACATGGTTGTTTTCTCTTCATGTGGCGGGAGGTCGGAAAACCTGCCGCGCTCGTGAAAGACCGTCTTAAAGCCAATGTGTCGAGTCTGGCGGCCGTTGGGTTTCAGTTGTCGTCGCTCCCCATCGGGGTCGAACGCGGCTGGATCACCGAGGACGAAGGCCGGCAGCGAGCGGAAACGATCCTGAGGTCGCTCATCGAGCGATCCGATAACAAGAAGTTCGGAATCTATTTGCATTTCGTCGACCAGAACACGGGGGGCCCCAAACCGGACAGCCCCGAGAGTCAGACCAGCACGATTGATCATGCCCTGTTGGCCGCGGGAGCCATACCCGCGGCGAGCTATTTCGGTGGCCAGGTTGCCAGCTACGTCGACCAGCTGTTGCGGAATGCAAACTGGAAGGCGTACGTCCACGGGCCAGAGGGTTACCTTTCGATGGGCTGGAAGCCTGACCAGGGACACGGCATGGGCGGTCCCGGGGCGATCAGTCCGTGGACTTGGAAGTGGGCCAGCAGTGAAGAATTCCTGGTGTACCTGTTGGCGATCGGCTCCCCCACGGCAGAATATCGCGTGGACCCTGCCACGTTCTATCGTTTGCAGCGGCGTTTCATGCGGCATGAGGAGCAGCCCCCCTTCGTCGTATCTTGGAACGGTTCCCTATTCACCTATTTCTTTGCGCACTGCTGGATTGACTTTGGCCGTTTTGGCCCGGATCAGCCAGGCGAGTTTGGCATCGCGACGGCACCGGTGGATTGGTTTGAGAATTCGCGTCGGGCCGTGCTGGTGCATCATCACAGGTGCAAGGATGCTGCGGCGCGTTTCAAGACGCTGGGAGGGAACCGCTGGGGGCTGAGTCCCTGTATGGGCTACAAGGACGATGGGACGGACACGTACCTGGTGCCGGAATTGCGGCCCTCGGTCGCGGATCGCGACCAATGGTGTGGTGGCACGGTGGCCCCCTATGCCGCGGCCTCGGCCATCACGTTGACACCGGCCGAAAGCATGGCCGCCTTGCGGGAAATGCGGCATTTGGAGCACGAGGGCCAGCCCATTGCCTGGCGGGACCCGAGCCAAGGTGGATACGGCTTCGTCGACAGCTTTAATCTGGATCAGGGTCGGGCACAGGACGACCTGGTCGGAATTGACGTCGGCCCAATGCTGTTGGCCCTCGAAAACGTCCGAACGGGGTTGATCTGGCGACTCTTTCATCAGCACGACACGGTCCGTCGGGCCGTCCAACTGCTTCGGTTCCCGCCCGAAAGTGCGTACACTGAATAGATGTCGTGTCCCGATTTGCGCATGAGCGAGAGATACATTGCCACGTTGCTGGGAGTGCTCTTGGTTGGGTCGATCGCGGTGGATTGCCGCGCGATTGACATTTCCCAGGTCCCCTTGTGGGATGGCGAAACCTCCTCGACCCCCAATGGTCCGCTGATCAATCGTTTTGGGGGGCAACCCGTTCACCTGGGTGGTACGCAGATGCAGGTGCAGCGGACGACTGCCACGGTGCATGCAGGGGCGGGTGGCTATCGCATCGACACGCTGAATCCGATCGCTGCGGGAGGGTTTGGTTTCTTTCAGACCGCGCTCGCTCCGGCCGCCGCGGGGATCCAGCCAGGAAGGGACCTCCGCGGGTTCGACCAGACCAGCTTCTGGTTGAAGAACGACACCGGATCCAACTTTACGTTGAAGTTCGAAATCAAGGACTATCGAGACAGTGGAAGTCACGTCGCCTGGCGGAATATCCCGATTCCCAGCAGCGGGACCTGGCAGCAGGTCCAGATCCCGATGAACCTGGCCTCGCCGGGGTGGAATGTGGTGGGCAGTCCGGATATGTCCCGCGCGCGGCTCTTTGGGTTTGTGATTGACGCCAACCAGCAGCAAGGCGTGGCGGGTTCGTTGTATCTGGACGACGTGCAGCTCCGTGAGGCAGGGGGGGCCCTGGACTCGCAGTCGGCGACGCTGGAGCAATTGGCAGGCCGTCTGGCGCAGCGTCAGTTCCTGGGCCTGTGGGGCTCACGCAATCATACCAATGGCTTGATCCCGATCGGATCGACGACGTCGCAAACCGGCGCGATGAACTCGACGGCCGCGGTCGTCAAGATGTTGCCCGGCGCGGTTCGCCAGGGCTGGATCCCACAGTCCGACGCCGACAGCTATATGCAGACGCTGGTGAGTTCACTGAATACGGCCATGTCAAGTTCAACGTATGTGCCACCTCGGTACCTGAACATGCAGACGCTGAGTCCCGCGATTGCGGAGGAATCGGTCATTGATGCGGCTTTCATGGCGCTCGCCTTGCACCAATACAAGACGCAGCCCTCGATTGCACCGGGGCTGGCGGACCAGATTGACGCCTTGCAGAATCGCTTTAACTTCGCCGCCTTCAGTGACACGCAAGGGCCCACGCAGGGGTGGAAACTGGCGTATCAAACGAACACGCAGTCGTTCACGTCGGGGACCTACGATGGGTACAGTGGTGAGCCCTGGGTCATTTCGCTGGCGGCCGAACTGGCGACGCAGCACCATGTCGATATCGAACGCCACTATCATTCGGGGGTGCTGCGGGTCCACGACTATCTGGTGAATGCGGCCGACGCGCATTTGGTCCACACCTTCGACAGCTTTCGCGCGCCATTCCTCCAGTGGTTGTTGCCACTGTTTGTCGACGTATCGGACCGCGGGGTCGACACGTATCCCGTTCGTTCCCTCGCCTCGAATCCCCTTGCTAATGCCGTGAAGTATCAGCGGGAAGTGCAGGCCTATTTCGCGGCTCAGAATCGCGGGCTCTTGCTGCAACCCGATGCGGGTGACGATGGGTCAGGCAATTTCTATCAGCAGTTCTCGGCCTATCAGGATTTTGGCCGCGCGGACCTGCTGATGCCCTGGTCGGCTGCCGTGGGGCTCTTGGGAGATGCGGGCACCGGCACCGACGCCCTGAGACATCTGCTGGAGCGGGGGTTGCAGGGCCCCCTGGGCCTTTCCGACAGTGCCCGATGGACCACGGGAGCGGCCAGCCCGTATGCGCTGGCCGCGGGCAACGACCTGTGGAACACGTCGCTTTCGACCATGGCGCTGATGCAGCTGCTCGACCAGGATAATTCCCTGTTCACCCAGCTGCCGGAAGTGGCGGGCGCGTTGGATCGCGTGTTCTATTTGACCTGGGACGGACCGGAGGATGGCCAGTGGAACTCCCATCGCTGGGGAGGTGGAATGGCACCGCCTACCCTCGATCACGACGCACGCATCCTCGATGGGATCGTGACCGTTGAAGGCGTGGCTCAGGCACGAAGGTTGCAAGTCCTGGGAGGTGGGCTTCGGGTGAATGGAATACTCGAGAGCCCGGTACACGTCCACGCAGGGGGCCAGATCCAGGGCCAGGGAGAGATTGCTGGCGACTTGCAGCTGGACGGCACTTTCGTCGTCGAGAGTCCTTCCGCGGGACTAGCCATCGACGGGATGTTGAGCCTGGCTGAAACCAGCAACCTGTCGGTCGCGGATAGCTATGAACAGACGCGCGGAACCGAGGTGCCCTTGACGGTGCTGGTCGCCACCGAGGGGATTGAAGGGACGCTGGCAAACCCCGCGGGGGCGGGAATTGCCTCACACCTGGGAGATGGACATTTCCTGCAGGATATTCTCTACGGCCCGGGGATGGTGGCCATCAACGTCCTGGCGGCACTGCCAGGCGACGCCAATGGCGACCAGGTCGTGGACGGAACCGATTTTGGTATCTGGAACAGCCACAAGTTCGAACAGGGGACCAGCTGGATCACAGGCGATTTCAATGGCGACCAGCGGACCGACGGTTCCGATTTCAACCTGTGGAACGCCTTCAAGTTCACCGCCTACGACGCACACACTTCGGACGATTCTACGACCCGGGGCAACTTTTGGTGGGACATGCTGCAGTCCGAATCGTGCCGGGCGCGCCGTATCGGACCCCTGGTTCCCGAACCGATGGGCTCACTGGGTTTTTGGCTTGTTGCATACGTGGCGCGCCGGTCCGCGTGCCGGAGATCGTTCAAGGACTCCAACCTGCCATGACGAATTCTCTGGCAACCAGCTCCGTGGTTCCACGCCTGGATCGAACCTCACAATCGATCCGAGTACCTTCGCCCCCGTTTCCGGGGAGGAGACCGTTGGCATGTGGTTACCACGGTGACGGGCGGCCGGTGACTCTCGGTATTCCAGGCTTGGCCGCGATGTGCATATTCTTGGGGGGCCTGTCGGTGAGCTGCCATCGCGCGGAGATCCCTCCGCAGATCGACGCCGAGCAGGCAGCGACCGCCGCCCTGAAGCAGCTCGACAGCTCGAACGACGGTCGACTTTCGGCTGAAGAGCTGGCGGGTTGCCCGGCGCTGAAAGATGCGTTCAGCCGCTATGACACCGACGGCGACCAGCATATCGCGAAGGATGAGCTCCTGCAGCGGTTGCAACGTGTACTCGACACGGAAGTCGGATTAATGGAGGTGAATTGCGAAGTGCACCTCAGTGGGCTGCCGCTGCCTGGCGCCTCGGTGAAGTTTGTCCCCGAGTCATTTCTCGGCAGCGCGGTGCAACCATCCGAAGGGGTTACCGATGCCTCCGGGACGGCGTCGATGCGGCTGCCAGGCGCCGCAGACAGCGGCATGCAGCTTGGCATCTATAAGGTGGAGATCACGCATCCCAGCCACCAGCTGCCGGCGCGGTACAACACGGCAACGACGTTGGGGATCGATGTTGCGCCGGATGTGCGGGGTGGGAATCGAGCGGCATTCGCGTTGAAGCCCCGGTGAATCGATGGCCGGGCCAGAGCGATCCGACTCGGACCTTCCCGTCGCTTCGGAACTTGAGCGGATCGTGGCCGCGGCCCGTTCGGGGTGCGTCGTGGTCACTGCACCTCCCGGGTCTGGCAAGACGACCCTGGTCCCCCCTGCGCTGCTCGATGATGGCGATGCGGGGGGCGTGATCCTCGTCCAACCGAGGCGGCTGGCAGCCCGCGCGATCGCACGCCGCCTGGCACATCTGCGCGGCGGCACGGTGGGGAAGGAGGTGGGTTACCAGGTCCGCTTCGATTGCCAGGCGAGTCCGCAAACCCGGCTGCTGGTCGTGACCACCGGCATCCTGCTGCGAAGGTTGCTCGACGATGCAGATCTGCCGGGAGTTGCAACCGTGGTGCTCGACGAGTTCCATGAGCGGACGATCGAAATGGACCTGGCGCTCGGGATGCTGTGCCGCATTCGGCAGACGATTCGACCCGATCTGCGGATTGTGGTGATGAGCGCCACGCTGGCGACGGAGCGCATCGCGGAGTATCTGGGGAACTGTCCCGTCATTCATGCGGAAGGCCGGATGTACCCTGTCCAGATTCGGCACTTACCTCGTCGCGATCTGCGTCCCCTTCCCCAGCAGGTGGCGTCGGCGGTGGGGCTCGCGCTGCGTGAGACCCCCGGTCACGTCCTGGTCTTTCTTCCGGGAGTGGGGGAAATCGTGCGTTGCCGGGACGAGCTCGCGCCGGTGGCCAATGGCCAGGACTTGGACCTGCTCGTGCTCTATGGGGATCTCCCGGCAGAAGATCAGGACCGAGTGCTGGCCCCGGGCCCGCGCCGCAAGGTGATCCTGGCGACCAATATCGCGGAGACGTCCCTGACGATTGACGGAGTCACGGCGGTCGTGGATTCCGGGCAGGCCCGGCAGATGCGGATGAATCCCGCGGTGGGCATCCCCAAATTGGAGCGGGTGCCGATCTCGCAGGCGTCCGCGGATCAGCGGGCGGGTCGCGCGGGTCGCACGGGTCCCGGGACCTGCTGGCGACTTTGGGACGCGGCTTCGCATCGAGCCCGGCCGGTCGCGGAGCCGCCCGAAATCCGACGGGGCGATCTTGGCGAGGTCTGCTTGATGCTGGCCGCGTGGGGTGAACCGCAGGTACTGGATTTTCCGTGGCTCGATCCGCCCACTTCCGATGCGATGGACTCGGCCTTTGCGCTGCTGACCATGCTGGGGGCCATTGCGCAGAATCGGCAAGTGACAACCATCGGTCACCAGTTGGTCCGACTGCCCACGCATCCTCGCCTGGCACGGTTGATTCTGGCGGGCGGCGAATCGGGCGTGCTTCGCGAAACGGCCCTGACCGCGGCCTTACTCAGTGAACGGGATCCCTTCCGTGTCGTGGATCGAGGCAATCGTCCACCGCAGGATCGACGAGCCCGGCGGAGCCGATCGGATCTTGCGGACCGAGTCGCCGCGCTGTTGGCCTGGCACCGTGGCGAGGCCGCAGCGTACCCCGATCTTGTGTGCAACCCGGCTGCGGCGCACCACGTGTTTCGTGTGGCCGACCAGCTGCTGGAACTCGCCGCGCCATCGCCGTCGTCGCGAACCGCGACAGACGACATGGCGCTGTTGCGGTCCCTGTTGACCGCCTTTCCGGACCGGTTGGCGACCCTCCGCAGCGGATCGCATGACCGAGGTCGGATGGTAGGGGGACGAGGAGTGCGGCTGGATGAGTGCTCCCACGTGCGGGGCGAACCGCTCTTCCTTTGCCTCGACCTGCAAGACGCACCGGGTGAGGCGCGGGTCCGACTGGCGTCGGCCGTCGAACGGGATTGGTTGCCCGAAGGATCCCTCATGCAGCGGGACGAACTGTTCTTCAACCCGACTCGCGGACACGTCGAAGCCCGCCGCCGTACCTACTGGTACGATCTGCTGCTGGAGGAGACCCCGACGGCGATCACCGACTCGGATGCCGCCGCGGCCATCTTGGCGCAGCATGCCAGGCCCTGTCTCGATCGTGTCCTCGACGACGAGGAATCGGCCGCGGCCCGATTTCGTGCACGCGTGCAATGGCTGGCCGAGGTCATGCCCGATCTCGACCTGCCCCACCTCACGAACGATGCCATCGCGGATCGATTGAAGGCCATTTGCCAAGGACTGCGATCACTGGAGGAAGTGCGCAACGTCCCGTGGGTCGCGCATTTGCAAGCGATCGTTGGGCACCACCGTCTGTTCGAAATCGATCAACTTGCACCGGAACGAATCGAAGTCCCCAGCGGCAACCGACTGGCGATCACGTATCAGCGCCATGGCGCTGCCGTGCTGTCGGTTCGTATTCAGGAGATCTTCGGCTGGCAAACGTCTCCGCGATTGGCTGCCGGACGCCGTCCCTTGGTCCTGCAGCTGTTAGGCCCCAATCATCGTCCCCAGCAGGTCACGGACGACCTGGAGAGTTTTTGGCGGAATACGTATCCCGTGATTCGGAAGGAACTTCGCCGCCGGTATCCGCGGCATGCCTGGCCGGACGATCCCTTGACGAGCCCCGCCACGCGCTCGGGCCTTTCCCGTGACACCTGACGCGGGAAGTCCCCGCAAATGGGTCATGGACGGGCATGACCAGCAAAACTGCGTGACTTGACATCGGCTGGTGTCGCGCCTATTTTGGCAAGCATGGTATCAGGCATGCGATCAGTCTCCGGGATACCTGGATCGCGCAGCGGGTTGTTCCTTTCCGTGTGCCTGGCGTTCTTTGTGTATGCCTCCCAGGCCTGGTCTGGCGACGCGGAAGTTGCCGGTGAGATCGACCGACTCATTCAGGAGTCGAATGTCGGACCGGTGGCGGCACGTTGCAGCGACGAGGACTTTGTCCGTCGCGTCTATCTGGACCTGTGGGGCATGATCCCCTCGTCGGAAGAGGCCTTGGCATTCCTCGGCGATCCATCGCCTGCCAAGCGAACGGAACTCGTGAACCGACTGGTGGCGGGCCCTCAGTTTGCGCGGCATATGGCCTATGTCTTTGACGCCTGGCTCCTGGAACGGCGACCGGATAAGGGGATTGGTCGCGACGAATGGCAGGAGTATTTGTTTCAGTCGTTTCTGGAGAAGAAACCGTACGACCAGTTGATGCGGGAGTTGCTCGCGGCGGATGGATCTGCGGAGAGCCGGGTCCGCGCCAAGTTCTTGCTCGATCGCGACTGCGACTCACCCGGACTCGTGCGGGACGTCGACCGCATCTTGTTCGGGAGGGACATCCAGTGCGCGCAGTGTCATGATCATCCCTTGATCGATGATTACCTGCAGGAAGAATTCTACGGGCTGATGGCGCTGTTGCAGCGAACCTATTTGTTCACCGACGTGAAGAACAATAACACGCTGTATGTGGGGGAGCGCGCGGAGGGGTTGCCCGAATACCATTCCGTATTCGTCGCCGATTCGGTAAACCGAATTGCGATCCCCGTGGTTCCGGGGAAGTTGCCGGTGCCCCCCTTCCTTCCGGAGCCGGGAGCGGAGTACGTGGTGGCACCGGCCGACAATATCCGGCCTATTCCCCGCCACAGCGCGCGGCACGAACTGGCGCGGCTGGCGACGGTCGACAATGTGCTTTTCGACCGCGCGGCGGCCAACCGGCTCTGGAAGCAGATGTTCGGCAAGGGGTTGGTCGAACCTGTCGACATGCAACATAGTGACAATAATCCGTCACACCCCGAGCTGCTGGATTTCCTGGCCCGCACGTTGCGGGAGCGGGGCTATGATGTGGCACGTTTCCTGGCGATCCTCGCCCAGTCCCAGGCCTATCAGCGATCGCTGGAACCGCCAGCGCCAGCCGAGGCAGAAGCCTACTTGGACGAAGCCCGCCAGGTCCAGCAGCAAGAGTCGCAGCGCGCCGAAGCCGTCGCGACCGAGCTGGAGATCGCGAAGCAGGAAGTCCAGGCCGCCTTGAGCCAAAAGGAAGAGGTCGCGTCCAAGGCCCAAGCCACACTCCGCACATTCCTGGAGACGCGTCAGCAGTATGGTCAGAGCACCGGCGAAGCAGCCCAATTGCAGGCGACCGTCGATCAGCTGACCGCACAATTGGCCGATGTGCGAGCCAAGACCCAGTTGGTCACGACGGCTGCCGACCAGGCCGCCGCCGCGGCCCAGGGTCTGCAAGACGATCCTCAGATCAAGGCGGCCGCCGATGGCCTGGCGGCCAGCGCGGCCCAGAGAAAACAGGCCCTCGCCGCATTGGAACAGCAATGGGGGCAACAGCAGGCGGCCCTGCAGACGGCCGTACAGGCGCGCGATGCGCTGAAGCAAAAACTGACCGCGGTCATGCAGGATGTGTCCGCGACGTACGGACCGCTGCCAGCCGCCTACGAACATTGGCACCGCAGTCTGCAGACCCGCGACGCGTTGAAAAATCGGCAGTCGGTTGCTCGCCGTCGAGCCGGCCTTGCCGGCTCCCTGGTACAGACAGTCGTCGCCCATCAGCAGCGCGAAGCGGCAGCGGCAAGTCCCGAGCTCCAGATGTCGGCGGCCGACCAGGATCAGGACTATGCCCGTCAGTCCGCAGAATTGACGCAGGCCTGGTGTGACCAGTTCGTACTGGCCCAGCCTCGGCACCTGTCGCCCGAGCAACTGGCCTGGAGCGTTTCCCAAGCCACCGGGCAGATGCGGATCGATCAGCAGGCCGTGCAGCAGGAGTGGACCCAACAGCATCCCGCACCCGAGAATCTCGATCCGACGTCGGACAAAGAGCGTCAGACGCAACGCGAGCAGGACGTTCGGCGACTTTTCACGGGTCGGATGGCCGGTCTCGTGGGACAGTTTTCCTCCCTCTTCGGAGGTGCTGCCGGGCAGCCGCAGACCGAGTTTTTTGCCTCGGCCGACCAGGCGCTCTTCCTCTCCAACAGCGGCGCGATCCACCAACTGCTCGTGCCGCAGGGAAATAACCTGGCCGACCAATTGCTCAAGGAAACGGACCCATCGAAGGAAGCCGACGCACTCTATGTCCACGTCCTTTCGCGGCATCCCTCCGACGCGGAGCGGGAAATGGTGCAAGCGTTTCTCTCGCAGCATGGGGATCAGCGATTAGGCGCCATCCAGGAACTGGTGTGGGGCCTTTTGGCGTCAGCCGAGTTTCGGTTCTATCGTTAGAGTGACATCACCATGAAATGTACCTACGCCTGTCGTTCCGCAGATCATGCCCTGGCGCGTCGGCAGTTTCTCGGCCAATTGGCCGCCGGCAGCCTGACGCTCGGCCTGGGCGCGAGTGCATCGACCGCGGGACTTTTCACGTCTCCGTTGGCCACCGACCTGCTGGTGCAGCAGCAGAAGCGAGTCTTGATGTTCTTCATGGCCGGCGGCTTGAGTCAACTGGAGAGCTGGGACCCCAAACCGGGGACCGCAACGGGGGGCCCGTTTCGCGCGATTCCCACGTCGGTGCCGGGTGTTCACATTTCGGAATTGCTGCCGCAGACCGCTCAGCTCATGCATCGGCTGCTCCTCGTCCGCGGCGTCAACACCAGTGAAGACGACCATCTGAAGGGCCAGTACTTGATGACGACGGGTCGCCGGCAGACGGCGGCGGCCGATTATCCGCGCCTGGGCGCGGTCGTGGCCAAGGCGCTGCATGCCGAGAAGTTGGAACTGCCCGGACACATTCACATTACCCCCGGTGGTGGCGGCGGTCGTTCGTCGGACGCCGCCTATCTGGGACCACAGTACGCGAGCGTCGTACTGGGAAATGGCAACCCACCCGCCAACACGGCCGTCCCCGAAGGCATCAGTCCCGAAAAGGATGCGGAACGACATGCGCTCCGCTGCGCGCTCAGTCAGCACTTCCTCATGCGACGGCGGACCGCACAGACGGATGCCTACCTGCAGAGCTACGACCAGGCCGCACGGCTCATGCAACGGCGGGATGCCTTTGACATCAGCAAGGTTTCGGACAAAGACCAGGAGCGATACGGCAAGCACGACCTCGGACGCCACTGTCTGTTGGCACGCCGGCTGCTGGAACAAGGCGCCGTGTGCGTCCAAGTCTCTCACAGCAACTACGACACCCACAATGAGAACTTCGACTTTCACATCGAGCAGATGGGTGAGTTCGATCAGTCGTTCTCCGCCATCGTGCGCGACCTGGACGAGCGCGGGATGCTCGATAGCACGCTGGTCCTTGTGATCAGCGAATTCGGGAGGACTCCCAATATCAATCTGTACTATGGTCGGGACCATTGGTCGAAGGCATGGTCGATCGTCCTGGCAGGATGTGGCATCCAAGTGGGAGGCGCCTACGGTAAGACCAACTCGGATGGGACCGAAGTAGTGGAGGGACAGGTCGATCATGGTCAGCTCTTCCATACCTATCTGCAGGCCCTGGGATTGGATTCCAGCGCCTCGTTCCTGATCGACGGACGCGAGGTCCCCATGGCGGATCCCGCCGTAACAGCCGTGGACGAAATCCTGACGTGAGACGTGCCGTGGACGAAGCTGTGCCAGCCGCAACCGCCCCCAGCCCGACACCCGTCGATCCCGTGGCGGCCCATGTGGTCAAGGAGTGGCAGTACCAGCCCAGTCCCATCATCGCCTGCCGATTTGAGCCACTGGGCCGATTTGTCTTCGCGGGCGCGCAAGACAATCGGGTGCTGCGATTGAACCTGGAAACCGGAGAGTTCGTCCCCTTGGTGGGGCACGACAGCTGGGTCCGGGCCTTCGGCTTTTCACCCGACGGCGCTCGCTGCTGGTCCGGTGGTTACGATGGACGCTTGATCGAATGGGAAGTCGCAGCAGCCGCGCCCCAGCCGGTTCGCACGCTGGACGCACACCGCGGCTGGATTCGGTCTCTCTCGGTCCGTCCCGACGGAAAACAGATTGCCACGGGAGGCAACGACCTGCTCGTCAAAGTCTGGGACAGCGAAACGGGCAGTCTCCAGCACACGCTCTCGGGGCATGATCGTCACGTCTACAGCGTGCTCTTCGCGCCGGATGGACAGACTCTGTTCTCGGGTGATCTGCGAGGTGTGATCAAGCGCTGGAACGTCGCGGATGGTTCGCAAGTGGCCTCCTTCGAGGCCGCGCAGCTCTTCACGCCGAACCCGGGGCAGGGGGCCGAATATGGTGGGATTCGATCCCTTGGGTATGTTCCCGAACAGAATCAACTGATCTGCGCGGGACTCTACAATGGTTCCAATCCCTTTGGCGCGGTGCAGGATCCCCTTGTTGTGGTCCTGGAGTGCGAAAAGGGCGCGACGGTCCGCATCCACAGCGGAAAGGAGGCCCCCAAGGCCATCTGCTGGCGGGCGATTCGCCACCCTCAGGATTTCATTGTGGGGGGCTGCGGGGGAAGCGCCGGCGGGTTCCTCTGCTTCTGGAAGCCCGATGCCGAAACGGAGTATCACCGCTTCCCATTGCCAAATATCCTGTTGGACCTGGATATGTACCCAAGCCGGGGTCAGCTCGTCTCCGCACACTACGACCGGCACCTGCGATTGATCTCGTTGACGGCCGCGGGCTGAGAAGTGACGAGGTGAGGAGAAGAAGGAAACGCAGAGAGCGCGGAGATCGCAGAGGGGAAGTGAGAATCTCAGCGTCCTCTGCGTTTTGATCTCTTGGTATGCGGGCCAGGCGAGGAGAAGAAGGAAACGGCAATACGCGACGCAGGCCCAGATGGCGTCGATCAAACCGTCCGTGCCTTGGCCCGCGCGGCGGCCCAGAAGTAATACACGGTCCCGGCGGCGATCAGCCCCAGCACAAAGGCGGTCTCCTGCCACGTCTCGATCAATTGTCCCACAAACGTAAACGCATAGGCCACGATCAGCAGGGCAGGGGTGATGGGGTACCCCCAGGTACGGTACGGCCTGGGCAAGTCCGGCTGCGTGAAGCGCAAGACGTACACCGCGCCCACGGTCAGGCTATAAAAGATCATTCCGGCGCACACGACGGAATTGGTCAGGCCGTCAAAGGCATCTCGGGGACTGGTAAAGACGCCGTAAAAGACGGCAATCAGCAGCGTGGTCCAGATCGCCTGCAGCAGGATGGCATTGGAGGGCGTGTGATGCGCGGGATGGATCCGCTGGACCCAGTTCGGGATGAGTCCATCGCGCGCCACGGCAAAGTAGATTCGCGGGCCCGTGATCATGTTGGAATTCGTGGCGCCAAAGGTGGAACACATCACTCCGATGGCGGCCACGGTACTCCCGACCGGCCCGAACAGGACACCAAAGACGTCGGCGGCCGCCGTTTCCGTTTCTGCCAGTTGATGCATGGGAAGCGTGAGATGATATGCGAGATTGGCACCGACGTAGGCAAGGATGACCGTCGTCATGCCGAGCGCCATGGCCCGCGGCAGATTGAACCGGGGATTCCGAATTTCCTCGGCCACAGGGCCCAGGTTGATCCAACCGTCGTACGGCCAAAGCACCGCCACCATGGCGATGCCCAGGGCTCGCGGCAGACTGGTGTCGGATGGGTACCATAGCGGCTCGAGGTAGCTCGGCTGGATCTTGCCCAGGAGAAATGGCAGCACGATCAGGCCGCCGAGGAACGTCAATTTGGCGACGGTTGCCACATTTTGTACCGTGGCACCCCAGCGTGTGCTGTACCAGTTGACGGCCGACAAGCCGACCACGATTCCAATCGCCAACAGGGCCTGGCCCAGCATCGAAAGGGGTACGAGCTTGTTGAAGTAGATGACCGTGGCGCTCGCGAGGGCACCCACCGAGCCACACCGGACGACCCAGAACTCGGTCCAGCCCCACAGGAAGGCAGGCAATTGGCCATAGGCTTCTCGCAGGTAGAGATACGGTCCACCAGCGCGCGGGAACATGGTCCCCAGCTCGCCCATGGTCAAGGAACCACAAAGGGTCACCACGCCAACGAACAGCCAGACACCGATGATGGGAAGGAATCCAAACGACTGCAGGGCCTGGTCGACATTCCCGACCTTCAGAAAGATCCCAGACCCGATAATGGAGCCGACCACGATCATCGTGGCGTCGAAGAGGCCCAGGATTCGAGGAAGCGACTGCGGTTGCGCTTCCGATTCGGGCACGGGTGAGGTTGTGATCATCGGCCTCGCCGATTCGCTAACTCGAGGGCATCACGATCGAGCGCTGTCGAGACATGTCCCTACCCCACACGCAGGCGCTGTTCGACCTTGCGGATCGCCTCATCGACGCGGCAAGTACCATGGCTCAACCGAATCATGTGGTCCTGCGAGGCCAAGGAAGCGATTTTCTTGTCGGCAGACACGACCGTGCTGTGGCTGCGGCGGCCGAAAAATTCACCAATCTCGGACAACGCCGCGCTAGTGTAACGTCGCGACAGGTACATGGCTAGCATCCGCGGCTGGCTAATTCGCTGTGTGCGATTGCTGGATCGCAGTTTCTTGGGATCGATGCCAAAGACGTCGCACACGGCACGTTCGATGTCATCCAGCCGCAAGGATCGCGATTGACCCGCTTGCAGCAGATCGAGCAGTGCCTCCTGGGCCAGTCCACAGGTGATGGGGCGATTCCAGGCCTCGGCATGGGCCTGGATGCGGACCACGGCACCTTGCAGGTGCCGGGCGTCGCCGGCCAATCGCGTGGCGAGCAGCTCCTGAACCTCGACCGGAAGCTGAACTCCGCGCAACTTCGCGAAGTGCCCTATCAGTTGCCGACGCGTGACCAGTTCCTGGGGCTCCATCTTGGCGACCAGGCCGCCACAAAGGCGGTTGACGATGTCGTCTCCCAAATGGCTCAGCTCCGCCGGAGATCGGTCTGCGGAAAAGACCAGCTGACCACCATCACGCAACACCGAGTCCATCGTGTACTGAAGTTCGATCAGCGTGGCACGTTTGTTGGCCAGAAACTGCAAATCGTCGATGATCAGTAGCTGAACCTGCCGATACCTCTGGCGAAAACTGGGGATACCCTGTCCGTTGAGTGCTGCCAGGAAGAAGGAGGTAAATTGCTCCGCCGTCAAATAGGCGCAGCGGTGCCGACCCGGCATCCGCCGCATGGCCGACCAGATCCCTTCCAGCAAGTGCGTTTTGCCGCAGCCGGCGGGGCCATAGACAAAGAAGGGACTCGTGCTGCCAGGCTGGTCCAGCACCATGCGTGCCGAGGCCATCGCCAGCTGATTGCAGGGACCCGTGATCATGGAGTCCAGCTCGGCAAACTTACGGCCCGGGACCATTGCGGACCGGGAACTACGAGACGCCGCGGCGGATTGCTCGTCCTGCGACGAGGTCGACGCCTCCCGAGTTCCGCTGTGGTCGCGGGTCCCTCGAGACCGGCAGCCCTCTTCCACACCTGCATCTTCATTCCCATGCACTGCTCCGTCGGAGGATTGCTCGATGAGCCGGAACTGAAGCCCGGGGTGCGTTTCCAGAACGGCCGCACAGGCCGCGCTGATGATCCCGGCCATCTTGGTTTCCAACCGCGCAAGCCGATACCGATCCGAACCGGAGATAATGACCTGCTGCTGATCGTACTCCCACTGAGTCCCTGCGAACCAGAGGTCGAACCGATCCTGACCGACGTGGTTGGCAACTGCCGTGCGAAGCCGGGACACGATATCCGTTTCGTGGGTAGTGGATTTCATCTCGTCCTGAGGGCGCACTCTCAGCGCAGAAAACGGCGCAAAGGCCACTTTTGCGCTGCGCTTCATCCAATTGAGAAGCTTGAAAGTGCTATGTCAGAATGCCAGCTTCAGTGCTAACGATGGATTGCTCACATCAACGTCCGAGTCGCCGATTTTAGGAACGCTAGCAGCCTTGTCAAACGGTGCGGCCATGTCGCCAAGAAAGATTTTCCTCTCTGGTGACCCAGTGTGCAAATTCCTCGGGAAAAGCCCCCCTCACTCTCGGCACGTGGACCGCAGTTTTTTTTTCCGGGGCGGACACTTCGTGGAAAAACTGTCTGTGGCAGAACTCGCGCGGCGGCATGTGCAGGAATCGCACTGGCGCAAAGTCTTGTCGGCGAAGGAGAAGCGATCGCGCGGCGTTCCATGCGTTGAAGCGGGCGCTCGGCAGTCGTGTCAATTGGACCTGGGGACGAGCCGCCGGGGACTGGGAAGCCTTCGCGTATCCGCGGGCTTGCGATCTGGCTTCTTGGGCGCAGGTGCCGCGATGCGGCCGCTGGGACCCGTACCGTTTGGGCCCGCGCCGAGGCCACTCATGCCGGTTGCCGCGCGGGACACTGCCAGATCGGGAAAGAGCAGGGGCCCCAGCGCAACGCCGATGCCCGGGCGATTCAGCTCCATTTGGACGCGGTAACGCTGGTTCGGGAGGTTTCGGTCGAGCAGGGCTTCGGGCTCGACGCGCAAGGCCGAAAAGGGGGTCTGCGTCGCGTCTCGCGCCACCATCTGGTAACCCCCCACATAGGGTTCCGAACGCATTCCGAAATATTGGCTCAGAATCGATACGAGCTCGGACGCGTCTCCCGTAACGCCATCGAAGGCGATCCTCTGCAATTGATGCTGCCGATCAAAGTAATAGGTGAGCGATCCGGCCAGATCGGTGAGTCGCACGCCACTGACGAGTGTGACGCGCCAGCCAGCCAGGTCTCCCTGTCCGAAGCGAGTCCAGACGCGGGGCCACTGCGCCATGACCCAGGAAGGTGTCACGTCGAACCGCAGGAGCTCGGCCAGCGACTGGACGGCGGGGCCCTCTCTGGTGTCCCGGCCTGGGGGAGCGGGGGAAGGGACCGCCAAGGGTGTTGTCGGTCCTCCCGATGGGCCTGGCGGATTCGGCGCGAGACCTCCGACCGAAGGACCGCCTTCCTGAGCCCAGACCCCTCGCCTGGCTGTGGGCAGTTCCTTGGATGGAAAGGACGCCGCGGCGCCTTCATCGGCGACGGTCCACATGGATTCCCACCAACTGGACTGTGACTTCTGCGACGGATCGTGTTCCCTCGATAGGTGATAGGGAATTCCCACGGCCGCCGCCACGGTAGCCACCAGGAGTACACTGCGCTGATTCATGACGTCGTTCCGCCGAAGTTTCAGGCCCGGTGGTGACGGCCGACCGAGGGTGTGTCGGTGACCTACCACCCCGTTTTCGACATCGGCTTGAGCCCTGCCGGGACTGAAAGGGGCGTCCAATTCACCCTACAATCGCATTCATGCGACGAATTGACTCAGTCACAACGTCTCGTGCGACATGAAAAGTCCGCCAGACACCGACGAACGAGGAGGGACCGAAGGGACCCAGTGGCTGGTGGGGCCAAGCGCCGCGCCGTGGCTCCGCGAGTGCCCGGTTTCTCAAGTGACCCCGGCGGTGGTGGCCAGGCTACGACGCCACCTTTCGCAGGAACATTGCCGTCTGGTCACGCAGCAGCTGCAACTACGTCACCGCGCTCGACGCAAGTTCGCTCAGGCCGATCGGCTCTACTTCGATGCGCCGGGGCTCGAACAGTCGACCGATGAACGCATTGCCCGTTACAAAGCGAAGAGCATTCCCGCAGCGGCGCGAATGGCCGACCTCTGCTGCGGAATCGGAGGAGATGCCATGGCACTGGCGGCGCGGGGGCCCATCGACGCCGTCGACTGGAGTCCGTGCAAGGCAATCCTTGCCGAAGCCAACCTGCGACAGTTCGGCTTTTCCGAGTCGGTCCACGTCCTCTGTCAGGACTCACGCGGCATGGGCCTGCGCGGTTACGACGGCTGGCACGCCGATCCCGACCGCCGTCAGGCGAATCGCCGGACGATCCAGCCGGCCCAGATGCAACCGGCAGCCGATGTCTGGCGGGAATGGCTGGCTGCCAATCCGAATGCCATGATCAAGCTCGCGCCGGCCTGCCGACCAGGCGATCCAGACTTTCCCGAAGCGGAGTGGGAATGGATCGGGCACAGTCGCCAATGCCAGCAGCTGGTATTGCGCTTTGGGGCCTTGGCACGATACCCAGGGCGCCGCGTCGCGACGGTGATCGATGGAGACGACGGGTCCCATGAGCGTATTGTGGAAGAACCTGGGGGAGTGCGGCTCGCGGTCACCGACCAGGCAGACGACTACCTCTGGGAGCCGCAACCTGCCGTGATTGCCGCGGGACTAGCGGATCAAGTGGCCCAGTCGCTCGACCTTCGTGGGTTCCCCACGGGAGTGGCCTACTATACCGGAGATCGTCCCAAGTTCAGTCGGCTGGGACAGTCGTTCCAGGTTCGGGCCAGTCTTCCGCTGGACGAGCGCCGTATCCGGCGGTGGCTTCAGGAACATGATGCCACGATCCGTGAGGTGAAGAAGCGCGGAGTAAACCTCGATCCAGCCAGCTGGCGCAGGCGACTTACCTTTCCCCATTCGCTCGCCTATGAACTGGTGGTGGTTCCGGCGGGCTCACGCCTGCTGGCCGTTATCGCCGAGCGCTGCGATCGGCCGTAATCCGCAGGGTTCAAGTCCCGCTATGCGGATCCGGTGTCGTCTGGTGGAAGGATGGAGTTAATGAAGAAATCGACGAGCTCCAGCCCGTATTTGCGAAACTCGGCGGCCACTTTGGCCCTCGTCGACGAGGCGATCTCATCGAAGCGTGCGGAGATATCGAGCAGGTTCAGCTGCATGGTCCCCAAGAGATCGGTCAGGCCCGACACAATGACATCGCGGAGGTAGTCCGAAACTTCCGTGGTCGTGAAGGTATCCCGAGTCCCCACCAGGGAATTGATCAGGGCGGCCGAGTCGACGACGCGCATGGAGTAGCGGCCGAAGCTTCGCAGGCGGACGCTCCCCGAATCTCGATCCCGAAACGCAATCGGCTGTCGCGTTCCCCAACGCTGGTCAACGAACGTCTGCTTGCCGACAAAATATACGAGCGCGCGGACCGACGACGTGCTGCCCGTTAACGAAAGCAGGCGTGAAACAAGGGGCAGGCTGTCGGTCGTCACGCGATGCCGCCCGGGGCCGAGAATGTCCATCGCCTTTCCGTCGCGGACAAACACCGCCTCCTGACTCTGCTGCACGTTCAGCTGCGCGCCATACGCGATGTCGGGTTCGCCGGTCGCCGGGTATCGCGCCACCAGTGTGCGGTTCGTGGGATCGGAAAACTCGATGACATCAGAACCAAACACGTTACTTCCTCCGATCAGCCTTCCGCGTTCCTTAACATGTCTTCACGTTCTCGCCATTTCGTTTCGATGGTCGAGACGCGAGCCTGGAGCTGATCCAGGATCTCGCGGGGATCGGTGTTGGAATCGGCCAATGCACGCATCTCTTGGACGAGCCGATCGGCTTCGTCCATGGCACCCAGATCATGGTCATACAGGTCTTCGAGCTGATCTGCATCGAGCGGACCTTTGGTGATACCTCCGATCAGGCCGCTGGGATTACTGCGGAGCCGTGCCATCAGCTGATCCAATCGGCCCCGCAGCCGATCACAGGGAAGCACCTGGTCATACAAGCCCTGATCCACGAGCCGCTTCGCGAGGTGGTCGATCGCCTGTTTCCCCACGTCCAAATGGTTCGCGAGCCAGGTGCGAGCCTGCGCGTCGCTCTTGGCCCGCGCGGCAGGATCGACATATCCCGCGAATCCCGGGATCTTGCGCACCAACTTGGCGAATAGCGATTCATTCGACGCTTCATTCCAGGGAGACGCCATGGATCATGTTCCTCTGCCATCAGGTTGTACCAGATTGGCGGAGCGCGTCCAGGATCGTCGGGAAGACGGCCGGTCCTGGTTGGGATAGCTGTCCTTCGCCCGATGCGATAACTTGGAACAGAGCTGGCCGCTCGGTTTCGCCGAGGCCGAGTTGCCGGCCGAAATTGAGTCTCGCGCGGACGCGACGACGAAGTGAGAACGCACGGTACCTTTCTCGTTGGCCATGTTGCGCTACTTCACCGCCGGGGAATCTCATGGAAAGTCGCTTCTGGCGATTGTGGACGGTTTTCCCGCGGGTCTGACCGTGGATGCAGGACAGATCGATGCGGAACTTCGTCGGCGGCAAGGGGGATACGGCAGGGGTGGCCGGCAGCGTATCGAGTCCGACCACGTCGAGATCCTGTCGGGGGTCTGGCGGGGCGTGACCGTGGGTAGTCCCGTTGCACTGCAGGTCGCCAATCGCGACCACAAACTGGACCAACTGGAAGAGCTGGACCACCCTCGACCTGGCCACGTGGACCTGACCGGTGCGATCAAGCACTTAGGTTCGATTCGGGGTGTCTTGGAACGTGCCAGTGCGCGAGAGACGGCGGTTCGCGTTGCGGCAGGTGCCCTGGCACGTCAACTGCTTGCCCAGTTCCAGATTTCTGTCGTGGGCTATGTGGTCGAGTTGGGTGGCCTGCGGTTCGATGCCAGGCCTGGCTCCTGCGAAGCTTCCCGACAGCTGCGCGATCGGAGTGTCGTCTACTCGCTGTGGCCGGAACGCGATGCCGAGGTCCGCCAATGGATTGATCGCGTGGGAAAAGATGGTGACACCTTGGGCGGCGTGGTGGAAGCGGTCGTCGAAGGCGCGCCCCTGGGGCTCGGTTCGCACGCTCAATGGGATCAAAAACTCGATGGCCTGCTGGCCCAGGCAGTCATGTCCATCCAGGCGATCAAGGGAGTGGAAATCGGGCTCGGGTTCGAAGCGGCCCGCCGATTGGGTTCCCAGGTTCATGACCCGATCCACTTCGACGCGGCCCGACAAGGAGACGCGACGCTGGGATACGTGCGGCCCACCAATCATGCGGGTGGCCTGGAAGCGGGTATCACGAATGGCCAGCCGATCGTGATTCGCGCCGCCAAGAAGCCGATCAGCACGTTGCGGAAACCGCTGGCGTCGATTGACATGGCCACGAAGCACCCGGCCGACGCTTCCTACGAACGCAGTGACGTCTGTGCGGTCCCGGCTGCTAGCGTCATTGTGGAAAACGTGGTTGCATTCGAAGTGGCGCGGGCCCTTTCCGAGAAATTCGGCCATGACAGCATCGAGGAGATGAAGGCTCGCTGGGATCTCTACCTCGCTCTGGCGAGAAGACGCTAAAACGGTGGGCAGCTCCACCGACTTTCCCTGCCCGTAGGATCCGCGGCAGGACATTGCGTTTGGACCTTGCATCACACTATGGATTGCGGTGACACTTCACCGCCTGGGCATTCGATGTGGAAGATCGCTTCTGACTCGGCGGCATTCATGGGCAGTCGCGTTCCATTCGCGAGAAAAGAACTCGGACGCGGTGAAGGACCGCCCCCGCCGCAGGCGGCCTCCATCATGGCGTGCCGACTGATGTTTCTCGCGCTGGCGGTTGCACCCATGGTGGGGTTGGTCGGTTGGACGGCACATCGATCCCTCTTTCGTGGACAAGCGTATGTTGCAATCCAGTTTCGGGACCAACTCGGACTGGACATGTCCACGTCCCATCTGCGCCGCCCCAATCCACGAAAGATCCAGCTCGAGGACGTGCGCTGGAGTGATCCCGAGAACCGGTCCTATCTGGCGGCTTGCACTTCTGTCGAATGGGAGCAGCGGCAGGGCGAGCAGTGTGTCCGGTTGGTAGACCTCTCCCTGCAGCGGAACCATGTTGCTTCCTGCTGGCGTGTGCTCGAGGAACGATTGCTCCGCCAGAGCTACCTGGTATCACCGCCCTGGCAGATCGCAGCCGCCAACGTGCAGCTCGCGGACGCCGAGGGGACGATCACCCTGAGAGACCTGGTCGTACGAGTGGCTCGCCATCCGGATGGTCCGGGTACCGCGCTGCAGCTGCAGTTCAGGCCCGACGGTGAGCAGAAGACCGTCTCGATCTCAATGGAGCGGCGCTCGGACTTGCCATATCCGAGGAGCATTGCCCACGTGGATGCTCGGCACGCACCGGTGCCGTCCCTGGTGATGAACCCTGGCGTCGGGGTGGAGGCGATCTTGGGGCGCCGATCCCGCTTTCAAGGGCAGGCCTGGTACGATGGCGACGCGCATGGCAGCGTGTGCGAGCTGGTGGGTGAGTTTTCCCAGGTGGACTTGTCACGATTGGTCCCGCTGGTGCTGGGCGGCTCGGCTGAGGGCTGGGCCTCCGTACGCGTCGTACAGGCGAAGTGGGACGGGCGCCGCCTGGAGGCCCTGGACCTGATCGTCGATGCCCATCAGGGTTCGCTCGCGGGCGAGTGCCTGGCTGCCTGCGAGGCGCGACTGGGACTGACGGTGACCGACTCGGTCCGCAATCAGCCAGGCTGGCAGGAAACCGTGCATGCGTTCGACCGCCTTGCCATGCGGTTGCGTCTGGGGACCGATCGGTTTCGAATCACCTCGGTGCCGGGAGACGAAACGACGCCCTTGATCAGCGATGGTGACTCTGCGCTACTGCTGCCAGGACGAGGTCCGACCACTGCGATTGCCCGTGAAACATGTCGGGCCGTGGAACAGTTCCTCAGCGGGTCAGGCCGGATGCGGATCCGGTAACGCGGGGACCTGGCCGCGGCCGCGTGTTGGACTGCCAAGAAACCGTGGGCTAGCGCCCATCGGCTGATAGGCGAATGGCCATACGACAACGAAATGGCCAATACACTCATCAGCCGGAACGCGCTAGCGTCCGGTTCGAACTGCCAAGAAACCGTGGGCT
>WPCK01424318.1_pt1 | contig 156788 bp, 136 predicted proteins | sample 5399851 | NCBI WGS metagenome assembly WPCK01 (sample SAMN12869471, study PRJNA574797) | sludge metagenome | isolation source: wastewater treatment of pH11 | place: China:Beijing | collected 2019-05-20
GGATGAAAGGGAATTATGCCGAGTCCATTTGCGATTACTGCTGCCAGTAACAGTGTGCGCCTCAGCGATCAGCGCCAGGGGCAGGCGGCGTTTACGGTTTTTAATGCCAGCGGGCGCGCGCTGCAGGGACGGGTGCAGCTGGTGCCGTTGGGGCAGGCGGTGGCCGACTGGCTGAAGGTGACGGGGGCGCCGAGCCGGCCGTTTGCGATTGGCGGCACCGAGCAGGTGATTAACCAGTTGGTGCGTGGGATGGACCCGGCGCAAGTATGCCATCGTATTTGTGTAATAGAAGGCGAAATAGGGGCTATTGGCCAAGCTTTGCAGCAACAGGGGATTGGTATTGATGTATTGCAACGGCAACCCGGCTTTGACTGGCGGCTAATTAAAGCGATTCGCACATTAATCAGGCAGCATCAGATAGATATTGTGCATTGTCATCAGTATACGCCTTGGGTATATGGCTGGTTTGCCGCTATAGGTATACAAGCCAAAGTGATCTTCACTGAACATGGTCGTTTTTATCCGGACCGCCACCGATATAAGGCCTGGCTGATTAACAAACTGATGGCCGCGACCACTTATAAGATTACTGCCATTTCCAAGGCAACAAAGGCCGCTTTAGTTCAGTATGAATTTATTCCGGAACATAAAATTGATGTTATCTACAATGGTATTGAGCCATTAGTTAGCACGGAAGAGGGCAGGGCCAAAGCCCGGCAAGAGCTGGACCTCCAGCCCGGGCAGCGGGTGATTGGTACTGTCGCCCGTTTAGATCCAATAAAAAATCAGGCCATGTTGTTAGAGGCTTTTGCTTTAGTAGCACCAACCTTTCCAGAATTGCAGCTGTTGATCGTCGGTGATGGGCCGGAGCGGCAGCATCTTGAGCAACTTACAAAGGATCTTCAACTTACGCAACGTGTTATTTTCGCTGGTTTCAAAAGTCCTGCTACCGATTACATGGCGTTAATGGAGCTGTTTTTATTACCTTCGTTAAGTGAAGGGACCTCTATGACCTTGTTAGAAGCGATGAGTTTGGGCATTCCCTGTACGGTGTCTGATGTTGGGGGAAATGCTGAGGTTGTCGCTCACGGGCAAACCGGCATGGTATTGGCTGAGAATAGCGTGGCCTGCCTGGCTGAAACCTTAGCTGAGTTCTGGCAGTCGGCACAACGGCTTATGCAATATGGCGAGAACAGCAAAGTTGCCTTTGCCAATCGTTTTTCGGTTGGGCATATGACAGAAAGTTTTTTCAATTTTTATTCGGCAGATCAAAGGGACAGGCGACACTATGAGTAACATGGTGATTAAGCTCGGCACGACACAGAGCGGAAAATTAACAGCAAAAGCGGCTGCAGCACTGCAGCCAGTCTCGCCTGGCAGTTTGTTCAGTATTGATACCAGTGTCCCGGTGTTGCGTTCAGGCGACAATCTGTTGTACGTCCTTGGTTCTCCCTTACCAGCGGTGACGACAGTGCCGGAAAACTGGCAGCAAGCGATAGCACAGTTTACTTCTTATGAAGGTGATTTCCTGCTGCTTTACTGGGATAACGCTGCCGGTAAGCTGGTTGTTTGTAACGACTTTCTCGGTTTTCAACCTTTGTATTGGGTTAAAGAGGCCGGTGCTATCTGTTTCTCGAACAAAACCAGTGTCTTTCAGGGAGAAGCCGATCTGGCTGGTTGGGGCGCCTTTATTGCGATGGGACATACGCTGGCAAATGATACGCTGACCAGGGATGTAGCCCGGATCCCGCCTGCGAGTCTGCTGGTTATCGATGCCGGCACTCTTGAGATTACAGATCGTTGTTACTGGCAATTTCAGCCCCTGAGTCGTACCCCAACGGTAGCCGGGGTGGTTGAGAGCTATGGCGCCGCTATTGATATAGCGCTGGATAGCTATAATGGTCAAGCGCAAGGGATCCTGTTAAGTGGCGGCTATGACTCCCGTTTACTGGCTTATATGTTACATGCCCGGCAAATTCCGTTAGCGGCATCAATTATTTCACACCATGATGAAAACCTGGATGCAGATGCCCGCTCCGCAATGGCGATCGCCAGACAATTGGGATTTCCGTTTCAGTTGCACGAGCCGGATAAGGCCTTTTTTTCCAGTACCGATTATTTGCAGTATTTGCAGGTATCAGATTCTGAAGTGCAAAGCCTGTACCTTTTTATTAGTCAGTTACTGCAATTTATCCAACCTGGCGTATATTGGGAGGGGATCCTGCCTGGCTTTACACTGAAATCAGAGTTTGCCAGCCAGTCTGAATTGCAATCGATAACGATTAAACCTTTTTCACACCCGCTGTGGCGTGCGGCAGAGTCTGCTTTTGGTAAAGAGCTCGCCGCCGAGATGTGGCAGGCCTTTTTGCAACGACTTGATACCGAAAGTGCCCGTTATCCGGATTCGGGGGAAGGCGCAGATCTGTTCCGCCTGGCAAACCGGGCCCGCAATCGTATTGCCGTAAACCCCTTTAAGGTGTTTCAGCATCAGGCCCGGATCCTGACACCGGGGATGACGAGGGATTTTGTCCAGACCGTGATGTCGGTGCCTACTGCTGCCAAACGTCACGAGCAGCTGTATAAGGCGATTTTTAAACAGTATTTCCCTGCTGCACTGACTGTGCCGCTGGTGCACGGTACGCAAATTGACCTGGCGAATTCAAGCCGGCCTGCCGATTATCTATTCCGGCTGCGGGTGTTTATCCACAACCAATGCCAGCAGAGACCCCGGCTGGCAAAGCTGTTGCTGCAATCAACAAAGCGCAGCGGCTTTCTGCCCTCGGCATTTTTAAACGCCGCCGAGCTTTTATCTGCAACAGGTTCATTGCCGGAGCTGACTGCATCTGCTGATACTGATGAAAAAGTATTGCGTTTGCGTTTTTATTGGCATATCTGGCAGGCACTACGCGATCCTGACGGGATCAGAATAGCAGGCAAGTCGCTGTGAACCTGGTAATGCCGGAGTGGCTGTAAATGACCGCAACCTTGAAGCGTGGCACACAGGGTGATTTTATCATCAAGGCAAGTGTCCTTAACGGCCATGTTGAATTTACAGGTCTGTCGGAAGGTTTCTATGGCTACAGTCTGGGTGACGACGCCGATGCGGACGGTGTTTTTGTCCGCTGGGCCTTTCAGAACAACAGACTACAGTTAAGCACGGACCGGCTGGGGCTGTATCCAATTTATTATCTGCAGCACGAAAACCAGCTGGTGTTATCGAACTCGGTTGAGCTTATCCGGCAACATCAGCCACTGACTCTGGATACCGAGGCAGTTGCAATATTTTTTCGCTTAGGCTTTTATCTTGGTCAGCGAACGGCCTTTAAGGGGCTATGCCGGCCCAATGGTCAACTGCAGGTCAGCGTCTCTGCCGGGGGGCTCGAGCTTAGCATTAGCAGACCGGCGCAGTCTCAAGTGGACAATAGCGACTTTGAGCAACAGTACTGTGATTTGATGCATCACGCATTACAACCGCTGGCCGGGCAGACCGCGGCGCTATATATGCCACTGACCGGCGGCAAAGACTCCAGACATATTTTTCTCAGTTTGCATCAAGCCGGGCTTAAGCCCGACTGCTGCTATACGGTCAGCGTCTTGGCGCCACATTATAATGATGACCAGCAGGTTGCCCAGCAATTGTGTCAACGTACTGCTTTGATGCATCAGGCGCTGGCCGCAGAAACCAAGCTCATCAGCAGTGAGCAGCGGAAGAATCTGCTGACCAATTTTGAAACCCGTGATCATAGCTGGGCCACCCCCGTCGCCAGGTATCTGGATACCCGGCCAGCCGGTATTGTTCTCGATGGCTTTGGTGGTGATGTGTTAAGCCAATCTTCTATCGTCACGCCTGAGATGCACAGCGCCTATCACGCTGAAGACTGGGAGCGTCTGGTCAAGCTTATCGCCCGGCCAAACCAGTATAATAACAGCTGGCTTACGGAGGCGTATCAGGACTTTATTATTGATGAGAGAGAACTTGCTGAGCAGCTGGTTGCTGAGCTTAAAAGCTTCACCGGCACGGTTAATCCAGTTGCCCAATTCTATTTTTGGAACAGAAGCAGAAGAACCATTGCCATTAGTTCCATTCGTTTTATGACCGGGCATAGCCTGGCTTACTTTCCTTTTATGCAACAACAGCTGGTAGACTTTTTATTCAGCTTACCGCCGGCACTTTATTTCTCAGGCAGTTTTCATTCCCGGGTGTTACAGCAGCTTGCCGGCGACCTGGCAACCGTTCCTTTTGCGGCTAGTGAGCAGCCAGGTGACACTCTGAGTTGGTGGCAGTGGAGTCGATTGCTACTGGCGGTAAGTTGGGAGCTGCTAAACAATAGCGTGATTCGGCCCCGGCTACGCGTAAAAGGCGTGTTGCAGGCCTTGGCCTCGATAACAGATAGAAAAAAGCTGGTCAGTTTTGTGCATTTTTATAGAAAGTTAGGTTTTTTAAACCAGCTGGTTAGATACGTTAAATAACGCCCGGCATTAAAGCTGCCGTTTCGAGGGGTGGATGGAAAGTAGTTTTGGGAAGAAAATATTATCTGGCAGTCTTTGGATCTTGCTATTTCGCTGGATGTCGCGCTTGCTGGGAGTGGTGTCGGTCATCATTCTGGCTAGGGTGTTATTGCCTGAAGATTATGGGTTAATCGCCAAGGCACTGATTTTATCCAGTTTCCTCGAGATGGTGACAGAGTTTGGCTTTTTCACCGCACTGGTTAGAAACAAAAAGGCTACGCCACAAGACTATAATACGGTCTGGACGCTTTGCATCATCAGAGGCGTATTTCTCTTTACTGTCATTATGCTAACCGCAGGTTTGATGGCAGACTTTTTCAACGACGAGCGAATTTATCCCATCATTCTGGTGTATGGAGTAATAGCGCTGCTTTATGGTTTCCTAAACGTTGGTGTCGTTGATTTCCATAAGAAAATGAACTTCAACATGGAGTTCAAGCTTAATATCCTGTCCAGATTAGCTGAGTTTTTTACCACCCTTTTTGTGGCCTTGGTTTATAAAACTTACTGGGCGTTTCCGTTAGGTAGTCTGGTTGGTATGCTGGTGAAGCTGGTGACCAGTTATATTGTTTCAAACTACCGCCCCCGTTTCAGTCTCGCGTCACTGGATAAGATTTTTAGCTTTTCGAAATGGTTCTTTGTGTACGAAGCAATGTCGGCGTTATCCGCGAAAATAGATGTCATTTTGCTGAGTAAGTTTTCTTCCACTGAAACACTGGGTTTATATACGATTTCGAAAGAAATCTCAGGTATGCCGTCAACAGAAATTGCTATGCCGGTTGCCAGAGCCGCCTTACCAGCACTGGCAGAGTTAGTCGACGATAAACCCGGGTTTCAAAAGCTTAATGTTCAGATCCTGAGTTCTGTGCTGGCGTTGGCACTACCGGCGGTGATCGGGATCTGCCTGATTGCAGACTATGTCGTGCTGTTGTTACTGGGGCCAAACTGGCTTGGAGCGGTGGTGTTTTTGCAAATATTGGCCTTTGTCGGGATCAGCAGAGTGAGTGTTGCCTGTGCCATTTCAGCTGTTACCGCAATCGGCCGTGCAGACCTGCTGGGACGCTATTCCTTTGCGATGTTCTTTGTTCGGGCGGCCTTTATGGCGGCTGGGATCCTGATAGGGGAAGCGGTAGGGCTGGCTTGGGGCGTTTTAGCGGCAAGCCTGACGGGGATGGTTTTGATGCAATACATTCAATCGTCACTGGGTATTATGTCAGTAAAAAGTTTATTTTTGGCGAGCTGGCGGGTGGTGCTGGCGGCCTTGCTTATGGCCGCTGTGTTAGGCGCCGCGATGTTTTCACCTCTGGTGATCGATACCGGTTTAGGCGGTTGGATGGCATTACCTTTGACCGCACTGGGTATACTGGTTTATGGCTTGAGTCTTTTGCTATTGTGTAAACTTTCAAATTGGCCTGATGGCCCGGAAACTTACCTGCTAACCTTACTAAAAGGTAAGAAGAAGCTATGACCAAAATTGCTTTCGTTGGTGACCTCTGTTTATCTGGTGTTAAATCTCTTTCTTATGAGCAGGCTCAGCAGCATTTTGCAGCTATTGCAGCGATGTTCGAACCTTATGAGCTGGCGATAGGGAATTTAGAGTGTATTTTGTCAAAAACTGCCTTCCCCGGGGTGAAAATGAATATCCCGATCAGCCAGTGTCCACCGCTGAGTTCTCTCGGTTTAGATATTTATTGCATGGCAAATAATCATATAAAAGATTGCGGTGCTGAGCCCATTATCGAGATGCAGCAATTTATCAGCGACGCCGGAGCTCACTATGTCGGCGCCGGTAAAGATAAAAAGCAAGCGTATACGCCTTTGGTGTTGCGGGTTAGGGATATTACCTTCGGCATCTTAAATGTAACGGATGCCAGCCACTATGCGGCCACAGACAACGAAGCAGGCGTCGCCGCCCTGGATGAAAAACAGTTGCAGCAGGCGGTAATGCAGCTGGCCGAACAGGTGGATGCGGTAATTTTGGTTATCCATTCCGATTTGGAGTTTAGCAACTATCCATCGTTATGGCGGGTCAATTTGTCACGAAAATTGGCAAAATACTGTGCCATGATAGTGCATCATCATTCCCATACGTTGCAAGGATATGAGGTGGTTGAAGGATGCGTCATAGCCTACTCTTTGGGGAATTTTATTTTCCCGGTTAAAGAGTCTCAATATATGCAGAATAAGCCGGGTAATATTGACGAAGGCATGCTAATGGTAGCTTCCTTTGTGAAACAGGGAACAACAGTGACGGCTAGTATAGACAGTTTACAACCGACCAGAATTGGCCAGTTCGGATTTCTGCGGGCCGTGTCGGATGAGGAATGCCAAAAGACACTGGCAGATATCGAAAAGTACTCACTCGCTTTAAATGACAAAGCATTCTTAAGGACCCACCACTGGCGTCTCTGTTATGCCGAGTTCAAACGTTTTCTTAAAGGTATTTACTACACTTACTGTCGGGATGGCTTTAAAGCGTCTCTGCGGTATATCAGTTTGCATTTCAAAACTGACCAACATTTAAACTGGTTCAGAAGTTTAATAACTTTGGGCTATAAATAAGCGATAGATTAATTCTGATATTTATAAAGGACAAAACCATGATGAAGGTTGCGATAGTCACTGGCGGAACCCGTGGCATAGGGCGGGCGATAGCGGAAGCCCTGCATGCTGAAGGCTATAAGGTTGCAGCGGTGTATGCCAGTAACCAGGCTGCCGCCGAAGCCTTTCAGCAGCAAACCGGTATCCCTGTTTATCAGTGGGATGTCAGCGATTTTGCTGCCTGCCAGCAAGGTATTGCCAGGGTGGAAGCTGAGCTTGGTCCTGTTGCTGTGCTGGTTAATAACGCCGGGATCACCCGCGATGTGATGCTACATAAAATGACGCTGGAGCAGTGGCAAGCGGTGATCAATACCAATTTAAGTTCGCTGTTTAATATGTGCCGCCCCGTTATCGAGGGGATGCGCGAGCGCGGTTTTGGCCGGATCATTAATATCTCATCGGTGAATGGTCAGAAAGGACAAGCCGGGCAAACAAATTACAGTGCAGCTAAAGCGGGAGAGCTGGGGTTTACCAAGGCGCTGGCGATGGAGAATGCCCGCAAGGGGATCACCGTTAATGCGATATGTCCGGGTTATATTGAGACGGATATGGTTAAGGCGATGCCGGCGGAAATCGTGAATGAGCGGATCTTACCGCAAATCCTAAGTGGCCGCCTGGGGCAGCCCGAAGAGATCGCACGCTGCGCACTTTTTCTTGCCTCTGAGCAAGCCGGGTACATCACTGGAGCGACCTTGTCAGTCAATGGTGGCCAATATATGGTTTAAGTAGGTATAACCAGACGCATACAGAGCGGCTCAGGCCGCTTTTTTAGTATTTCATTTCTGTAATCAAACCGTAACCTAACGACAGTAAGCTCAGCTCAAACTGGGTTTGGTCGCTGCAATATGCTGCAGTGGGGAACAGCACGCTTTAGCCAAGATCCAGACATTAACGCGGAGTGAAACAATGTCGATATCTGCAGCTATGCAGCTGGGTGCCCTGCGAGACTTTTTAATTCGTTTACGTTGTCATGACGGTCCAGTGCTGTTGGAAGGAGATAGCGCGGGCTTTATTGGCTACCGGCTTGGTAGCGGCGATGACGGTGCTTTTGTCGAGTGGGCACTAAAAGACGGTAGTTTCACGCTAAGTACCGACCGCCTTGGTCTCTTCCCGTTATATTATCTGCAAGATGGCGCTGAACTGCTGATTAGTAATTCGGTGACATTGATACAGCAACATTGCAAATTAAGCCTGGATCAGCAGGCGATCGCACTCTTCTTACGGCTGGGTTTTTATCTGGGTAGCGACACGGCCTTTAAGGGCGTGTTAAGGCCGCAGGGGCAACTCAAATTACTGGTTAATGCGGCAGAGCAGCGGCTTACGGTAACCAAGCCAAGCTTTGAACCCTCTCTTCATCAGCATACACCGGCGCGGTACCAGGAACTCTTTAGCCAGGCGTTGGCACAGCTTAAATCGGTATCACTGCCACTTTATGTCCCGGTGACAGGAGGCAAAGACTCGCGGCATATTCTGTTGACTACCCGGCAGTTAGAGCTGGAGCTGGCCAGCTGTTATACCGTCAGAGTGCTGTCGCCGCATAGCAATCAGGATGTCAGTATTGCCCGTGCCCTCTGTCAGCAACTGGGGATACCACATCAGACACTGGATTCAGAGCAGCAGTTGGTGCAGGCCGAGCGGGACAAAAATACCCGGACAAATTTTGAAACCTATGATCATTTCTGGATCAATCCGGCCGGGCAGTATCTGGCCAGTCAGGCGCCAGGCCTGGTGTTAGACGGCTTTGGTGGTGATGTACTGGGGCAGTCTAAAATTGTGACGGCACAGATGTATCAATTGTATCAGGCACGTAACTGGTCAGCATTATTGCAACAAATCGCGCCCGCTAATGCTTATTATCAGGCGTATTTTGCTGCTAAACCTGAGTGGTTGCCGAACGAGCGCCAGCTACTGCAGCGGCTACAGCATGAAATGGAAAAATACGCCGCTGATGTCAATCCGGTGAAAAGCTTTTATTTCTGGAACCGTAGCCGCCGCGCTATCGCAATTAGCAGTTTCCGCTTTCTGAACGGCCACAGTCTGCCTTTTTTACCCTTTATGCAATCGCAAGTGTTTGAGTTTCTGATGACCTTACCAAATGACTTGTACTATTCCGGGCAATTCCACAGCCAATGTATCGCCCAGGCTTTTCCAGAATTTACTGCAGTGCCTTTTGCGACTGGGGAGGATAGCGGGGATATTCTGAACCTGCCGACCAAATTCAATAATTATCGGCGGTTGCTGGGCGAGATCCTGCAGGCGGATTTTATTACATTGGCAATGCGTCCGCGGGCGCTGCTATCTTGTTTACGTTCGCATCTTAGCAAAGACCAGGCTATCGATTTTTTCTATTTTTTCCGGCCAATGATCTACCTGAATCAGCTGCAGCAGATGACTAGTCACCCCAAGCCGCAACGGCTACGCCGCCATTCAACGTCGGGCGCAGTTGCAAAGCCACCGCTGAGTGCTGAGGCTTAGTTCAAGGCGAGTTGGCCACTTTTTGCGCTAACTCCGCTTCAGGGGTATAAACGGTAATACCACGCTCAGCCAGCCACTGCAGATGTGTCAGAAAGCCTGATGCCGGGAGCAACCAGCTTTGGCTGTCTCCAACCTGAGCCTGCTGCAATAGACCGGCTTGCTGCAGACTCTGTCTGAAAAACTCCCGTAAATCCTCTCTTGAAGGATGATCGATCCGCTGCTGTGTCAGTTCAGGCTTGTAGGATTTAACCGGCACCTGCCAGATATGGTTATCCTGATCGATACAGGGTAAACGGTACTCCTGATGCCAGACGTTGAGCGGAAAGGCGTCGCCAAGCTGATCTTCAAGCAGGTGATAAAAGGTAACGGGGCCCATACTGATTCCAAGGCCTAATACCTTGGCTTGTGGCAAGGCGGTAAAACGTTGCCAGGGAGAACCCTCCCCGAAGACCGAAGGAGCCTGATGATGGCCATTGGTCAGATAGTCTGCCTGAGCTCCCCAAACCGCCACCGAATGAGTTGGATGCAGGCTGCGTTTTACGCCCGGCAGTTGTAGAAAGGTCTCCGGTAACCGTCCCATATGAGTGCCATGGATCCTGGGATCGAACTGATAGTCTGCCAGTTGACAGGTGGCTTCAATGGTGCCCCCAGGCAGGTAGTAAGCCGGTAGCAGGATATTGCCTTGTTCACCCACCAGCTGCTGTAGTACCTTAATCACAGTAGCCGGGCCGCCAACCACATAACCCAGACTTTTTAGTGAGGAGTGTAAAAACAGGGTATCGCCCTGTTGCACGCCCAGTCGCTGCAAGTCATGTTTTAGTTGTTCAGCACTGATATGGTTTGCCTGCTGCTTAAGCTTTTCAGCAGCCCTGTTGCGTTGCAGTCGTTGCAAAATACGTTTTAGTTGCTGTTTTAGCGAGTTTAACATCGTGCTTCCTTGTATCGGTAATGGGTTTAGCTGTCACAGTTCAGGCTATAGCATGCAAGATGGCGCTGGCTACAGTTTAGTGTGGTAAAGAGTAACTGCTTGGCCGGCACAGTACCTGCGGGCAAGTACAGCATGCCATAGCGGCTGACTGTCGGCATCTGACTGTCCCGGTAATCCAGAGCCAGTACTTGTTGCCAGCGGCCATCAGGGCTGCGATACCAAAGTGCAGCCTGCTCTGGAGTGTCCTGTAACCTGCCGGGTTCATAGGTGGTTGCCATAAAAGCGCCGCCATCTGCACACTGAACTACCGCATAGGCCGGGTTACCGATAGTTGCTACCAGTACTCTTTGCTGGCTGGCAAACTCGTAGCGATAGATATGATTGATCGCACTGGCCGGAGCATCTTTACCGGCATCCATCCCCCATTCAATCGCATCGGGAAAGAACAGCAGGCTGATAGCGCGCCAGCTCTGATCACCGCCGGCAAATTTATGCACGCTTTGAAATTCGTCGTCGGTGTAGTAAAGGGCAGATTCATGGTCCGCATCACCAGTCGTGATCCAAAGCCGGTTGCGGTAAGGATCATAGCTGATGGCATGGATATGTTTTATGTCTGAGCGTGGAAAAGCCCAGCACACCGTCGCGATATTTTGCTGGCTATCAATTCGAAGCACCCGGATATCGGACTGATGGTTATTCAGATATTCACCAAAATACACCATATCTGAGCCAGGATGCAGCGCCATGCCGCCGCGTAAGGGGCCGGCAAAGCTAGTCAGGCCTTGCAGTTGGCAGACACTGGTATCTCCTGACTGTGCGGAATGAATATAAATCTGATCATAAACTATAACTATATCTTGTCTACCCGTCGCAAGCAGATGTTCAATACCTAACTGTGGTTTTAGCCATTGTCTCAAACGGCTTCGTGCCAGACGATATTTTAAGCTTGCCAGTAAGCCATTATTTTTGGCTGGTAAGGTGAAACATTGCTGGAGCCGCTTACTCTGGTTCTGCAGCAGAAAAACACTATGATCACGGCTACACAGATAACCCTGGGGCGTGACACAGTGCACAATTAAATTTTTGTAAAGCAATTCCATTTTTTCAAGGCTCCGTAACAGTGTTGGTATCGCCGTGTATCTACCTTAAAGATTGAACGAAGGTCGTCGGTAATGCATAATCAACACGTAAAAATTGTAAACCACGGTTAACTAAGCGTACATCCATTACTCTTTATAATGACGGTAAGGTTGTTCCTTTACTCAACACTGTTGACTCGTTGTCAGAGGTGCAGGGTATCTTGATCATAGAGCAAAAGGACTTGGTATTGAAGCAGGCGAAAGTATTAAAACTCAGTCAATATAAGGATGTGTATCAGATCCCCGGAGAGAACGGTAAGCCTTTTATTTTAAAGCGCTTTAAAGGCTGGGCGAAAATCCATTGTTATAACAATGCGAGCTACACGCTGCATGCTCTTACGTTATTATCCGGGACTCTTAGCTCGGCAACAGTTCCGACCTGGGCCGAACTGGGTGAAGATGATGTGTCCGTCAAAATGGAGTTTCTACCGGGCCTTGCTACCGGTCGTCCTGTTTTCCCGGCGGATTATCAGTTTTATCACCGGTTTTTTAGCGAGCTGTATCAGTTACCGTCAATTCCGGAGTGGGTTAAAAATATCCGTTCATCACAGGTTATACCAGCGCAGATCTTAAGTCGCATTCCTGACACGCAGCCGATGGCTTTGGGTTTTAAAGGCGATGCCTGGCAGAACCTGCTGTTGCAGGAACAACATTTGGTCCTGGCTGATGTCGAAGACCTTTGCCTGGAGCCGCTTGGATTGAGCGAGTTTGTGGCTATTTTAGATATGACGACAGCCGCTACCAGCGGTAATTTCAGGGCCTTGAGTGGATTATTTGCGCTGCAGCAGATAAAGCCTGCTTTCGCTAATCAACTGACCATTGCCCAAGCGACGCTGGTGATTGAAATGGCGCGGCAGATCTGGGAAACCAGACTCGTACACTGCGGTAGTATAAGAAAATGGTGTAAAGTGAAAATTGCTGATTGGCTAGTCGTCAAATTGCTTGCAAAGTTGCGCTCTGGAGCCTGGCAATGATACTCGCCTATCCTTTTTTACAATTCTTCCGCCAGCTACACCAGCGGCTTTCCGGGAACCGCCTGACTATTCTGACATACCATCGTGTGGCACCTGAAGGGCAGGTTACGTTTCAGCCAGCTCTGACCACCGAGCAGTTTGAGCAGCAGCTAATCTGGATCAAGCGTTATTTTACGGTGCTCACGCTGGCTCAGGCCGGGAAACTGGCAGCGCAGGGGACTTTGCCGGCCAATGCTGCGGTGATTACTATTGATGACGGTTACAGTGATTGCTACGAGCATATCTATCCTTTACTGCTAAAACATAGCCTGACAGCGAGTTTTTTTATTACTACTGCTGGTTTAGCGGAAGGGCAGCTGTGGGAAGAAAGTATTGCTCAGGCGGTGATTGATGCTCCATTAGCCCGCACTGAGTTGGTGTTCCGCAACCAGAGTTATCCGCTGCAAACCTATCAGCAGCGCTTGTATTGCAGTCAGCAGGTTATTGAAACTCTGAAATATTTGCCACTTGCTGAGCGACAAACCGAGCTTAAGCAGTTATGGCAGTTAGCCGGTGCCCCCTCAGCTGCCCAGCAGTTTCTGACCCAGGCTCAGATCCGTGAAATGGCTTTACAGGGTATGGAGTTTGGTGCGCATACAGTAAACCATCCGATCCTGGCGTTGGAGCAGGACGATGTTGCCTTAGCTGAAATCGTGCAGAGTAAGCAGCAACTGGAAGCTATCCTGCAGCAGCAGGTGGTTAGCTTCGCTTATCCTAATGGCCAGTATGGCCGTGATTTTTCAGAGCGTCACCAGGCAATGGTGGCGGCAGCGGGCTTTCATTATGCGGTATCAACAAATGCCGGCAGCAACACTGACCTTAAACAGCAGGCGCATCGTTTGTGCCGGATCTCGCCGTGGCCAACGTCGGAAGGCCGGTTTCTCTATAGTTTATTAAATGGCAGTGGAAAACATTATGATGCCAGCTGAAACACGCAAAACCTTGCTGATGGTGGCGTTGGATTATCCTCCTTGTCAGAGCGCCGGCGTGCAGCGCACCTATAAGTTTGCCCAGTACCTGCAGAGCTATGGTTGGGATGTGGTGGTATTAACGGTTAAAGAGCAGGTTTACGAACGCTGTGATCATTCTGCCGGCACGCCTGAGGTATTGCATGTTGAACGCTGCGCCGCTATTGATGCCGCCCGTGATCTGGCCTGGCGCGGCAAGTACCTCGGTTTTAGTTGTGTGCCCGATCGCTGGTGGAGCTGGGCATTAACTGCGATCCCAGCCGGTAAAAAACTGATTGCCCGTTTTAAACCCGATGTTATTTGGAGCACCTACCCGGTATCGACCGCACATTTTATTGCCTACCGGTTACAGCAAAGCAGTGGTTTACCCTGGATAGCTGATTATCGGGATCCGCTGCAGTGTCGTTATGACCCCAGTGCCCGGCGCTACAGCGGCCTGGCGAAATGGATTGAAAAACAAACGATTAAACACTGTAGCCTGGCGGTATTTACCACAGACAATGCTGCCAAGTTATATCAACGCTTATATCCACAACAGCTACTGCGCAAGTTCCGGGTGATTGAAAACGGTTTTGATGAGGAGAATTTCCGGCAGTTAGCAGCGGGTGAACCGGTTAGCGCTGAGCGGTTCCGGTTATTACATAGTGGTGCCTTGTATGGCGATGGCCGGGATCCAACACCGATTTTCAGAGCATTATCGCTGTTAAAACAGCAAGGTAAGATAAATGCTCAAAACTTTGTGCTGAGTTTCCGTGGTTGTCAGGCACAGCCGGGGATTATGGCTCTGCTGTCAGAGCTGGCGATTACCGAGCTGGTTGAGTTTTTACCAGGCGTGAGTTATCTCGATTCGTTAACAGAAATGCTCAGTGCGGATGCGCTATTGTTGTTACAGGGGCCTCTGTTTAACAATCAGATCCCGAGTAAGTTATACGACTATATCCGTGCTGGCCGCCCGATCCTGGCGATGACGCCCGCACAAAGCGCCACGGCCCGGGCGCTGGCTGCTTATCCGCAGCAATACTGTGCCATGATAGCGGATGAGCTTGCTGCTGCGCTGGCGAGCTTGCTGGATGAAAGAACTCCGGCTGCGCTGGTCACTCCGGCTCAGGCTGCGGAGTATTCGCGCTATTCCCGCACGGCAGAGTTAGCTGCCTTACTTGCTGAGGTCTGCGCTGCAAGTACCTCTGTCACCCTGTCTGAAAGCGGGCAGGGTGTGGCCTAGCAAGGAGACAATGGTGTTGAAACGTCTTGGGTACTGGTTGCTGTTACCGCTGTTGCTGGTGGCGTTACTGTTTTACAGCCTAACCATTAAGGGCAGTGTACAACCCCGGAAGATCAGTAGTCAGGATGTGCGGGAATCTCACCAGTTATTGAAAAGTAGCTGGCAACGCCTGGTGGCAGATGATCAAACCCAGGTGTTGGCGTTAGACGAAAAACATCTGGATGCACTGCTTAACGTTGCCACGCAAAGCCTGCGTCCCATTACCTTTCACGGTAGTTTGACTGACTTTGGCTTAGTGATCCATGGCGCCCGTAGTTTGCCGGCACCTTTCTCCGAACGGATCTTCTATTTTTCCTGCGTGCTGGCGGAGCAGCCCGCCGGTTTTGCGATTGAGTCCTGCAAACTGGGTAAATTGCCGTTATCGGGGCGCTTAATGATGCAGCTAATGCGGTTCTCCTTGTGGGCCTTTATCCAGGCACCGGAGGACAAACTGATCTATGAACTGTTTCAAAGCGGCCGGGTACAGCAGCAGACGCTCAGTTTCCATAAACAACAGGCGATGCGTATCCGTCCCGAACTCGCCGCTGTGGTGTCGGGCGGGATTAATCTGGGAGTGGGTACGTTACAGGGTAGGGGCGCACCTTTGCCGCTGGAGCCCTATTTTGAAGTATTAACTGAGCTGGCAAAAGCGCATCCCGAGCAACGTCAATTGGCGTTTTATCTGCAACAGATGCTGCGTGAAGCCATGCACAGAGGCGGAGATAGTTTTGAGCGCGAAGCATCAACCGCGCTGTGGGCCCTTGCCATTAGTGCCGCAGATCGACGTTTTCTGCGTTTTAGTAACGGTACGGTTAGTGCGGAGCAGGTCCCGGAATTGCCGCCATTGCTGCTGAGTGGGCGCCGCGATCTGGCATTGCACTTTCTCTACTCTGCTGTGATTAAAATGGTTGGTAATCAGCAATTAGCCATACAAATTGGTGCCTTAAAAGAGTTATCGGATGCCGGTTCGGGGGGCAGCGGTTTTAGCTTTGTGGACATGGCCGCCAACAAAGCTGGCATTTGGATGGTGCAGCAGCTTGGTAATATTGACCGGAAGCAGGTTTTTACACTGGATACGGATGACTTTGAGGCCGCTTTTATGCCGATTTGGCATGACTTGCCAGAGGGGCTATCCGAGCGGCAGTTAAATCAAGCGCTTGGCGGGCCTGACGGCCCCGGGACCCAGGCCTTATTAACCCGCATTGAAGAACGGTTAGCCGCGTTATCTTTGTATCGTGCTGATGCTAAGCCGGCTGCACGGTTCACAAACAGCGACATTGAAAGGTTACCGCCGCCAAAGCTGACACTGATCGCAGATTTGCATTTACATAGTCGTTTCTCTGATGGTTCGCGTGATATTGATTGGCTGGCACAGCAAAGCCGGCAATTTGGTTGCGATGTGATTGCCCTTACCGATCATACCGATTTAAGTAACAAGCGGTTTAATGAGCAGGCATATCTGGATGCCATTCGTAATGCGCGACAAAAACATGCCCCCCTAAAAGTATTGAGTGGCCTGGAATGGAATATTCCGCCGTTGGGGGGGCGGGAACATGTATCGGTATTGTTGCCACAGCTGACGGAAAACGCTGAATTGCTGAAGATCTTCCGCCAGCGATATGATAATGAGCGTAATCTCAGTGGTGAAGATGCATTGCAGGCTATGGCTTGGTTAGAGCAGAATTTCCCCGGTGTATTGTTGTTCTATAATCATCCGAGCCGTAAGGACTTCTCGGCCAAAGAAAATCTTTGGGATGTCAAACTCTGGCGGCAACAGCAACAGCTGTTGGCCGGATTTGAGGGCGGGCCAGGGCACCAAAGAGCCGGCGCCTCCTATAATTGGTTGTATCGTACGGTACACGGCTGGGATCCGGCAGTTGCGGTTGTCGGAGGACAGTGGGATCGTCTGCTGCAACAGGGCGAACGTTTTTGGGGCGCCAGTTCGAATTCAGATTACCATACAGAAAAACTCGACTACCGGCCATGTCAGTTCTCTCGTACCCACTTACTTGTTAGCGATAATTCAGAGCAGAGTATTTTTCAGGCACTGCGCCAAGGCCGCTTTTATGGCTCTCAGGGCAACTTTATCCGTGAACTGGATTTCAGACTGCAACTACCTGATGCGCAGACGCTATATAGCGGCGATGACGCCAGCGTCGCAGCGCGGCAAGCTTATCAGGTTAAAATTGACCTGAGTTTGCATGAGCGCGACTTTTCAGGTCATCCGGCCTGGCTGGATAAGTTAGAGCTGATCCTGATCACGCCGGATGCGATCAGAACCGTACCGCTCTATCCAGAGCGCAGTGGTCAGCAGTATCAGGTAAGCTGGCAGGGGCAGTTGGACGGTGACTTCGTTGTTGTGCGCGCCCGCGGTGCCATGCAAACTGCCGAAGGTCAGTGGCATTATTTTTATACTAATCCGATCAGGCTGCTGCGCAGCCGTTAGCCGGATGACTTTGGAATTTCAGAACATGGATATTATGATCGTTGCACACCGGGTGCCTTATCCGGCAGATAAGGGGGAAAAAATCCGCACCTTTCATCAGCTTAAGTATCTGGTGGAGCAGGGCTTTCAGCTAACTGTTTTTGCCCCTGTCGAGCGGCCGCAAGAGTTGGAATACGCCAGCCAACTGGCGAAAGAGCTGTCAATTAAGGTTATCACCGCTCCGTTACCCGCTGCCTGGTGGCGCAAACTGAAGGCGCTGTGTTGCAACAGAGCGATGTCAGAAATGCATTTTTATAGTCAGGCGTTGCAACAGCAACTCAGTATCGCTGTGCAGGCGTCGGCACCACGGGCGATCCTGGCTACCAGCTCGGCAATGGCACCTTATATTAGCAAAGCAGTCAGCCAGTTGGGGTCAGCCAAGCGTCCACTGTTGTTGATGGATTTTATGGACCTGGATTCTGACAAATGGCGACAATACAGTGTGACGGCCAGTTGGCCGATGCGTTGGGTATACCGGCGCGAAGCTAAATTGGTGGCACAGCTTGAGCAACAGATTTACCGCAATTTTGATCACAGCTTTTTTATCTCAGCCAATGAGGTTGAACTCTTTGGCCAGCAACTGAGCGATACTACTAAGGTCAGTGTGCTGGCAAATGGCCTGGATACGCAGGCATTTTATCCGGCAGAGCCAAAAGCCGCTGATCAGGTCGCAGCAGCGCCGGTGTTTCTGTTTACCGGCGTGATGGACTATCTGCCGAATGAAGATGCCGTGCTCTGGTTTGTAGAGACCATGTGGCCTTTGATAAGGCAGCGTTATCCGCAGGCAAAGTTTTATATTGCCGGTATGCAGCCAAGTAAGCGCATTCAGCAACTGGAAAAGCAGCCGGGGGTCATTGTTACCGGCTATGTCGATGCTATCCTGCCGTACTATCAACAAGCTGATATTTTTGTCGGGCCTTTTCGGCTGGCGCGCGGGGTACAGAACAAGATCCTGCAGGCCATGGCGTGTGGTCTGCCCATTGTTACAACGCCATTGGGCGCTGAAGGCATCGCCTGCCGGGCTGAGCAACACCTGTTATTGGCGGCGACTGAATCGGAGTTTGTTGCAGCTATTTTCCGCCTGTTGGAAGATCAGGTGCTACGGCTGACATTGCGGCAGCAGGCAGTTGCTTTGATCAGCGATCACTATAGCTGGGATGGCGTGTTGCAGCCGTTAAGCACGTTATTAAAAGAACCGGGAGAGGCGCAATGAAAAGCCTGTTAAAACAGCTGCTGTTATGGCTGATGACCCTGCTGCTACTGCCTTTTTTGCTGGTCTATTGGTTATTAAAACCTTTTTGTCACCGTGATGCATTGTTTGCCGGCTTTTCACAGCTATTGTCGTTGGTGCCCGGGCTGACGGGCAGTTATCTGAGGGTAGCGGCATATCGCCTGCTAATGCAGCATTGTGGTCAAGACTGCTATATCGGGTTTGGAGTGCTGTTTTCGCAGCAGGGCACCGAGCTTGGTGATGGGGTTTATCTGGGGCCACAGTGTAATATCGGCTTGTGTCAAATCGGCGCTGATACCCTGTTAGGCAGCGGCGTACATATACTAAGTGGCAAAAACCAGCACCAGTTCGCTGATCCTACTCTGCCTTTTAAAGAGCAGGGCGGGGTGTTTGAAAAAGTCAGCATTGGCGCTAACTGCTGGATAGGTAACGGCGCCATTGTGATGGCATCGATTGGTCAGGGCTGCATTATCGGCGCCGGCGCCGTGGTCACTCAGCCTCTGCCGCCCGGTGTGATTGCCGCGGGTAATCCGGCCAAAGTATTAAGAGCAGTCTATCCGGACGCTTGATAGTACGACACTTAACTTGTTGCCAGTGCTACAGCTGGTTATAATCCTGTCACTTTGTTACCGCACTGTGATTTAGTCAGGGAAGCGCCAGATGGCAACAGTGAATTTTGTGATCCCCCACCTTGGGCGCATTGAAATGCTGGATGCAACCATTGCCTCCATTTTAGCGCAAACTGCGGCTGAACAGATTGCGCAGATTATTGTGGTTACCAAGAATAGTACGCCACTGCTATTGCCTGAACATCCCAAACTACAGATCCTGTACCACCCGGAGGCAAAAACGATTTCTGAGCAGCGCAATATCGGTGCTGACATCGGCGACAGTGAGTACCTGGCATTTCTTGATGCCGATATTGGTCTGGCGCCGGACTGGCTCGCGACCTGTTTGCTGTTGCTCAATACCCGGCCTGAGCTGGCGGTGGTCAGTGCCTGTCAGGCGTTACCTGCCAATCCGGGTAAGGTTGAAAAGTTGCGCACGGCACTGAGTAATGCCGCTCTTGATTGCACAGTGAGTTTTTTGCCCGGTCGTAATTTATTGCTCCGTCGTAGCAGCCATCGGCAGGTTGGCGGTTTCCCTGAACAGCTGCAAACCTGCGAAGATTATTACTACACTGAGCAATTGAGTCATTTAGGTGGCTTATTTTATACCTCGGCAACTTGCTATGTGCATTTGGGCGAGGATCAAAGTTTGCGGCAAACCTTTCAGAAAGAAATCTGGCGTTCCGAATATAACCTTAAATCACTGCAAGGCAGAACAGTCCCATTACGGGAATGGCCAAGTATCTTACTGCCGTTCTGGGTATTGCTGGCTATGCTGATGTTAGGGCTCAGTATCTGGCAACCAGCATTGTTGTTACCTGCCGCCGTATTGGCCATGTTACCTGCTTTGGCGTATAGCACCCGCTTATTTATGTTGCCCGGACATGGCTTAAATTTTGGTTTTATCTTTGTATTTTATATGGTGTATTTTTCCGCACGGTCGTTAGGCACGCTGGCCGGGATCCGTTTTTTACTACCCGGTAGAGGTTAACAATGACAATCAGGGTATTACAGTTAATTTGTCCCAGTGGTTACTATGGTGCTGAGCGCTGGGTGAATGCGTTGCTGTCAGTGCCAGCAGCTGAAGGCATCGAACAATATCTGGCGATTACCGATGAACCCGGTGCCTGTGACGAGGTATTAAAACGCAGCCCGCTAGCGTCGGAGCGCCAGTTTAAAGTACCGATGTCGTCAAAATTTGATTTACGGGCGATCTGGCAGCTGGTTAGATTAATCCGGCAGTTAGAGATCAATATTATTCATACCCATGGCTACAAGTCAGATATTCTCGGCTTGCTGGCAGCGAAATGGGCCGGTATCAAATCTATCTGCACCCCCCATGGTTTTGAAAACGCGACCGATAAGAAGTTGCGCGCCTATATGTGGGCTGGCGGTAAAGCCTTTCATGGTTTTGATTATGTTTGCCCGTTATCGCCGGATATTGAACGCACGGTAATCGAGCACTACAAGGTTAAGCCGGCCAGGGTACGTCTGATTAATAACGGGGTGGACCTGCAGGAAGTGGAGCAGTGTCTGGCGCAGATCAGTGCCAAACCCTCTGCATCTGATCAGGTCTTCACAATAGGTTATATCGGACAGCTTATTAGCCGGAAAAATCTGCCGGCGACGTTGCAGGCCTTTGCTAAGCTGTATCAGCAGTATCCGCATTGCCGCTTACAGTTGCTCGGGGACGGTGCAGAACGTCAGGCGTTAGAACAACTTGCTACTGAACTTGGTATAGCCAAGGCCACTGAGTTCCTGGGGTTTCGCGATGATCGGTTGGCGTTTTTGCCGCACTTTGATTGTTTTGTAATGACATCCAGCCTGGAAGGGATCCCGCGTTGTTTAATGGAAGCGATGGCGGCCAAGGTGTGCGTGACGGCCTTTAATATTCCTGGCGTTGATCAGTTAATTACGCACGGAGAAACCGGATTGCTGGCTGAGTATGGCGATACGGCAGCCTTGTGTCAGCATTGGTTGGATCTGCTGGCCGCGCCTGAGCGCAAGGAGCAGCTGGCGGAAGCTGGCCAACACTACGTTTATCAACACTTCTCAGCGCAGGCAATGGAGCAGGCTTACAGCAAGCTTTATAAGGAGTTAGTGTTCGAGCCTCTGTCTTAACCAACGCAACCCGTGCTGCAACGGCTGGGCTAACTGCTGACATTCCAGAATGCGATGCCGTAGCGCCAGCGTAAGCAAGATCAGAGTAATCGCATAAGCACTAAAATAGCAGCTGATGCGCAGCGTCAGTTCCATTAATGGCTGTGCCGGTCGCTCTGCTATCAATAGCTCAGTAAGCTGCCAACTCCCTAGCGCCAGCAAAAGATAGGGTAGGGTTAGCCCTGATAAACGTATCAAGTCAAACTGACAGTGGCGCTGTAACAGCAGCAGCAGTGCCAGCGTTGTCAGGATGGCGATTAGGGCTCTGAGCCAGGCCATTTCAAGCAGTGCCGCAGTTGGGATCAGCACTAACACTGCTACCACCAGCAGCGTCGACCAGAGATCAAACCAGAACAGTAATTTGCTGCGCCCGGTAGCTAGCGTTGCATTACTGAGTAAATCGAACAGACAAAATGTCAGAAAAAAGCAAGCAAAAGGCACCAGTAACCCGCTATAGCTTAGCCACTGCGATCCCAGCAAAGTGCTGACTATTAAGTCCGGATAGGCCATGGCGAAGAGGGTGATCGGCAGCAGTAATAACAACAGCAGTAGCAAACTGAGTCGCAAACGGTAGCCTTCCGCGGTTTTATCGCGTGCTATTGCGGCCTGTAACGGTTGGCTACAGGGAATGATCAGAGCAATTGCTGGCAGGATACTCAGTTCACGCAACAGATTGTAACCGCCCAGGGCTGCGGTATCGAAACGGCGGGAAACCAGGATATTGTCGGCCTGGAAGCGACAAAAACCGATAAAACCCCGTAACATGATCCATTTTGAAAAATGCCATTGTGCGGTCAGCTGCTGTAGCTGCCAGCGCGGCTTAAAGTGACATACCAGATAACTGCCGCCGGAATAAACCAAAGCCGAAACCAGCGCCCCGATGATCACCGGCCAGGCGCTGGGATATAACCACGCCAGGGTAACGGTAACCAAAAACGCCAGTAGCTTTTGGATCAGACTAAGCAGCAATACCGGCCGGTAGTTTAGTTCCCGCGCGAATTGCAGCAGTTGTGGGTTTTGCAGGGCTTTTATCGGGAGTACCAGGCTGGCGACCTGTAACGTATGCTGCAGTTCTGGCATGCGAAAATAGTCAGCCAGTAGTGGTGATAATAATATCAATAGCAGACAAGCGCCGCTCTTTAGCAGCAAATCGAAGCTCCAGGCGGTATGCAAATCCTCTGCGGTAAGCTCACGTTTTTGCAGGGTGTAATGCTCGTTACCGGCGTCGGCAATATTTTCAAACAACATCAGGCAAATCATCACCATGGCAACCACGCCAAAGTGCTCTGGCAGTAACAGCCGCGCCAGGATCAAGGTGGAAACAAAGCCTAAGCTTTTTTGAAACAGCTGGATCAACGCCAGGATGGCGGAACTTTGTAAGACACCACGGCTAACGCTCATTGGCGATGGTCTGCTGCAAAGTATGGCGCGCCTGTTCGAGTTGCTGCTGCCGGCTTAGCGGTTCCGGTTGCATGCTGGAAACCGCAAAGACTTCAGCTGCCTCAGGCCGTTGCAACCATAAGAATTTCAGTTGTAACAGTTTGAACATCACTCTGCTATTAGTTTGATAGCTACCCAACTGATACCAGAACTGGACTTCCCGGACCTGTCCTTGCGGATTAACCAACTCCAGTACACCGTAACTTTGCAGTAAGGCTCCTTCCCGGCGGGCATGCCGGATGGACCAATGCTCCAGATTGAATAGGGTATTGTGCCAGGTGATCAGGTCGCCTTGCTGCTGACGATTGGCGTAGGTGGCGTAGAAAAACTCTACGCCCTCAGAGCTCTGCCAATGATCCCGGCTTAAGCCATCGTAGAATTGGATGCCCCAGGGCGCTCTGGTATCTGGCGGGGTCATGCTGCTAAACAAGCGTGCTGCTGTCTCCGGCGTGGCTTCCGCAGGCAGGGTTTTACTTAGCAGTCCTGCCAGGCTAAGTGGCAGTACCAGAGCGATAGCAGCAAGCTTAAAAGAGCGGCTGGTTGCTGGCGGTACCTCAGCAGCCTGCGCTGGATTATCGTCACTGAATTTAGCGCCTAACCAGAACGAGCAGAACATAACAATAAAGAATACCAGCCAGCCATAGTAGTAATGATCAGCGCCAAAGCCATAGGCCATTTGAGATTTTTCGCCAATCACTACCAATAAGAAAGCACGGATACCGTTCGCCAGAATTGAAAGTAGCAGTACCAGCACAATAAAAAGCACTGCCTTATACAGCCGCTGATAATGCAGATAGGCGAATAAACAGGACAGCACTAAACTGCTGAGTAGAAAGTTCAGGCCAGAGCAGGCCACGGCGACCTCAAATACGGCAGAAGCTGTGTGTAAATACAGACCGTCGCGATAGACTGGCATATTGATCAGTTGCAACATGGCGACCACCAGGTCAGCAGTGATTTGTTGCAGAACAGGATTGGCAGCTTCGCCGAACGGCACCAGAAAGATTAAAAAACCGATCGGAAACCAGCAATAGCGCATAAAGCGATGTCCGAGCAGGCTCCAGATCAGCAGTTGCAGGTAGAACACCGCGGCAAACTGGCTGACAAAATTAATGTTGATACTGTAGGCGAGTAACCAGATAAGCAACAAAGGTAGTGCCAGGATCGCAGGTAACACCGTCGGTTCAGGTTGTAGCCTGCTTAACTGCTGACGCTGGCGATACAACAACCATAAACTGATCGGCGCTATCAGATAGCCATGCATATAGGTTTCGGAATGACGCCAGATCAACTCCATACTTTGCAGGGTAGGCCAGAACACCAGTAAATATAGCGCGGTAAGGCTTGTTAACAGCAACGTAAAAGGCAGGATTGGCCTTTGCTGGGTCAGGGGCGTGCTAAGCGGCATTCCATGCTGGGTCATCGCGCAGTCCGAACGTTATTAGAGTTGTTGGTGATAGCGGTCAAAAACCTGCTTTACAGTATTCCATTGATAATCTTGTAACAGGGCGGTTAGCTTGGCTTCCATTTTCCCCAGATTGACATAGTGGCGGAATTTGGACTTTGCGCTGGCATCCCGGATCCGGGGTTGTCCCGGATCAATTTCCCAGGGGTGGAAATAAAACATGTAAGGCGAGCTACTGCTCTTAAGATAGCGATTAATCAGACGTTTACTAAGCCAATAGGGCAGCAACCTGAAATACCCACCACCGGCGACCGGTAACTGTTTGCCTGCCAGATTCAGGATTGGCATCGGGCATTCCCAAATCCCTTCCGGACGCATATAGGGTTGTTGCGGCCAATCCGGCGTACCGTACAAATCATGTTTTACCGGGTAAGTACTGGAGCTGTAGAGGTAACCGGCAGCTTTGAGCTCTGCGAAAGCCCACTCGTTGGTCTTATCAATAGAGAAACTTGGCGCCCGATAACCGTAGACAGCGGCGCCGGTAATATCTTCGAGTAACTTTTTGGTGTCGGTAACATCAGCAGCGAACTCACTGCGGCTTTGCTGCGTTGCTTTAGTATGGTTGTAACCGTGACTGGCCACTTCATGGCCGGCCTCGTGGATAGCTCTGACTAACTGTGGATAGCGCTCGGCAACCCAACCCAGCAAAAAGAATGTCGCCTGCGCCTGCTGCTCGGCAAACATTTCCAACAAGCGGTAGGTATTTTGTTCAACCCGCACCGGCATCTTAGGCCAGTCACTACTTTTAATATTATTCTCAAAGGCTGCAACGTGAAAATAATCTTCTACGTCTACGGTAAGAGCGCTCATCTGGTGCGCCACGCGGTTAGTCACTGTTAGCGCCCTTTTCCAAAGATTACGATTTCAACAGTTCGAATTAAAATAGTCAGATCCAGCAACAAACTGCGGTGTTTGATGTAATACAGATCAAACTTTAGCTTTTCCAGCGCATCTTCAGCAGTAGAACCATAGGGATACTTTAACTGCGCCCAGCCGGTTAAACCCGGACGTACATTATGGCGCTGTGCGTAGTAAGGGATATCTTTTGCCAGCTGGCTGACAAATTCAGGACGTTCAGGCCTTGGGCCAACAAATCCCATTTCGCCTTTAAGCACATTAAACAGCTGTGGTAACTCGTCAATGCGGTACTTGCGGATCACCCGTCCTACCCGGGTTACCCGGTCATCATTAGTACTAGCCCACTGAGCGCCGTTTTTCTCAGCATCAACCCGCATACTACGGAATTTAATAATTTGAAACGGCTGGCCGTCAAAGCCAACCCGGGTTTGCCGGTATAAGATAGGTGCGCCGGTGCGTCGGCCATCTTCAAGATAAATTAGCAGGGCGGTGATCAACATAATGGGCCAGGCTAATAACAGCGTAAATAACGCCAAGAGAGCATTTAGGCGATAATCCAGATTGGTCTTAAAACGTTGGCTTCGGGCCAGGCCGTTTGAATAAATAACCCAGCTGGGATAGATAAGATTTACCGCGATTTGCCCCGTCTCACTTTCGATAAAATCCAGGATGTCGGTAACGTCTATGCCGCGGGTTTTACATTTAAATAACAGGTCAACCGGCAACATATTGCGACGTTCGTCACAGGCGATTACCAGTTGGTGAATGTTATTGCGCTCGGCGTAATCAAACAAATTTTGTAAATAGTCAACTTCCACTAATTTATCATCTGGAATGAAACCGGGTTTATCCCCTTCGATTTTGACAAAACCAACCAGATTAAAATAACGGCGATCTACGGTGCGACGCATGCGGCGTTCGATAATGGCTGCCCGCTCACCCGCACCCAGGATTAGCACGTTGCGACGACTGAGTTGTGATAAGTCATGGTATTGAAAAAATGCTCTGAACGCTGAGACTAAAACCACTGACAACAGACAGCTGAACAGCAAGGCGAAAACGCCTGGGCTCAGAGCGCTGAAAAGATTAAAAATGATGACTTCAAGTAGCAAGAAATTAAAACATTGGGTTAGCAATACCCGTTTCAGTACACCAGAATGCGACTCGCGAAGTTTCTGGTCGTACAAACCTAATGACAGCGAGCACAGCATGGTTCCGCAGATAAAAATAGCAGTTACCAGCAATTGCCATTCGAGCGCAAGCGGGTTGGCGAGTCCTGATAAATCGGCAAGTTTATAACCAAGGTGGCAGGCGAGAATAATAAGACTAAGCTCACCGAAAATCAAAATCTTATCTGAGACTTTTGAACGGTGACTCCTTGCGTTGAGCATAAAACTTCCTTGGACCTTAACAACCTACAGCCTGTTTGATAAATTCGGCCAGCTTTTTCTGATCTAAACATACTTGACAGTTAGCCTCAGCTGCCTGATGCTTAATTTAGCTGAATTACAGCTTAATTTCTAGTCGGGAATTTAAATAAAATATATAAAAAGTGCAGCCAAACGACTATCTTTTGGTTATATTGTCTGCGCATCAGACAAAAGGATTCGTTTATGACCAATTTCACTCCGCTAAAAACCACTTTATGCCTGGCGGTAGGCGCAGTGCTTACCCTTTCCGGATGTGCTAACAACAACACGCTGCCTCGGGCGACGGTTCAGAGTTCGCTTACTACTACTGTTGACAATTACCAGTATCTGATTGGCCCGGCGGATACATTAAGTATCTTCGTTTGGCGTAACCCGGAACTGTCCGGCACCTTTATCGTGCGTCCAGATGGCATGATTTCAACTTCGTTGGTTGAAGATGTGCCGGTTAGTGGTAAAACACCGACCCAGCTGGCGCGGGATATGGAGCAAATTCTGGCGAAATATATCCGGGATCCGGTGGTAACGGTTTCTGTTAACAACTTTGTTGGCCCTTACAGCGAGCAAGTGCGAGTAATTGGCCAGGCAACTAATCCCCAGGCTGTGAATTACCGGCAATATATGACCCTGCTGGATTTGATGATTGCAGTTGGTGGCTTAACAGAGTTTGCTGCGGGTAATAAAGCCAAGCTGGTTCGCACTACAAATGGCTCGCAGCGTACGTACGATATCAGACTGGATGAATTAATCCGCGACGGTAATATTTCCGCTAATGTCGATATCTTACCTGGCGATATCATCATTATTCCTGAAGCCTGGTTCTAACGCGATCTTGTATTACGCAATTTTCGGATCTTTCAGGGAGGAGTAATGAGAGAGATTCAACAGGCGCTGGAGTTGGTCAGTACCTACTTGCAGGGTATTTGGCTACGGCGCCGTTATTTTATTATCACAGCCTGGTTGGTATGCCCGGCAGGCTGGCTTTATGTTTACAAAATGCCTCCCACCTATGAAGCGAGCGCTCGTCTCTATGTGGAAAGCAGTACTTTTCTCGAGCCGATACTGCGTGGTTTGACGATTAATACCAGTCAGCGCGACGAAATCAATCTGATGGCACGAACCTTACTTAGCCGCACTAACTTGCAAAAAATTGCCCGTCAGGCGGATCTGGATTTACAGACCCGAACCGACAAGGAATTTGAGCTTATCATTGATAAGCTACAGAAAGAGATTAAGGTGTCGGGTACCAGTCGTGAGAATATCTATTCCATATCTTACAGTAATCCGCAGCCGCAAATCGCATTGAAAGTGGTTCAGGAAACGCTGAATACCTTTATGGAAAACCGCATTGGTTCCAGCCGCGCAGATTCGCAAGCGGCGCAGGAGTTTTTGGATCGCGAAATTGCTGATTATGAGCGACGTTTAGCCGAAGCTGAGCATAAGCTTTCGGAGTTTAAGAAGCAGCGGATGAATATTTTGCCAGGCTCAGAATCCAACTACTACAGCCAGCTGGCTGCAGAACAACAACGTTTGGAAGGTGCCCGGCTTGAGTTAGCTGAGTTGGAAACCCGTCTGGCTGCGGCCAGAGGTCAGTTATCGGGTATTAATCCTGCTGACGGAGGTTCTACCAATATTAGTACCCAGTTTGATGAACGAATCAGACAGCTCCAGTCACAATTAGATACTGCCCTGATCCGCTTTACTGATAACCACCCTGACGTGTTGGAAATTCGTCGCCTGCTGGATAGCTTAGTTAAGCAACGAGAAGATGAATTAGCAGCATTGGCAAATGCAGCATCTGGTAGTACAGCGTCAGGATTTGTCGCTACTCAAAACTCACTTTATCATGAGTTGCAACTCAATGTAGCAAGGCTGGAAACCGAAGTTGCCTCAAATAAGGTCCGTGTACAGGCCTTTGCGAATCGAGTGCGTGAGCTGGAAGCGCGGATGAATTTGATTCCAGAAATTGAAGCTGAGTTTAGTGGTTTAAACCGTGATTACAATGTAACCCGTTCTAAGTATGAAGCCTTGCTGGCAAGGCGTGAAGCTTCTGAGCTGGCGCGACGGGCTGATGCATCGGAACAGGATGTACAATTCAGAATTATCGAGCCACCACGGGTACCTTTTGAGCCGTCCGGGCCAAATCGTCGTCTACTGTATTCATTGGTGTTATTGTTGGGGCTTGGTGCAGGTGTTGCTATTGCCTTCCTACGCAGTTTAATTTCACCGGTACTAAGCCGGGCGTCACAGCTGGCGATGATCAGCGATTACCCGGTGTTTGGCGTGATTTCTCATACCAATAAAGCGAAAATTTTACGCCAGGTTAGGTTGCACTTCGTATATTTTACCGCTCTCACCGCGTCTTTGCTGATGTTTTACCTGATACTTGTGAGTAACGATTTAATTTTCGGCCGCTCAGCCGAGTTGTTGATGAGGATGGTGCGGTGAGTATTATTGAAAAAGCTTTGGCACGCCGTGCCGATCAGCAAGGCAACCAGCCCCATTCAAGAACTGAACCTGTTGTAGATGGTACCGATCATACAGATGATGCAGTGACAACAGCGGGTAGTGGCCGGCATCAGGTTGAGCTAGATTTGAAACATCTTGAACAACAAGGTTTTGTGTCACTTAGTACTCAGCGTCGCCTAATCAATGAAGAGTACCGGGTTATTAAGCGTAAGCTGATTAATAATGCCTTTGGCCCGCTGGCAGAGACTTTGCACCACCCGAACCTGATCCTGGTATCCAGCTCCCGGCCGGGTGAGGGCAAGACTTTTTCGTCGATTAACCTGGCGCTAAGCATTGCCTTAGAACAGGATAAGACGGTATTGCTGGTCGATGCAGATGTACTGCGACCTAAGATCGCTAAAACCCTCAATGTACAGCATGAAGTTGGCTTAACGGACTATCTGCTTTCGAGCGAGATCAGCGTATCGGATATTTTGCTAAATACCAATGTTCCGCGCTTAAAGTTAGTGACGGCTGGTACACCGCATCACCTTTCTACCGAGTTACTGGCAAGTGATCGTATGCTGAAGCTGGCCGCTGAGTTTGCCAACCGCTACGCCGATCGCATTGTGATTTTTGATGCGCCGCCTTTGCTGGGGGTTAATGAAACTTCTGTTATGGCCAGTATGTGCGGACAGGGGGTGTTAGTGGTGGAAGAAAATAAGACCCGACTAAATGAGATCGAGCAATCAGTCGCGTTGTTACCCAGTGAGATGGCAGTAGGTTTTCTGATCAATAAAGCGCATCGTAATCAGGGAAAAGGATACGGCTATGGATATTACTATGGCGCCGAATAACGGCCGCAAATTGCGCACCAAGCTGGCTTACTGCGCCAGTTTGGTAACCCTGGCTTGTACTGCTGCAACCCTACCAGCGACCGCCGCTCAAACAAGATTAAGCCCTGAAATCCGGACTGCTTTTTATGGCTATCAGCTTAACTTGCCAGAACAACCGGACAAAGATAAAGGTGCCGCCTGGGAGTTAGAACCCTCTATTAGCTGGACACGGCAGTCAGCGGGGATGCAAACCCGTCTCCGTTGGCAACACAACACCGTACTCTATAAAGACGAGCAACGTGAAGATCGTCACTTTAATGATCTCTCGCTAGCCAATCGCATGACTTTCCTGCGTGACCGTATTAGTTGGGATCTTAATGCCAGTCAAAGTTATCAGCTGCGCAATAGCCGGCTCGGCATTTTCTCTGACAAAATTACCGGCGGCGAAAATTTAAGCCGGGTACAGCGCTATGGTAGTGGTTTAAGTTATCGTAGTTTACCCAGTTCACCTTATCGGGTTGAAGCGGCATTAAATTATGGTACTACCGATAGCCAGAGCCCATTACTTGATGATGGTCTGTTTGAGTATAAAACGGATGCTTACAGCGGTAGCTGGTTATTAGGTACCAGTCAGCGCGCGTTGAATTTCTTCTGGCAGTACAATGGTCAATTGCAGGAAATCGAACGCAGCAGCGGGCCTGATGTGTCGATACGTAATCATGGGCTGGTTGTTGGTGTTCCTTTTGCACCCAATTTTTCGGTGATTGGTCGCGCCGGAGCCGAGCGGGTGGATAATGGCAGTGCCGTTGACAATAAATTTGATTACTTCGGGGCGGGCGTTGAATATCGCTTTGGTGCGCGCTCACGTGTCAACGTCACGATGAATCGCAGTGACTCCAGCGTTTTTGGTGTGGAAAAAGATACCGACACCTATATTGCATCGGAGTTTGTCATAGCGCCAACCCGCCGCACCAGTTTAGAAGGCAATTTTGACCGGCGATATTTCGGCCGTACTACAAGTTTGCAAGGGCGTTATGATTTAAGGTTCTTATCTATGCGTTTACGGATGAGTGATAATATCCGTACTCAGAACCAGTTTGACCGCGAACAGGAAGAGTTGGGGATTTTTGTTTGTCCTGATACGGCGGCAGATTTTAACGACTGTTACCGGCCACCCAGCAATCAGTATGTGCCGGTATTTGGTGAGTCATTACAAGAGTTGTCAATCATTAATGCGGAGTTGCGCGAAGAGCTGGTACAAACCCGTAATATTGGTTTTAGCCTAGGCTACAGCAAGAATCGCCTGAATCTTAATTTGACACTCAGTTCCCGTAAAACTGACTATCTGGAAACAAACGAATTTAACCGCAGTAATAATGTCAGTTTGGACAGCAGTTGGCGTTTAGATCAACTTAACCGGCTGACCGCCGCCATAAATTATTATGATATCGATTATCGTAACGAAGTCCGGCAAGATAAAAACCTCTCATTATCGGTTGGTTATATCCGTACGCTCGGTGAGCGCTCTGACTTACGCTTAACAGCGCGGCGTCTGAACCGGAATTCTACGTTGGAACAGTTTGATAACAGCGAAAACCGGGTTTGGTTAGAATATAAATACCGTTTCTAGTTGAACTGTAAAAAAGTGCTTAAACAGAAAACGCCGGAGCTATTTAAACCTCCGGCGTTTTTCTATTCAGATTTAGTACTTTGCTGGCGTTGTAGGATGAGTTCGTCCAGTTCTTTTAACAGCCGGATTTTTTGCTCCAGCGTTTCGGTTAAAAGTTGTTGTACCGGTTGGGATTGGGCTACGGTTTGCTCAGAGACAGTTGGCGGGGTTGGTTCTGCTACCGGCGCAACGGGTATTGCCGGTGCCGCGACCTGATGTGCCACCTCGCCACTGATTTCTTCAATGACTTTCGCTGCGTGCTCTGCGGTCAGCTCGCTAAGCTGCTCCAGAAAACCCAGTAACAGCATGCGGTCCATCAGTAAGTTAATCTTACGGGGAATACCACGGCTAAAGCGTTGTACCAATGGATAGACGTCGGGTAACACCAAAGGCCGCTGCATACCTGCAGCCTGCAGCCGGAATTCGACATACTCTCGGGTTTCCTCTTCCTGTAATGGCGTCAGATTAGAGGAGGCAATGATCCGCTGTCTGAACTGTTCCATGTTCGGCGCCTGAATAATCGCATTCAGTTCATTTTGGCCCAGTAAAAAGCTTTGTAGCAGTGGAGCACCGTTTACCTGGAAATTAGATAGCATTCTCAGTTCTTCAATGGACTCCAGCGGCAGGTTTTGCGCTTCGTCTACCAATAGCAATGCTCGTCTTTGTTGGGTGTGTAAACGCTTCAAATACAGGTAAATCGCATCCAGGTAACTGGCCTTGCTATGTTCAGTCACCACCAGATTAAAGGTGCTGGCGATCATCCGGATCAGATCATCTGGTGCCAGCTTAGAGGTAACGATCTGCCGGGCGACAATCTCATCAGGACTTAACTGAGCCAACAGTTGATTAGCGATGGTGGTTTTACCGGTACCGACATCGCCGGTAATCACAATAAAACCTTCGCCCTGTGATAAACCATATTGCAAATAGGCGAGGGCTTTCTTATGTAACTTGCCGGCATAAAAGCAACTGGCACTGGGGGTTAGCTGGAAAGGGCGCTCAGAGAACCCATAATACGACTCGTACATATCACTCCTTTAGTCAACACCAAAGCGTCCTGTTTCGGGATCAATTTAATACCTAATGCTACGCCAAGCCGCGCTATTTAACCACTTTTTTGCAGCAGAGTCTAAATTTTACCCGAACAATCCAGCCCTTATAAAAAATTGTTGACAGGGATCAGCGCTCAACCTAGAATGCGCCCCGTGTTCAGCGATAACGCTTGCGTGTCGATGAGTGCAGAAAAGTGTGGGGCTATAGCTCAGCTGGGAGAGCGCTTGCATGGCATGCAAGAGGTCAGCGGTTCGATCCCGCTTAGCTCCACCAAGATTTTATTGCGTCCCCTTCGTCTAGAGGCCTAGGACACCGCCCTTTCACGGCGGTAACAGGGGTTCGAATCCCCTAGGGGACGCCATTTTAATTTCTAGCCATTTTATTTTTTGCTATCTTACCTTCTTGCATATCGACTCCGCGCCAGCGGTGTTAAAGCGCGCCTGGGTATCGGCGCACTATTCAATTTACTCTGCTAACTGCTGCACTAAAGGCAGCATCAGGTCCCGGATCAAAGGCTGTGCCTGAGCGTTCGGGTGGATGCCATCCGGCATCATCAATTCCGGGCGGATCGCGATTTCATCCATAAAAAATGGCCAAAGCGGTATCTGATGTGCTGCGGCAAGTTGTGGATAAATATCGGTAAAGCGCGCAACATAGCGTGGTCCATAGTTCGGTGGGATCCGTATTTGCATTAACAGGGGCTGGGCATTATGCTGTTTCACCAGTTCTATCATTTGTTGCAGATTATTTGCGATTAACTGTGGGTCAAAACCACGTAGGCCATCATTGCCACCAAGCTCAATTAATACCCAGCGTGGCTGATGTTGTTGCAATAATGCCGGTAAGCGGGCCAGGCCTCCACCGGTGGTTTCGCCACTGATGCTGGCGTTAACCAGTTGTACCGGACTTTTGGCGGCCAGCAGGGCAGGCCAGCCTTCATGCTCTTGCAAGCCATAAGCTGCACTTAGGCTATCGCCCATAATCAGCAGTTTGTCGGCGGTAGCAGACCAACTTATTAAACAGAACAATATAACGAAGATAATGCGCATGACGACAACACCTGAAATTCATATTAAAGCCAATCATCTGGCTAAACGGGTCAACCTGAATGAAGGATCACTGACTATCCTGCATGATATCAGCCTGACAATCAATCGTGGGGAGTCGGTGGCCATAGTAGGGGCGTCCGGCTCCGGTAAATCGACGTTATTAAGCTTACTCGCCGGCTTAGATCTACCCACTAGCGGTGAAGTTCAACTGGCTGGTCATCCACTGCATCAGCTATCAGAAGATCAGCGCGCCGGGGTGCGCGCCAGTCAGGTCGGTTTTGTATTTCAGTCGTTTTTACTATTACCGGCACTAACGGCATTGGAGAACGTCACCTTACCTGCGGAATTAGCCGGCGATCGCCGCGCCCGCTCCCGCGGTCTGGAGTTATTACAGTTGGTCGGGCTAAGTGAGCGGGCTGACTTTTATCCGTCACAGCTCTCTGGTGGCGAACAACAGCGGGTGGCTATTGCCCGGGCTTTTATTACCCGCCCGGCAATTTTATTTGCTGATGAACCGTCCGCCAATCTGGATGCGGTGACCGGCCAAAGGATCGAAGACTTATTGTTTGAGTTAAATGAGCAACAGGGGACCACCTTGGTGTTGGTCACACATAGCGAAGCGCTGGCTAAACGCTGTCAGCGACAACTGAAAATGCAGGCCGGCCGCTTTGTCCAAGAGGAGCAATAAGATGGCGACCGCTATTGCCTGGCGTCTGTTCTGGCGCGAACTGAAACGCGGCGAACTCTGGGTTATCGCCTTTGCGCTCTTTTTGGCAGTATTCTCAGTGGTGAGTTTAAGTGGCATTACGCAAAGCGTTAAATCAGCGCTGGAGCAACGCAGTGCCCATTTTATCGCCGCTGATCGGGTGTTAGCTTCCAGCCAACCCTTCGACCCCCGAATCGTCGCGCTGGCAAAAGAGATGGGCTTAGGCGTGGCGCAACAAATGCAATTTGATTCCATGCTGTTTAGTAGCAGTCAAATGCAGCTTGCGACCATCAAGGCGGTAAGTGGCGACTATCCATTGCGCGGAGAGCTGATCCTGCATCGTTCACAAAGTGTCACTACTGGCCCCGTGTCTGAGCTAAGCCCTGGCGAGCTTTATCTGGAAGCCCGCTTATTTGATTTGTTGCAGGTAGCACTGGGCGAGCAGCTGGAGCTGGGGAATAGCCACTTGACGGTGGCTGGTATCATCGTCAATGAGCCGGATGCGCCGCTGAGTGTGTTCGGTGGTAATCCGCGGGTGTTGATGCATTTAGATGACGTGGCGGCTACTGACATAGTGCAGCCCGGCAGCCGCATCGGCTACCGCTACCTGTTTGCAGGTACGAATAGTCAGCTCGAGCGGTTTCAGCAAGAGGTTAGCCCTTTGCTGACAGTGCATCAACGCTGGCGCGATCGTGATGAGCAATCGGCGCTGGGCAGTGCCCTGGATCGGGCCGAGCGTTTTTTATTACTTGCCGGTTTACTGGGCATAGTGCTGGCAGCCTGCGCGGCGGCGGTTGCCGCCGGGCGTTATAGCCAGCGCCATGCTCAGGCGGTGGCTATTATTAAGGCGCTGGGCGCGACAACAGCACAGGTAAGATTGATTTACTTTAGCCATCTAATCCTGGTCGTACTCTTTAGCCTGCTGTTAGGCTTAGTCGCCGGCCAACTGATATTAGTTGCTGTGGAGCAGGGGATCCGCTTTTATATTGGTGATTTCAGACCAGAATTCAGTTTTCGGCCGCTATGGCTGGGGGCTCTGACCTGTATCGCTTGTGCGTTGCTGTTCGCGGCCCGGCCGCTGTGGCGCTTAACGGTGACACCAGCTATTCAGGTGCTAAAACAACCTCTGGCGCCACTGACTATCGATAAGTTACAGCTGGTTACCGGTGCCGTCGCGGTTTATGGCCTGATGTGGCTGTTTGCCGCTGACTGGTTTATCAGTCTGGGCTTGTTCCTGATCTGCGCGGTCTTTGTGGCGGTACTGCTTGGTATTGCCGTGTTAATGGTTAAAGCAGCCAAACCAGTTGCCGCTGGCCAAAGTAGCGCTGGTAAGCTGGCACTGGCCAATTTGCGGCGCCGACTCTGGGCCAATAGCTTCCAACTGATTACCTTTACGCTGGCATTATTCTTAGCCCTGTTACTGTACTTTGTGCGGGCCGAGTTAATTGGGCAGTGGCAACAGCAGATCCCGCCCGGCGCGCCAAACCACTTTCTGGTCAATCTGAGCGAGACGCAGCGTACTGAGCTGTCTGAGTTCGCGGCCGAGCATCAGTTGCAAACGGATACGTTTTACCCCGTGGTACGGGGCCGGCTGGTCCAGCTTAATGAACAGCTGTTTCGCGAGGAAGCTACCAAAGATGATCGCAGCCAGCAGCGCACCGGTATCGGCCGCGAGTTGAATCTGACCTGGCTGGAACAGTTACCCCCGGCCAATAAAGTGATAGCTGGCCAGTGGTTTAGCCAGCAGGCAAAGGCAGAGGTGTCGGTAGAGTCGGAGCTGTCGGAGCGTTTGGGATTGAAACTGGGTGATACCCTGCATTTTTCCATTGGCGGCCAGCCGGTGCGTGCTGAAGTGACCAGTATCCGTCAGGTCGACTGGAATAGCTTACAACCGAACTTTTATATGATTCTAAGTCCTGATCTGCTGGCCGGTTTTCCGGCCAGCTATATCACGGCGTTCTATCTGGAGCCGGAGCGGTATACCGTAATTAATCAGTTATCACGGCTGATGCCAACGGTGACAGTGATCAGTGTTGATGCCATTATCCGTCAGGTGCAGGATATTATTGCTCAGGTAACCCTGGCCTTAAGCTTTATCCTGATTATTATTGGTTTATCGGCAATATTGGTATTGGTCGCTCAGGTGCAGGCTACTCTGGAACAGCGGGAGCAGGAGTTGGCTATTTTGCGCACTCTGGGCGCCCGTTATCCGTTTTTGCGCAATGCTTTGCTGCTGGAGTTCACCTTTCTCGGTGCTTTGGCGGGTATCCTGGCCACGGTGCTGGCAGAAGTCTTATTATTGACCTTACAGCAGCGTCTGTTTGATTTGCCGTTTAGTCCGCACTATGCACTGTGGTGGCTAGGGCCGTTTAGCGGCGCTATTCTGGTGTCATTACTGGGCTGGTGGCAATTGCGTAAATTGTTAAATATTCCCGGTGCCGTCTTGATCCGACGGGTTATTCAAAGTTGATAACAGCGCGCCCGGCACAGAGCCGGGCGCTGCGAATTGCCTGCGACTAAAGCGGTGTTAACTCAAAGCGCCAGGGCGTTAAGAGCCTGAGACAATTGTGGATAGCGAAACTGAAAGCCAGCCTCGAGCAAGCGTTTTGGCACGACCCGTTGGCCGTACAGCAAGATATCTGACATTTCCCCAAACAACAGTTTTAGCACAGGTGCCGGCATCGGCAGCAGCGCAGGGCGGTGCAAACGTTTTGCCAGCTCGGCACTAAATACCGCATTGGTCACTGGCTTGGGGGCAACGGCGTTAACCGGGCCGCTCAGATTGTCGTTATGCAGAATAAAATCAATTAACGCCACCATATCATCCAGATGGATCCACGACATATATTGCTCGCCGGAGCCAATTTTGCCACCCAACCCCAGCTTAAAGGGCGGCAACATTTTCTTCAGCGCGCCACCTTTTGCCGCTAATACTACGCCTGTTCTGAGCAGGCATACCCGGGTTTGCGGACTACTGGCCTGCATCGCCAGATTTTCCCAACGGGCACAGATGTCATGGCTGAACTCCGGGAAAAACGCCTGATAGTCTTCGTCGATTTCCTGCTCCCCCTGGCGACCATAAAAGCCAATGGCGGAGCCGCTGATCAGTATTTTGGGAGGATGGCTTACCGAGTTGAGCGCCTGCACCAGTTGTTCAGTCAGTTGCCAGCGGCTATCACAGATCCGGGCTTTCTGCGCGGCAGACCATCTTTTGTCGGCGATAGGTTCACCGGCCAGATTAACAATGGTATCAATCTGGTTCAGATCAATATCGGAGAGCTGTTGGCGATAGCGTACCTGCTCTGTGTCAGTGCGCGCGGTACGGCTTAGTATTGTCAGCTGATGCTGAGCTTGCCAGTGCTTAACTAGGGCAGTGCCGATCAGACCGGTGCCGCCGGTAATTAGGATCCGCATCGTCAAGCCTCCTGTCGGGTCAAGTGGTGCAGTATCTGAATAGTGTAGCCCCTGCGGGCTTGATATGACAGCTGCCGGCTGTACGCCCCAGTTTATGCCTTGTTGATGGAAAGCATCAGCGATACCGAGTCAGCAAAACGTAGCGCATGAGGTTTATCGACTTCGACTTCGGCAAAGATCACGCTGCTATGGGCACTGGCCAGCGCCAGCACTTCGGCAGTGAGTTTTTCCAGCAGATAAAAGCGGTTGGATTCAACCAGACTGATAATTTGTTTGGTAATAGTACGATAATTCAGAGCATTATCCATCTGATCGCTACTGGCGGCGGCATCAGCATGATATTGGATCCGCACATTGACCACGACATCCTGCTTATTCTTAATCTCGTCATCATTAATGCCAATATAGGTGCGTAGCCGCAGATTTTTAATACGAATGGTGGCAGGGTTAAGCGCCATAACAAATTCCTTCAGTTAATTTGCAGAGCTTTACGTACGGCTCGCGCTTTTCGATCAGCTAGCTGTCCGCCGGAAAGCTTAGGGTAAAGGATGCGCCACCAAGCGAACTTTCGCCGACCTTGATCATGCCGGAATAGGAATTCACCAGCTCAGCGACAATCGACAGCCCTACACCATGCCCTTCCTGATAAGTATCCAGCCGGATCCCGCGCTGAAACAACTCTTTTCGACGCTCCGGTGCTATACCCGGGCCATCGTCTTCAATGGTCAGGCTAAAGGGGTGTGGTTGCACCGTCAGCTTAACCTGGCGCCGACAGGCTTTACAGGCGTTATCGAGCAGGTTGCCCAACATTTCCATTAAATCTGTTTCATCACCCCGGAAAAAAGTGGTTGGCTCACATTGGATGTCGATCTGGCAGTCTTTATCGCGATAGATTTTTCGCAGCGCATTACTGACTTTATCTGCCAGCGGTAACACCGGTGTTTGTTTTTTCCAGATATCCTGGCCCGAACTGCTGGCTTTTTTTAATTGGTGTTCGATCATGGCGGTGATCCGATCGATCTGCTCTTTTAATTCCGGCTGTTGCGCTAATGGCGAAGTGCGTAGCACAGCAACCGGCGTTTTCAAGGCATGCGCCAGATCACTTAAGTGATTACGGTAACGCTGTTTCTGGCGGTTCTGGTTGGCCAGCAACAGGTTAAGATCTTCTTTGATACCGCGCAGCTCAGACGGGTAATTCCCGGTCAGATGATCCTGGCGACCTTTTTCCAATTGCCGGATCTCAAAATCCAACCGGGTTAGCGGCCGTGTCGTCCAATAATAGGCCAGGATACTGAGCAGGGATAAACCAGCACCAATGCCGATAAACCATTTTAGCAAGGTGTTACGAAAACTGATGTGGGGTGCCAGCAACAGCTGCTCATCCTGCACGATATGTATGGCCAGCGGCTTGGCACTGTCTCCGGTGTCAAACAAAAAGGCAATACTCAGGATCTGATATTTCTGTTGCTGTTGCTCTGAGGTATAAAAAATATGCTGACCCGGAACCAGTTCGATGACCGGTAACTCGAAATCCTGATTCAGCGAGGAATCTGACTGCCATAACAGCAGCTGATCTTCGCTGACATAAGCAGTTAAGCCCGAATCTGGCCGGTAAAAATCCGGCGCTAGGGTATTGTTATTGAGCTCAATTTTACCGTTGATCAGATTAAGTTCTGACAAGATGGAGTACATATGTACTTCCATTTTTTGCTCAGCATTGGTCAACAGTTGCCGATAGAAAGCTTGCTCAATAGCCAGAAAGGAACTGGGTAGTAGCAACAGCAAGAGTACAGCGCTGACCAGGCCCTGGCGTAACTTTAGCGGTAATACCAGCATGCTATTCAACAGCTAGATTAAAGCGATAACCACGTCCGCGCAGCGTCTCTATGGGTTTCAGCTCGCCCTCAGGGTCGAGTTTTTTCCGCAGTCTGAGGACAAAAACCTCAATCACGTTACTGTCCAGATCGAAATCCTGATCATAGATATGTTCCGTCAGTTCTGTTTTGGAAATGACTTTGGCTGGGTTCAGCATAAAATATTCCAGCACTTTGTATTCGTATGCGGTCAGACTGACTTCATCATCAGCCAGCCAAACTTGCTGGGTACGGCTATTCAGGGAAATAGGGCCAGAGCGCAAGAGTGGGTCGGGCTGCCCGGCTGCGCGGCGGATCAAGGCATTACAACGCGCCAGTAATTCTTCATTATGAAAAGGTTTGGTCAGATAATCATCGGCACCGGCATCCAGGCCTTCTACCTTTTCCTGCCAGCTGCCGCGGGCGGTTAAAATGATAATGGGGGTCTTAATTTCCTGCTTACGCGCCTTACGGATCAAGGATAGGCCATCCAGTTTTGGCAAACCGAGGTCAATGATGGCGAGATCATAAGGGTACTCTGACAGCTTGAACCAACCATCGGCGCCATCTCCAGCGAGATCAACGCTAAACTGTTGTTGTAACAGCTGACTTTTAATTTGGTCGGCCAATAGGCTCTCGTCTTCTACTACTAATACCCGCATGCTTATTCTTCCCTTTGCACCCGGCCATTCTGACCGTCTACCAATACATTAACCACCCGACCATCCGATTGCATTACCCTGACCCGGTAATGACGGTTGTCAGCTTGTACTTTTAATACCCGGCCCGGATAGCGCTGTTGCGCCAGTCGCGTAGCCTGCTCTTTTGACACTTCACGGCTTGCCGGTTGTGCCGCTTGCCGGTTCTGCTCTTTCCTGAGTTCAGTTTGCCGGAACTGCTCTTTTCGCAGCTCAGTCTGCCGGTTCTGTTCCTTTCTCGGTTCTGTCTGGCCGTAGCAGGACAAACTGAACAGACCAAGCAAGAATAGGGTTATATAAAATTTCATTTCACTCTCCAACAACAAGCCGATACCTGGCGCATAGCAACAACATTAATAGCGATAGGCCGGCCTGGCACTGACTACCAGAGGAATGGTTCTGCCGGGGTGTTGCTCGGTAAAGGTTTGATAATACCGCCCCCGATATTTATAGGTGACTTGATAGCCTTCCAGTACCTGTCTGTAATGTACTGAATTATGACGCGTACGGCAATCTTCGTAATAGTGATCACGTTTTGACATATCATGACCGACACTGCCGCCAAGGGCTGCACCGGCAACCAGACCAATTCTCTTATTGGTTTTGTTGCTGCCAACAGCATGACCGAGCGCACCTCCGACAATAGCACCAACAATTGCCGGCGTTGCCGAATCGCGTTGCTCGCGATAGACAGGGGTGCAATGCGTACTGGCTTGTCGAACCGGAACCTGACTATATACCGGCACCACCTCGGTGACCCGTCCATACTCGTGCCGGCCGTGCGCTTGCGTAGCTGCTGACCACAATAGGGTACTGGTCAGCGCAAAATAACAGAGTTTTTTCATCGGCCACCTCCGATTTCAGCTTTACCCATAGCTTAGAGGGGGGTGTCTTAATTGTTGCTGAATGTTTCAAAACTTATTTTGTATATTTTTTATTAAAAATTTGCCAATTTTATTTTGCGTGCTAGTTTTATTTTTGGTTGGTATCTTTGTGTCAGGTAAGCAGGTGTGTCGCCCGGGTAGCCGTGCGGTGTCCGCCAACCCCGCAGGTTTACTCAACGGCTGTAGCGAGCAAGTCAGCCGCGTGCCTGACTGTTTCGGGAGGAAACATCAGATGAAAAAGCTTGTGCTCTCTGCCATGCTGGCAGCATTAGTACTGGGTGCCAATTATACGCTGGCCAATACAAGTGGACAGACGTTGACCAGAGCGACGGCTGAAGCTTCAACTAAGTTAAAGCTGAATCAGGCCAGTGTTGAACAACTCACCGCTATCCCCGGTTTGGGTAAGGTCAAGGCTCAGGCCATTTTGGACCATATCAGTGAGCATGGCGAGATTAAAAGCCAGGCAGAGCTGACCAAAGTTAAGGGGATCGGCGACAAACTGGCTGCTAAGGTGGCTGAATACGTCAGTTTTGAGTAAGCAGGCTAGGGCGTGTTAAACACACGCCCTAACTTTAGGCGATTTCGCCTAAAGCTTTCATTTGTTCATTCGCCCATTGCACCGCCTGATGGTAGACATCCGGGATCTTATCCGCAGGCAACCTGAGTTTTTCAATGAGCATTGTCGCCTGCGGCCAGCTGGCATTCTCATAACATTCAATCAGGCGGATAAAGCCGGCCAGTTCACCGGTTTTTTCGATCAGTGCAGTCTTGATCTCATTAGCCAGTGGCAGCTTTTCCATCACACTACTGATCGGCTCATCCAGGATCGCATCCATCAGTGACATCATGCCGGTTAAATAGGCTTTGTCCTGTGATACCCGCCCAGACAGACCGGCCAAACCTTCGGCAAAATTTGCCCGCGTCATAGATAGTCGCATTAACTCGGCGGGTTTATCGCTACTGATTTGCGCGGTAAACAGCAGCGACAGGAATTTCTTTAACTCGGCCTGGCCCAGCACGATAAGCGCTTGTTTGATGGTTTCGACTTCTGCCCGGCGCCGGAAAATCGCCGAGTTACTATAGCGCAGTAACTTGTAGGACAGAGTCACATCCCGTTTAAAGATTTCGGTGATCCTGGCAAGATCCATATCGGCCTGAGAGGTTTCGTACAACAGTTCCGCCAGCGCCAGTTGCGATGGGGAGAGTGCCCGGGTTTGCAGCATTTCTGGTTTGGAAAAAAAGTAGCCCTGAAAGTAGCTAAAGCCCTGAGCCAGCGCTTGCTGAAATTCGGCATTGGTTTCGACTTTTTCTGCCAGTAACTTAATGTGTGGGAAATCTGCAATTGCCTGTTTAATTTCTTCGATTTGCTCGGCATTGGTGACACGGATGTCGATTTTAATAATATCAATATAAGGGTAAAAATGCCGCCAGACGTTTTTGTGCTCGTAATCATCCAGCGCCAGGGTATAGCCTTGCTCTTTTAAGTGCTGACATTCGGCCAGTAAGCGTTTGCCAGGCTGAATGGTTTCCAGCACTTCGACCACCACCTGTTCTTTAGGGAGCATACTGGGGTATTTTTTTAACAGGGTTTCCAGCGTGAAATTGATAAAACCGGGTTTGTCGCCAAGAAAGTCATCCAGACCAAAACTGAGTTGGCTACCTTCTACCATCTTGGAGGTGGCTTCGTCGCCGTCAATATTCGGAAAAGCATTTTCTACACCATCCCGGAATAACAGTTCGTATCCAAACAGTACTTTATTGCGATCTAAGATAGGTTGGCGCGCGGCGTAAAAATACATAGGCAACACTTCTCCGGCAAACATCAGCAAGGGCCTGCGATTTTATCAGGCCCGTCAGATTGATAACCGGTATTCTAGCAGCTGTTAATATACCCTGTTAGCGCTTTTTGACTTCCTGCTGCATTTTAGCAAAGAGTTGCAGAATTGACGGCGCCGGGGTCTTTGTCAGCAAACTAACCAGCACAATCGCCAGCGTACTGAAGATCACGCCAGGCACAATCTCATACAGCCATTGACTCAGTGGCAAACCGTTAATGGTTAACGGTGCATAGATCCAGAACAAGACCGTGAGGGCACCAACCACAATACCACTGAGGGCGCCGGCGAATGTCATCCGTTGCCAGTACAGGCTCAGGATAATCAGCGGGCCAAAGGCAGCACCAAACCCGGCCCAGGCATTGCTGACCAGTTGCAGTACTGAGCTGTTACGGTCAAATGCCAGCGCGATGGCGACGATAGCGACCGCCAGCACTGATAAACGGCCAATCACCACCAGCTCTGCCTGTGAAGCATCACGTTTGACAAAGGTTTTATAGAAATCTTCGGTCAGTGAGCTGGAAGTAACCAGCAACTGGGAGGAGATGGTACTCATAATCGCTGCCAGGATCGCCGCCAGTAAGAAGCCGCTGATCAGCGGATGGAACAAAAACTGGGAGAAGATAATAAAGATTGTTTCCGGGTCCTGCAGTGTCATCTCGGTTTTCGCAACATAGGCGATACCGACAAAACCGGTCATCACGGCACCAACGATGGTTACCAGCATCCAGCTCATACCGATGCGCCGCGCCACTTTAATATCTTTTACTGAGCGAATGGCCATAAAGCGCACAATAATATGTGGCTGGCCGAAATAACCCAGGCCCCAGGACAGCGCCGAGATAATCGCCAGTGCTGAGCTGGCGCCAACCCAACTTAACAGATCCGGATTGATGGTACTGACAATCTGATTGACTTCGCCAAGGCCACCCAGATGATCAATCGCTACCACCGGTACTAACACCAGTGCGATAAACATCAGACAGCCTTGCACAAAATCGGTCAAACTTACCGCCAGAAAGCCACCAATCAGGGTGTAGATCACGACTACGCCGGCGGTAACGAAAAGCCCCAGTTCATAATCAAAGCCAAAAGAGCTTTCAAACAGCTTACCACCGCCAACTACACCGGATGAGGTGTAGAGTGTAAAGAACACAATAATCACCAGCGATGACACTAAACGTAGCAAACGGGTGCGATCTTCAAAGCGTTTTTCAAAATAATCCGGAATGGTAATGGCATCCTGCGCCAGCTCGGTGTAAACCCGCAGCCGCGGTGCCACTATTAAATAGTTAAGATAGGCGCCAATCAATAACCCGACGGCGATCCAGGTACTGCTTAAACCGGACAGGTACATAGCACCAGGCAGGCCCATCAGCATCCAGCCGCTCATATCAGATGCGCCGGCCGAAAGGGCAGTGACACTGGGGCTTAACTTACGTCCACCCAGCATATAGCCTGAGACATCATTATCGGTGGTACGGTAGGCATAAAGCCCGATTGCGATCATCGCCAGAAAATAGAGGGCGAGCGAAAAGAGAGTGGCAGTTTCCAAACGAAGCTCCTGTTATTGTACGTTGTTATAAAACGAGCTGACCTTTGCTGACGACAGTCATTGCTGGCGATGACAGCCAGAACGCGTCAGCAAAGGTCAAATCATATTCAATTCAGCCAGACTAAGGCTGAGAGCGGTAACTGCAGCCCTCAGTCTTAGTTTGGCTTAGGGTAGATGCTAACAAGATGACGGCGGGCTGGCTAGTGCTTTGCCACCAGCCCGCCTTATTGATTGTGGGATCTGCCGAATCTGTGCTGTTATTCCGGCCTTTTAATCAGGGTATAGCGGCTGTAGCTGAACCGCACGCTGCGTAGTGTGGCTGACCTTGTGCTTTAACCAGGCCTGATACAGCGCCTCACCTTGCCAACTCTCGGTTTGCGGACTGTACAACGCCTGTTCCAGCTTTCGAATCTCTGCTTTTAATTCCGGATCACTCACTTTAGCGGCAAGCTCCCCCAGCGAGCGGCATGCCGGCGGATAGGCGCCGGCGGCCAGACGCAGTAACGTCTGCTCTGCCTTTTTCGGAGAATTATTGTTACAGGCCTGTTTAAAAGCCTGCTTGCCGGCATCGACCGCTACAGTATTGCGATTGTCCGTTTGATTGCCAGCTTGATTGTTAGCGCGCAGCTTACCGCGTTCAAGCCAGAGCCAGCATAATGCCACAGTGCTCAGCAGCCAGGCGGCTAACAATGCGCTACTCAGATAATTCCATTGCCAGGGGTTGCCGGCAGCTGTTACTGGCAGCAATTCCGGACTGCTTAGCGTTGGCAGCGACATCGCTGGTTGGGCATTCCCGGTTACCTGCAGCGTCCGGGCTGGCAGCACCGCATATTCCAGCCGGTTGGTCTGGCTATTCCACCATGGCAGACGCACTTCAGGTAAGACTAACTCGCCTTCATTACCGGCAATCAGGGCACTGGTAAAGACTTTTTGCGCGACCTGCCGGCCGCTACGCTCAGCACCGCGGCTTTGCGGCTGTTCCTGATAAGCCCGCAGTGAAGCGGGTAACTGCTGATCCAGATCCGGCAGCTGATTTGCGGCGACATCGACGGCCGAAAGGGTAATAATCCGGGTCACAGGCTCACCGGCTTTTAGCTGTTGGCTATCCGGTTGCCACTCTTCGGTTAGCGTCACCAGGCCGGCAATCAGCCAGCGGCCCGGGAAGTTTTCCGGTTGTGGTTTTACCTCCAGCTGCACTGGTTCTGCTTCGGCCATCACGGTTTTGCTGCGCGAGAAATAGTTAAAACGCTCCGGATTACGCTCTATCATTTCACCGGTAAAAAGTGGCGGCGCTATAACAAAGTCACCGCTGCGCTGTGGGATCAACAAATAGCGGCGGGTAATGGTGCGGTAACGCACGCCGTCAATCAGGGCGGTGCCTTCGGTATCCGGGCCCAGGCGCTGAATTTCGGCACCTTCCAGCGCCGGCTCAGTCAGATTGCCGCGTTGCAAGTCACCACTAAAGTAGATCACCACGTCGTAATACAGCATTTGCTGCACATAGGCAGAGGGGTAACCGACTAGTTTCGCTTCCAGAAAGAGGTCGCGCCGGTTTTGCGCCTGACTACTTTCAATAATGGTCAGTTCAATTGGTTCGGAGCGCACGCCGTTTAACTCAAAGGCCGGGATCCGGTAACTACCGGTGTTACTGGCAAATAATGACACACTCCAGCTGGTGTTATGCTGTGTTACACCATTGATCACCTGGGTACTTTGACTTACCGACGGCAGCATAACCCTGAAGTCTTGCTCCAGTACCCGAAAATCTATGGCATCGGCGGCAAAACGCCCATCGGCGCTTACTGTCAGGGTAATGGCTTCCCCCAGCATGGCCGGGTTTTTGTCGACACTGCTGCTCAGGCTGCTAAAGGCCTGCGCGGCCGACAGCGGCAGTAATAACAGCAGCAAACTAAGAAAACGGCTTACCATTCTTGTTGAGCTCCTTGCGGGGGTAGGCTGTGACGACGTTTCTGATATTCAAGCAGCATGCGGTTTCTAAGCAGGACACCGGGATCGTCCTGTACTTTGCGCAGCAGATTTTCCAACTCTTGTTGTTGTTCCGGTGTCGCATTAGGCCAGGGCTCATTAATAACAGCTTGTGCCGCAGTTTCCTGCGTTTCATCTTGCGCAGGCTCTAACTGAGCCTCAGCCTGTTGCGCGCTGTTAGCGTCCGTTTGCTGTGGCTCGGACTCGTCCGGGGGGCTTTGCTCAGCTTGTTGAGCCGATTGCTCTGCACTATCAGCCTGTTCTTCAGCATTGTCTTTAGCATTCTGCGAGGCATTTTCTGTTGATGATTCGCTGCTATCCGATGATTGTTGCTCTTGCTGCTCTTGCTGCTCTTGCTGCTGAGCCTGTTGCTCAGCTTGCTGCTGTAACAATTGCTGCATCAGTTCGGCGTTTTGCCGTGCAGCGCTATGCTCCGGATCCAGCTCAGAGGCGCGCTGAAAAGCCGACAGTGCCTGCTCCAGCTCTTGCTGCAGTGCCAGCGTATTGCCAAGGTTGTGCCACAGACTGGCGTTTTCACCCTGCGCAATCGCCTGGCGGTAGGCTTGCTCTGCCTGCTGATAATCACCGGCGCGGTAGGCCGCATTACCTTGCCACAGTGGGTCCTGAAACTGCTCTCTGGCTCTGGCATAGTCACCCTGTTGATAGGCCTGCTGTGCGCGTTGCTGTTGGGTTTGCCACAGCTGCTGCCAACTGTTGGCATTGGCTGGTGGGATATAAATAATCAGACACAGCATTAATACTGCGGCGCGCCGGCCAAGCCAGAGCGCCAGCGGTAACAATAACCAGACCAGATAAACTGCGCCATCCTGCCAGACATCGCCGCTTAATATCGGCGTCTCGCCTTTACTGGCCTGTGGGTTGCGTAGTGCCTGCACCAGCGCCTCCAGATCGCTGTTATCAGCGACGGCTTGCCGGAATTGACCGCCACCCTGACGGGCCAGCACCGCCAGTTGTTGTAGCGGTACTCGTGGTACTACTACGCCACCCTGACGATCTTTTAACAGCTCACCGTTTTCCAGTCTTACCACTGCGCCCTCAGCAGAGCCAAATGCCAACACGGACAACCGGTGTGGATAACGGTTAAGCAGTTGCTGCAGCGCATGAAAACTTTGCGCCTCAAAACCGTCAGTAAATAAAATCACTTCGCCACTGGCGAAGCCAGCCTGGGTTAACAGTTGATCGGCCAGCTCCAACGCAGCCAGCACATTAGAACCCTGACCCGGCATCAGCTCCGGGCGCAAATTGGGCACTTGCAGGCGGATGTTGTTGTGATCCGGTGTCAGCGGCGAAATCACAAAGGCATCGGCAGCATAGCTAATCAATGCCAGTTCGCCTTCGCGTAATTTATCAATAAAATCCAGCGCTTTAAATCTTTGCTGCGTCAGCCGGTCCGGCACCAGATCGGTGGCGCGCATCGACAGTGACATATCCATAATCAGCACTGTCGCTTGTTTGACGGTTAGTGCCGGTTGCGGCAGTTTCTGCCAGCTTGGGCCACTTAATGCCAGCACGGCCAACAGCCAGCAAAGTGCCAGCAAGGGCAGGGCAAACGGCTGGCGTTTTTGTAATTGTTCCCCCAGCAATACCACGGGTTGTAAATGCCGGGCAATCAGATTATGCCAAAGCCCTGGTTGCTGGCGGTGCCGGTACAGCAGCAGCCAGAGTAACAGCGCTGGTAGCAGGGCCAGTAGCCAGAATGGACGTAGTAGATGTAACTCAGACCACACGGTTTTTTACTCCTGCCCAATCAACTCGCCGCAGCGCCAGATAAAAGCTACAGAGCAAAGCCAGCGCCAGCGGATAGTGCAGCAAGCTAAGCTGGGGCCGGTAGGTGAGCTGCTCACGTTCTATCGGCTCCAGTTGATCCAGCAACTGATAGATCTGCCGCAGCTCTGCCGGACTGCGGGCGCGGAAATAGCGGCCACCGGTCTGTTCAGCGATCTCACGTAGTAACACTTCGTCTAAATCATGTGAAGGGTTGATAATACGCTGTCCGAAAATACTCTGTTGTACCATCTGTTCAGCACCCAGGCCGACAGTATGGATGCGGATCCCGGCCGCTTTCGCCAGTTGTAAGGCTTCGCGGGGGTGGATCTCGCCGGAGTTGTTGGCGCCGTCACTGAGCAGGATTAACACCTTATTACTGGACGGGTAGGCATTCAGCCGCTTTACGGTCAGACCTATCGCCTCGCCAATGGCGGTCCGCTGGCCAACCAGTCCCATGACGGCATCGTCGAGAAACTGCTGTACCGTCGCCAGATCAAAGGTGAGCGGTGTTTGTTGATAGGCGGCATCCGCAAACAGGATCAGGCCAATCCGATCACCCTGGCGTTGGGCGATAAAATCGCGCAGCACCAGTTTCATCGCATCCAGCCGGGTCATGCGCTGGCCATTTAATTCCATATCCTGAATATCCATCGAACCGGACAGATCCAACGCCAGCATCAGTTCGCGCCCCTGCTGTGGCAGGGTTACCGGCTCACCCAGCCAGCGTGGCTGGCTGGCGCTTAGCACCAGCAGGACCCAGGTTAATAGCAGCAACAGCCGCACACTGATTGGCGCTGTGGCGCCAGTGCTGTGCGCCTGCCCTAATTTCGCCAGGGCCGGCAGCTTTAGCGCACTGCCGCTTAGCTGGCGGGCTTTGGGCACCAGCCAGGGGAGGGGCAGTGCCAGTAATAGCCAGGGATAACTAAGCTCCAGCATGGTCAACTCCTGTACCCGGGCCGGTCGCTGGGCTGGTGGTGTGCTGATACAAGCGGCCGTTAAAACGCTGGATAAAGACCCCACCACACTGATACAACTGCTGGCGCTCCAGCGCGTTGTGCTGCGTTGGCGCCTGATATAACAGTGGCTGTAACGGCGGCAACTGCAGCGGGGCGGATAGCTGACTCTGCCAGTGCTGTTGCCAGCTCTCGGTATCGGCGGTTAACAACGGATGCTGTGGTGCATAGGCTTTTAGTAAGCGTTTGAGCAGTTGATTCAGCTGGGCCGGCATTGTCGGATCAGTGGCATCCAGTTGCTGCCAAAGGCGTCGGGCCAGCCGTTTCGGGCGCTGAAACCGCCAGTAACGCAGCGCAATAGTGAGCGCAAATAAGCATGCGGCTACGAGCAGGAGTAACAGCAGCCAGTGACCGGGCGCCAGCGCGAAGCTCTCGCTTAACGCCGGCTCGTCAATATCGGCCAGTAACGCCAATAATTGTGTTGGCTCAGTCATGATAGACCCCAGCCAGTTGGCTTAACAGCGGGCTGGCACTGCTTAGCGTCAGCCATTTACAGCCCAGTTGCAACACGTTGTGCTTAGCGGTCGCCAGCGCCTGCTGTTGTTGCTGTTGATAGCGCTGTTTTAGCTGTGAATTAAACTGCACCACTTTTAATGCCTGAGCAGCACTGACCAGCGCCTCGCCCTGCAGCTCTGATGGCAGCTGTAACTCCAGCGGATCACTGAGCTGACAACAGTGAATTTCATTATGCTGTGATAATACCTGCAGATGGCGTAACGCCTCAGCATCCAGGGTGGCAAAATCGGATAAAATATAAAGCAGGCTGCCCGGGCGCAGCAGTCGTCTTAGCTCTGCCAGCGCTGTGCTCAGGACCATGCCCTGATTGCTGCGGCTTTGCTGATGCACATCCAGCAGAGCCTGCAAATAGCGCAACACGCCACGGCTTCTGCCCAGGGGTTTTAACAGTACATGCTGCTGTTCACTAAACACCAGGCCACCCAGTTTGTCGCCATTGGCTTTGCAATGCCAGGCCAACAGGGCCGCCAGATGTGCCGCCTGCACGGATTTTAACAGCAGACTGGAGCCAAAGCGCATGGCCTCGGTCAGCTCGGTCAGCAAAAACACCGGGCGCTCGCGCTCTTCACGGAATAATTTAGTATGGACCCGTCCGGTGCGGGCCGTTACCCGCCAGTCAATAGCGCGCACATCGTCACCCACCTGATAGTGCCGCACTTCATCAAACTCCATACCGCGGCCTTTGCTGCGCGCCAGATAACTGCCGGCCAGCTTGCTATGTACCTGCTGACCGGGACTCAGATCCAGTAACCGGGTATGGTGCTGATACCACAGCAGCTCCGGCAGGCCCAGCTGATAACCGTTGGCGTGCAAGCTGCTAAGCCAGCGCTGTGCATCAAAAGCCAGTTCGCTCATCTTAGGGCACAGCCACCCGCTGCAGGACTTCGGTCAGCACCTGATCAGTGCTGATCCCTTCGGCTTCTGCCGCATAGGTTAGGATCAGACGATGGCGCAGTACATTATGAAATACCGCCTGAATATCTTCCGGCGTAACAAAATCACGACCCGCCAGCCAGGCGCGGGCACGGGCGCATCGATCCAGCGCTATGGTCGCCCGCGGGCTGGCGCCATAGCTGATATAGCTGGCCAGTTTGTCGCTGTATGCGGCCGGTTGGCGGGTGGCCATCACCAGTTGCACCATATAATGCTCCAGGCTCTCCGCCAGATGCAGCTTTAGTACCTGCTGGCGGGCAGCGAAAATATCCGCCTGACTGATGGGTGCCGCTTTAACCGGTGTTTCATGGCGGGCTTCGGCGCGGGTTAAGCGCAGGATCTCCAGCTCGGTCGCGCTATCCGGGTAATCAACCTTTAAATGCAATAAAAAGCGGTCAAGCTGGGCTTCCGGCAGCGGGTAGGTCCCTTCCTGTTCCAGCGGGTTTTGCGTCGCCATCACCAGAAACAGCTCCGGCAGTTTGTAAGTATTGCGACCCACTGTGACCTGTTTCTCTGCCATCGCTTCCAGCAGCGCAGACTGTACCTTGGCCGGTGCCCGGTTAATTTCATCCGCCAGAATTAAATTATGAAACAACGGGCCGGATTGAAAAGCAAAGGCACCGGTTTCCGGGCGGTAGATATCGGTACCGGTCAGATCGGCAGGCAGTAAATCAGGGGTAAACTGTATGCGGTGAAACTCCGCTTCTACACCCTGTGCCAGTGCATTCACTGCGCGGGTTTTCGCCAGACCGGGCGGCCCCTCTACCAGCAGATGGCCATTGGCCAGCAAAGCCAGCAAGATGCCTTCGGTCAGTGCCGGTTGACCCAGCACCTGGCTATCCAGATAAGATTTTAATGACGCAAAAGCCTGTACCATGATGATTTCTGTCTTATTATTAAGAAGTGGTTGATTTTTGACCGCTTTCTGCGGGCAAACGCCAAATTAGGACCTGCCGTTATTTATAAGGTTCCCGCATGGCTAATACAAGCGCTAAAACAAGAGTTTTAAAACAACTGTTTTAATTTCGCCGGACTGTGGTTACAATCAAAAGTCAGAGGTCAGACCTGTAATCAGGCCAGCATAAAACAAGAGGATAACTATGGCAGCCCCTATCAACCTGAGAACCCGTGACGGTGAGCGTATTGCAATCGTGTCCGGGCTTCGTACCCCCTTTGCCAAACAAGCGACCGAGTTTCATGGTGTCTCGGCTCTGGATCTGGGAAAACTGGTGGTGAATGAATTACTGATCCGTGCCGAACTGGATCCGGCGCTGGTAGAGCAGGTGGTGTATGGCCAGGTGGTGCAGATGCCAGAGGCGCCAAATATCGCCCGTGAAATCGTGCTGGGTACCGGCATGCAGGTGCATACCGATGCTTTTAGCGTCACCCGGGCCTGTGCCACCAGTTTTCAGTCGGTAGTCAGTGTTGCCGAATCCATGCTGGCCGGTGTCACTCAGATCGCCATTGCCGGTGGCGCTGACTCCAGCTCAGTCTTACCTATTGGCGTGAGCAAGAAACTGGCGCGCGCCCTGGTCGATGTCAATAAAGCTAAAACCCTGGGCCAGAAACTGGCAATTTTCCGTCGTCTGGGCCTGAAAGACTTACTGCCGGTTCCACCAGCGGTAGCAGAATACAGCACCGGCCTGTCAATGGGCGATACGGCTGAACAAATGGCGAAAAGCCATGGTATCAGCCGGGCGGCGCAGGATGAAATGGCACACCGCTCGCACACGCTGGCTGCAGCCGCCTGGCAAGCCGGCAAGCTGGCCGATGAGGTGATGACCGCCTATGTTGAGCCGTACAGCCGCTATTTAAAGATCGATAATAATATCCGGATGGAGTCGAAGCTCGACTCTTACGCCAAATTAAAGCCGGTATTTGACCGGGTGCATGGCTCTGTAACGGCGGCAAACAGTACCCCGCTGACCGATGGTGCTTCTGCAGTACTGATGATGACCGAAGGCCGCGCCAAGGCGCTGGGCTATACCCCTTTGGGTTATCTGCGCAGCTACGCCTTTTCGGCCATCGGCGTACATGAAGATATGCTGATGGGCCCGTCTTATGCCACGCCGATCGCGCTGGATCGCGCCGGGATGAAACTGTCGGATCTGACGCTGATTGAAATGCATGAAGCCTTCGCTGCGCAGGCACTGGCCAATATGAAGATGTTTGGTAGCCGTAAATTTGCTGAAGAAAAGCTGGGCCGCAGCGAAGCCATTGGCGAAATTGATATGGACAAATTTAACGTCAACGGTGGTTCACTGGCTTATGGCCACCCCTTTGCCGCGACCGGCACCCGCTTAATAGTGCAAACCCTGAATGAATTAAAACGTCGTGGTGGTGGCATCGGCCTGACCACTGCCTGCGCCGCCGGCGGTTTAGGCGCAGCGATGATTGTGGAGACCGAATAATGACTGACACAGTAAGCAGCTTTAGCTTAAGCATCCGCGATGACAAGGTGGCTGTGATCACCATGGATATTCCGGGTGAAAGCATGAATGTCCTGAAAGCCTCGTTTGCCGATGAAATTGATGCCATGCTGAAACAGCTGGCTAACGACAGTACCTTAAAAGGCGTGGTCTTTATCAGTGGCAAAAAAGATTCCTTTATTGCCGGTGCCGATATCAGCATGCTCGATGCCTGTCAGACGGCTGAGCAGGCGGAAACCATTGCCGCGATGGGGCAACAAATGTTCGACCGGCTGGAGCAACTGCGCCTGCCGGTCGTTGCTGCGATCCATGGCCCGTGCTTGGGTGGTGGTCTGGAGCTGGCGCTGGCGTGTCATGCCCGGGTTGCCAGCAGCAGCCCGAAAACCGTGCTGGGTTTGCCGGAAGTGCAGCTAGGCCTGCTCCCTGGCAGCGGCGGAACTCAGCGCTTACCAAAATTGGTTGGCGTGCAAAAAGCGCTGGATATGATCCTGACGGGTAAGCAATTGCGTGCGGCCCAGGCGAAGAAGCTAGGCCTGGTCGATGAAGTGGTGCCAGAGAGCATTCTGCTCGATGCCGCAGTGAAAAAGGCGCTGGTCGGCAAACCCCGTCGCGAAGCGAAAAAGCAGAGCCTGCTGGATAAGCTGCTGGAAAATACCGGACCAGGTCGCAAACTGGTGTTCTCTCAGGCGCTAAAACAAACGCTGAAGAAAACCCAGGGCAACTATCCTGCCGCCCTGCGGATTATTGAAGTGATTCAAACCGGTGTCGAGCAGGGCTATCAAAAAGGCCTGGCGGCAGAGGCCAAAGCCTTTGGCCAGCTTTGTATGACGTCAGAGTCGGCGGCACTGCGCAGTATTTTCTTTGCTACCACCCAGATGAAGAAAGAAAGCGGTGCCGGTGATGCCAAACCGCGTAAGGTGCGCAAAGCCGCAGTACTGGGCGGCGGTCTGATGGGCGGCGGTATTGCTAATGTCAGCGCCACTAAGGCCGGCGTAGCGGTGCGGATCAAAGATATCGCTGAGCAGGGCATTAATAATGCGCTGAAATACAGCTTTGATATCCTGAATAAAAAGTACAAAAAGCGCTTTATCAGCAAGGCCGAGATGCAAAAGCAGCTGCTGTTAATCACCGGCACTACCGATTACAGTGGTTTCCATGATGTTGATATCGTGGTTGAGGCGGTATTTGAAGATCTGAGCTTAAAGCAGCAAATGGTGGCCGATATTGAACAGCATTGTACGGAGCATACCATCTTTGCCAGCAATACCAGTTCGTTACCTATTCACAAGATTGCCGAAAAGGCAGCAAGACCAGAAAATGTGATCGGTCTGCATTACTTCTCACCGGTTGATAAGATGCCGCTGGTAGAAGTGATTGCGCATGACAAAACCTCTGCGGAGACCATCGCTACTACGGTTGCCTTTGCCCGTAAGCAAGGTAAAACGCCGATCGTGGTGAAAGACGGTGCAGGTTTCTACGTTAACCGCATTCTGGCGCTGTATATGAATGAAGCGGCCAATATTCTGCTCGCCGGTGAACCGGTAGAAAAAATTGACCGTGCGCTGGTCAAATTCGGCTTCCCGGTCGGCCCGGTGACGCTGCTGGATGAAGTGGGTATTGATGTTGGCGCCAAAATTTCGCCCATTTTAACGGCTGAGCTGGGTGAGCGCTTTGCCGCGCCTGCCGCCTTTGACAAACTGCTGGCCGATGGCCGAAAGGGCAAGAAAACCGAAAAAGGGTTTTACCTTTATGGTAAGGCTGCGAAAAGAGGCAAAAAGCTGGTTGATGAGTCGGTATATGCAGTGCTTGGCGTAACACCGGCGCCGGCGCTAAATGGCGAAGAGATTGCCAGCCGCTGTACCGCGCAAATGCTGAATGAGGCGGTACGTTGTCTGGAAGAGGGCATTATTGCCTCGGCACGGGACGGTGATATCGGTGCCATCTTTGGTATCGGTTTCCCGCCCTTCCTCGGTGGCCCGTTCCGCTATATTGATAAGCTGGGTGTCAATAATCTGGTGGCGACTTTACGCCAGCTGGAAAGCCGCTTTGGTAGCCGCTTTACGCCGTGTGATACCTTGCTGAAAATGGCAACAGCAGGCGAGCGTTTCTATCCGCAATAAGGGCGATATTACGCTTAGCAAAGGGCCTGCGGGCCCTTTTTGCATTTTGGCTAAAAATGCAACTAAAGCATAACAGCAAGACGTCCGGATAGCTGGTATAATCGCCAGCAGCAGTAAAGTGATGTAGGAGAGAGCGGGTGTTATTAGTTCCGGTGCTTTGGTTAATGGTAGCAGTAGGCGTATACATAGCGGCACTGCGTAGTGGTATGCAGGCGATGCGCTGGGCACTGGCGGCAATCTTTACCGGTCCTTTGCTGTTACCGCTGTTTAACAGCCACAAACGCCTGACGCTGCGTCGCGCCCGTGGCCGTAGCTACGGCTTATTCCGGCCCTAGTTGTCGCTTTAAAAGCGCCATAGCGGCTTTTAACAGGCTGTCCTGCTGTCGGTCCTGATGACAGACGGCATAGAGTGTCAGTGTATAGCGCTGCGCCGCTGCCGCCACCAGTTGCCCGGCATTAAGATAGGGTTTAACCCAGCTCTCGGGTAAGAAGGCGGCGACCTCACCCGCTAAAACCTGAGTTAGCGCCAGTTGCGCTGAGTTAGTGCTAAAGCGCGCCGCCTGTAGCTGTGGCCAATCGCGGCTATGCTGCAGTGCAAAAGCCTGCCCCCATTCGACATAACAATACTCTGCAGCGCTGAGCTGCTTACAAGCCGCATGCCCCGGCACGCATACCGCCAGCAGCGGTAACTGTGCTATGGCTTCGCGATAAAGGTCCTCGGTCTTTACCGGCTCCGGTAAAATCGCCAGATCCAATTGTTGGCTCAGCAATAAGTCACTGATTAGCTCCTTGGGTAAAGATTCGGCCCGGATTGTCAGCGGTGTTGGCAATAACGCCAGCTGCTGCAGCGTGGGCGCTAACAACTGCTCAGCCAATACCATCGGCATTGCCAGCTGTAAAGCCGGGCTTTGGCTGGCGCTGTCCGCGACGTCTTGTCTGGCGCGCTGTAAGGCGGCCAGCATAGTTTGAGCATGTGGCAACAGCCGCTCGCCCGCCGCTGTTAACTGAATGTTATTTCGGTGTCGGATAAATAAATTTACGCCTAATTGTTGTTCCAGCTGGCGGATGCGGAAACTCACCGCCGACTGCGTAAGGTATAAATTTTCGGCAGCCTTACCAAAATGGCGGGTGCGCTGTACTTCCAGGAAGGTTTTCAGTAAGTCAGTATCCAAACTAGCCTCAAATGTTTTTTATCGTAACAATTAAAAATATTTGTTTTACGACAGGAATTTTGTTAACCATACTCCGCACAGTTTAAACAGGCTGGCTTGATATTCAACGACATGAGAGGAAAAAAGTGATGCAGCAAAGTTTTGTCGCTAATCGTCGCTTTTTCGATGACCGGAATTTCCCACGTGGCTTTACCCGGTCTGGGCGTTTTACCCTGGCAGAGGGCAATCTGCTGGAAAAACATGGTTTAGCAATGCAAGAGTTGGAGCAGGGTGTTCGCCAACCGGCAAATGACGAAGAGCAGCGCTTTTTGTCAGTGTGCCGTGGTGAAGCCGAAGCCAGCACTGTGTATGAAAAAACCTGGCTAAAGTACAAACAACGTCTGGCAGAAAAACGCAAATTTCATACCGTATTCGGTAAGAAGCGCATTGCAGATGGCTCGGATGATTTCTCGTACGTTGAATCAGATGCCGATTAAAAAAGCCCGTTAGGGCTTTTTTAATGTCTGTAATTTGGCTTTCGCCTTTATAACGCCGCAATCTTCGGCCGTTGTTGCTTTTGTTCTTGCAGAAAAGCGGCAAAATCTTCGGCAGACAACGGCTTGCTATAATAGTAACCCTGAATAATTTCACAGCGCAGCTTGCGTAGCTGCTCCAGTTGTTCGTGCGTTTCCACCCCTTCTGCCACCACACTCAGGCTCAGGTTGTGTGCGATAGTGACAATGGTATCGACCATATTGCGGCCGCGGGCACTGCTCATATCGTCGATAAAGGCTTTATCAATTTTCAGCGTATTAAGTGGAAATTGTTTCAGATAGGCCAGCGAGGAGTAGCCGGTACCAAAATCATCCATCGCCAGATGAATGCCTCGGGCACGAAGTTTTTTCATGGTATCAATCGCCAGCTTCGGCGATTGCATCACCGTGCCCTCGGTGATCTCTAACTCCAGGTGGTAGGAGGGTAAATCGGTTTGCTGCAAAATATCGTCAATCTGATCACAGAGAAACGGCAGCATAAATTGCTTGGCCGATAAGTTAACTGCCACCCTGCCATGAAACAGGCCCTGCGCTATCCAGCGTTTAACATCGATACAGGCTTTACGCAGTACCACGGTACCGATATCAACAATTTGTCCGGTTTCCTCTGCCACCGGAATAAAGCTGGCTGGGCTTACCAAACCGCCCTTAGGTGTAATAAAACGTACCAGGGCTTCCATACCGACAACCTTGCCACTTAGCATGTCCATTTTCGGCTGGTAGAACACGGTAAAATAATCTTCTTTTAAGCCGTGGCGGATCAGGTTTTCTATCTGCAGCCGTTTAACGGCTTGTTTGTTCATGGTGTCATTAAAAAACAAATAGCGGTTGGCGCCGGCACTTTTCGCATGATACATCGCCGTATCGGCGTTGCGCAGCAGCGCCTGTGGATCCTTACCATCTTCCGGAAACAACACTATGCCGACGCTGCTGGTGACCGCCAACTCATGCTGATCCACAGCAAAGGGCTTATTAATTTGTTCCAGTAAGTTTTTCGCCAGGCTGGTAATAGCATGAATATCGTTGGTATTGTCGAGCAAAATAGCGAATTCATCACCGCCCAAACGATAAAGCTTTTGCCGGAATAATTTATTGTTATGCAGGCGGTCAGCCAGTTTACAAAGCAGGGCGTCGCCGAGCTCGTGACCCAATGAGTCGTTAATTTTTTTAAAGTTATCCAGGTCAAATACCAGCAGCGCATGTTCGGTTTTCTCGGTAACCAGACTGGCCAACTTATTCATAAAAACCGCGCGGTTGGGTAAGCCGGTCAGGGTATCGCTATTAGCCAGCCGGCTTAATTCGGCTTCACGTCTTTTTCGATCGGAGATATCGGAAAACACCGCTACGTATTGGGTGATAAAACCCTGCTCGTCTTTAATCACGTCAAAGGTTAATTCTGCCTGGTAGTAATCACCATTGGTTTTCAGTTCACGGATTTCGCCGCTCCAACGGCCATCTCTAACCAGTTTTTTCTCAATATCCTGAATAAAACGCGGCGGATAGAGTGACAGCTGGAAACGACTTTGTAGCACCTGCTCCCGACTTTTGCCGGTAATCACGCTAAAGGCTGGGTTAACTTCGATAATGTTGAATTTAGTATCACAAATCACCACAGCATCAGAGATATTCTCCAGACAGCGGGCGAACAGCTGCATCCGTGCTTCAGCTTGTTTGAGCTGGCTGATATTTTTCAGGGTGCCTGTCATGCGCTGGGCTCTGCCATCTTCGTGATAGGCGACAACCTTGCCGCGGTCCAGTACCCAGATATAGGTTTCATCCAGTGTTTTTAAGCGATAGCTGGCTTCAAAAAATGGGCTTTTGCCGGCCAGGTGCTGCGATAGCGCGTGGCTAACCCGGTCTAAGTCCTGCGGATGGATCAGCGCTTTGTTGGGCGGGAAATCTTCAGTCTTGGGGGCAATCGCCAGTGGCTCCAGCCAGGCGCTGGAGCGGTAGAGCTCGCCACTATCAATATTCCAGTCCCAGAGTTCATCGCCGCTGCCCCAAATCGATAGTCGCAGCCGCTCTTCACTTTTCGCCAGTGCCTGATGGTAACGCCGCATCCGTCTTAAACTTAACTGACCAAGCAACAGGCCGGTAAGAGCCAGGGTGAGTAATGCAGGAAATAAATAAGGCTGTACAGTATCCCAGCTAAGGGCCGTAGCGGCGAGGGGCAAGAAAAATAACACGCCAAGTGTTAGCCCCAAAAAAGAGAGGGTGAGAAAAGTTATTGTTTTATCGCGCACTTTTTTATTTATTCAGTACTGCTTTTGGACTACGGTAACGGAGAAAATCGGTACTGTCAAAAGCATTTTTGCTGCTGCTGTAATAATTCTGTCAACTGCGACTTATGCAGGCATTTTACATAAGTATCCGCTGGCGGTGGATCGGTGGCGAATAACAACACATCATACTCGGCGGCAAGCAGCTGCTTTAAAAAATCCTGAAACCGCAGTCGGTCAATATCTTGTAACGCATTAAGAATTTGTTGTGTCAAATCAAAGCCATAATCGCCCTGACTCAATGCCAGCCAATACCGCTTAGCTCTGGCACTTAAACTAATATCCCGTTCCGCCAGTTGGGCAGCTAGGCCTTGCTTTAATGACTGAAAATCGCTGTCATGCAGTTGATTCAACTCGCTGATAAATTGCCGGAAAAAGGCTACTGTTGCCTGATAGAGAGTACCTGCTGGCTGATTAGGCGACTGGATATAGAACGCCATGCCCGGCAGGGTATTGACCGGGACATAGCCGGTGCCGACCAGATAGCCCAGTTGTTGCTCAGTTCTCAGCTGGTGAAAGTAACGCGGCGATAAGATGTGATTGGCGAGCATAAACAGCGCCATCATCACAGGGGATTTTTCCCGCGCCGGCAGATAAATAACCAACGCATGGTCGGAAGGCGAGTCGGGTGGGTTTTCCAACCAGACCGGGCCCAGGTCGCGGATTAGGCATTGTTGCGGTTTGAGCGCCTGGCCGATAGCGCCTTGCTGCCGTTGCCAGTGCTGTAACAGTTGCTGTAAGGCCAGCGCATCAGTCCGACTCCAGTTGCCCAATAACAGCGCTTCCAGATGCAAGGCTTGCCAGACCTGCTGCCGGAACTGTTGAAAATCGGCATAGCTTAACGCGGCCAGCGCCGTTGCCAGTTGTACCGGCTCCGGATTCTGTGGTTGCAGCACGGCAGAAAGCTTTGAGAATAAGGTGGCAACAGGTTTATTCTTACTGCTGTTTAGCCAGTGCCGGCACAGTTGCTGTTTTAACTCTGCAAAGCGCTGTGGACAAAACTGTGGATCTGGCAGCTGTGCTAACAGATCAGCAACCAGACGCAGCTGATTAGCGCTCAGGCCGTTGGTCTGTAAACTGAGCCCCTGGCGGTGAACATGCAGAAAATAATTCAGCCCGGCAGTTGTTGCGGCGTAAAGCTGCTGATTAAAGCGATCTAACAGTAATTCGACCCATAAGCGACTGGCGGCTTGCTGTTGCAGCGTCTGACAGCTATTGGGCAGGCTCAACTGAATAAAGATGTGGCCTTTGGGGCTGTGAAAGTCGGTATCCGCTTTGTACCAAAGGCTTAAACCCGGGTCAGTATAGAACAATTCTGGCTTATCTAAATGATCCGCTGCGGTGAGTAAGGTTAAATCGGCATGCAGATAGGGATTGGCCTCTGGCAGCTGGATGCCTTCAAGCAGCGCGGTTTGGGCAAGCGCAGCGAGTAAGGATTGATCAATTGCCTGCAGTTGATAGGGTGTATGATACCAGCGGGCCTGACGGTCAGTAGTGACATCATCGGCAATTAGCATCAGCCGTAGGTTAGCGGCGTTAAAATAGCTCAATAGCTGCTGATACAGCGCAAGTGGCGGCGGCTCCATCCGGTAGTCGCCAAAGATCACATCCTGTAGCGGATAGTGCTGCAGGTTCAGCGACAGATCCATCGCCGTCTGCAATGCCGTAGCAGGCTCATAAAATTGATAAGCCCATTGCAGCAGTTTCTGCCGCTCTTTAAACAGCTGTTCGGGAAAGTCGCTTTGTTTTAGTAACCGCAATTTGGCGAATACCGCCTGCACGACCTGCTGGTATTGCTGGCGGCCAAGCTGGGTTAATTCGAAGGCTAGTGTAAAATCTTTATAGTTACTGCCATCAATGCCGCCACCGGCACTTAGCTGATTTACCAGCCCCTGTGCTTTAAGGAGGGCTAACAGCGAGCCAGGTCCCTCATCGCCTAACAAATGAGCAAGAAAACTGACGATTTTATAGCGATACCAGGGCTGGATATCGGGAAGCGCAAAACTCACCACTAACCGCTGGCTGCTCTTATGTGGCCGGATATTTAACTGTAATCCCTGATGCTCGGCCAGATAGAGTGGTACCTGCAGCGGGCTCTTTGCCGCAACATCACCTTTAATTGCACTGAAATAGCGTGTTGCCAGTTGCTGCAGCTCAGCCAGGCTCTGTGGGCCAACCAGGCACAATGACATCCTCTGAGCGCTGTATTGGCTATCGAAAAAGCGTTTAACCGCTTGCTGCAGACTTTCGTGCGGTTGGTCTGCCAGCGTCTGGGCATTACCAACCGAAAACTTGGCAAAGGGGTGTGCCGGATTAATGCTTTCTTTATGCACCTGATAGATGCGCCGGCTATCGTCTTTTAGCTTTAGCGAGAATTCTGCTTCAATGGCCTGGCGCTCTTTTTCGACATAGTCACTGCTAAATAAGGGCGCCGTAAACATCGCAGCGAAGCGGCTTAAGCCGTCGGCAAAATATTGCTGTTCAAGATCAAAGTAGAACTGGCTATGCTCAGTGCCGGTCCAGGCATTGTGACTACCGCCGTGTTCACTAATAAACTGCTGCAGCTCGCCAGCCTGTGGATAAGCTGCGCTACCTAAAAACAGCATATGTTCTAAAAAGTGGGCCAAACCTTCGCGTTCTATCGGATCGTCAAAGTGCCCGACGTTGACAGTCAGCGCGGCTGCACTTTTTTCGCTGTCGGCTTGCTGAACCAATAGCACTGTTAAACCGTTAGCTAAGACAAGGTGCCGGTACTGTCTGGGATCGTTCGGGCTTTGCAATATCAGTGAACTGGCCAAGATGCATCCTTTAAAGGCACGCGCTGAGGGCGCCTCTCATAGCGATAAGTAATAACCAGCATAGGCCTTATGCTTTAATAGCAGTTACGCTGGCGGCTGACTTTCATTATCATAGCGCACTATTTTCACCTGACGCATGCTTATTTGTTAAACGGCCGGCCAGATGGGACAGATCAAGTAGTATGGCAATAACATCATGGTAAATATTGTAATCATGCGCCACGGCGAAGCTGAGCCGTTGCAGGCTGACGATCAGCAGCGCGCACTGACCGACCAGGGCCGGCTGGAAGTGCAACAGATGGCGTCCTGGTTGGCCCGGGCCTATCCGGCATTTGACTACCTGTGGGTCAGCCCTTATCTGAGGACACGGCAAACTGCTGCGCTCATGCTGGAAGCTCAGGCTGCCTGTCGACTGGAGGTGATACCGCAATTGGTGCCGGATGGCCAGGCGTTACAGATCAAAGATAAACTGGATTTACTGCTCGCTGAGCAACCTGATGCGCGGGTATTACTGGTATCCCATATGCCGCTGGTCAGTTTTCTGGTCGAAGCCTTTACTGACGCGGGCCGCACACCCATTTTCACCACTGCAGCTCTATGTTGTATCGACTACCGGACAGCACGCGGCGGCAAGTTGTTAGAGCAGATGTCACCGCTGGATTTGTCGTTGGTACGTAGCTAACGCTTATTTGTGTCGCTGTTATCGGTGTTGCAGTTCGCGAAATTGCTGCTCGGTACTTTGATTAATTTTCAGTAATAACAACAGGGCACCATGCTTGCCCCAGCTTTTTGGGGCGGTGTGAAAGGCGCGTACATTCGGATGTTGCACCAGCCAGTTTGGTACTTTACGTGCCAGTATGCCCAGCCCCTTGCCATGTACCACGCAGGCGCAATTAAATTGCTGCTGCTGGCAATAATCCAGCAAGCCAGCCAACTGTGTTTTCGCTTCATTGGCCGTCATGCCGTGTAAATCCAATACCACCTGCGGTTCTAATTCACCGCGGCGTAAGCGGCCGGCCAGCATCGGATCGTCACCCTGCTGCACATAAGACAAGCTGCCGCTGGTGTCGGTAATGGCTTCGTATTCATCGGAGAAAAAGAACAGTTTTTGCGCAGATAGCTCCGCCGTGCCGGTAGGCGCGCGTTTTTGCTTGCTGCGTCTGACAACTGGCGGTATCTTGTCCTGCTCAAGCGGGCGGGCACCGGCGACACTGTCGCGAAACAGGGCCCGCTCTTCGACGCTGAGTGCATCGGGCTTCGGCTTTTTTTGCTGCATCGGCCTTAATCTATACTATCTTATTAGCTGCTACCGGAGCCAAGGATACCATGTCTGACACCTTACCCGCACCCTTTAGTCCTGAATTACTGGACCGCGCCTATAGCGAACTGCAGACCCTGCATGACTGGTTACGTTGGGCGGTCAGCCGGATGCATCAGGGTGGGGTCTATTTTGGTCATGGTACCGATAACGCCTGGGATGAAGCCGCAGTGATGCTCTCGCATGTGTTGTACTTGCCGCCCCTGCGCGATGAAAAGTTATTTGGCGTGCGCCTGACATTAGATGAGAAACAGCAATTTGTCGCACTGTTACAGCAGCGAATTACCCAGCGTATTCCGGCCGCCTATCTGACCCAGCAAGCCTATTTTTGTGATCTGCCGTTCTATGTCGATGAGCGGGTCTTGATCCCGCGCTCACCGATTGGCGAGTTGATTAAGCAGCAGTTTCAGGGCCTGTTACCGGCTGGCAGTAGCCCGGCCCATATTCTGGATCTTTGTACCGGCTCGGGCTGTATTGCCATTGCCTGTGCGGTGGCCTTTCCGGAGACGCAGGTTGATGCCGTCGATATCAGCGAGGATGCACTGGCAGTATGTGAGCTAAACATTGCCGAGCATCAGCTGCAGGAGCGGGTCTACCCCATTCTCTCAGATGGCTTTAGTGCCCTTGCCGGCCAGCAATATGATTTGATTGTCACCAACCCGCCTTATGTCGATGCTGAAGATATGGCCGATCTGCCGGATGAATACCGGCATGAACCGGAATTGGGGCTGGCGTCTGGTATCGACGGCCTCGAATTAACGCGGCAGATCCTGCGCGATGCGGCAGCACATTTAACCGAGCAGGGTATTTTAGTTTGTGAAGTGGGCAATAGTATGGTTGAATTGCAGTATAGATATCCAGACGTCCCATTTCGCTGGCTGGAGTTTAGTGCCGGAGGCCTTGGCGTTTTTGCACTGAGCAAAGCACAACTTGTGGCTTGCCAGCATTTATTCGAGGAAAGTTAAATGGCAGGTAACAGCATCGGCCAGTTATTTAAAGTCACCACCTTTGGTGAAAGCCACGGCCCGGCGATTGGCGGTATTGTTGATGGTTGCCCGCCCGGGATGGCATTAACGGCCGAAGATTTACAGTTGGATCTGGACCGGCGCAAGCCCGGCACGTCACGCTACACCACACAGCGCCGCGAAGAGGACAGTGTCAAAATCCTCTCTGGTGTGTTCGAAGGTCAGACAACCGGTGCCAGTATTGGTTTATTGATTGAAAATACCGATCAACGCTCACAAGATTATGCCAATATCGCCAGCCAGTTCCGGCCTGGCCATGCCGACTATACCTACTGGCATAAATTCGGCATTCGTGATTACCGTGGTGGCGGCCGCTCTTCGGCGCGCGAAACGGCAGTTCGGGTCGCGGCCGGTGCCATCGCCAAAAAGTATCTCGCTGAGCACTGCGGTATTGAGATCCGCGGCTATTTACAGCAGCTGGGGCCGATTAAGGCCGAGCAGCTGGATTGGTCGCAGGTGGAACAAAACGCCTTTTTCTTCCCGGATGCCAGCAAGCTAGAAGCGCTGGATGACTATATGCGGCAGCTGAAAAAAGACGGTGATTCGGTTGGCGCGCGAGTTAATGTGGTGGCGACCGGGATGCCGGTCGGTCTGGGTGAGCCGGTGTTTGATCGTCTGGATGCGGATATCGCCCATGCGATGATGAGTATCAATGCCGTTAAGGCAGTGGAAATCGGCGATGGCTTTGCGGTAGTTGAGCAGCGTGGCTCCACCGGACGTGATGAGCTGACACCGCAGGGCTTTACGGCGAATCATGCCGGCGGTACCCTGGGTGGTATTTCCAGTGGCCAGGATATTCTGGTCAGCATGGCGTTAAAACCGACTTCCAGTATCAGTATACCGGGCAAAACCATTAATACCGCCGGTGAAGTGGTGGATGTAGTGACCAAAGGCCGGCACGATCCCTGTGTCGGTATTCGCGCGGTACCCGTTGCCGAAGCCATGCTCGCCATTGTGCTACTGGACCATATGCTGCGCCATCGCGCCCAAAATGCCGGGGTCCAGGTCAGTACGCCGGATATCGCGGCACTGGCACGGCAGCAGCAAAGCAATTAATACAGCATTTTAATCGCACTAGTTTAACGGAACAGTCGTGTTAACACTTGCCACCAAGCCAGCCCTTGCGCTGGCTTATTTTGCTTATTTCGGCGTCTTAGGCCTGTTTGTGCCTTATTTCGGGCTGTTTCTGGATGGCCGCGGCTTAAGCTCGGCGCAAATTGGCTTATTGCTGGCGTTGGTCACGGCGACGCGGATCGTTGGCCCGGCGCTGTGGGGAACGCTGGCTGATAAAACCGCCAGGCCGCTGAGTATTATGCGCTTTGGCGCCATTATCGCGATCCTGGCCTGGTGCAGCAGCTTTGTCGATGCCGGCTTTTGGCCCTTGCTGGCCGGTTTTGCGTTATTTAGCTTTTTCTGGACCGCTATTTTACCGCAGCTCGAAGTCTGTACCTTCCATGCGCTGAATGATGATGCCGGTGCTTACAGCCGGATCCGTACTTCTGGTAGTGTCGGTTATATCATTCTGGTGCTGCTTGGCGGCTATTTATTTCAGCGCTTTGGCAGTGAGTTTATGCCGGCGACAGCGCTACTGTTTTTAGGCTTACTGCTACTGAGCTTATTTAAACTGCCGCCGCTGCCTAAGTTGTCGGCCAGTCAGCAGGTGCACTTATCCTGGCGTCAATTATTCAAAAGTAAGGTACTGTGGCTCTTTATGGGCGCGGCCTTAATGCTGCAAATGAGCTTTGCGCCTTACTATGGCTTTTTTACATTGTATTGCCGCGATCTGGGCTATAGCGGCACTGTTACCGGCTTGCTGATTGGCGTGGCGGTGGCAGCGGAGATCGTCGCCTTTTATTTTGCCGGCCGCATTTTGGGCCGTTTCAGGCTGGGGCATTTACTGGCTGCCTGTTATGGCTTAACCGCACTGCGCTGGTTAATCGTCGCTTATCTTGGTGATCAGCCGCTGGTGCTGGCAGCCAGTATGCTGTTACATGCCGGTAGTTTTGCCATTGCCCACAGCGGTGCCATGCAGTTTATTCAGCAGTTTTTCCCCAAGGCACAGCGAGGTCGCGGTCAGGCGTTTTATGCTGGTATTATTTATGGCGGTGGCGGGGCTATCGGCGCCTATATTGCCGGTATCAGCTGGCGCGATGGCGCTGGTGCCAGTGCCACCTTTACGTTGGCAGCACTGGCAGCAGCAATAGCGATGTTGCTGGCGCTAAGCTTACCGCGTACTATGCCGCGAGCGGATGATAAAGCCGCAAACGTCAACACGCCCTAGCGCATTAACCACTTAAGCAGCGCTTTAAACAGCGGCCGGTTGAAGGGCGGGTAAATCAAAATGCTGCTACTAAAGCGGCCTTTCTGGTGCACCGCCTTGGCGTGGGAAAAACGCCAAAAGCCTTCCGGGCCGTGGTAGTTACCCAAACCTGATGGCCCGATGCCACCAAAGGGTAAATCCTCCTGCGCTACATGTAGCAGCGTATCGTTAATGCAAACGCCACCGGCATGAGTTTGAGTTAATACTCGCTGTTGTAACCGCTTATCTTCGCTAAATAAGTACAGGGCCAGCGGCCTGGGTCTGGATTTAATATACTCAAGCGCCTGTTCAAAGCTGTCATAGCCGATAATCGGCAGCAAAGGGCCAAAAATTTCCTGCTGTAAAATCTGACAATCGTCCGGCACATCAACCAGCAAGGTTAGCGGTAGCCGGCGCTGTTGTTGCTGTTCGCTGCCTATGACCGCACAGGGATAAGCGGTTGCGCCTTTAGAGAGCGCCTCGCTTAGCAGCTGCTGTAAGCGCTGATAATGCTGAGTAGTGATCACTGCACTGTAATCGGGGTTAGTCGCAAAATCAGGATAGAGCTTGGCAAAGTCGGCTTGCAGTTGGTTAATCAAAGCCGGGATCCGGGCTTTTGGCACTAACACATAATCCGGTGCGACGCAGGTTTGGCCGGCATTGGCGGTTTTGCCAAACAGCAAGCGCTGGCTAAAATGTGCTAAGTCGGTATCTGCTGTCAGCAGCGCCGGGCTTTTACCGCCCAGCTCAAGCGTCACTGGGGTAAGATTAGCAGCCGCAGCCTGCATTACTTTGCGCCCGACGCCGGTAGAGCCGGTAAACAGCAGATGATCAAAGGGCAGGGCGGCAAAAGCGGCGGCAACCCCAGCATCGCCCTGAACCACACTAACACAATCAGTTAAGCCCTCTGCCAACATCTCGGTCAGTACTGCATTGGTTGCCGGGGTGTACTCCGATAGCTTCAGCATCACCTGATTACCGGCTGAGAGTGCCGCCATAAGCGGGCTAAGTGCCAGAAAAATCGGATAATTCCACGGCACAATAATACCAACCACACCTAACGGCTGCGCCAGCACAAAGTTTTTTGCCGGGGCAAAGGTATAGTGCACGGCACGGCGCTGCGGTTTAAGCCAGCCTTTAAGCTGTGACAACTGATATTTGATGCCCTGCAGACTGGGCGCGATTTCCAGCAGCTGTGTTTCAACCCTGCTGCGCTGGCCAAAATCGCGGGCCACGGCCTGTTGTAACGCCGTGTCGTATTGTTTTAGCAACCCAGCCAGACGCTGCAAGCGTTGCTTGCGTGTAGCAAGTGATGGATAGGGTTCGGCGTTAAACTGCTGTTGATGCTGTTGAAACAGGCTTTCTATGCTCATCAGAACTCACTACTGCTTAGAACACGCTAGGTTATGCTGTTACTCTAAAGTAGTCCAACCAGTGGAGCAAGCGTTGTCGAGCAGCGCAGCGCTGGGCAAGCTGCGGTCAAGTCGCTACAATGCGCAGCAATTTCTACAGCTGTCACACAGGTGAGGTCGATGACAACGCAGTTTCGCTTGGGTTTGATTGTTAATCCGTTGGCTGGTTTAGGCGGCAGTGTCGGTTTAAAGGGCAGTGATGGCATGGCTGAACAGGCGCTGGCACTCGGTGCGGTGCCGATGGCGCAACAGCGTGCCAGACAAAGCCTGGAGCAACTGCTGCCGCTGCGTGACAAGTTACAAATCTTTACCGTCGCTGGCGATATGGGGCAGCAGCTTTGTGAAGAGTTGGGTTTTGATTACCAGCTTTGCTATACCCCAGCGGATTCACTTACTACCGCGGCCGATACCGAGCAAGCCGCTGCCGTGATTGCCGAATCCGGCGTTGATTTACTGCTGTTTGCCGGTGGTGATGGTACAGCGCGCAATGTCTGTAGCGTCGTCGGCGCTAAAACCACCGTCTTGGGTATCCCTGCCGGTTGTAAGATCCATTCCGGCGTTTATGCGATTTCGCCACTGGCCGCCGGTAAGCTGCTGGCAAAACTGGTCGCCGGTGAGCTGGTCAGTCAGCAGGAAGCCGCAGTGATGGATATCGATGAAGGTGCTTTCCGTGAAGGGGTCGTCAAAGCCCGCCGCTATGGCGAGATGCGCATTCCGGCCGAGCTGCGTTATGTACAAAGCGTAAAAATGGCCGGCAAGGAGTCAGAAGAGCTGGTACTGGATGATTTAGCGGCCTATGTCGCTGGTTTAATGGAACCGGATGTGCGTTATGTGATGGGCTCTGGCTCGACTGTTGCCGCTGTGATGGCGGAACTGGGGCTGGACAATACCCTGCTGGGTGTTGATGTGGTCGAAAATGGTCAGCTGCTGGCCAAAGATGTTACCGCAGCGCAGCTGCTGGAGCTGGTGCAGAATACCCCCAGCAAATTAATTATTACCTTGATTGGCGGTCAGGGCCATGTGTTTGGCCGCGGTAATCAACAACTCTCGCCGGCCGTGATCCGGGCTATTGGCCGCGACAATATTCTGCTGCTGGCGACCAAGAGCAAGCTGCAGCAACTGAATGGCCGGCCATTACTGGCCGATACCGGTGATATGGCCTTAGATCGCGAGTTACAGGGTTTAATACCGGTGCTGACCGGTTATAACGATTATGTGATTTACCGCTTAGGTTATGAGGACGAAGCATAATGCAAGATAGCAATACCGAACACTTTATTGCCCGGGCGGCGGAATTTTTTGACCAGTTAGTGCCTGTTGCCACTGACGATGAGCTATTTGCCGCCGGCTATTTACGTGGTCATGTTGATTTAGCCGTCGGAACCCTGCAACTAACCGAACAACCTTTTAGCCTGGCCACCTTGCTGCAACAGGTGAACAGCAGCCTGCAGCAGGCGATTGCCCAGGGTGAGCTAAACGCGGCAGACGAGTTGCTGGTGCAGGATATCTGGCAACGTTTACAACAGGCTGCCTGATTGAAAGCGGCCTGAACAAGACTTTTGGCGGTAATTGACGTAAGATATCGCCATCTTTTAACAGTGGTGCAGCCCGGCTGCACCCGTCAATATAAGTGAAATCCATGTCAAAATTTACTACGTTAGAGCAGCACGCCAGCTACGGTATTGGTTTACAAATGGGTCAGCAACTGGCTGACCGGCCGTTCGACGGTTTAGATATTACCGCTGTCGCCGCCGGTTTAGCCGCTGCATACAACGAGCAGGCGCCAGAAGTGAGTGATGAGCAAATCCGTGCTGCTTTTACCGTTATTAGCCAGCGCATGCAGGCGGAAGAGCAGGAAAAAGCGCAGGCACTAGCAGAAGCCGGTGAAATGTTCCTGGCGGAAAATGCTAAGCGTCCGGAAGTAACCGTTACTGCTTCTGGCTTACAGTATGAAGTCCTGGTGGCCGCCGAAGGCGATAAGCCAACTGCAGCCTCTACCGTGCGTACCCACTATCACGGTACCCTGATTGACGGCACTGTGTTTGATAGCTCTTATCAGCGCGGTGAACCAGCAGAATTCCCGGTATCTGGTGTTATCGCTGGCTGGACTGAAGCGCTGCAACTGATGGCGGTAGGTTCAAAACTGCGGTTATATATCCCGCATAACCTGGCCTATGGTGAGCGCGGTGCCGGCAATGCTATCGCACCTTTCAGCACCCTGGTATTTGATGTAGAACTGCTGGCGATTCTGTAACGCTTGGTTTCCGCTTCCATGTGAAAAAGCCGGCGTTGCCGGCTTTGTCGTTTTAATGCTGATAAAATTGCCGAAAAGATCAGCAATCAGTCGCCTAAGCTACCAGTTTTTCTGCAGTTTTCAAAACAGACGTTATACTTTCAGCAGACGTTTTTTATTCACCGAACTGAGAGTAGCTTATGGCAAATTTGACCATTCAAACCCGCATCCTCCTGCTGGCATTATTACCCAGCACCTTACTGGCAATAGTGCTGGTAACTTTTAGCTTAATGCAGGCGCGTAGCCTCGGCCAGCAGGGCGTGGATGGCTTCGCTGAGGTGTATAGCCAAAGCCAGCAGGCGGTGATTAAAAACTATATGGAGCTGGGTAAGACTGCCATCGCTCATCTTTATAATGCGCCGGATGCAGCGACCAATCCGGCCATTCGGGAAGAAGCCATTAATATTTTGCGCCAACTGCGTTTTGATGACAGTGGCAGCATGGGCTACTTCTTTATCTATGATCAGCAGGGCGTCAATGTCATGCACGCCGCCAACCCTGCCTTGCAGGGCCGTAATTTGATGGATCTTAAAGATCCTAATGGCGTTGAAGTGATCCGCGGCCTGTGGAATGCCGCCCGCAGTGGCAAAGGTTACTTGTATTATCACTGGAATAATCCGGAAACCAATACCACGGATCCAAAACTGGGTTATGCCGAAGAGCTAACCAAATGGGGTTTAATGTTAGGCACCGGCTTTTGGATCGACAGCCTGGATAAACAGGTTGCCGTGATGCAGCAACGGGTAGACGACTCGCTGGCAACCAGCCTCTGGAGTTCGATTGTCACCGCGGCCATTGCGTTAATTGTGATTACCTTACTGGCACTGGTGGTAGTGCGCAGTATTATTACGCCACTGAAATCGGCGGTAACCGCAATGACCGATATCGCCCAGGGTGGTGGTGATTTACGCCACCGTTTAAAAGCTGAAGGTAATGATGAATTGGCGCAACTGGCACAGGCTTTTAACCGCTTTGCCAGTCAGGTCCGGGATCTGGTGGCTCAGGTCGCGGGTTCGACCAAAACGCTGAATCAAAGTGCCAATGAGCTAAATGGCATTATGCGTCAAGCCGGGCAGGGCGTGGCACGCCAACAATCCGAGAGTGATCAGGTGGCCACGGCAATGAACGAAATGGCGGCTTCGGCGCAGGAAGTGGCAGATAGCGCGATGCGGGCGTCGGAAGCTGCCGCCAATGCCGAAGATCTGGTCAGTAACTCGAAGCAGACTCTGCTGCAAACGGTACGGGTAATAGATGGCCTGGCGGAGCAGGTTACGCATGGCGTTTCGGTAATTGGTGAGCTGAGTAAAGAATCTGACAGTATCGGTGGGGTACTGGATGTGATCCGCAGCATTGCCGAGCAGACTAATCTGCTGGCGCTAAACGCCGCCATTGAGGCGGCTCGGGCCGGCGAAGCCGGTCGCGGTTTTGCGGTAGTTGCCGATGAAGTGCGCACTCTGGCTAGTCGTACCCAACAAAGTACCCAGGAAATCCAGCAGATGATCCAGCGCTTGCAAGCCGGTATCAAGGGTGCCATTGATCTGATCAGCCGGTTAAAACAAAGCAGCCAAAGCAGTGTTGATGAGATCCGGCAGGTCGAACTGGCGCTGAATCAAATCAGTAGTGCAGTTAATACTATTAATAATATGAATGCGCAGATCGCCACAGCCGCCGAAGAACAAACCCATGTTTCCGGTGCTATTAATGAGAACGTGCATCAAATTGTTGCTGTAACTGAAGAAACTGCTGAAGGAACGCGCCGCGCTTCCAGCACCAGTGAACGCTTAAATGCGCTGGCCGCTGAACTGGATAGTCTGGTGGGGAATTATAAAGTCTAATTTTTACAGTGGGTGAGTCAATTAAGGCCGCTGTTGCGGCCTTAATGTTAACCCCGATAAGGATTACGCGAGAACTTAGCCAACTGACTTAGCAGAATCAGCAGCGCACTGAGCGCATAAGCTGCCATTAATAGCCGGCTCCAGCCCGCCATCGTTAAACCAGCAAACTGCCAATCAACACCGCCACAGGTGCCGGTAACCTCAAATACTGCAGGCAGCCACTTATCTAACGCCAACCAGGTTGGAAAATCCGCAAATAAGGCACAGGTCGTAAAGCCTCCTCCGGCCAGGATTTGTTCGATATTTACCAGCTCCTGCGCCTGATACAGGCCATACAAAGCGCTACCCAGCCATAAGCTCAGTGTGGCAAACCTCAGCATTGCGTTGCGAGGTGCCAGTAACGCCAGTAACGCCGCCATTAAAATACCGGCAAAAGCAACCCGGATATAGATACATTTAATGCAAGGCTGATAATTTAATGCGTACTGGAAATACAGCCCGGTTAGCTCCATAGCCAGAGCGGTTAGCGCTAACAGCAACCAGGGCCAGCGTTGCATCGATAAGGATTTCAGTGTTTTAAACATGGTATGACGATCTGTTATTGTTGTTTTGCTGGCTAATCTAAGGGATTTCAACAAAATACACAATGCAAGCAGAAGGGCAGTGGCAAGCTGGCAAGCTATTTTTACAAGCTGACTTGTTAATGGCATCGGCTCTGGTACAATCAGTGCCAACTTATAAGAACCATTATTGACACGGATAACGGTGCATGACCAATCTGATTAAAGCACAAAGCCCGGCTGGCTTTGCCGAAGAATATATCGTTGATTCTATCTGGAATGGCAAATTTGCCCCGGGTTCTATTTTACCGGCAGAGCGCGAGCTCTCCGAATTAATTGGTGTTACCCGTACCACGCTGCGTGAAGTATTACAGCGGCTGGCGCGTGATGGCTGGTTGACTATTCAGCATGGTAAACCCACTAAAGTAAATAACTTTTGGGAAACCTCAGGCCTGAATATTTTGGAAACCCTGGCCCGGCTGGACGAGGAGCGGATGCCGGATCTGGTCGACGAGCTGTTATCTGCCCGGACTAATATCAGTGCGATTTATATTCGCGGCGCCATTAAAACCCATCAACAACAGGTCATTGATGCCCTGACTGGCTCTGAGCAGTTGGAAGATACCGCCGAAGCCTTTGCTGATTTTGACTATAACCTGAACCATGAATTGGCTTTACATTCGTCAAACCGGATCTATGTGCTGATTTTAAATGGTTTCCGTGGTTTGTATAACAAAATTGCCCGCTTTTACTTTTCCAGCCCGGCGGCGCGGGAACTGGCCCGCCAGTACTATCAGCAATTAAAAGCCCTGGCGCAAACCGGCAAGCATGACGATGTGGTGATGACAGTGCGTAAATATGGTATCGACAGCGGTAAGATCTGGTCTGAACTGCGGCCGACCATTCCGCGCGATCTGATGGAATAAGCCAAGTTAGTCTAAGATAAAAGCCGCAGCCCGTTCTGCGGCTTTTTTATAGCTGTTGCACTGGGCTGACTACACTTTTTGATATAAGATATTCCCAATTGTTATAAGTGTGTCTTTAGCGGAGTCCAAGATGTCAGTAGCAGCCATGACCTGCCGGAAAGTCAGTGAGATCTATTTGGATAACAACGCTACCACGGCGGTGCTACCTGGCGCGGCAGATGCCGTGTTGCAATGTATGCAACAGGATTTTGGTAATCCCAGCAGCACACACAGTACCGGCATTAAAGCCAAGGCGTTGTTAGAGCACAGCCGCAAGCTGGCGCGCCAGTTATTGGGCGCTGATAACGGCGACATTATCTTTACCTCAGGCGCTACCGAAGGCATCCAAACCTCAGTGCTGTCGGCATTGCTGGCGATCCGTGAGCGCGGCTTGGCGGGGCCTGACACCCTGTTACTCTATGGCGCAACCGAACACAAGGCGGTGCCGGAGAGTCTGAAACACTGGAATAGCCTACTACAACTTAATGCCAGTATCCGTGCCATCCCGGTACTTGCCAATGGCCTGCTCGACTTGGAGGCGCTGGCAGAGCTGCTGCCAAAAGCGGCTCTGGTCTGTACTATGGCGGCCAATAACGAAACCGGTGTGCAGCAGGACCTGCAGGCGATTGAGCAGTTGTTGAACCAGCATAATGCTGATGCTTACTGGTTGGTTGATTGCGTGCAGGCGCTGGGCAAAATGCCGCTCAATCTGGCGGCAAGCCGCATTGATTATGCACCCTTTAGTGGCCATAAGCTTTACGCTCCCAAAGGCATCGGCTTTTTATATGTGCGCAAAGGTGCACCTTATCAGCCACTGATCACAGGTGGTGGCCAGGAAGGCGGCTTACGCTCCGGTACCGAAAACCTGCCGGGTATTGCTGCGCTGAACTATATTTTTCAGCAATTGCTGGATCCCGAGCACAGCATCTTTGTCGGCAGCAACCAACTTTATCAATACCGCGAACAACTCTTAGCGGCACTACGTCAGTTATTTCCGGCACTGGTGCTAAACAGCGACTTACCACAAGCACTGCCAACCACGTTAAACTTCTCGGTTCCCGGGTTTTTTGCCAAAGATATTCTGGATCTATTCGATGCCGCTGGTATTCGCGTCAGCTCAGGATCGGCCTGTAGTTCAAAAGTCACAGGTAGTTTTGTGCTGGATGCGATGGGGCTGGAGCGCTGGCGCAGTGAGGGGGCGATCCGCTTATCCTTTGGGCCGGCGTTTAGTCAGGCCGAGTGTGAGCAAGCCTGTCAGCGCATCCTAAGCCTGGTGCCGGTGGTCAAGCAACATGGCCTGGTATTAACAGATGGCGATCCGTTGAATATACCGACCAGCAGCGGCCTGTATCAGTTTAAACATGATGCCTGTTGTAGTTATTTACTGCTGTGTCAGCAAAGCCGCCAAGCCCTGATTATTGATCCGGTGCTGGCGTTGACCGAGCGGTTATCGAATATTGTACAAAGCCGTGGCCTAAAGCTGGTCGCTGTGCTGGAAACTCATATTCACCAGCAAGCCGGGCAAGCTGCGCTGCTGTTACGTCAACTCTTTAGCGGACAACAGTTTGATCAAACCGGTTGGCCGCAGGATCAACAACAGTTGCACATCGGCCCCTACCAGTTAAGCCGCATCGCCACACCCGGCCATAGTCCACTGGCCTATAGCCTGTTGCTAAAACAAGCTGGTGAGCTGAAAGCCGCCTTTGTCGGCGATCTGTTATTACCCGGCGGCATTGGCCGCACCGATCTGGCAGGTGGCGATGCGCTGATGTTACAACACAGCCTGCAACAGCTGGCGGCTCAGCTCTACCCCGAAACCTTGCTGTTTTCCAGTCATGATTATGCACAGCGCTTTGTCACCCGTTTAAGTCTGGCGCTACAGGAAAGCCCGCTGTTGGAAAGCTTATTGGCTGGCGCACCGCAGCAACAATGGCAACAGGTGTTAAATCAGCAATGTTGGCAGTTGCAGCAAGCCAGCAGTCACCTGTGTGGCTATGTTGAAGTGGCTAACGACGATGCCATTGCCTTACTGCAGTCGGCTCAGCTACCAGACTTATTAGCAGAAGCTGGTTTGGTAGTGCTGGATGTGCGTGAGCCCTATGAGCAGAGCGCTGGCGCCCTAAGCCGCTATTTGCCGGTTAAGGCTGAGGTGCTCGAGGTACCCTTGTCCCGGCTTTGCGACGCAGTATTGCAACAACAGTTACAACCAGAGCAGAGCTTATTACTGGTTTGTCGCAGTGGTAATCGCAGCTTGCTGGCGGCACGGGTGCTGCGGCGCCTCGGTTTTAGCAAATTGTGGAATCTGCAGGGTGGGGTGGCATTACTCAGTTAGTGCTGCCGTCACTTAGTAAAAAAAACGCCGGCAGAGCCGGCGCAAACATGCTGCATCAGGTAAACCGTTAATAGAAAAACTGCTGTAATGGGTTCAGTAACCGTACCAAACCTTTGTTAAATTTCAGTGGCGCGCTTAACACCGACAGGCATAAACAGTCTTCATCAGCCCGGGTATGCGGCGTATGGGTGTCGGCTGGGGTGTTGATTAACAAGTCCCCGGCACCATACTCGCCATTTTCATCACAAATCGTGCCGCTTAGTACCAGTGTCATTTCCAGACCCAGGTGGGTATGGTTCGGAATTTCTGTGCCCTTATCAATATACAATAACGACACATGCATCTTATCGCCCGCCGGTAACTTGGCGGTGGCAATACCACCAAGCTGCAGCCACTTGCCCTGCTGCTCAGCCAGGCGGCTTAGCGCGCGCGGAATAGCAAACTCACGACCGTTGATCTGAACTTTTACCAGTTCGCGAGCCGCTTTCTGCCGTGGCTTATCAAGCTGAGGCTGCCCGGTGATCTCTGCCAGCAGCGCGGTAAAATCGTCAGTGTCGTTCTGCTCAAGCGGCATACTTGCTAGCATATCAGCCTGGTCGTTATGAATGTCCTGACAAACACGCTGACAATGCGGGCACAAATCAATATGAGTGGCTACGGCAAGGGCCACATCGGCCGACAGAGTGCCGGCAACATATTGCTCCATTAACATCATGCCGGGATGGTATTTAACTGCGTGTGTCATCTAATGCCTCTCTTAAACGGTCTAACGCCAACCGGATCCGTGATTTAACGGTACCCAGCGGGATGTCGAGCTCTTCTGCTACTTCCTGATGTGATTTTTCTTCCAGATAAACTTTTTGCATTACCAGCCGCTGTGCGACCGGTAAGGCATCAAAAAACGGTGCCAGCTTTTCGCTCAGTAACATGGTTTCCCACTGATCGGTGGCTGACTCTTCCAGCTCGGGATAGTCACCGTCAGCCCACAGATCGTCCGCACTAATATCATCTTTACGACTCTGCTTTTTGCGCAGCATGTCAAAGCGTACATTACGGGCGATGGTAAAAATCCAGGTTGAAGCACAGCCACGACTGGGATCAAATAAGCGGGCTTTCTTCCAAACGTTTAACATGGTGTCCTGCACCATCTCCAGCGCCTGTTGTTCGTTACCGAACATTTTCATACCAAAGGCTTTTAACCGTGGCGCAAAATAATTAAACAATTCCGCATAAGCCGATTTATCGGCATGCAAGGCAACAAAGGTCAAGGCATCTTCCCATTGACCGGTGCGGATATGTGGCTCGGCGCTCTCGGCACTGATAGTCATTCGGTCTGGCATCCTCGTGGTCGTCCCCGAGTGCTCATGATGCCCTGTCAGCACGGTAGAATCCAACATAATTCTTTTTCCTGGTATGGCCAGTAGCTGTTCTAATGGGTTCATGATGTTTTACGCGGCCTGACACTGAGTAGATTGATTTTTTATCAATCAATAAATCGAACATAAACAGCAAAATTATCGGATTTTTTTCCTAAAAAATCTAAGTAAACTAGTTTTATTGGATTAGCCAAAGGAGGCAACGATGAAAAACATTCTGGTAATTAATAGCTCAATCAGCGGTAGCAATGGCAACTCTAACAAGCTGGTGCAGTTTTTACTGGCACAGCTGTCTGGCGCCCAGGTAACGGAAATTGATTTAAATGCACAGCCGTTGCCGCATCTGGAAATGAGCGAAATCGGCGCCTGGATGACGCCTGCCGCCGAGCGCAGCCGCGAGCAACAAGCCTTGGCCGCTCGTTCAGATGAGCTGATCGCCAAAATTGAAGCGGCAGATGCCATCGTCTTTGGTGTGCCGATGTATAACTTCGCACTGCCAAGCCAGTTAAAAGCGTTACTGGACCGCCTGGCTCGTGCCGGTGTCACCTTTAAATACACCGAAACCGGCCCGGTTGGCCTGTTAAAAGACAAGCCAGTGATTTTCGCGCTGGCCCGCGGTGGTATTTATGCCAATACGCCGGCTGACTCTCAGGTACCGTTCCTGAAAACCTTCTTTAACTTTATCGGCCTGACCCAGCTGCATTTTGTGTATGCGGAAGGCCTGAATATGGGCCCGGAAGCGGCAGAAAAGGGCCTGACCGCTGCACAGCAACAACTGACCGAGCTGGCGAAGCAACTCTTTATCTAAAGCGGTCAGCGTTTTAGTTAAAGCTGTTATCTTTAGCTTCATTCAGTCACGTCCACCAGGCCGGCAGTTGCCGGCTTGGTGCTTTTTGGCGTATTCGCTTTGCATTCAGCCGCATAAGGTTGCGTTCTGAGGGCAGCCTTTGTATAACTGTGCGGTCTTGTCATTAGTAAGAACCAAAATAATGAAAACATTCCGTAAAGCCTTACTCTCACTAAGCTTAAGCGCGCTGTGCTGGCATAGCAGCGCAGCGCTGGCCAAAGCCGAACCGCAAACCTGGACTACTGACACCATCAGCGTGCAGCAGGTCTTTAGCGCTAACCCAGATATTCGTTTTACCATGGAACAAATCATGGCTGATCCGGATTGGTTGGGCCGTCAGCCGGAAACGGCGTTCTGGTCGCCGGACAGCAGCACCATTTATTACCAGCGTAAACGCGAGGGTAGTGAGTTACGGGATTGGTTTAGCCGACCCTTGTTAGCCGAGGGCAACGGTGAGCTGGTTAAGCTGGCACACTGGCATCAGATGGGCGCCTCGCAGCTGGTGTATAACAGTGATCGCAGCAAAGCGGCCTATGTGTTTGAAGGCAATGTGTTTGTGCTGCAAAACGGTGAGTTGCTGCAGTTAACCCGCAGTAACAGCAGCCACAGCCGGCCGCAGTTCTTGCTGGATGGCCGCCTGGTGTATCAGCAAGGCTGGGATTTTATCGCCTACGACTTTAACAACGGCAGTCATACCGAGCTCGCCAGCCTGAAGACCGAAGATGCGCCGAAAGCACCGGCCGTGCCCAAAGGCTATCTGGCGCAGGAGCAACACAAGTTGCTGGAGTTTGTCGCGCTGCAACAACGCAACCAGGCTGAGCGCTTTGACGCACAGCAACAATTACGGCAACAAAACGCCAGTTTAGCACCAGCTGCTATCTATGTTGGTAAAGGCCAGCAAATTGTCGATGCCAGCTTATCACCGGCCGGTACTCATCTGATCCTGGCCAGTCGCAAGCAAAGCAGCCGCAACGAGAAAGACATTATGCCGAACTATATTTCGGCAACCGGCGATATTCTGGCGCAGCCGGTACGGGCCAGGGTAAACGACTTTAAACCTGAGCCACAGAAGCTGATCCTGGTTGATTTACGCGATGGCAGTCAGCATGAACTGGGCTATACCAGTTTACCGGGCTATAACGAAGATGTTCTGGCTGAGGTTAAAGCGGAAAATGCCAAGGCGCGGGGCGAAACCTATAAGAGTGCCAAGGTGATCCGCGATATTGGTTTAATGACCGATTGGTACTGGAGCCAGAGCGCGCTGCGTTGGCACCCGAATGGTCAGCAGTTGGCGGTCATGTTAAAGGCCTTTGATAACAAAGACCGCTGGATCGCGACTGTTGATCTGGCGGGCAAAATGTTACAACCACAGCACCGCTTACATGATAAAGCCTGGGTTAACTACGCCTTTAACGACTTTGGCTGGTTAAACAACAGCGAAACCTTGTATTTCCTGTCAGAAGAGAGTGGTTACTCCCATCTGTATACCAAGGGCCTGAAAGATCGTAACCCGAAGAAACTGACTGCCGGCACCTTTGAGGTGAGCAATCCGGTACTGACGCATAATGACCAGTATCTGTATTACACCGCCAACGTCAGCCATCCTGGTATTTACAATGTGTACCGGTTGGCGCTGGCTAACGGGCAAATTGAACAGCTGACCAACCTGCTGGGCAGTACCGAGTTTACCTTATCACCGGATGAGCAAAAGTTATTACTGCGTCATTCTACCAACCTGTTGCCACCTGAGTTGTATGTCGCGGATGCCCGGCCAGGCGCTGAGCTAAAACAGTTAACCAATACCATTTCGGCACAGTTCCGCGAGTTACCGCTGGTGGCGCCACAGGTGGTCGCTGTACCGTCCAGCCATGGCAAGCATCCGGTATTTAGCAAGGTCTATCTGCCAGCAGATTATCAGCAGGGTGAAGCACGCCGGGCAGTGATCTTTAACCACGGTGCCGGCTATCTGCAAAACAGCGATCTGGGTTGGTCGGGTTACTTCCGCGAGTTCTTCTTCCACAACCTGCTGGTACAACAGGGGTATGTGGTGATGGATATGGATTTCCGGGCATCAAAAGGCTATGGCCGTGACTGGCGTACTGCCATTTACCGTCAGATGGGAACACCGGAAATTCAGGATCTGGTCGATGGTGTCGAGTGGCTGGTAAAACATGCCAATGTTGATCGTAAGCGCATCGGTACCTATGGTGGCTCCTACGGTGGCTTTATGACCTTTATGGCGCTGTTCAAAGAGCCAGAGCTATTTCAGGCCGGGGCTGCACTGCGGCCGGTTAGTGACTGGGCTTATTACAACCACCCTTATACCTCGAATATCCTGAACACGCCGGATATCGATCCTATTGCTTATGAACGCAGTTCACCGATCTACTTTACTCAGGGTCTGAAAAAGCCACTGCTGATCAATGCGCCTATGGTCGATGATAATGTGTTCTTCCAGGATGTGGTGCGTTTGGTACAACGGCTGATTGAGCAGGAAATCATTCACTTTGAAACCGCGATCTATCCGGTGGAGAATCATGGTTTCCGGCAACCGAGCAGCTGGCTGGACGAATACCGCCGTATTTACAAACTGTTCGAGCAAAACCTCTAATCTCCACCAAACTTATCCACAGCACTCCGGTACCGGTCTGAGCTCAGACCTGTTCCGGAGTCGCGTCGAACCAGTTGCCGTTGGCACTGACAAAGTCGGTGTCGGCGGTAAAGAGCAGGGGTTGTTGGCTATATGGCTGCTGTAAACGCAGTTCTGCGGCATGCAGCAATAAGCGGGGTGCTGCCGCTGCCTGTTCGGGCGAGGCATAAAAATTATCCCCCAGGATCGGATGGCCCAACGCGGCCAAATGCACTCTTAGCTGATGTGAGCGCCCCGTTACCGGTCTTAGTTCTACTAAACTGCAGTCTTGCCGTACCGCAATACGTTGATAAAAGGTTTGTGCGGGTTTACCAGCAGTATCCACCCGCTGTTTTGGCGCCTGATCCGGATCGGCACTCAGGGGCAGATTAATTTCTCCCGGCTCGGCTGACATCACGCCGGCGACTACCGCCAGATAGCGCTTTTTAACCAGCCGCTCGGCAAATTGCCGTTTTAACTCGCGCTCCGCCTTGCGTCTTAACGCAAACACCACCACGCCTGAGGTACCGAGATCCAGCCGGTGCACCAATAACGCGGTTGGAAATTCGCGTTGTACCCGGCTAAGCACTGAATCGCTAAGCTCTAACGCCCGGCCGGGATTTGTCAGCAAGCCGCTGGGTTTATTCACCACCAGCAGATCTTTATCCTGATACAAAATTTGCAGCGGGCCTGGCGGAGGCTGGTAGAACTGATACATATTCATCTGGAAATCCGAAACTATCCATCATCTTGGCGGCAGCTTAACGGCTTTGGCGCCGCCTGCAAGGCTTTTTTGCCAACAGCCAGGCTAACTTGGTTATAATGCGCTGCTTTGCAGCAAAGGAACCGGATCATGACAGCGGCGTTAGATGAATTGGCAATTTTGCCGGCAACCAACCAGGCCTACCACATCCTGTATCAGGATGAAGCCTTATTGGTGGTTGATAAGCCGACTAAGCTGTTAACTGTGCCGGGCCGGCATCCGGCGAACCGCGACTGCTTGATTAGCCGGGTACAGTGTGAGTTCCCAGGCGCACAGGTGGTGCACCGGCTTGATTACGACACCTCTGGCATAGTGCTGCTGCCGCTGACTAAAAAGGCGCTGTCAGCGCTAAGTAAGCAATTTCAGGCCAGAACTATCAGCAAACTCTATACGGCCCGCGTGGCCGGCCAATTATCCGCTGCTGCCGGAGAAATTAATTTGCCGATCGCACCAGACGCTGAGCGCCGGCCACTGTATAAAATTTGTCAGTTAACGGGTAAGCCTTCATTAACACGTTATCGTGTGCTGGAATACCGGGCAGGGGACGACAGCACTTTAGTGGAGCTGGAGCCGGTAACAGGCCGCTCGCATCAGCTGCGCTTGCATTTGGCCGCTATTGGCCATCCAATTCTGGGTGACAGCTTATATGCGCCAATCGACATCGCTGGTGCCTCCTGCCGTTTGTTACTGCATGCCACAGCTATCGAGTTTGTCCATCCACTGACGGGCAAATTACTACAACTGCAGGCGCCGGTATCTTTCTAGTCGCGTCTGGCGCGCAATAACACATTGATGCCACTGGCGTTGGGGTAAAGACGGATTGTCCAGTCCAGAGGACTATCAGGCAACTGGCACGTCAGATACTCGGCTTGTTGCTGGATAAAGCTGCGCTGGATTGCTGCGGTCAAAACACTAAAATCTTTGCCCGGCCGATAAAAGACTTCGTTTAAGGATTTGCCGAGTAATGGATTCTTGGATGCACGCAACAACTCTAATGCCTGCTGGTTGATAAAGGTGAGATTCAGTTGTTGATCCAGGCTTAAAAACGCATCGGAAATCTCATCCAGGGTCTGGAATAGTGCCAGTCGTAGTTGATCCGAGTGCTGCCAGAGCTTTTTCTGCTCACTGATATCCATCGCAGAACCAAACCAATATAGCACTTCGCCTTGTTCGTTAAAGATGGGTATGGCCGAGGTCAGATGCCAGATATATTGGCCATCTGCGCGTAAAATGCGAAATTCGATTTTGTAGGGAGTTTTATTGGCGACACATTGTTGCCAGTAACTGAGCACCGGTTGTTGATCGTCCGGGTGCAGAATAGCCAGCCAATCGGCAATAATCGTTTGGGTGTCACGGCCACAAAACTGGGCGAAGGTTTCCGAGGCAAAATCGACCTGACCCGCCGCGGTGGCAGTCCAAACTTTTACTGGCAGGCTATCGGCTAATTGCTGAAAGCGACGTTGCTGCTGCGCGAACCGACTGGCTTCATCATGATGATGTTGAATATTCTGCAAAATGCCGCGTACCAGATCCGGATCGGCCGGATCCTGGTAACTGATGATCCTAACCCAAAGTGGCTGCTGCCGTTCCTGCTGTAATTTGCACTCCAGCATCTCCGGTTCGCTGCTACTGCCGGCCTGTTCCAGTTGCAGAGATAATTTGTTTCGATTGGCACTGTCAAAGCAATACACAAATTGGGCCAGAGTAATTTCCGTCAGGTTTACGCCCAGCAACTGTTGGCTTGGCAAGTCAAGCCGCACCATTTTCCGGTGATTATCCAGCCACCAATGGCTTAATCCGGTGACCTTGTTTGCCAGCTCTAAATCCTGCTGGGTTTGATTAACCTGATGTTGTTGCCGCAGTTGTGACTCGCGAAACACCATCGCCTGCATACTTAACCACCAGAGTAGGATGATCGACAAACAGGATACAGTGCGGTTCGCAATAACATAAAACGTAGAAAATTCTGCTGGCGCATTAGGAGCAATAAAAAAGCCCAGCCAAACGGCAAGCAAGGCGAAGCCAGCCGTGCTATGTAACAGCAGTCGATTGGCACTCAGACCCGCCAGAGCAACCAAGGGGGTGTACAAAATACCATGGGCAAAGCCGAGTTGAGTCATGCTGTCACTAAGTAACACCAGCAGTAGTGTAATACTGAGAAACCAGCTTGCGGCGGCACTATGCTGCATAAAATTGAGCAGTTTCGGCATCAGCATCCTTGAGTATCCAGCAAAGCAGTACTAATGCGGTTTACGCACAGAAATTGTCGATAGTTGACTGTCGGCTGAAAATTTTTTTGCTTAAAGCATGTTAATCTCCTGCTCAAGGTATAACACAAAGTCCGGTAAAGCCCCAAGGTTTCGTTGCGTTAGTGTTATTTTTTAATGATTTTATTGTGCGTCCCGCTTTGGGAGTAATCGCAAACAGGAGCAGAACCTAATGTTAAATTTATTACTCTTCCCCGTTGTCGCCATAGCTCTGACCGCCAACACCGCTACGGTGAGCTGGCAGGACCACGCCAGCATGCCGTTACCGGTACAGGAAATTTATCCGGTGTTACATCAAAACACTATCGTCGTAGCCGGTGGCCTGAGCAGCGAACTCAGTGGTAGTGCTGCACCAGTCACCGCACGGGTACAACAGTATTCATTGAGTTCACAGCGTTGGCAGGATGGCATCGCCTTACCCGAGCCACGGCATCACAGCCATCTGGTGTCGGTGGCAGGTAAGTTGTTTTCACTCGGCGGTTTTGTTGTTACCGAGCAAGGTTGGTGGACTAACAGTCGGGATATTCTGTTGCTGGATGAAACAGCAGGCCAATGGCAAAAGGTCGCCGAATTACCGGCGCCACTTAGCGAAGCTGTGGCGACCGTTATCGCTGAGCAGGTGCATATTGCCAGCGGCCGCACCGCGACTGATGCTAACAATGGCCAATGGCGCGACAATACCGATGTTAGCTGGCACTGGGTGTTTGACCCGCACAGTTATCAGATCCGCGAGGCCGCTGCGGTGCCAACAGCGCGTAATAGTGCTGCTGCTGCCTTACTGAATGGCCGTTGGCATCTGGTGGGTGGGCGCACTGTCGCAGACGGCAATCTGGCGGTACATGAAGTGTTTGATCCCGTAGCTAACAGCTGGCAACAACTGGCACCGCTGCCACAGGCACAGGCTGGTCTGGCGGCAGCGGTAGTGGGGGATAGCTTACTGGTATTTGGCGGCGAGCATTTTAATGCCGGAGGCGGCGTCTTTGACAAGGTTTGGCAGTACCTGCCGGCTGAAGATCGCTGGCAGGTACTGACCACCTTACCGATAGCGCGTCATGGCCATGGTGCTGTGGTCGTGGGTGAGTATGTCTATGTGATTGGCGGTGCAGCAGAGGCAGGTTTAAAGGCTACGCTGGGAAAATTGCAACGCTTAACGGTAACGACAAAAACGGCGCACTAAACCTACAAGCTAAACCTGCAAATTAATACTCAAACCACTGCTTGGCGCTGGAGGGCGGGCGATCAAACTAAAGGGGGTTGCCGCATTGTTGCCTGATACCGAGACCGTAGTGGTTGGGTTAGGTTGAGTTTCTGAGTCAGTTTGCTGCTCAGCGTCGTCCTGCGGTGCGCTCTCCGACGCTGCGGTGCGATCCAAGGCTGAGTTTAAGCGTTCAGTTCGTTGCTGCTGACTCTCCGTCAAGCGATCCGCGGCAGCCAGATTTTGTTGCAACAGGTTTGCGCGGTTAGCTGACTCCGCCGCTTCAGAATCCAGTTCGCGCGCCTGTTGCTGCGCAGCTCTGGCTTCACGCCGTTTGGCGGCAGCCTGTTGCTCCAGTGCTTGCGCTTGTTGTTCGGCTTGCTGAGCTTGCCGCTCGGTTTGTTGGCGTAATAATGCAGTAACCGGAAAACCTGCACCTGCAATGGCGGACGTCATACGGTGATTCCTCGTTAAACTCCAACTAGCCGCAGAAATTATCAATCCTAGCCTGGAAATTGTAGCTTAGATTTGCTCAAAAAACCAACAGCTCGGCGCTTGTGACACTCGTCGGCGACACTGCTTGTCGCGGTGACCTGCCGGTTTATCTGGTTTTACCAGAGTAGTTTTTTTTCTACCTCAACCAACAGCATCACCAGTAAAGCCGCGCCAAGCGACCATAACCAGTGTTGCAGGCTAAGGGGCTGGGTGCCAAACCACAATTGCAGCAGCGGACTGTAGACAAAGGCCAGCTGTAACAACACCAGTATGCCGATCGCCAGCCAGGCAATGCGGTTGGTAAATAGCAGTGTGGGTTTAAGGCTAAAGTTATTCAGATGCCGGCTGTTTAGCAAGTAACCGGCCTGCGCCACCACCAGTGCCGTTACTGTTACCGTGCGGGCAGTCGCCAGATCCAGGCCCTGTGCTAATGCCAGCTGAAATAACGCCATGGCACTGCCGCCAATTAATAAGGATACCAGGGCTATGCGGCGCAAAAAGGCAGCACTTAACAACGCTGCGCTGCTTTGTCGCGGCGGGCGCTGCATTACACCCGGCTCGGCCGGTTCAAACGCCAGTGCCAGTGCCAGGGTAATGGCCACCACCATATTTACCCATAAAATTTGTACCGGTGTCAGCGGCAGCGTCAGGCCAAATAACACCGCACAAAGCATTACCAAGCCCTGAGCGCCGTTGGTCGGCAGAATAAATAAAATGGCTTTACGCAGGTTATCGTAAATAGTGCGTCCCTCTGCGACAGCTGCCGCTATGGTGCTAAAGTTATCGTCAGCCAGCACAATATCCGCGGCTTCTTTACTGGCCTCCGAGCCCTTAATACCCATCGCCACGCCGACATCAGCCTGTTTTAATGCCGGCGCATCATTTACACCATCGCCGGTCATTGCCACCACTTCGCCCTGTTGCTGCAGCGCCTGTACCAGCCGCAATTTATGCTCCGGGCTGGTACGGGCAAAAATATCGCCCGCCAATGCCATTTGTTGTAGCTGTTCGCTGCTGGCTTGCTCCAGTTGTTGCCCGGTATAGACCTGTAACGTGGCATCGGCCGCTAAACCCATCTCCCGACCAATGGCTTCTGCCGTACCGGCATGATCGCCGGTGATCATTTTTACCCGGATCCCGGCGGCCCGACAGGCGGCAATGGCGCTAATGGCTTCCGGGCGCGGCGGGTCGATAATACCAATCAGGCCATAAAAACAAAGCCCGGTTAAATCGCTAAGACCCAGTTCGGTTTGTTCGGTAACTTTGCCGGCAGCGGCCAGCACCCTTAGCCCTTGCGAGCTCAATAGATTAAGTTGCTGCTGCCAGAATGCCTCATTTAATGGCTCTGCTTGCCCCTGGGCATTCAGTTGTACCGAACAGCGTGGTAATAAGCGATCTGGCGCGCCTTTTAACAGCAACTGCCGGCTGCCGTTGCGATGTTGCTCCAGACTGGCCATAAATTTATTTTCCGACTCAAACGGGATCACCGCTAAGCGCTGATGTTGTTCCCGTTCAAAGCCGGCTTTTTCCGCCAGACAAAGCAGGGCGCCCTCGGTAGGTTCGCCATGTACCAGCCACTGGCCGTCTTTTTCCACCAGCTGACTATCGTTGGCTACGGCGATCACTTCAATTAACGCTGCCAATGCCGGATGTGCTGCCAGGTTAACTGGTTCTTCTGCAAAGCGCAGTTCACCCTGCGGCTGATAACCGACGCCGCTAATCTGATATTGGCCTTGCGCGGTGACGACTTCTTTGGCTGTCATTTCGTTGCGGGTTAGGGTGCCGGTTTTATCCGAGCAAATCACCGTTACCGCGCCCAGGGTTTCCACTGCATTTAAGCGTCGGGTAATGGCTTTGCGATCCGCCATTTGTTTTACCCCCAGCGCCAGCGTAATGGTCAGAATAGCCGGCAATCCCTCCGGGATAGCCGCTACCGCAAAACCAATGGCAGCCAGAAACACTTCGGCATGGCTATAGTCGTGCAGTAACATGCCGACAGCCAGCATTAACAGCGCCAGTAATGCAATCACCAGCGCCAGATAGCGGCCAAACTGGTTCATTTGCCGGGTGAGCGGTGTGGTAATGCCCTGAACCTCGGATAACAGCTGGTTGATTTGACCAATTTCCGTTGCCGCACCGATGGCGGTCACCACGGCGATACCGCGCCCTGACGTCACCAGGGTGCCGGAAAAGGCCAGACAACTGCGATCGCCAAGTGCCGCATCCAGCGCAACTGGCTCGGTTTGTTTGGCTACCGGCTGCGATTCTCCGGTGAGCGCCGACTCTTCAATCCGCAGCTCAGTGCTATCCAACAAGCGTAAGTCGGCCGGAACCCGATCCCCAGAGCGGATCTTTACCACATCGCCTGGCACCAGCTGCTCGGCCGGCACTTGTTGCCACTGGCCATCGCGACAAACATTGGCATGTACTGACAGCATCTGGCGGATCCCGGCCAAAGCCTGTTCGGCTTTACCTTCCTGAATAAAACCGATAACTGCATTAATAATCACTACCGCCAGAATCACTGTGGTGTCCAGCCAGTGGCCGAGCAGGGCGGTAACCGCTGCTGAGAATAACAGTACGTAGATCAGGGTGTCGTGAAAGTGCTTAAAAAAGCGATACCACAGCGAGGGGCCTGCGGCCTGTGGTAGTAGATTAGCGCCATACTGTTCTGCGCGACGCTTTGTCTCAGTCACCGTTAAACCTTGCTGAGTACTATTAAACGCTGCCAGCACTTGAGTAGCGCTAAGGCTGTGAGCATTAACAGGTGCTGTCGTTTTTGGCTTGCCAGCGGCCATAACGTTGTTCCTTTTTTCACCAATTACACACAGTATGCCAGAAAAAGGCCGCCACCGACCTGCGCTACATCAAACAGTTATCCACAGCACTCCGGTACCGGTAAGAGCTCAGACCTCCGGCTGGTACCGGAGTGCTGTGGATAAATGTGCTGCATTCGTATTCAGCTTGCCTATCTTAAACATTTAAGCCAGCTTAAAAAAGCAACACTAAAATGATAAAGGACAGGGTATGAAACAGCTAAAATTAATTGGAATTGGTTTAGTGGCGTTACTCGTTGCCGCTTGCCAACCAACCATTGAGCAGCAAAGCAAAGGTGCAGCGATCAGCACAATTGAGCCCTATGTAAAGTTAAGCCATCCGGAGTGGACTAAGGATGCGGTGATCTACCAGCTTAATACGCGTCAATTCAGCGAGGAGGGAACTTTTCAGGCGGCAATGGCACAGTTACCGCGACTAAAAGCATTGGGGGTAGATATTATCTGGCTGATGCCGATCCACCCGATTGGCGAGGTAAACCGTAAAGGCGGCCTGGGCAGCCCCTATTCGGTAAAAGACTATTTCGACGTCAATCCGGAATTTGGTAGCAAAGCAGACTTTAAAGCCTTTGTTGCCGCGGCTCACGAGCTGGGTTTATACGTGATCCTGGACTGGGTTGCCAATCATACAGCCTGGGATAATGTTTGGGTTGCGCAACATCCGGAGTGGTACTTGCGTGACTGGAAAGGGGACTTTCGACCCACGCCCTGGTGGGACTGGAGTGATATTATCGAACTGGATTATGCGCAGCCGGCATTAAGGCAGCAGATGGCCAAGGCGATGCGTTACTGGGTGGAAGAGTTCGGTGTTGATGGCTATCGTGCCGACGTCGCTGGTTTTGTGCCTCTGGATTTCTGGGTGGCGGTGCGCCGTGAACTGGAGCAGGTCAAGCCGGTATTTATGCTGGCAGAATTTGAGGGGCGTGATTTCCACGCCGAGGCCTTTGATGCGACTTACGGTTGGACCTGGGGCGCAGCCATGCATGATATTGCGCTGGGCAAAAAAGATACGCATCAGTTATACGTTTACTACTCATGGAATGAGCGTTTTTATCCACAGCAGGTAATGCGCTTGCTGGGTGTCAGCAACCATGATCAGAACAGTTGGGAGGGAACCGAGTTTGAACGCTTTGGCGACGCCTTGCCTGCGGCGATGGTGTTGTCATTTGTCAGTGAAGGGATTCCGATGATTTATAACGGTCAGGAGGCTGGATATGACAAACGCTTGGAGTTTTTCGAGCGCGACCCTATTGTCTGGCAGCAACATCAAAACGGTGAGTTGTACCGCCAACTGATTGCTCTGAAAAAAGCCTACCGACCGCTTTGGAACTCTGCTTGGGGTGCGCGAATGATCCCGGTGCATAATAGTGCTGAACGCAAGGTACTGAGTTTTGTCCGTCAGGATAGTGAGCAACGGGTATTTGCAGTATTTAATTTGTCGAATGAGCCACAGCAAGTCAGCTTCGATTTGCATCTGCATCATGGCGACTATCAGGACTATTTTAGTCAGCAACAACAGTTGTTTGATGCCGACACGCGCCTGAGTATCCCGGCCTGGGGCTACCGGGTTTTTGTCAACACCGCCGCAACACAATAGCAGTTATCCACAGCACTCCGGTGCCGGTCGGAGGTCTGAGCTCTTACCGGTACCGGAGTGCTGTGGATAAATTAGCTGAGGGCGAGGTAGAGAGTGCGGCTGCTTAACAGCAGGGTGATAGCCAGCACGCTAAAACCGAGCAGATTTTGCCGTTTGGTATTGCGATAATGCCCCAGCGCTTTGGAATTGACCGCGACCAGCAGACAGAGGGTAATAACCGGTAACAAAATGCCATTGGCGACCTGGGCAAACCAGATCACGCTTAAGGGTTTCAGGCCCAGGCTGGATACGGTAATACCCATTACCATCACCAGCAGCCAGGTCAGGCGAAACTGCTGCGGATTGAGAGCCAATAAGCCTTGCAGCGCATAGGCCGCGGCCAGTGGTGCCGTTAGTGCCGATGATAAGCCTGCGGCCAGTAAGCCCAGCGCCATCAGATAACGGGCACTGGCACCAAACAGCGGCTCCAGCGACAGTGCCAGCTCACCGGCGTTACTAAGCGTCAGTCCTTTACCAAAAAATGCGCTAGCCGCCGTCGAGACTATTGCCAGAGTAATTAGGCCACCCAGCGGAATAGCAGTACGCAGATCGGCGGCAGACTCCGCCAGCGCCTGGGCTTTGTCGGTAGTTTGCCATTTACGGGCCGCACTGGCGGCATGTAAAAATAGCGAGTAGGGCACAACGGTAGTACCAATCAGTGCAATCACCGTTAACGTCGCGCCCTCCGGCAGTTGCGGTACTAAAAGTCCGCGCAGCATGGCCGACCATGCCGGTTGGGTTAGCAGCATGCTGCTGATAAAGGCCAGACTCATTAATAGCACCAGGCCAATTAACCAGCGCTCAATCAGTTGGTAGCGGCCTTGCCATAGGATCGCCGCAGCGATGGCGCCTAATAGCACAGCCCAGGGATTCAGCTTGCTTTGCTCTGCCAGGGCAAGTCGCCAGGCGGTATCCCCCCAAATGGCTTCAGCACCGAGGCTAGCACCAGTCAGATTTCCACCCTGATAGGCACTGTTACCCAGCACAATAGCGGCAATGACCAGCAGATAGAGTAAGGCCCGCAGCAGCGGATGCTGCAGCTGCTGGCGCAAATTCTCACCCAGCCCCCGGCCGGTTACGATGCCTAACCTGGCAGCCATCTCCTGCAAAATCAGCGTTGCCAACACCGAAAACAGCAAGGCCCACAACAAAGCATAACCAAAGTTAGCACCGGCCAGCGATGCAGTAACCACAGTACCAGGCCCAATAAAGGCAGCGGTAACCAGGGTGGCGGGGCCAAAGCGGGGGATAAAGCGCATAACTCAATCCAAAGATAATTAGTTGCTTATCATAACCTCAGAATGAAAGGCAAAAGCAATAGTTGAGTTTTTGGTGTGAATTGCAGATCACCTGTAAACGACATTCACCAAAATACGGATGTTGCTTTTTATCCTGTCAAATCGCCAGTTGGCAGGATTTTGCTGCTGGCGCCTTCTTGCCTGTGCTAGGGTAGGCACTGCAAAATAACCAGAATAAGTGCTTGCTATGAAAAGATTTCAATACTCTGTTTGCCGTGTCGCCCTGGCGCTGGCGCTTTCGGTAACCCTTGTTTCCTGTAGTCAACTTGGAACGACAACTAACACGGCGCAGCTGCAGCCAAGCGCGGTGACTATTGCGGCCAGTAGCGCCGATGTAACTCATCTTAAACCGTTAAGCCTGAGCGATATTATGCAGTTTCGCGAGATTAAAGAGCGTGCGGTTAGCGGTAATCAGCAGTGGCTGCTTTATACTGCTGAGCCGGATTTTGGCGACAGTACCGGCTATGTGCGGCATATACTCAGCGAGCGCGAGTTTAGTATTGAGCGCGCAGATCGTGGCCAGCTCAATCAAACCGGTAGTTTTGCGCTGTTTCGCCAGCAGGCGCCGCTGTTAGCGCGTGAACAGGCCAAAAACGATAAAGCTAAACGTGATGCCTTAGCGCAGAACGCGGTATTAGTTAATACCACGACTGGCGAGCAGCGGGTGTTTGCTAATATCGAACGCTTTAGCTTTACCGGTGCCGGTAACTATGCCCTATTACTGGCGCGCAAAGCCGATAGCAAAGACAGCAGCCAATTGCTCCAACTGTTGGATTTGCAGAGCGGTAAGGTTAGCGAGCTGGGGCAGGTGACAGAGTTTGCTACCGCCAAAGACTCAGACTTAATCGCCCTGGTCATTGAGCAAGCAGGCTTTGAACACGCTGCCACTGACAAAGCGGCAAAAAACGCCAGGCCAGGCCAGCAGGTGTTAGTCTATTTGCCTGCCGAGCAGCGCAGCCTGGCACTTACTGAAGCTAACGCCGACATCAAACAGCAATTACGTTTCAGCCCGGATGGCCAGCAACTGGTATTTTTTAGCGCTGCTAAAGCCGAAAAAGGCCAGGAAGTTGCGCAGCAGCTGTGGCATTGGTCGGCTAAAGATTCAACAAACAGCACTAAAAACCCGGCGCGGCCATTAACTGTGGCGCAAGAAGGCTGGCTGTTAAGCGATAAGCAGGCACCGGAGTGGCGTGACGATAGCCGGGCGGTACTGTTAGGTTTTCGGCCGCTCGTCGCGCCGACAGTAGCAGCGGGGGCACTGGAAACGGACGCGCAGCTGTTTGATTTAGCTCGCCTGGCCGCCGGGCGAAAACTGCAGGTGTGGCATGGTCAGGATCCGCGGATTATCCCGCAGCAAAAAGCGGAATATCAGCAAGCGCAGCGCCGCACCGCCCCGGCATTGCTCTGGTTGGATCAAAACGCTCTGGCAAGCGACGCCACACCGCAACTGGTACCGCTGAGCGCCGATATCGAAGATCGGCTGTACCCATCGCAAAACCCGCAGGCGGCGCTGCTCAGCAATGGCCGGCCTTATCTGCAGCAACTGACCTGGCAGGGCCGGTTACATGATATCTGGCATGTTAATTTGCACACCGGACAGCGGCAGCAGGTCTTTGCCGGCAACCCGTCTTACGAGCGTGCGCACCTCTCGCCCTCTGGCCGTTATGCGTTGTATCAGCAGCAGGGCAAACTCTGGTTATTCGATAGCACTGATGGTAGCAAACGCCAGCTGGCTGCTGATATCAAGGTATCCTGGGTTGATGAAATGCACGATCGGCCGGAACCAGCGGCTGCCTATGGCGTAGCCGGTTGGTTAGCTGATGAATCGGCGGTACTGGTTTATGATCGCTTTGATATCTGGCAACTGGGCCTGAATGGCGACAACCGTAATCTGACGGTAAATGGCCGCGACACGCACTGGCGTTATCGCTTTGAACAAACCGATGCTAAAGCGCAGGCTATTGCCGTGAATAGCAAGCTACTACTACGCGGTTTTAACGAGCAGAGCAAACAAAGTGGCTTTTATCAGCTGAATTTGGCAACGGGTGAACGACAAAGCCTGATCAGCGGCAATAAGCGCTACGATTTTGTTGAAGCGCTGGAGCAGCAGAATGCCTACCTGTTTACCGAGCAGAGCTTTCGTCAGTTTCCGGATCTGCTGCTGGCGAAGCCTGATTTTAGCGAGCTGACTCAGCTAACGAATGTTAATCCGCAGCAGCGCCAATTCGTCTGGGGCGACAGCCATCTGATTGACTGGTTTACTGCCGATGGTGAGCGGCTGCAAGGCGTGGTATTAACGCCGGATGGGTATGACCCAGCTAAGCGTTATCCGGTGCTGGTGTATTACTATGAGCAATTCTCCGACCGCTTATTTAACTATAACCAGATGCGGGTTAATCACCGGCCGAACTTCCCGTTTTATTTAGGGCAGGATTATGTGGTGTTTTTATCGGATATCCGTTTCCGCGAGGGGGCGCCCGGCCCAAGTGCCACCGAGTCCTTATTGCCGGCGATTGACCGCTTAATCGAACTGGGAATTGCCGATCCGAAGGCCATTGGTTTGCACGGCCATAGTTGGTCGGGTTATCAAACGGCTTTTGTGATTACCGAAACCGATCGCTTTGCCGCAGCCGTAGCTGGCGCGCCGGTATCGAACATGACCAGTGCCTATAGCGGCATTCGCTGGCAAACCGGCCTGGCGCGGCAGTTTCAGTATGAAACCGGGCAAAGCCGCATTGGCGAGTCGATGTTCGATAATCTCAAGCCTTATATCGATAATTCCCCGGTGTTTTTTGCCGATAAGATCAACACCCCGCTGTTGATCCAATTTGGTGATAAAGACGGTGCTGTGCCTTGGGAGCAGGGTATCGAGCTGTATTTAGCCCTGCGCCGGCTGCAAAAAGAGGTGGTGATGCTGCAATACGAGGGCGAAGACCACCATCTAGCGGACTTTGCCAACAAGGTGGATTACAGTATTAAAATGCTGGAGTTTTTTAATCACTACCTAAAAGGCGAACCGGCACCACTGTGGTGGCAGCAAGGGCAGCCGTATCAGCGCAATGACTAAGCACCAGTTAACATCATCAACAGCAGCGCCAACCCTTGTTGGCGCCTGATGTAAACTGCAACAGGCATACAGCTTTCCTTGGGTCGTTTATTGGCGTTTGGATACGGCGGTGGTTAATAGCAGAAAATTTAATTTTTATTTTCAATATTTATACAATAAGCTTTGACATCCCGATTTAAACCTATACACTGCACAGGCTTAATTAGCTTGTTCATTATTTATGCAAACCTTGAATGTTACTGCCGTTTAGTACCCTTTCCTGTATTCATAAGTTTAAACATCTCTTGCAGCACTATCGCCTCGTCGCAGGCACTTTAATTAATTGATACAGGTAACTCTTATGTCTACTCCAACTACCGGCACCGTAAAATGGTTTAACGAAGCTAAAGGCTTTGGTTTTATTGAACAAGCGTCAGGCCCTGACGTTTTTGCTCATTTCAGCGAAATTTTAAGCAGCGGTTTTAAATCACTGCAAGAAGGCCAACGGGTGCAATTTACCGTAACGGCCGGCCAAAAAGGCCCACAAGCATCAAAAATTTCTGTGATGTAAGGCTTAACCGCCTGCTCTGAGCCAGTAAGTCTTTTTGGCAAGGAACTACACGACAAAACCACTGCATCGCAGTGGTTTTTTGCTTTCAATCTAAAGTCATTGTTAATCGCGGAGTGGACGTTATTCTGGCAGGAATAAGCTAAACTTGTGCAACTTTACCACAGGAGCTTTTACTGATGTCTGAAGCAATGCCTGATTCGCCGCTAACGCAGCCGACTTATTTTATTCCACATGGCGCTGGCCCCTGTTTCTTTATGAGCTGGAACCCCGCCAATACCTGGCAGCAGATGGCGGCGTTTTTACGCGGTATCGAGTTTGATTTACCGGCGCCGCCAAAAGCCATTTTGCTGATTTCGGCACACTGGCAGGATGATGTCTTTGCACTGACCGCTGCGGTCAAACCCGATTTAATTTACGACTATTTTGGTTTTCCGGAATCAACTTATCAGCTGACTTATCCCGCTCCCGGCGCACCTGAGCTGGCGGCGGCGATTGCCGAACGGATTAGCGCAGCGGGTTTACCCAGCCGGCTGGAGCAGAGCCGCGGTTTTGACCATGGCGTTTTTATCCCGTTAAAACTGATGTTTGCTCAGGCAGAGATCCCGGTAGTACAGCTGTCACTGCAACGCGGCCTGGATGCCTCAGCGCATCTTCAGCTGGGCGCGGCATTAGCGGCGCTGCGAGAGCAGGGCGTACTAATTGTTGGCAGTGGCATGAGCTTTCATAATATGCGTGGCTACGGCGATCCCCGCTATACCGCGCCCTCAGAGATCTTTGACCGCTGGTTAACCGATGCCGTGCAAGCCGAGCCGGCAACACGCTATGCCTTGTTGCAGCAGTGGCAAACGGCGCCGCATGCCATAGATTGTCATCCACGCGGGGCCGAAGAGCATTTGCTGCCGCTAATGGTTGTTGCCGGAGCCGCCTGCGCGGCAAACGGCCGTAAAGTGTATTCAGAAAATGTGCTGCGCACCCAGTTGTCAGCATTTCGGTTTGGTTAGAATGACGAGCAAAGTTGGCTAGATCACAAGCAGGCAACGACAGTGTTGAAACGTTGCATCATTTAGTACTTTTGCCATGACTTGTTGTAGTTTGCAGGTTAGAGTTTGTTTCAGTAGCTGCTTCGGGAAGACGAGGGGACCTCAGACAGGGCTTCGTAGTTAGAGTGTACCAGCAGTAAAAACAAAAACAGCACCATAAGGTGCTGTTTTTGTTAGGAATTTGGTGCGTCCTAGTGGACTCGAACCACCGACCCCCACCATGTCAAGGTGGTGCTCTAACCAGCTGAGCTAAGGACGCAAATGTTGTCGCTGACAACGGGCGCTATGTTATTGCGCGCCTTGCACTTTGGCAAGTGTTTTTAAGTTCCGGCGTTGTGTTTGCCTGAAAATTAGCCGGTCAGTCCTACCGGACACAGTTGGTTTAGCTGCTGGTACCAGCCAACGTGCTGTAGTAGCTGTTGTTGCAGTTCTGTGGCCGGTTGCTGATAGCGCTGCTGCAACACCGGTAACAGGGGGCTGTCCTGGTAAAGCTCGGCGATTAATGGCCAGCTTTGTTGCTGATAGCGGTTAAGCTCAGCCAGGTATGCCTGTACCTCGCCGATAAAGTATTTACGAAATACCGTAGTTAAAATGGTGAGTTGTTCGCTTTGGCCGCGAGGGCACAGGCTGGCGGGTGCCAGGCTAAGTAGCGGCGGGTTAACCGCATTAAACCAGCTATTGGCGTAGCGCAGACTAAATTGCAGCTGTGGGAAGAAGTCGGAGCGGTACAAGCTGGCCAGCGCGGCTTCGGGATCGATGCGGCTGGCGCTATACCAATCTTCGCGGGCGATAGCTTGTTTTAGCTCCAGTAATTGCTGCAGTGCGCCCAGGCTGGCGGTAAAACCGTTGTCGCTACCCGGTATCAGTGCCTTGTTGCTACCGAGCCAGGTTTTACGCAAGGTATCATCGGTTTGCAGCATATTACTCAGGGCAATACCGATAGTTTGTTGTTTTTGCTGGTAAACCTGCGACAGTTGGCTTTTTAGCGGCTCCTCCCATGCTTCAGTCAGGCAAAGCTCAAGCGTGGCCAGAAAGCGCAGTTCATAATGCAGGCGTTTGCTGGCAGTAAAAACCTTACCCAGGCTGCTGTTACGCTCGGCGATTAGCTGATCCAGGCCGCAGCGGCGGGTGGCAAAGGCATCCAGCAGATCAATCCGCAGATCCGGCAGGGGTTGTTGCAGTGCCGACTTGGCCGGTAATGCAGCCGCAGCCGGCAACTGAGGTTTAGTGCTATCCAGCTCCAGCACCCGGTTTAACCGCTGCTGATAGTCGCGCAGCGTTGCCACGCCGGCACTGTCGCTGCAACCGCTTAACAGCAGCGCTAAAACTAAAAGATTAAGCAGCAGTACCTGTTTTAAAAGCATGCTCTATCCTGTTGATCTGTTTGCGCAGCACTATCGCAAGGGCGATAGCGGCACAGGTAAGGCCAATAATAATGCCGGTCCAGAAGCCAAACACGCCCATCGGTTTCACCAGCCAGTTGGTTAAACCTAATACGGCACCCAAACCAAAACCGATTGGCCAGTACGAGATTAAGGTAATAAAAAACACCGGCTTGGTAATTTTCATACCGCGTAGCGCGCAGGCCGCAACCACCTGCACCGCATCGGAGAACTGATAAATCGCCGCCAGAATTAACAGCGAACTGGCCAGTGCAATAACTGCCGGATCCGGCGAGTACAACGCCGCAACATAACCTCTGAATAGCAGCGTAAAGATTACCGTCAGCAACGACATCGCTACCGATAACACTATCGCCGTACTAATAGCTTTTTTCAGTGCCATCACATTTTGTTGTCCGACCAAATGGCCTACCCGGATGGTAGTTGCCAGCCCCAAACTCAGCGGCAGCATAAAGACAATAGCACTGTAGTTATGTGCCACCTGATGGCCGGCGACCACGATGGGCCCCAGGTGCACTATCACCAGTGGAATACAGGCAAACAGCGTCACTTCAAAAAAGATGGAAAACGCAATCGGCGTGCCGATGCGGATAATTTGCCATTGATCTTTTACGCTTAGCCACAGCTTTTCCGGCCAGTGGCGGTAGGGGCGGGTGCTGCGACTGGTATAGCCATAAACCAACATAGCAACAAACATTGCCAGGAAAACCAGGCTGGTTGCTACACCACACCCAGCGCCACCCAATGCCGGCATTCCCAGCTTGCCGTAGATAAAAATATAGTTTGCCGGCACGTTAACCAAAATCCCGACAAAGGCAATCCACATGCTGGCTTTGGTATTACCCAGGCCTTCAAACAGATTGCGCATCACCATATAGCCGGCCGCGGGGAACAAGCCAAAACTCACGTAGAACAAATAATCGAGGGTTTTTTCCCGTAGCAGTGGGTCCATATTAAGCCGGGCGAGCGGCAGATCGGCAAATAGCATCACCACAAACAACACTGCCGCCAGCAACATCGCCAGATAAAGCCCCTGCAGCGTAAAATGGCTGATCGGTTTAGTCTGCTGGCTGCCATAATATTGCGCGATAATAGGTGTCAGAGCCAGCAGCAAGCCCTGCATGGTCAGCACCACTGGTAGCCATAAGCCCGAGGCTACGGCAATAGCGGCCATATCGGTCGCACTGACGCGGCCGGCCATAACGGTGTCAACAAAATACATCAGGGTTTGGGTAAGCTGAGCTAATACTATCGGGCCAGACAGTTTTAAAATGGTTCTGGCTTCAAAGCGGGAAAAAGGTAACATGGGCGCCAATGTCGTTTTAAGCGTAAAAATGGGCGACTAATGTACCACAAACAGAGGTGTGAATGTTTACCGGAATAGTACAAACCAAGGCCGAGATCAGCCAAATTCGCGATTTAAACGGCATTCGCCGTTTAACGGTGCAGGCTGGCGCGGCGCATTTACAGCAATTAACCCGCGGTGCCAGTATTGCCATTAATGGCGTCTGCTTAACTGCTACTGAGTTTGATGCTGCGGCCGGCTGGGTCTGTTTTGACGTGATTGCCGAAAGCCTGCAAAAAACTAATCTTGGCGATCTGGTGGTGGGCAGTTGGGTTAATCTGGAGCGCTCTTTGCGCTTTGGCGATGAGCTGGGCGGCCATATTGTCTCGGGTCATATTCAGGCGACTGCGACGCTTAGCGCCATTCACCGCGACGCGGACAATGTCGGCTTTGAGCTGAGTGTACCAGCCGAGCTGCTGCCTTATATCCAGCCGAAAGGCTTTATTGCGGTGGAAGGGTGCAGTTTAACGGTCGGTGAAGTGACGGCGCAGGGCTTTAGCCTTTATCTGATCCCAGAGACGCTGCAAATCACCAATTTAGGCACTAAGCAAGTGGGCGATAAACTGAATATCGAGTTAGATCAGCAAACGGTAACCATTATCCGCACCGTAGAGCGGCTTTTGGCTGAGCGCTTTGCCAAGGCAATAGACTAAGTTTTAGTAATATTGCTCATCATCAGCATCGACAAAAATCTGCACCCGATGTCGTAGTTCATCGATATGCACCCGGATATGCATCGGATTGCAGCAGTTGCTGCAATCCTCGGTGTAATCCTGGTCTTCATTGGTGGCTTCGACACAAATATCGGTAGGGTGTCCGCAGAACGGGCATTGGATACTGTGAAATATCGGCTGCATAGTAGCCTCCCACTTAATTTATCCGCTTACTGAAACAGCTGGTTAACCAGCTCCTGCGCCTGCAATAAATAACTGCCGCGAAATTGATTGGCGTGGTTTAGAACATGGTACAAATTATAGAGGTTTTTCCGCTCCTGATGGCCGTCGCTAAGTGGGTAAACCGCCTGATAGCTTTGATAAAATGGCGCCGGGAAACGGGCGAATAAGGCGGTAAAGGCAAGATCGACTTCCCGGTCACCAAAATAGCAGGCAGGATCAAATACCACCGGCCCCTCGCTTAAAAAGCCAACATTACCGCGCCACAGATCGCCATGCAGCAGGCTGGGCTGCGGCTTATGATGGGCGAGAATTTGCCGGCTGTGCTCAACCATTTTATCGATATTTCCCAGACCAAAGCCTTGTTCGGCTAACAGTTGTAGCTGCCAGCCTAAGCGCTGCTCGGAGAAAAAGCTGCTCCAGTTACTTTGCCATTGATTGGGCTGCACGGTCAGACCAATAAAGTTATCCCAGTCAAAGCCAAACATTGCTTGATCGTGGCGGGCGTGCAGCGCGGCCAGCTGTTCGCCCAGTTGCTGCCAGCCGAGTTCAGTTTCAATTTGCAGCGGCAGGTATTCCAACACTAAAAAGGCTTTATCCAGCGTCTGACCTACACAAATCACCTGTGGAACCCGGATGGCGCCTTGCTGCGCCAGTTTTTGCAGCGACCATTGTTCATTTTCAAATTGCTCCAGCCGCTCGCGCTGGTTCAGTTTGACAAAAAACTGCCGCCCCTGGCCCTGAATATGCCAGGCCAGATTCACCGAGCCGCCATTAACTGAAGCCTTGTCGGTGATCTGAAAATCAATATCCAGCTCGCTGCTGATTTGCGCTGCAATACTCTGCCACATAGTCGCCTTCCTATTGTCTGCCTATTTTGAGTATGGCTGATTTAGCGCAAATTTCCTTGATCCGACGCATACCGCAGTGTTGGTGTTGCAATATCGCTTTCGCGCCGGATGCGGCTGGCTCTCTGGTCAGAACAGCAGTGAAGTGATACTATGCCGCTGCGTTTTATTGCTTCAGCGCGCGACGTCGTGCAGATGGCTTTTCGTTTAAGCCATTAACTGCCCGGCAAGGCGCTGAATTTTCTCAACCCCACAAGTGACCCTTGGTATGGGCCACCACTGTTAAGGACTTATCATGCCAGTTATTACTCTGCCAGATGGCAGCCAGCGCGCCTTTGAGCAAGCTGTTTCCGTATTAGATGTCGCCAAAAATATCGGCCCAGGTTTAGCCAAAGCGACCATCGCCGGTAAGGTCAATGGTGAGCTGGTTGATGCGTGCGAGCTGATTAGCCAGGACGCCAACCTAAGTATCGTCACCCTCAAAGATCAGGAAGGCCTGGAAATTATGCGCCACTCCTGTGCTCACTTATTAGGCCATGCCATTAAGCAGCTGTGGCCCAATGTGAAGATGGCGATCGGCCCGGTGATTGAAAACGGCTTTTATTATGATGTCGATCTGGAGCAGCCGATCAGCAGCGACGATTTAGCGGCGCTGGAAGCGCGGATGCTGGAACTGGCGAAAACCGAATACGATGTGGTAAAGCGTAAAGTCAGCTGGCAGGAAGCCTGGGATACCTTTAATGCCCGCGGCGAAAGCTACAAAATGGAAATTCTGGAGCAGAATATCCCGCGTGATAGCCAGCCGGCACTGTATCACCACGAAGAATATACCGATATGTGTCGTGGCCCGCATGTACCCAATATGCGCTTTTGCCAACACTTTAAAATTATGAAAGTGGCCGGCGCCTACTGGCGTGGCGACTCGAAAAACAAAATGCTGCAGCGCATTTACGGTACCGCCTGGGCCGATAAGAAGCAGCTGGCGGCCTATTTAACTCAACTTGAAGAAGCGGAAAAACGCGATCACCGTAAAATCGGTAAGGCGCTCGGTTTATTCCACTGGCAGGAAGAAGCGCCGGGCATGGTGTTCTGGCATAACGATGGCTGGACCATCTTCCGTGAGCTGGAAACCTTCGTGCGTGAAAAGCTGGGTCAGTACGAGTACGACGAAGTAAAAGGCCCCTTTATGATGGACCGGGTGCTGTGGGAGAGATCCGGGCACTGGGAAAAGTATGCCGAAAATATGTTTACTACCCAGTCTGAGCACCGTGAGTACGCTATTAAGCCGATGAACTGCCCGGGCCATGTGCAGATCTTTAACCAGGGCTTAAAATCCTACCGTGATTTACCGCTTAGGATGGCAGAGTTTGGTTGCTGTCACCGTAATGAGCCATCAGGTGGCTTACATGGTCTGATGCGGGTGCGCGGCTTTACGCAGGACGATGCCCATATCTTCTGTACCGAAGAGCAGGTGCAGACTGAAGTGACCAAGTGTATCAAGATGGTATTTGATACTTACAGCACCTTTGGCTTTAAAAACATTAAGGTCAAGCTGTCGACCCGGCCAGCCCAGCGTATCGGTTCAGATGAAATCTGGGATCGCGCTGAGCAGGGCCTGATAGATGCCTTAAAAGCCAATGAGATTGCCTACGACCTGCAGCCAGGCGAAGGCGCTTTCTATGGCCCGAAAATCGAATTTACGTTGCATGACTGCTTAAACCGTGCCTGGCAGTGCGGCACTATCCAGCTGGATTTCGCCTTACCAGGCCGTTTAGGTGCCAGCTATGTGGCGGAAAGTGGTGAGCGGCAGGTGCCGGTCATGATCCACCGCGCGATTTTGGGCTCATTGGAACGTTTTATCGGTATTCTGATTGAAGAATATGCCGGTTTCTTCCCAACCTGGTTAGCGCCAACCCAGGTGGTGGTGATGAATATTACCGATAATCAGGCCGAATATGTGCAACAATTGGTAAAAACTTTCAAATCTCAGGGCATAAGAGCAATAAGTGACTTGAGAAATGAGAAGATAGGCTTTAAAATTCGCGAGCACACGCTTAAGCGCGTCCCGTACCTGGTGGTAGTTGGTGACAAAGAAGTTGAAGCTGGCGATATCGCAGTCAGAACCCGCAAAGCAGAGGATCTGGGTAAGATGTCGGTGGCTGCTTTTGTTGAAAAACTGACCGCTGAAATTAAAAACCGGACCGCGAGCTAAGCAAACAGGAAACTTTTTCGGAGGAACATACTATTAAAGTAGGAAAGAAAACATTACCTTCAAACCGTCCTAACCGGATCAATGAAGAAATTAACGTACCAGAGGTACGCTTAATTGGTGTAGAAGGTGAACAGCTGGGTGTAGTCAGTATTGCTGAAGCCAATCGTCTGGCAGAAGAAAGCGGCGCCGATTTAGTAGAAATCAGCCCGACAGCTGAACCGCCAGTATGTAAGTTGATGGACTACGGTAAGTTCCTGTTCGAAAAAGGTAAAGCTCTGAAAGAGCAAAAGAAGAAGCAAAAACAGATCCAGATTAAGGAAATTAAATTCCGGCCTGGAACTGATGAAGGCGATTACCAGGTAAAACTACGCAACCTGCGTCGCTTCATTGAAGAGGGTGACAAAGCTAAAGTAACGCTGCGCTATCGTGGTCGTGAAATGGCGCATCAGGAAATCGGTATTGAGATGTTGACTCGAATTAAAGAGGATCTGTCTGATATCGCCATCTGCGAATCTTTCCCTTCACGGGTGGAAGGTCGTCAGATGATTATGATGCTGGCCCCAAATAAGAAGTAATAAGTGCCTGCAAGTGTAAAGAGCTGCGGCTTGCCGCAGTGTTTTAACGCCTTATTATTCGTTGTAATTTAACAATGCGAGTTTAAATACTATGCCTAAGATGAAAACCAATAAAGGTGCTGCGAAGCGTTTTAAAAAGACCGCTTCTGGTAGCTTTAAACGTAAGCAATCACACCTTCGCCACATTCTGACGAAGAAGTCTTCTAAGCGTAAGCGTCAGTTAGGTCCAAAAACCTTAGTCGCTAAAGTCGATGTTGCCGGCTTAGTCCGTTGCATGCCGTACGCATAAGTCATTAGGAGACAGAAATGCCAAGAGTTAAACGTGGTGTCACGGCGCACGCGCGCCATAAAAAGGTATTAAAGCAGGCTAAAGGTTACTACGGTGCCCGTAGCCGTGTTTACCGGGTTGCTTTCCAGGCCGTTATCAAAGCCGGCCAATATGCTTACCGTGACCGTCGTCAGCGTAAGCGTCAGTTCCGTCAACTGTGGATCGCGCGTATCAACGCAGCGTCACGGATGAACGGTTTATCTTACAGCCGTTTAATTGCAGGTCTGAAAAAGGCTTCAATTGAAATCGACCGTAAGATCCTGGCCGATATCGCTGTATATGACAAAGCGGCTTTCACTGCTATCGTAGCTAAAGCGAAACAAGCTTTAGTTTAATAGTGTGAAGCATAAAAAAACCACCGCAAGGTGGTTTTTTTATGCCCGTAAACTGGCAAGTCGACAGGTATCTGACTCCGAGCTACGTTCGGAGGCGGGTACCAAGGGGCTAATCCGGGCTCTAAGCCGGAGTGTCACTCCGGCTCAGCTCCCAAAATTAGTTAACCGCCGGGATCAGCTCCATAATTACCTGATTATTGCGGAACAACTGCAGCTTATCGGCATTCACTTCAGCGCGATCGGCTTGTTGCAGCTTTTCGGTAAACTGTTGCTCGATAGTGCTGGCATCGGCACAGAATTTACGGGTACTGGCTAACTGCTGTACGGCGAAGGTATTGGCGCGTTGCTGGTAGCTGGCATTAAAGTTGTTGCAACCACTAAAGCCATACAACTTATCTTTTTCAAAAATCAGTCGTACATTCAATGAATGTGGCACATAGCGATCGGCAATTTTTTCCGCCCGCCAGACAATACCCTGCAGATTTTTCATCGCGAATTGATTCGGGCAGGTGGCATTTGGCCAGAACTGCTCAAACTTATCGATAAAGAGTGTATCGGTGCCGTGCTGATCCGGCCCCTTACGGCCAACCAGACTGGCAATCACCGCTTTATTATTAAAGCGACTGTCCTGCTGATACAGGCGCATCATTGGCAAATGGTTTTGCGTATTGGCTACCGGTAAGCTTTCGCCGGTCTGACATTTGGTAAAGGTGGCCTGATTATTCTGCAGCCGGTATAAGCCAAGCATTGGTTGGCGGGTATCCAGCTTTTTCAGCGCATCCAGCCGGTTTAACTGATAGGCATCAGAGCGGGTAATAGGGCGGCCCGCCAGATCGGTCATCACTAATTGCCGGTTGGAGCGAAAGTGAAAGGATGGCAGATTAACCTGTTGATTAACCAGATGCAGGGTGCGGCGCTCTAATAACCAGGCACCACTGACCAGTTCCACCTGACCCCGTTCCAGATATTCCTGCCGCGCTTCAAAGCGGCCATCGCGGTACAGGTTAATATGATAGCTGATCCCCGGGCAGTCGGCACAGGGCAGCACACCTTCAAAGGTCATATCACTGTCGATAAAGATATGTTCGAAGTCGGTGGCCAGCGCTTCTGTGGTCGCGCTGTTTGCCACTTCATTCACATCTTCTACCTCTGCCGGCAGCGGGATCGCTGGCGTCGCCGGCTTAGTGGGGGCCGACAGCGTGGTGGGCTGATCAGCGCCAAAATGGGGAAGCTGACTACAGCCGGCTAGCAGCACAGCACTGGCAATAACGAGTTTTTTCATAATGACTCTTCGCTAAAAAATTCGGCGTATTATAACGCACCCCAAACCGGGTTGTCTGGCTATTTTACAGCAGCAAACTGCTGTAGCACAGCCCTGACCTGCAGCGCGGTTGACGCCGGTTGCTCCTGCATAAAACAGTGGCCGCCAGGTACCTGGATCGTCTGCACCGCAGCATTTAGCTGGCGCCACTTCGCCAGCGCTTTGACCACAAAAGGAAAGGTCTGTTCACCGTAAATTACAGTGATAGGTTTCGCCGCTTTACGCAGCGCCGGCCATAATCCTTTTGGGTAGGAGCTGAAGATCTCTGCCTCGCGCTCGGGCAAACACTTTAATTGCAGTTCACCATTGCCGGCGCTAAGCGCGTGATCGACATAGGCTGCCAGAGCCTCCGGGTGCCAGCTTTGAAATAAACTGCGACTTTGCAGGTACTGCAAAGCGCTGGGACGATCCGGCCATTGCCGGCGCCGGCGCAGTGCAGCCTTGGCCAAAGGGTTCTTTTTAAACAGTCGCACACCTTCCAGAGTGCGGGCCAGTAGAATCATCGACGGCGGAAACAGCACGGGATCGAGTAATACCAACCCCTGAAACAGCCCCGGATGCTCAGCATGCATTAAGGCAGTCAGCACGCCACCAAAGCTGTGTCCAACGCCATAAACCGGCACCTCAGCATATTGGGCCCGATGGGCATTAAAGGCCTGAGCCGCCAGCTCGGCGGCGATATTCCAACCTAAAAAAGGGCCGCCATGGTCACTGTCGCCGTGGCCCTGGGCGTCAGAGAGGAATAAATCGTAGTCTGCAGCCAGCTCAGCTAACAGCGGTTGATAGCTGCGGGCGCAAAAGCCATTGCCGTGCAAAAAGTGCAGCAGCGGCTTACCGCTAACCGGCGTGTGCCAGCCTCGCAGGGTAAAGCCGTAACGGGTATGAAAAGACCAGGGAATTAACTGCATGCTCAGCCTATATTTGTAATCAGCCTTTATTTGGTGCCAAAGAGTTTATCGCCGGCATCCCCCAGGCCTGGCAAGATATAGCCATGCTCGTTCAGGCCCTGGTCAATCGCAGCGGTGTAGAGCTCAATATCCGGATGCGCCTGGCGCAGGGCGTTAATGCCCTCGGGCGCAGCAACCAATACCAGGGCTTTGATGTGGGTACAGCCTTGTCGTTTTAACAAATCAATGGTGGCAATCATCGAGCCGCCGGTGGCCAGCATAGGGTCAATAATAATCGCCAGCCGCTGATCGATTTCCGGTGCCAGTTTTTGAAAGTAGGGCACCGGCTGCAAGGTGCTTTCGTCACGATAAATACCCACCACACTGATACGGGCGCTGGGGATCAGATCCAGTACGCCATCGAGCATACCCAGGCCAGCGCGCAGGATTGGTACCACTGTCACTTTTTTGCCCTGGATTTGCTTGATCTGGCACGGACCGCTCCAGGCCTCGATGGTCACGTTTTCGGTCGGCAAGTCTTTGGTGGCTTCATAGGTCAGCAAGCTGCCGAGCTCGACCGCCAGTTGCCGGAATTGGCGGGTATTGATATCCGCGGCCCGCAACAGGCCAATTTTATGCTGTACCAGGGGGTGAGAGACTTCGACGACGCGCATAGGGTTCTCCATGTCCCTTCGAAAGCCCGGATCTGTAGTGGCAGTTTTCAGGTTTGTTCTGACCTTTAAGACTACGCTTTCGAAGGCGTTACTGTAGCGAAACGGTGTCGCGATAATACGGCAGTGCTGCTTACTGAGCAAGCTTTCGGCAGCGGCTGTCACTTTGACCGCCAATTATGCGACTTGTCCGACCAGAATTGCTTTTGTTACTTGACAGACCAGTTATTCAAACGTACATTTCAAACAGGTGTTTAAAAGTTTGTTTAACGGCGTAGTGAAGAATGAGCAGTAAAGTGCATACCCAACAACGCATCCTGGATGCTGCGCAAAGCCTGTTTGCCGAAAGTGGCTTTAACGATACCTCGTTACGGCAGATTACTACCAAGGCAGAGGTGAATCTGGCATCAGTGAATTATCACTTCGGCTCGAAGAAAGAGCTGATCCAGGCCGTGCTACAGCGCTATTTGCAGGTACTGATGCCGCGGCTGGATCAGGAGTTTGATCGCTTGTTAGCCAGTCAAAAGCCGAATGATTTAACCCAGATCCTGTCGGTTTTTGTAAAGCCTTTGCTCGATCTGAACCAGCTGCAGCGCCGCGGTACCCGAACCTTTTTACAGTTACTGGGGCGTGGTTATACCGATGTACAGGGGCACTTGCGCTGGTTTATTAATCAACATTATGGCCGTACTCTGGATAAGTTTGTATTGCTGGTACAGCAAAGCTGCCCGCATCTGCCACAAAGCGAAGTGTTCTGGCGGCTGCATTTTTCGCTCGGCTCTATCGTCTTTACGATGGCGTCCAGTGATGCACTGTCTGAAATTGCTCAGGCTGATTTTAACGAAGCGGTGGATATTGAAGGGGTGATCCGCCGTTTAATCCCTTATCTCGGGGCTGCAATTGCCGCGCCGGTATATAGCCAAGACCTCAAAACCGTTGCCTGATGCTGGAAGGAAGCTGATATGGTGTATTTATTGATAATAGTGGCACTGCTGGTAGTGCTGTTTGGCGTGACTTCGGTGCGCCGTAGTGTGATTAGCAAGCCGGTGTTTGGCATCTTTAAGAAAATTTTGCCGCCGTTGTCGGATACCGAGCGTGAAGCCATGGAAGCCGGCGATGTGTGGTGGGACGGTGAACTGTTTAAAGGTAAGCCGGACTGGCATAAGTTGCATGCTATTCCGAAAGCTGAACTCTCAGCCGAAGAACAAGCCTTTATGGATAATCAGGTCGAGACTCTGTTGACCATGCTGGACGATTATAAAATCGTGCAGGAAGACCGTGACCTGCCAAAAGCGGTGTGGGATTACATTAAGCGCGAAGGTTTCTTTGCGATGATTATTCCAAAAGCCTATGGCGGTCGTGAGTTTTCGGCTATCGCTAACTCTACCATCGTATCGCGCATCGCGACCCGTAGCTTAACCGCAGCGGTGACCATCATGGTACCTAACTCTTTAGGCCCGGGCGAGCTGCTGATGCACTATGGTACCCAGGAGCAAAAAGATCGCTGGTTGCCGACGCTGGCTAATGGTACTGACGTACCGTGCTTTGCGTTAACCGGCCCGGAAGCAGGTTCGGATGCCGGCGGCATTCCGGACACGGGTGTGGTCTGCAAAGGTCAATTCGAAGGCAAAGAAGTACTAGGCATTCGCCTGAACTGGGATAAGCGTTACATCACGCTGGCACCGGTTGCGACGGTACTGGGTTTGGCGTTTAAGCTGTACGATCCGGAAAAACTATTAGGCGATAAAGAAGAGCTGGGTATTACCTGTGCGCTGATCCCAACCAGCCACCCTGGGGTGCAGATTGGTGATCGCCATTTCCCGATGAATATGGCCTTTATGAACGGTACCACCTACGGTAAAGATGTGTTTATTCCGCTGGATTGGATTATCGGTGGCCCGGCCTATGCGGGTCGTGGTTGGCGCATGCTGGTGGAGTGTTTATCAGCAGGCCGGGGTATCTCTTTACCAGCACTGGCGACAGCAACCGGCCACCTGGCAGCACGGATGACCGGTGCTTACGGTTATGTGCGTCAGCAGTTCGGCATGTCGATTGGCAAGTTTGAAGGTGTGCAGGAAGGTTTAGCGCGCATTGGTGGTTTAACCTACACCTTAGAAGCGATGCGGGTAATGACCGCCGGTGCTATTGATTTGAAATTGAGCCCATCGGTAGTGACGGCGATTGCCAAATACCATATGACCGAGATGTCGCGTACCTTATTAAACGACGCCTTTGATATTCATGCCGGTAAAGCTATTCAGTGTGGCCCGATGAACTATCTGGCGCATGGCTATATGGGCGTACCGATCTCGATTACGGTAGAAGGTGCCAATATCCTGACCCGTAACCTGATGATTTTCGGTCAGGGTGCGACCCGTTGCCATCCTTATGTGCTGGCAGAGCTGGAAGCCGCAGCCAATCCAAATGCGGAAGAAGGCCTGGCACAATTCGATAAGCTATTAATGGCACATATTGGCTTTGCGGTTGGCAATACCTTCGCTGCCTTATGGCAGGGTTTAACAGCCGGTGCCTTTAACAGTGCGCCGGTATCAGGCGAAACCGCCCGCTACTACAAGCAATTAAGCCGGATGAGCCGTGCCCTGGCGTTAAGTGCTGATATTTCAATGCTGATGTTAGGCGGTGATTTAAAACGTAAAGAAATGCTGTCAGCCCGCTTAGGTGATGTGTTAAGCCAGCTGTATATCGCCTCTACCGTGCTGAAGTTTTACGAAGATAATGGTCGTCAGCAGGCTGATCTGCCGTTCGTGCACTACAGTGTGCAGCGCTCGCTGTTTGAGATTGGTAAAGCCTTTGATGGCTTCTTTGCCAACTTCCCGAATCGTGTTGTGGCGCGTACCATCCGTACTTTGGTTTTCCCGTTTGGTATCGGTTACAAAATGCCGTCAGATGAGGTGGCACAACAAATTTGTGAGGCCTTATCTAAGCCGAACACATTGCGCGATCGCTTAACCCATCTGTGTTATGTCGGTAAAGCTGAAGATGATGCCACAGGGTTAATGGAAAATGCCTTTGTCGCGATGTACAACGCCCAGCCGCTGCTGAAGAAAATTGCTCAGGCGCAAAAGGCCGGTCAGTTACCGCGTAAACAGCCGCTGCTGGATAGTATTAACCAGGCGTTAGCCGCCAATATCTTAAGCGAGTCCGAGGCGGCCAGCTTACGTAAGATGAACCAGCTGCGCTTTAAAGCAATCAGTGTGGATAGCTTTAAACCCGGCGTACTGGAAGGCATGAGCGTGGGTAAGCGTGATGCGGCTTAACTGAGCTGCGGCGAATATCGTTTAGCGAAAAACCGGAGCTGACAACTCCGGTTTTTTTATGGCTTTGGCATTGGTTAACGCTGGAAAAACGTTAGAATAGGCCCCGATCAATAATAAGACCAAAAAGAAGAGGGAATAAGATGGCGCAGCGTACTATCCGTTTAGCCACCCAGGCTGATGTGCCACTGATCTTAAAATTTATTCAGGGCCTGGCCGAATATGAAAAACTCGCTAATGAAGTGGTGGCCACTGAGCAACAGCTAACCGCGACCTTGTTTGCAGCACGCCCGGCAGCAGAAGTTGTGATTGCCGAGTATGACGGTCAGCCAGCGGGCTTTGCCTTGTTCTTTCATAATTACTCGACTTTTTTAGCCAAGCCTGGTCTGTATCTCGAAGATCTGTTTGTGTTACCACAGTTTCGTGGCCAGGGGCTGGGCAAGTTATTACTGACCTATCTGGCGAAACTGGCCGTAGACAGAGGTTGTGGCCGTTTTGAATGGTCAGTGCTGGATTGGAATCAACCGGCGATTGATTTTTATCAGGCGCAAGGGGCAACATTGTTGCACGACTGGCGGATCAACCGGGTGACCGGTGAGAAGTTGCAGGCATTAGCAGCGCAATATTCGGCCTGATGTCGTGGTATTGATTTCCTAAAAGTTGTACAGGTGTAGTAGTCAATGTCAAAGGAACAAGTTAAGGCCGCAGCGGCGGCCGCGCAAAGCACAAAGCCGGCAAAAAGCCCGGTAGCTGAGACCGACAAGGTTCCAGCAGCAAAAGCTCAACCAAAGAAGGTATTAAAACGGCGGCAAAGCGGCGATTTCTGGATTAACCTGAGCGTGGCGCTGTTTATTGGTGTGTGTTTGCTGATATTAAGTTTTGAAATTTTGCTAAAGCTGTCGCGTTAGTGCGTACTGTTTAGCAAAACAAAGGGAGGCCTGTGCCTCCCTTTGCGTTTTCTGGTGGCTATAGCCGCGGCTTATGCCTGACCGCGAGCGATAATTTCCTGAGCCATCTGATCAGCGACGGTGCTGGTGGGTTTATTTTCAGCGTCGGCGCGCTCAAAAATCTGCAGCAGGGTGTCAAAAATTTGCATGACCTTGGCTGTAGACTCTGCCGCATTATAACCTTGCGGACGCATTTCAAAGGCGACGTTAATAATGCCTCCGGCATTGATAACATAGTCCGGTGCATACAGAATACCCAGCTCACGTAGCTTCTGGCCATGCTCGGGGCGCTTTAACTGGTTGTTGGCACAGCCGGCCACAATTTTGGCTTTTAATTGCGGGATGGTGTCATCATTTAAGGTGGCACCCAGCGCACAAGGCGCGTAGATATCAGCTGCTACACCGTAGATATCATTCAGACCGACGGCAGTGGCACCAAATTGGGCAACCGCACGGTTCACCGCATCCTGGTTAATGTCGGTGACAATAAGCTTAGCGCCTTCTTTATGCAGGTGCTCACACAGATAGAAACCGACGCTACCTAAGCCCTGCACGGCTACTGTTTTACCTGCCAGATCGGCAGAGCCAAACTGATGCTTAGCGGCGGCTTTAATGCCCTGATAGGTACCCAGCGCCGTAAAAGGACCTGGGTTACCGCTTTTACCCTCTAAGCCGGCAACATAAGGTGTAACCTGATGCACCTGCATAATGTCATGAGTAGTAATGTTCACATCTTCAGCGCTGTAATAGCTACCGCTTAAGCGGTGTACCATGCGGCCAAAGGCTTGAAATAACGCCTCAGATTTAATGGTTTTGGCATTACCGATAATCACCGACTTGCCGCCACCCAGGGGTAAACCGGCCATGGCGTTCTTATAGGTCATACCGCGTGATAAACGCAGCACATCTACCAGCGCATCTTCGTCAGATGCATAGTCCCATAACCGACAACCACCAACCGCAGGCCCCAAACGGGTGCTGTGCACAGCGATAATGGCTTTTAAACCGGTTTCCTGATCACTGCAGAAAACTACTTGCTCATGCTGATCAAATTCTGGGTGATTAAATACGGCCACAACGGACTCCCTTGCAAGAATAGCTATTACAGCTGGATGGTTTACGTTTACGTTAACTGCGACTTTTGTCGTAATGGCGCGGAATGTACCATTTTGCACCACTGAATACCAGTCCTGACGTTAACTGGTGGCTGGTCAGTCCAGTGTTGGTGGTGAGAAGCTCAGTAAAGCTTGATTGTCGCGGATAGCTCACATAAAGTAGCGGCATCTACAACACAGGAAGTCATCTTATGAGTGAGCAGTCAACTCAACAACCCACTGAAATCAGCGAAGCGCAGCGCGCAGAATGGGTCCGGGCACAATTTCAGAAAGCCAATGAATATCTTGCAACCAAGGGGATTATCCCGGATAACGTGGCCGTGAGTGAAAGCCGTTATTTACCGCCTTTGGTCGCAGTATGGAAGCTGAATACCCGTGATGCTAAGTCATTCTGGGTGATCAGTGGCGATCTGCCAACCGATCATATGCCCGTTAGTGCAGCACCCAATGCCCGCGAAGCGATCCGCGCGTTCGCGTTGCACTGGCAGTTAAAGGCCGAACAAATTGCCCAGGCCGGTTTTACCGATAAGACCCAGGTTGAGTTTGCTAATCTGTTAGTAAGCCGGGCAGAGGGTTTATACGATCTGTTTGATAACGAGCCGCTGTGGCAAGGGCAATAAGTCAGCGCCAGGCTGTCAAATTTAGTTGACAAAAAAAGCCGCAATAGCGGCTTTTTTTATGCGCAGCACTGCGGTTTATTCTTCAAAATACCACAAGCCCTGGTTAATCAAGTCCGTCAACAATAACAGGCGTTCTTCCCGCGCGGTAAAATGCAGACATTGCTGTTGGTCGATGCGTTTGCTGTCACAGAGTAATTGCGCCGTCATCCGTTCCTCGGCTGGCAGCACTATGGTAGTGCCGTTGATAAACAGCTGAATATCACTGCTTTCGTTTGCCTGATAGTAGCTGCAACGCAGGCCGCCAAGGCGTGCCAGTACCGAGCCCTCTTCCAGATATTCCGCAATTTCCTCGGCCTGATAATGTGGGTCTGGCTCTTGCTGATCCAGCTCATGTTTGGCCTGGGTAATATACTGGCCAAACCATAGCGGCAGTTTGTCGCGGTCACTGACCAGTTGCACCAACAACTGCTGCACCTGATCCAGATCCTGCTCACTAATCGCACCGATATTGCCGGTCAGGTTGCGATCAGGATCGCTAAAGCGTTTACCGCTGATATCGTTGTCCAGCAGGTAATCGGCTAAACCGGTCAGTAAGTCTTTTTGTGCCGGCGCGCGGAAACCGACTGAGTAGTTCAGACTGTTTTCCAGCGAGATCCCCTCGTGTGGGCAGCCAGGTGGAATATATAAAATATCACCCGGCTCCATAATCACATCAATACAGGCGGTAAAGGGCGTGACTTGCAACAGGCGCGGATGCGGGCAGAATTGCTTTAGTGACGCATCTGGCATACCAACCCGCCAGTGTCTTTTACCTTCGCCCTGGATAATAAACACATCATATTGATCCAGATGCGGACCAACACCGCCACCCGGCGTGGAAAAGCTGACCATCAGATCATCAATCCGCCAGTTTGGAATAAAGCGAAACGGCTCGATTAATTCCGCCGCCGGTGGATGCCAGTGGTCAACCGCCTGCACCAGGATAGTCCAGTCCTTGTCACCATAGCGGTTAAAGTCTTCAAAGGGGCCTGTTTCCAGCTGCCAGTTACCGTCGCGACATTCGACCAACCGTGATTCGACGTCATCTTCCAACGCCAGACCCGCCAGCTCATCCGCTGACAGCGGATCCTGAAAGTTCTTAAAGCCTTGTTTAATCAACAGCGGCTGCTTTTGCCAGTACTGCTGCATAAAATCGGCCAGGCTTAATTCACCCAGATTTAACTGATACATTAATCCAGTAACTCCACCAGGCGAATGGCATCACCGATATAGCCGGCAGGTGACAGCTGCTTCATCTCGGCTTTTACCGCATCCGGCAGCGCCAGACCATCGATAAAGACGGCCAGATCGGCGGCGCTGATCCGCTTACCACGGGTCAGTTCTTTTAGCTTTTCGTACGGCTTTTCAATGCCATATTTGCGCATTACCGTCTGCACCGGCTCGGCCAGTAATTCCCAGTTGGCGTCCAGCTCGGCCAGCAGGTTGGCTTCGTTCACTTCCAGCTTGCTGATCCCTTTTAACGTGGCTTGATAGGCAATCAGCGTATAGCCAAAGCCGACACCGAGATTACGCAGCACGGTAGAGTCTGTCAGGTCACGCTGCCAGCGTGATACCGGTAACTTGGCGGATAAGTGGTTAAACAGCGCATTGGCGATGCCGAGGTTACCTTCTGAGTTTTCAAAGTCGATTGGGTTAACCTTGTGCGGCATGGTTGAAGAGCCAATTTCGCCGGCCACGGTTTTTTGCTTAAAGTGACCCAGTGCAATATAGCCCCAGACGTCGCGGTCAAAATCCAGCAGGATGGTATTAAAACGGGCGATGGCATCAAACAGCTCGGCAATATAATCATGCGGCTCAATTTGTGTGGTGTAGGGGTTCCAGCTGATGCCCAGCGAGCTGACAAAACGCTCGGCAAAGGCATGCCAGTCCAGTGTCGGGTAGGCTGATAAGTGCGCGTTGTAGTTACCGACAGCGCCGTTGATTTTACCCAGCAGGCTGACCGCAGCAATTTGCTCACGCTGGCGCTTTAAGCGTACATAGACGTTCGCCAGCTCTTTGCCCATCGTAGTAGGGGATGCCGGTTGGCCGTGCGTACGCGCCATCATCGGCACCGCTTTTAACTCCAGCGCCAGCTTTTTAATTGCTGTTAGCAAGGCATCACATTCTGGCAGTAACACGCTGTCGCGCGCTTCGCGCAGCATCAGCGCATGCGACAGGTTATTGATATCTTCGGAGGTGCAAGCAAAGTGAATAAATTCACTGATGGCGGCAAGTTCGCTGTTGCCGGCGACTTTTTCTTTTAACAGGTATTCAACGGCTTTCACGTCGTGGTTAGTGGTGCGCTCGATATCTTTCACCCGCTGCGCATCGGCAAGACTAAAGTTATCGACGATTTGATTTAACAGCGCATTGGCCTCTGCGGATAACGCCGGCACTTCGCTGATCGCTGGTTCGGCGGCCAGCTGCTGCAACCAACGCACTTCGACCAAAACCCGGTACTTGATTAAACCAAACTCGCTGAAAATCGGGCGCAGCGCGGCAGCTTTGCTACCGTAGCGGCCGTCGACCGGCGAAATGGCAGTAAGGGCATTAAGTTCCATGAAAACTCCTGATCTTATAGTGCGGGAAGACTGGCCAGCGCATTTTGCGCTGCAGCCAGGATTTTCCGTCGTTTAAAAATAAAGTTTAGCCGGCTACCGCCTGCCTGACGCCAAAGTACGGCAGAACGGATTGCTGCCAGTAGCAGGGCGCGCACTTTTTGCTGCACACTGCTTTGACTGAGTAACTCGGGTTGGCCGTAAATTTGAATGCGGGCGCCGAGACTGCTAATGCAGTCGGTATAGATATCGGCCAGTTTGCCAATAATAGTGTCGTCAGTGACGCTGAAATGCTGTAATTGCCGTTCCAGTTGTGACAGTTGTTTACCCAGCTCCGCCATATTGTCGCGGTTTTTATTCAGCCGCCGCTCCAGCGCCAGCACGCCGACCAGGTAACGGGTGAGCTCAACGTCTTTTTGTGGTTTATCGCCCAACTGCTCAATAATCAGTTGCAGCCCTTCGCGTAAATTCGTCAGTTCGCCGCCATAAATATCCAGCGGCGTAGCAGGGTTCAGATTGATTACGCTACCCAGCATAATTTCCAGTTGCGCTTGTTGCGAATCGGTACTGCGGGCCACTTTTTGCACCAACTTGGCCGCCTGACACAGGCCGGCCAGCGCATAAATTTGAGTTTCTAACGATACTTGCATCTTAGCTTAGTGCCTCATCAATAATACCACCGCCAAGGCAGACTTCATCCAGATAGAAGACTGCCGACTGACCAGGGGTTACCGCTTTTTGTGGGCTATCAAAAGTCACCTGCAGCCGGCCATCAGGCAGCGGCGTTACGGTGCAGGGAATATCATGTTGCCGGTAGCGGGTTTTTACCGTTAAGCGGCAAACTTGCTGTGGCCCGGTGCGATCCACCCAGTGCAGTTGACTGGCGATAAGGCCGCTGGATAACAGCGCCGGGTGATCATGGCCCTGAGCAACCAGTAACCGGTTGAGCGTTAAATCTTTGCCGACCACATACCAGGGATCGTCGCCGCCATCGCGTAAACCGCCAATACCCAAGCCTTTGCGCTGGCCCAGGGTGTGATACATCAGGCCCTCGTGACGGCCGATAATTTTGCCATCATCAATACTGACAATATCGCCCGGCTGAGCCGGTAAATACTGCTGCAGAAAATCTTTAAACTTGCGCTCACCGATAAAGCAGATGCCGGTGGAGTCTTTTTTATCATGGGTGACCAGGCCTTGTTGCTCAGCAATGGCGCGCACGGCTGGCTTTTCCAAATCGCCAACCGGAAACAAGGTTTGCGCAATATGTTGCTCGGCGAGGGTGTAGAGGAAGTAGCTTTGATCTTTATTGTGATCCAGACCACGCAGCATTTGCCAGTGACCATCCTGATAACGGCGGCGTACATAATGGCCTGTAGCGATATAGTCAGCGCCCAGCGCTTCAGCGGCAAACTCCAGAAAGGCTTTAAACTTGATTTCTTTATTGCACATAATGTCCGGGTTAGGGGTGCGCCCGGCTTTATATTCGGCTAAGAAATACTCGAATACATTGTCCCAGTATTCGGCGGCAAAGTTGACCTTGTGTAATTTGATACCCAGTTTATCGCATACGGCCTGGGCATCGGCCATATCTTCTGCGGCAGCACAGTATTCGTCGTTGTCGTCTTCTTCCCAGTTTTTCATAAACAGGCCTTCCACCTGATAACCCTGTTGCAACAACAGGTAGGCGGAAACGGACGAATCGACGCCGCCGGACATCCCGACGATTACTTTTTTACTGCTATGCTCTGACATGACACCGCGCTTAAAGACTGCCTGAATTAAAGGCGCGGATTATAACACCAAAATAGCGGCGGCAAAAATGCTCGCTACCGGAAAAAAGCTGACTAAGCTGCGGTTTGCTGTCAGCAAAGCGGTTGGATTAATGACAACGGCAGTCGGGTACCAGCTAAACAGAGATCGATGGCATCCAGCACCAGCTGGCTGCGCGGAGGCAGTTTTTGTGCCAGCAGTTCACTTTTATCAAGCCAGTGTAGCGCCAGAATATCCGGATCCTGGGGCTGAAATGCTGCTGGCAGCTGGTCGGGCTCAAACAAAAAATTCACCCGCACATAGGTATGGCCGTTGCTGGCCTTTAACTGCGAAATGCCAAGCCAGGCTGAGGGCAGCAGGGTCAGGCCGGTTTCCTCGTATACTTCACGGCAGACGGCGCTGAGCAGATCTTCATCCTCTTCCATATGGCCGGCAGGCTGGTTTAACACTTCCCGGCCACTGAGTTTGTCGCGTTCCTGTACCAGTAAAAACCGGCCCTGATAATAAATCACCGCCGCCACGGTCAGATGGAGTCTGTTCCTGCTCATAGTTATCCTACATTGTCCCTAAAGTTCGATAATACGGTGCTGGCCCGGTGCCAGCTCACCCAGTTGCCAGTCACCAATCTGTACCCTGACCAGACGCAATGTCGGGAAGCCGACCGCGGCGGTCATCCGCCGAACCTGGCGGTTACGCCCTTCATGGATGGTTAATGCCAGCCAACTGGTCGGAATATTGGCCCGATAGCGAACCGGCGGCTGCCGCGGCCAGAGTTCGGGGTCGGCCAAAAGCTCAGCCTGGGCCGGCAGCGTCATGCCGTCGTTAAGTTGTACGCCCTGACGTAGCTGTACCAGCGCCTGTTCGTTAATTTGCCCCTCGACCTGCACCCAGTAAGTTTTCGGTGCTTTAAATGCCGGGTCAGCAATTTTTTGCTGGGTCTTGCCGCAGTTGGTTAACAGCAGCAGGCCCTCACTGTCCCGATCCAGCCGGCCGGCGGCATAGATATCCGGGATGGCCAAAAAATCAGCCAGCGTCTGGCGTGGCGGTGCACTGTTGTCGGTAAACTGGCTTAATACATCGTAGGGCTTATTAAAGAGTACCAATAGTGGATTTTCTACCTTAGTCCTATTGTTTTTTGCTGAAAAAGCCTTATGTTTTGGCCGGGTCGGCCGTTTCTGAGCATTCACGCCTGATCTCTGCATCTGATGTTGACCGTAATATTTAAACGCCGCGGCGCCAAGCTGCCGTTTAACCGGGTGGTGTGCCGCTGGATGTGCGCTGCCTGTTTTATTCGCCCTGATGCTGATATACTCAGCGGGCTTCGTTTGGCTGCGTTTTAAACAATTTCCACACACGGGTGGCGATGGCCTTGTCATGGCGATCCGGCGCTAACAATACAGGAACTAACATGTCGAAAGAAAGTGCAAAAATTATTTACACCATTACTGATGAAGCGCCAGCGCTGGCGACTCAGTCGTTATTGCCGATTATTGAGGCCTTTTCTGCCGCAGCCGGTGTAGCCGTTGAAACCCGTGATATTTCCTTGTCGGGCCGTATTATTGCGAGCTTTCCGGAATTTTTAACTGCTGAACAACGCATCAACGACGATCTGGCTGAGCTGGGTGAGCTGGCGAAACAGCCGGATGCCAACATTATCAAGCTGCCCAATATCAGTGCCTCTATTCCGCAAATGAAAGCGGCAATTAAAGAATTACAGGCTCAGGGCTATGCGCTGCCGGATTATCCGGAAGAGCCAAAAACCGAGCAGGAGCGTGATGTCAAAGCACGCTACGACAAAATCAAAGGCTCGGCGGTAAACCCGGTATTACGTGAAGGTAACTCTGATCGTCGCGCACCGGCTTCAGTTAAACAATATGCCCGGAAAAATCCGCACAGCATGGGTGCCTGGAGCAGCAGCTCCAAGTCTCATGTCGCCCATATGACGGCTGGCGATTTTTATGGCTCTGAGCAATCCGCTACCATGGCAGCTGATGATGTGCTGAAAATCAGCCTGCAGCAGGCCGATGGCAGCGTTAAAGTACTCAAAGAAAAAGTCGCGGTGCTGGCGGGTGAAGTGGTCGATGCCACCTTTATGAGCGTTAAAGCGCTGCGTGACTTCTATGCCGCTGAAGTAGAAAGCGCGAAAGCGCAAGGCGTACTGTTCTCGCTGCATTTAAAAGCCACCATGATGAAGGTATCAGATCCCATCATGTTCGGTCATGCGGTAAAGGTGTTCTACAAAGAAATCTTTGCCAAATATGCCGCTACCTTCGACAAGCTGGGCGTGGATGTGAACAACGGTATTGGTGATCTGTACGCCAAGCTGCCGCAGCTGCCACAAGCCGAGCAGGAAGCCATAGTGGCCGATATCAAGGCGCTATATGCCAGCAAGCCAGCGATGGCGATGGTGAACTCCGATAAAGGTATTACCAACCTGCATGTACCAAGCGATGTGATTATCGATGCCTCGATGCCAGCAATGATCCGCAGCTCCGGTCAGATGTGGGGCCCGGATGGTCAGTTACATGATACCAAAGCCGTGATCCCGGATCGTTGCTATGCCGGTGTCTATCAGGAAACGATTGAATTCTGCAAGAAGAACGGTGCTTTTGACCCGCGTACCATGGGCTCAGTACCGAACGTTGGCTTAATGGCGCAAAAAGCCGAAGAATACGGTTCACACGACAAAACCTTCGAAATCCCCGCCGCCGGTACTGTAGTGGTGACCAACAGCAAAGGTGAAGTGGTATTTAGCCATCAGGTCGAAGCCGGTGATATCTGGCGCATGTGTCAGGTAAAAGATGCCCCTATCCGTGATTGGGTGAAACTGGCCGTTAACCGCGCTCGTTTAAGCAGTACGCCAGCCGTGTTCTGGTTAGACAGCGGCCGCGCCCATGACGCTGAGCTGATTAAGAAAGTACAAAGTTACTTAAAAGAGCACGATACCACTGGTCTGGATCTGCAGATTATGTCGCCGGTTGATGCCACCCGTCATACCCTGGCGCGGATGAAGCAAGGTCTGGATACCATCTCTGTGACCGGTAACGTGCTACGCGACTATCTGACTGACCTGTTCCCAATTCTGGAGCTGGGTACCAGCGCCAAGATGTTGTCTATTGTGCCGCTGATGAACGGCGGCGGCTTATTCGAAACTGGCGCCGGTGGTTCAGCCCCTAAGCATGTCGAGCAGTTTGTTGATGAAAATCATCTGCGCTGGGATTCACTGGGTGAGTTCCTGGCGTTAGCGGCGTCTCTGGAGCATCTGTCTCAGGTTGCCGGTAACAAGGTGGCGCAGATCCTGGCCGATACCCTGGATCAGGCGACAGCCTTATTCCTGGACAACGACAAATCACCACGTCGTAAAGCCGGCGAGCTGGATAACCGTGGTAGCCACTTCTATCTGGCGATGTACTGGGCCCGCGCCATGGCAAAACAACAGGCTGACAGTGCACTGGCAGCGCGCTTTGCTAAACTGGCAGATACGCTGGAAGCCAGCGAACAGCAAATCCTGGCGGAGTTAAATGGCGTGCAGGGTAAGGCAGTGGATATCGGCGGTTACTACCGTCCGGATCAGACTAAAGTGGCTGCAGCGATGCGGCCAAGCGCAACCTTAAACGCGGCGCTGGCAGCACTGTAATAGCGGTGAGCGGCCCGCTATCCGGCTACAGCCAGGGGCGGGCTGCAAAGATGTCTTGTGCTGTGTAATAGTACAGCAAACTCAGGACAACAAAAAAGCAGGCGCCGCCTGCTTTTTTGTTTTCAGGTCCGCTGTGCTATTCGTCAACGCCGGGCAGCTTGATATTGACAGCGTGTAAGCCTTTGGGGCCCTCAGACAAGTCGAATACCACGTCCTGGCCCGCTTTCAGCGTGCGGTAGCCATCCATGTTAATGGTTGAATAATGGGCGAAGATATCTTCGTCACGTCCGTCTTCCCGGATAAATCCAAATCCTTTGGCATTATTGAACCATTTCACTTTACCGGTAGCCATACTACTTACTTCCTTCTCTAAGTTAGCTATATTCTGTATGCTAGTGAAGCACTAAGCAGGAGCCGGAACTGGCCCCGTTATTTAATGTAGATAATTTGAGCAAACAGTCAAGGTATTTGCAAAAATAAGCTAAAACCTTTACGCAATTTTAATAACACGCGCCTTTGCTGGATGGCGCTCGGATGGCTATAGTTAACTTATGAGCGGTAAGCAGAATCCCAACGTACATTTTGATGATATCGCAGAACTCACCCGGCAGCGGTTGGCACCGCCACCGATGTATAAGGTGATTTTGCATAATGATGACTATACCCCAATGGACTTTGTCATCGATGTACTGAGCCGGTTCTTTAATATGCAGTATGAAAGAGCCACCGAAATTATGCTGAAAGTACATTATGAAGGCAGCGCGGTTTGTGGGGTTTTTACTGCCGAAATTGCCGAAACCAAGGTGCAGCAAGTGATGACCTATGCCAAGGAGCATCAGCATCCGTTGCTTTGTACCATGGAACGCGCTTAAAACCGTTGGCATCCCGGGGCTGTGGCCAAGGATGTCTCTAACTCAGGTGGATTAGGAGTGAAGTATGTTAAATAAAGATCTTGAGTTAACGCTGAATATGGCATTCAGGTTTGCGCGCGAACGCCGGCATGAATTTATGACGGTTGAACATCTGTTATTGGCCTTACTGGATAACCCTTCCGCGGGCGCGGCGCTCAAGTCCTGCGGCGCTAATCTGGATAAGCTGCGTCAGGAATTGGCCAGCTTTATTGACTCCACCACACCGGTGCTGCCGGAGGGAGAGCTTGAGCGCGATACGCAACCGACACTGGGCTTTCAGCGCGTGCTACAGCGCGCGGTCTTTCATGTGCAATCCTCAGGTAAGTCGGAAGTCAATGGCGCTAATGTGCTGGTGGCGATCTTCTCTGAGCAGGAATCGCAAGCGGTTTATCTGCTGAAAAAAATCGATATCACCCGGCTGGATGTGGTGAACTACATCTCGCACGGCATTACCAAAACTGAAAAGCTGGAACAGCACGATGATAGCCAGCAGGAAGAGATTGGCGAGCAGAGCGCAGAAGAGCACCGTTACCTGGAAAACTTTACTGCTAACCTGAATGTGCAGGCGAAAAATGGCCTGATCGATCCGCTGATTGGCCGCGATACTGAAGTAGAGCGGGCGGTGCAGGTACTATGCCGGCGGAAGAAAAATAACCCGCTGTTAGTCGGCGAAGCCGGCGTCGGCAAAACGGCCATTGCTGAAGGTCTGGCCTGGCGCATCGTACAGCAGCAAGTGCCGGAAGTGATTGCTGATGCCACCATCTACTCGCTGGATATGGGCGCCTTGCTGGCTGGTACCAAGTACCGTGGCGATTTTGAAAAGCGCTTAAAGTCGCTGTTAAAAGAAATTGAGCGCGAGAAAAATGCCATCCTGTTTATTGATGAGATCCATACCGTGATTGGTGCCGGTGCGGCCTCGGGCGGTGTGATGGACGCCTCGAATCTGATTAAGCCGTTGTTGTCGAGCGGCCGCTTGCGCTGTATGGGGTCGACCACCTATCAGGAATTTAAAAATATCTTCGAAAAAGATACCGCACTGGTACGGCGCTTCCAGAAAATCGATGTGGTAGAGCCCAGTGTCGAAGATACCACCCGCATTCTGCTGGGCTTAAAAGAACGCTATGAGCAGCACCATAATGTGAAATACACGCAGAAAGCACTGCGCGCTGCTGCTGAACTGTCGGCAAAATATATCAGTGAGCGGCATTTACCGGATAAAGCCATCGATGTGATTGATGAGGCCGGTGCTTCACAGCGGCTGTTACCGGCATCGAAGCGCAAAAAAGTAATTAACGTCGCGGAAATTGAGCAGGTGATTGCTAAGATCGCCCGTATTCCGGAGAAGTCAGTCTCCGCTTCGGATAAAGAAGTGCTGGCCAATCTGGATCGTAATCTGAAACTGGTGGTCTTTGGCCAGAATGCACCCATTGAAGCGCTAACGGCGGCGATCCGCTTATCGCGTTCAGGCTTGGGTAACGAGGAAAAGCCAATCGGCAGCTTCCTGTTTGCCGGGCCTACCGGGGTTGGGAAAACCGAAGTGACCAAACAGCTGGCCAAGGTGATGGGCGTAGAGCTGCTGCGCTTTGATATGTCGGAATATATGGAGCGGCATGCGGTGAGCCGTTTAATTGGTGCGCCACCGGGCTATGTCGGTTTTGAGCAGGGCGGCTTGCTGACTGATGCGGTCTCCAAGCATCCGTATTCGGTAGTGCTGCTGGATGAAATCGAAAAGGCACACTCGGATATCTACAATATCCTGTTGCAGGTGATGGATCACGGTACCCTGACCGATAATAACGGTCGCAAGATTGATTTCCGCAATGTGATCCTGGTGATGACCACCAATGCCGGGGTGCAGGAAACGGTGCGCAAGTCGATTGGTTTTAAACAGCAGGATCATAGCCATGATGCGCTCAGCGAAATCAATAAAACCTTTAGTCCGGAATTCCGTAACCGGCTGGATGGCATTATCTGGTTTCAACATCTGGATCAGGAGATTATTCTGCAAATCGTTGATAAGTTTATCTGCGAACTGCAGGTACAACTGGATAAGAAACAGGTGTCATTGGAACTCAGTAGTGAAGCCCGGCACTGGCTGGCAGCCAAGGGATATGATCAGGCGATGGGCGCTCGGCCGATGGCAAGAGTGATCCAGGAACAACTGAAAAAGCCTCTGGCTAATGAAATCCTGTTTGGGGTGCTAACCGAAGGCGGCGACGTGCGGGTGGAGCTGGTGGCGGATAAACTGGAATTCCATTATCAGACCAGTAAAACCGCGGCGACCGAGGCCCAGCCGGGTTAATAAGCCGCTTACCGGCGAACAGGTGTGGACTAAAACGCAAAAACCCGGCTATGCCGGGTTTGCCTTTAGCTGGCGACGAAAAGCACTAACTGAGCATTTCGTGCAGACCTAGGCTGCTTAACGCTGGCGGAACACGATCCGGCCCTTGGTCAGATCATAAGGCGTCAGTTCTACGGTAACCTTATCACCGGTTAAAATGCGGATATAGTTTTTACGCATTTTGCCAGAAATATGCGCGATCACCACGTGACCGTTTTCCAGCTCAACTTTGAACATGGTGTTTGGCAGGGTATCCAGAATGGTACCTTGCATTTCAATTACATCTTCTTTCGCCATTCAGCGTACTCGCCTCTAATAAAATGTGGTGCCTTTAGAAAAACAGCGCAGATTGTGCCGAAAAGCCACCGATAAGTAAAGCAGCAAGCGCTTTTTTAAGCAAATGAGTGCCAGCCGCCATCGAAATAGCGCTGATGCGGCAGAAATTCCTGCTTATAGGCCATTTTGCGACAGCCATCGACCTGATAGCCGAGGTAGACATAGTCCAGTTGCTGCTGTGCCGCCAGTTGCAGCAGATACAGGATGGCCAACTTACCGGGAGAGAAAGACTCTGCCTGCCGGGCAAAAAAGGTGTACACCGCTGAATAAGCGCCGGCGAGTTCATCTACCACCATCACGGCCTGTAACACCCCGGCCTGATACAACTGCAGCAAGCTGATCGGCTGCCATTTACTGTTTAGCAGGGAGTCCAGTTGCTCCTGCGTTGCCGGATGCATCACCCCATCCGGATGCTTAAAAGCAATATAGTCGGCAAATAACGCAAATAATTGTTGTCGCTCAGCCACTGAATCGGGCACCTTGCTTAGCTGATACTGCCAGCCGCTGCGCGCGGCTTTGCTGAGCAGGCGCCGCTGGCTGCTGCTTGGCGTAAAATCTGGCAGCGGGATCCTCAGTGATTGGCAGGCGTGACAGCTGGGGCAATGTGGCCGGTACAGTTGATCACCGCTGCGGCGGAAATTATGTTTTATCAGCAACTGATATAAACTGGCGTCCATTGGCTGTGGACTGAGCAATACCGCCAGTTGCTCTTGTTGCGAACTCAGGTAGCTACAGGCGGCAGGTGGGGTCAGGCCAAACTGCAAGCTCTGCTCAGTCATGCCCAGGCTCCAGTAGCAGCAGCTGGCTTCGCCAATGCTCTGTCGGTGCAGGTGTCTTGGTTAAGGTTGCAATCAGCGGCAGGTAGTCGCGCCGGGACAGGGTAGTGGCGCCAAGTTTCAGTAAGAACGGGTTAGGTAACTGACAGTCAATCCAGCCGGGGGCATAGCGCTGCAAATGCTGTTGCAGCGCTATCAACGCAAACTTAGCGCCATTATCAATGCGGTTAAACATCGATTCACCGCAAAACAGCTGACCCAGCTGCACGCCATATAAGCCACCGACCAGTTGCTTGCCTTGCCAGACCTCGACACTATGCGCCAGACCTTGTTGGTGCAGCGCCAGATAGGCTTGCTGCATCGGTGGCAGGATCCAGGTTTGCGCCTGACTGGGCCGGGGTTCGGCACACTTGCTGATCACTGCAGCAAATGCCTGATTTAGCGTGACGGTTAAACCTTCGCAGCGTAATTGCTTGCGCAAGGTACGGTTTAAGCTAAGCGTATCGGGCGCAAAGACGGCGCGGATAGCAGGGCTCCACCAGAGTAGTGGATCGCCTTCAGAAAACCATGGAAAGATGCCGCTTTGATAGGCCAGCTGCAGGCGTGCGACCGAGAGATCACCGCCCATAGCCAGCAAACCATCGGGCTCCCGCAGCGCCTGTTGCACGGGCGGGAACCAGAGTTCATCTGCTAATAGCTCCGGCAGATAGATAGGCATCAGACAGGGCGCGGGCAAGCTGAAGCCGCATGTTGCGGCTTCATACGCTGTTATTTACCCAGGGCGTCCAGATAGCGCTCGGCATCCAGCGCTGCCATACAACCGGAGCCGGCTGAGGTAATAGCCTGACGGTAGATATGGTCTGCCACATCACCGGCAGCGAACACCCCGGCGATGCTGGTTTGTGTCGCGTTACCTTCAGTGCCGCTTTGCACTTTCAAATAACCACCATTCATCTCCAGCTGACCGGCAAAAATATCGGTATTGGGTTTGTGGCCGATGGCGATAAAGACGCCTTGCAGTGCCAGCTCTTTTGCCGCTTCGCCTTGAGTCGATTTTAACCGTACACCGGTTACGCCCATCTCATCACCCAGCACTTCATCCAGCTCGCGGTGGGTATGCAGGATAATATTGCCGCTGGCAACTTTAGCCATTAAGCGGTCAATCAGAATTTTCTCGGCTTTAAAGCTGTCACGACGGTGCACCAGATGCACTTCGGCCGCGATATTGGATAAATACAGCGCTTCTTCCACCGCAGTATTACCACCACCGACTACCGCGACTTTCTGATTGCGGTAGAAGAAACCGTCACAGGTGGCACAAGCTGACACACCACGGCCGCTATAAGCCTGTTCTGACGGTAAGCCCAGATATTTGGCGGAAGCGCCGGTGGCGATAATCAGCGCATCACAGCTGTACTGGCCGTTGTCGCCAGTCAGGATAAAGGGCCGCTGTTGCAGGTTAACGGTATGAATATGGTCAAACACGATTTCGGTATTAAAGGTTTCAGCATGCTCACGCATCCGATCCATCAGCGCCGGGCCAGTTAAACCGTGCGCATCACCGGGCCAGTTTTCAACTTCGGTGGTGGTGGTTAGCTGACCGCCTTGCTGCATCCCGGTTACCAGTACCGGTTGTAAGTTGGCGCGGGCCGCGTAAACGGCGGCAGTGTAACCGGCAGGGCCAGAGCCCAGAATAAGCAGTTTGCTGTGTTTAACCTCTGACATCAGAGCACTCCATTGGAAAATAATGCAAAAAAGATAGCGGGATTCTACGGAAAGCCAGCACAAAGCGAAACCCCGTTGTCGGGAAATGGCGGCGGTATAACTGTAAATAAAGGCGCACGCAGCATTAAAATATAAGTTGTTGCAGATGGGGATTATCGACTGTCACCTCGAGTGACCGGATTTCGCTAAGTGGCAGCAGCTGTTCAGTGCCGTTGTGGCTAAGCAGCAGGCATTCCTGGTGGCTGGCGTTATAACGGGTATCCACTGCTGTGCCGCTAAGCACTGTGCCATTGCTAAGAATTAGCCTGAGCGGGTAGCGATACAGGCAGACAATTTCAACATAATCATGTTTATCGCAGTCCAGCATCGCGGTGACCTCAGTTTATGTTGCCAGGCTTTGGCAAATGAATAATATGCTTACGAAAGTTAAGCACTGTGCCATTCAGCGCATCGGTGACCACAAAAACGATTGGTAAGGCGGGCTCGACATCAGACACGACCTCAGCATTAAAGCCATGTTGGCGTAAAAATGCCGCGGCCGCTTCTGCACTTTGCTGCGGATCGCGCACCACCAGGCCAATACTGGCGCCGGCATTGCCGACTTTCTGTAGTACCTCAGCTGACGGTTGATTAATAATGGTGCCATCCCACATGATAGAACGCTGCACGCCGTCACTATTTGCCTGAAAACGCTCTTTAACACCATGTTGTGCCAACAGGGCGACAATGACGGCCTTGGCCTCCGGTGATGGCGTGGTAAAGATCCGGGAGCCCGGATCGGGAAAGGGTAGAGGATTGCGCTGCATTACGAGCGATGTCGTCCAGCTGAGTAACAGCAGAAAGCTCAGCGCTGTGATAGCGACTAACCACTTGGGGATATACATGGTCGGCTCCCAGACCGTGTCAGATACCAAAGGTATAGCTAAAGCCAGCAGCAGATGCAAAACTTTCGCCGGCTAGTTCTGCTGCTGGCGCTTCCACTCGTCAGTGAGCAAGCCGGCAAACCCCCAGTTCTCCTCGGCGATTTCCTGGATCACAATATGGGTATACTCGGGTTTTTTACCGAGGATACGCTGTAATGACGCTGTGACTTCCTGCACCAGTTCAGCCTTTTGTTCTTTACTGGCACCGGCGGTGATTTGAATATTTACGTAAGGCATCGCGATAGTTCCTGAGTTAACATGATTGACTGGTGTTATCAACATCGGACGCGACCTGATACACCAGTTGGACCAGTTGCGCGTTTAACTGTGTGACCTCGCTGAGGGTTAGGGTAGCACCCATTACCTGGCGCGGCAATAGCGGTTTGCCGCTCAGCAGCGTCGCGGCGCCAATCTGGACGATGATTTCGTTTAAAAGGCCGGCATCATAAAACTGAGCCGCGAGCTCGCCACCGCCAACCACCCAGATGTTTTTACCAGCGGCTTGCTGCAGCAGAGTCGGGTAAAGTTTAGCAATGTCGCCGCTAGCAAAATTGATGTTCGCATGCGCGATAGCGGTCAGTTTTTGGCTGGTCATTACCCACACAGGTTGTTGATAAGGCCAGGATGCTCCAGGATCCTGTTGTAAATGCTGTTTTAACCAGAGGTAGGTCGCAGACCCCATAATAATAAGGCCAACCTGAGCAATAAAGGCTTGGTAACATTGCTCATCAGGTTGCTCTAGACTGAATAACCAATCTAATGCATCGTCTGTAGAGGCCAGAAAGCCATTCAAGCTCGCGGCCGTATAATATTGCACTTTCGTCATGCTATTTTCCTTTGCGCTAAATCCGGATTTGCGTCTGTTCTATTGCGAAGGCGTTGCGGCTGAACCTGCCAGAATGCCGCCATCGATATTGATTTCAGCTCCGGTGAGGTACTGGCATTCATCTGAGGCCAGCAATAGGGCGATAGCGGCCACCTCTTCCGGCTTACCGAAGCGACGTAACGGCGTATCCTGGACATAGAACGCCATATTGGCTTCACGTTCAGGGCCTTCACCCAGCAACGGCTCCCACATTGGAGTTAAGATCGCCGCCGGATGGATAGAGTTGCAGCGGATAGCCAGCCCTTGCTCAGCGCAATACAGGGCGACGCTCTTGGTATGGTTACGTACGGCGGCCTTGCTGGCGGCATAAGCGGCCGCACCCGGAATACCGACTATACCAGAGCGCGACGACATATTGATGATGGCGCCACAGCCTTGCGCCCGCATCGCCCGGATGGCGTATTTACAGCCGAGAAAAACCCCATCCAGGTTAGTGGCATGAACAGCGCGCCAGTCCTGCAGGCTGGCATGTTCCGGATCATGAGCGGCGACGCCTGCTTCAAAGCCGGTGATCCCGGCATTATTGACCAGGATATCCAGTTTACCTTCGCGCGCTACTATGCTGGCGGTAACCTGTTGCCAGGCCTGTTCATCCCGTACATCCAGAGGCATAAAGTATGCCCGTTCACCCAGCTCAGTTGCCAGAGCCTGACCGGCATCTGTATTAATATCGGTCAGATAAACCACTGCACCTTCGGCCAGATAGGCGCGGGCAATGGCGGCGCCGATGCCCCGCGCTGCACCAGTGATTAGCGCAATTTTATTTACTAAACGAGGCATAAAGGTGCTCCTTTTGGGCGACAAGTGCCGATTAGATGGTGATCTCAATCCGGTTAGCTTCCGGATCTAACAGGGTAAATTCGTAATAGCCATCACCAGTGTGGTGTGGTTGGTCCAGCACCTCAACGCCATCGGCAAGCAAGCGCTGATACAAGGCATCGACTGCCGCCGCAGAGCCGAGCGCTATCGCCATATGGGCAAAACCAAAATACTGCGTTGTTGGCTGCTTGGCCAGGTTTGCAATACCAGGCATTTGCATCAGCTCCAGCCTTGCCCCGCTGGCAAATGACAGAAAATAAGACGCAAAGCCGTTTCTTGGGTTGCAATAGCGTCCGCCGGCCTGGCAGTTAAAATACCGGAGATAAAAGGCTGTGAGTTGCTCCAGATCCTTTGACCAGATGGCCAGATGCTCAATCATCGCGCACCTACCGCTTTCGGCGTTATCGACAATCCACCGTGCTGAGTTGTCGTGGCAGGAGCAGGGCGGTATGCCAGATTTGCGTTGCTCTGACCCGAATGCTCGTCTAGCAGCACCGAATAGACCCGGTGCTCGTGAAAAGACAGGCTGTCGGTGTGCTCAAACTCCGGCCAGCCACTTTTTAAACCGAGCAGGATCTGTTGGCTGCCAAGTGGATCCCTGGCTAAGGCTGATTTCAACTGCTCACAGGATAGTTGTCTTTGGACGCAGGTAACAGGGCCAAATGGGATTTCACCGGAGCGCCACAGCTCTGTCACGGCGCGGTCCTGATTTAAGCGGCTAAGCGTATTGGCTGATAGGATCCCTATTGCAAAGGGATGCTGCTTCAGCTGTTGCACCACCAGCTCGTGACTACCGGTGTAATGCAACTGCAACTGTCTGAACTGACTCTCTGTTAAGCTCGCTCTGAGCTTGGATAAGCCAATCAGTGCCCCTGTGGTCGAGTCGGGAAACACGGCAAATACCTTGAGCCTCCGACCACTAATCAGCTGATTACGCAGCTCGCTGAGGGAGCGGATCCCACTGGCAGCGATACTACCCCGGTACTGAGATTTGATAATCAGCGGGCTGTGACTCCTTGGAACCGCAATAAACTGGGCTTCAGTGTTTTGCTGACGGATCTTCAGATAGGTCGCCAGGTTTGGTACTAACAAATCGACCTGTTTGTCTGCTGCCCAGGCCGCAAGCTCCGCCGGCGTATCCGCAATACGAATAATAACAGTGCGCTGGGCATGCCGTTCCAGCCAGGTTTGTAACGGTGTCACTGCTGCTTGCCGGTCCAGCGTCGGGTAGGCGTAAGTGGCAACAATTAGCGGGGCTGTCTCGTGCCGCGGCGCTTGTGCCGCCGCTTTTCCCAATAGCGCATTGAGTAGCGCAACAACCAAGGCCAGCCATAGCCAGAGTGTCGGATATCGAATGTAAAGCGTCATTAATTTACTCCTGCAGCTCGTGCTTAGCGGTGGAGAGCGCTGCGAAATCAGCTGGCTTTGCCAAAGATCCGCTGCCAATTATCGACATTAGCGAATTGCTCATAAGCTGCGGCCATCTCGGGAGTCAGGATTTCAAACAGCGTATGATTTTCAATCCAGACTTCAATCACCTGAAATACGCCGCCCCGGTCCACGGTCCGATAACGCCAGCCAGCCGCATCACAGATCCGGCCAATCTGAGCCTCGTCAATTTCCACGGCGAGAGCGGCATGGAAGGGGCCGGCACTAAGTGGTTTACTGCGGTCCAACTCCGGTAAGGTGTTGTTACCGTTCAGCGTTAATTGACCCAGCGGATAAATTTCGACACAGCAAGAGGTATTGCTGCCTAAAAATACCACATAGCTGTCTTCATACATCGGAAAGGGTAAGGCCGGTACTTGCCAGAACTGCGCCAGTGTCTGGGCGGTTCTTGCCGGGGTTTTCGCACCAATAGAAATATGTTTGATCATCAGTTAGCTACTCCGTCAGTGGATGATGAGGGTTGAAAATCAGGGTAATTTCCGGCTTGCAAGGCTGCAAAGGCTAATTGCAGCAGCCAGTTAATGACCACATAGGCATTGTTACTGTTCAGATTGAAGTTTGTTGTCACATTAAGCCAGGTTTCGGCCGTGATCAGGTTACACAGTACAGCTTGCACGGCTTTGGCCTCCTCATCTTGCAGTGATGCAACCAGCGGCGTCAGGGCACTCATATTGGCTTTGCGTCGCCGCTCAGCCAGGGCAGAGCGCGCACCCCGGCCCAGGTCTGAGAGCAGGGTGGCTTTAATTAAATCCGGATGTTGCTGGAATAAGCCATAGGTGTTTTTGAAGACCTGCAGAAAATCTGCCGGGGTTTGTGGCTCTTTAATCTTTCCAGTTAGTTTCAGGATGCCCTCAGATACCCCGGCCAACATTTCTTCTTTGTTACTAAAATGCCGGAATAGGGTCCGGGTCGTTACGCCAGCCGTTGCCGCCGCTTCTTCTACTGAAAAATCCGGCGTATTGTTTTCAATCAGCTGTTGGATCAGCGCATCGATAATTTTCTGCCGGGTCGCCTCTGCTTTGGCTTCCCGTTTTGAGTTGTCATAGCTACGTTTAACAGTCATCAGTGTCACCCTTAATAATTAATGTCACTATATGTGACATTAAATTACTTGTCAATAGGTGCAACTGGCTGTGCTCGACATAAGAAAAGCGCTACACTGCGCTTTTTCTGCATTAGGGGGGCGAATGCCGCAACTTGTTGTTATCGGCTATGTCTGGCCTGAGCCGGCGTCTTCCGCGGCGGGCAGCCGGATGCTGAGTTTAATTCAGCTGTTTCAGCTGCAAGGCTGGCGAGTGTGCTTTGCCAGCGCGGCTGAGCCCGGACCGCATCGGGTGGATTTACCGGCCATGGGTGTCAGAGAGCAGCGCATTGCCCTAAATTGCGATAGCTTTGACCAGTGGCTGAAAGAAGTGAACCCGCAGGCGGTGTTATTTGACCGTTTTATGCTGGAAGAACAGTTTGGCTGGCGGGTCGCGGCAAGTTGTCCGGATGCCCTGCGCCTACTGGATATGGAAGATTTACATGCGCTGCGTCAGGCAAGGCACGACGCCGTTAAAGCCGGGGACGCGCTGGTGGCCAAAGAGGTAGCGGTGGAGCGGCTAAATAACGAGCTGGCGCTGCGGGAAATTGCCGCCATTTATCGCTGTGACCTGACACTGGTGATTTCCGATTATGAGATGCAGCTGCTGCAGCAACATTACCGGGTACCGGCTGAACTGCTCTGTTACTGCCCGTTCTGGCATGCTGCCGTGGTGCCAGCCGTGCCGGCTTTTGCTGAGCGCACACACTTTATCAGTATCGGCAATTTTCGCCATGCTCCGAACTGGCAGGCGGTACTCTGGCTGAAACAACAACTCTGGCCGCAGATCCGTAAGGCTTTACCGCAGGCCGAGTTACATATTTACGGCGCCTATCCGCCGCCTAAAGCCACGGCATTGCATAATGCCCGCGACGGTTTTTTGGTGAAAGGCTGGGCTGCGGACGCGGTAGCGGTGATGCAACAGGCGCGGCTTTGCCTGGCGCCGCTGCAGTTTGGCGCCGGGTTAAAAGGTAAATTGCTGGAAGCGATGCAATGCGGCACACCCAGTGTTACCACCTCAATTGGCGCCGAGGGTATGCAGGATGGCACAGGCTGGGGCGGCGCTATTGCCGATACTGCAGAGGCGTTTTGTCAGGCCGCCGTGGCTTTATATCAGGATGAAACACTCTGGCTGGCAGCACAGCAGCAGGGCTATCAGTTCCTGCAGCAGCGCTTTGGCGCTGAGCAGGCAAGCCGGGTTTGGCAACAATTGGCGCCTTTGCTCAATGCCAGTGCCGAGCAAACCGCTGCGCGGCGGCAACGCAATTTTACCGGCCTGATGTTACAATCACACGCTTATCGCAGCAGCCATTATATGGGACTGTGGATCACCGCAAAAAACAAGGTTCTAACATGATTACACGGCAGCAATTCGTCGCTTTTATTGATGAAAAACTCGGCAGTGCCCGCATTAAAGATTATTGCCCGAATGGCTTACAGGTAGAAGGGCGCGACACGATCCGTACGGTAGTGACCGGCGTGACCGCCAGTCAGGCGCTGCTGGAGCAGGCAGTGGCGCTCAACGCCGATGCAGTGCTGGTACACCATGGCTATTTCTGGAAAAACGAAGCAATGCAGGTGGTGGGGATGAAGAAGCAGCGTCTGGCCACCTTACTGAGACACGATATCAATTTACTGGCCTATCATTTGCCATTGGATGTGCATCCACAGCTGGGTAATAACGCTCAGCTTGGCGCACTGCTGGGGATCACGGCGCCGCAGCCGGTGTTAACCGCTGAACCTGCCGGCGTGCTGCAAATGGGGCAGTTGCCAGTGCCTGCGTCGCTACAGCAGCTTGCGGCAACGCTAAGCCAGCAGCTGCAACGTGAGGTCTTGCTCGAAGATGCCGGTATCGGCGAGATCCGCACTGTCGCCTGGTGTACCGGTGGCGGTCAGGGCTATATTGAACAAGCGGCGGCAGCCGGGGCGCAATTATTTGTCACCGGCGAAGTGTCGGAGCAAACCATTCATGTGGCGCGCGAGCTGGGGATCCATTTTATTGCCGCCGGCCATCATGCCACCGAGCGCTATGGTATTAAAGCGCTGGGCGAATACCTGGCGGCTGAACTTGGCCTTAGCGTCCACTTTATCGATATTCCTAATCCGGCCTAAAGCCGGCCTAACCAGATGCTTTAGTAAACGCCATTATGAGCCAATCTAAGCCATTAAAAGATCGTAATTTTGATAACCTGGCCAGCCGCTTTGCCAGCAATATTTATCAGACTACCAAGGGTAAAATTCGCCAGGCCGTATTACTGCGAGATTTGCTGGAATTACCCGAGCTCGCTACGCCAACCGCCATTCTCGATGTCGGCGGTGGCCAGGGCCAGCTGGCGCTAAAACTAGCGACGCTGGGGCATCAACTGCATCTGACTGATATTTCGGCTGAGATGCTGCAACTGGCGGCAGAAGAGGCAAAGAATCAGGGGCTGAGCGCGCAGTTACAGATCAGTCAGAGTTCACTGCAAGACTTACCGCAGCGGCTTGGCGGGCAAGCTTACCCGCTGGTGCTGTGTCATGCAGTGCTGGAATGGCTAGCCGAACCAGAAGCCGCGATTAGCCAGTTACGGCAACTGGTGCAGCCGGGCGGCATTGTGTCGCTGATGTTTTATAACCAGGATGCGCATCGTTTAAGTAATATCATTTACGGTAACTTTGCCTATGTGCAGGCCGGGTTAAAAGCAAAAAAGCCGGTACGGCTGAATCCGCAGCAGCCCTTGCCACCACAGCAGGTGTTGCAGTGGTGTCAGCAGGCGGGCTTTGCATTACTGAGTAAAACCGGGGTGCGTTGCTTTCATGATTATTTGCGCGATCGCAGTCAACAGCAGAGTCATTATGCTGAGTTAGAAGCGCTGGAGCTGCAGTATAACCGGCAGGAGCCTTATGCCTCGCTTGGCCGTTATATCCATTTGCTGTTACGGGCCTGAACTGCGTTAAAAAAGACGGCTGCCAGCTGGCAGCCGTAAAGCAAATGTACAGTGCGCGACTGAGCCAGATTGACCTCTCAGTACACGACCTTAGTTTAGCCGCGTACTAAGGACTTGGCACTGTGACAAATTGTCGCACCATATAGCGCTTTGGGGATGGCGCTCCGGGGCATATTGTTGGCTTAGTCAAACTCAAACTTGTATAACAAGTCGACCGCATTATCCAGGCCCGATACCGCTTCCAGATACAGATTACGCATTAGCCGGTAACGCAGCGTAAATTGACCGATCGGCTGAAAGATACCAATGCCGTATTTTAGCTGCAGATCGCGGGTTAAATAGCCACTTACCGTCACCTGCGAATTATCGCCGGCACCTTCGGTATCCAGCATTAAATCACTGACGCCAAAGGCTTCACCGATTTCGCCAACCAGCTTGCCGCTGGAGGAAATACTCATACCAATCAGACTGGTGGTAACACTGTTAGCATTAAAGCCAGATTCGCTGTCCAGATCCTTGCCCATAATCAGGTATGACAGGGCATTGGCCTGAGGTTTAGCAGGTTCAGAGAAAATGGTAACTATGGGTTCGTCGGCCGGGCCCGTTACCCGAATGCCGGCAATAACATCGTCCTCCATATTGGCCGGATTGCGGATTGCCTCAACGTTCAGGAACGGCTGATCGGCCGGGCCATTAAAGGTCAGTTTGCCCTGACGGATTAGCAGATCCTGGCCGTAAGCACGGAAGGTACCATCAACCAGTGAGACTTCCCCGCGCACACTGGGGTTAAACTGCTGTTGCTGCACCCGTAACTCACCCGCTAAGCGGCTTTTTAAGCCAAAGGCTTCCAGCCTCACTTGTTGCCCTAAGCGCACGCGGATATCGGTTTCCAATGTAAATTGACTGCTTTGCTCCTCAGTGATCGGTTGCAGGCGCCGATCCAGCAGCACATGATCGCTGGATAAGCCAATGGCATTTTGCGGTAAGGTATTGACACTGATATTGGCGCGCGGGATCTGTAAGGTACCGGTGAGTCGACTGCGACCAGGTTCAGCGTTTATCAACAGATTAGGCTGCACGAACAGCTCTGCTTGCGGGATCTGCAGTCGTAGTGGATCGCCGCTGATCCCGAGGTTTGCCTGCCAAGCGTCGAGATCACGCCAATCGGCAAAGCCTGCCAGGTCAATTTTGCCCTCAGGCGTCCGCACCAGACCGTTTAACTCAGCGCGTTCACCACGAAAGCTGATCACTAAGTCCGCCTGTTCGATATCAGTTGGCGCCAGCTTGCCCCTTACTTTTAGGCCATCCAGACGCAGCTCACCACGCAGCTGCGGGTTATCGAGGCTGCCATCCAGACTTAACTGGCTGGACAGGGTACCGGCCAGTTCACTGTATTCGTCAAGTAACGGCTTTAAAAAATCCAGAGTCAAACTGGTGAGTGCAAGTTCGGCGCGCAGGGGCTTTTCTGCTTGATCCAATTCCGTAACTAGGGCTTGCGCTGTCAATTGGCCGCTATCAGCTAATTGTAACGTCAGCTTACTGCGTAACTGGTGTGCGGCCATTTCGGCGCTCAGTTCCAGATCGCGCCAGGGCAGGGTCACTGGCACGTCAAATTGTTGTAGCAACTGGCCACTGACGCTTTGTAAACCAAAAGTCAGTTGCGGCGCCTGCCCCTGCTGCCAATTTACATCGAGCTGGGCGGCAAGCTCACCATTAATGCTGCTTTGCAGCGGTAACAGGCTATTCAGATTTTCCAGCGGGTAATCGCTGAGCGCCAGTTTCGCCTGCACCTGCGTAGCTGATAGCGTGGCCGCTTCGCTGAGGCAGAGTCTGGCATCCAACTGCGCCCAGCAATGTGACGCCAGCATCAGTTGTTGCGCCGGCAGGTCAGCCTTAATAGCGAGTGGCTCGGCGAGTTGCCAGTCACCTAACTGGCTGGCCAGTAAAAACTCGGTTAGCTGCCCCTGCCAGAGCTGACGTTGGCTTAGCGAGCCAGCCGCCTGCAGCTTAACCGCCAGCCCTTCGGCTTTAAGTTGTGCCTTTAGCTGATGGGCATCTTCATCACCCTCTAAGCTTAGCTGTAATTCTTGTAAGCGCTGCTGTTGCCAGCGCGCTTGCGACAGCTGCAGCGTCAGGCTGGTGCGCAATTTATCTGCCAAATCAGTAGTGGCGATAAGTGATGCCTGACGCAGCCGGGCATCCTGATATGCCAGTCGCTCAGCGTTTAGCTGCAGTGTGACTTTTGGCGTCAGCATCGGGCCTGTCACGGCAATACTGCCTTGCAGTGCGCCGCGCAGCTCTGGGTAAGATAAGGCCGCATCCGGCACTGACATTTCAGCCTGCAACTGCCAGTCTTGCTGCAATTGGCCATAGAGCCGTAACTGGTTTTGGCCATGGCTTAACAGCAGATCCGGGCTGTTAAACTGCCAGTCGCTAAAATCTGCATTGCTACTCAGGCTCAAAGAGCCTGCCAGCAGCAGCGGCAGTTGTCGCAGTTCGCCTTGCATCGCCAGTTGCGGCAGCTGCAGTGCTAAACCGCTGTTCGGGTCCAGTTTGCCCTCGACTTGCAATTGACCACTTAATTGTCCCTGGTAATCCGGCCAGTAGGCACCGGGTTTAATACCGTCCATCGCCAGTTGTAGTTGCCAGTTAAGTGCCGGCTCTAAATTAAGCTCGCCTTTGGCCTGCACCTGGCCATCAAGGGTAGTGAGCTGCAGCTCACGGATGGCAGCGCGTTGTTGCCAGTTAAACCAGCTGGCGTCCAGACGCAGTCCGGCATCGGGGAGCCCTGTGGCTTGTAGCTCTGTGGCAAGGCTTAATTGCAGCTCGGTCAGATTGCCGTCGAGCTCTAGCGCCAGAGCGGACAGCTGATAGTCCGGTTGCTCAAGTGGCCAGTGTAATTCCCGGGCTCGCAATGTCAGTTGCAGCGGTAAGTCGGCGCTGAGCAAGGCCAGCCGCCCCTGTAACGCCAGGTTAAGTGGTCCGCTAGCATTAATCTCAGCAATCAGTTCTGCCAGCGAGCCGCGCAGTTGTCCCTGCAAACGCTGCCCGGCCAGGGCGGTGTCTTGCAGCAGGGCATCGAACTGCGCCGACAATGGGAAGCCTGTTGCTAAATCAAGATTGGCACTAAGCTGAGCTTGTAGCTGTGGGTGCGTCAGTTGTAAATCAAGCAGGCGCACTTGCCGTGGCGTTAGTTGGGCACTGAAGGTCAGTAGCGGCAAGCTAAAGTGCTGCTCGCCTTGCTGCAGCTCGCTATGACTAAGCTGAAAATCATCAATAAAAACCGATAACGGTAAGCTAAAGGGGCTAAGCTCTGGTACCGGATAGGCGGTCAGCGGTTCGGCGTCACCGCTACTTTCTGCAAGTGTGATAGCCAAACCGTCCAGTCGGCCTTGCTGTAACTGTAGTCGATTACCCCAGGCGTTCAGGCCAATGCTAAAATGCTGCCAGGCCAGTTGCTGCTCCGGCAAGTTAAGTTCTAGCCGTTCAATCAGCAGCCGTTCGACTTTTAATGGGATCGGAAATGCCAGGCCGGCGAGCCGTCGTGGCGCATTAGCCTCGGACGCGCCGATATGCAGCGTTGTCGGTTCGCTGTCAAGTGCCGGTTCAGCAGCAGTTGCCGCCTGCGCCGATGCCTGGTCACTAGACTGGCTGTTAATGGTGACGCCGTTTAGCGCTAACTCGGGAATACAGAGGCGGAACTGGATCAGGCAGCGTTTTTGTAGCCGCAGTTGTAGCTGCTCCAGCCTGAGCTCCAGCTCAGGGCTTTGATAACTTAGCTGATGGAGGGTTACGCCGCCAAGCCAGCTGCCGGAAGCCTCGGCAACCTTAAGTTCTGGCACGGCCTTTTCTGTCAGGTACAGGCTAAATCGTAAGCCAGACTGGCTAAACAGCAACCAGCACAGTAATAGTAACAATGCCCAGAGCGGCCAGAAAATGCCGCGGTCAAGCCAGGTTAGCAGGCGCTTCATAGCTCAGGCCCCAAAGAAAAATGCAGCTGAAAGGGCTTGCCTTCTGCATCCAAACCCCAGGCAAAATCAATCCGCACCGCACCTATAGGTGAGCCCCAGCGTACGCCAAAGCCCACGCCTTTTTTCCAATCCGGTGTCTTGGTCCAGGCACTGCCATAGTCAGCAAAGGTTGCCAGCCACCAGTTACCAGTTACCCGATATTGATATTCCAGCGAGGCGGTTGCCATATAGCGGCCACCAATCAATTCGCCGTCCTGGTTGCGGGGGGAAACGGACTCGTAGGCATAGCCGCGCAGATTATTATCGCCGCCGGCAAAAAAACGCAGTGACGGCGGTAAATTATCAACCGCTTCCATCAGCACTGCACCACCATCTAACCGGCTGACCAGACGATGCCGGTCACCAAAGCTGTCGATATAACCAGCGCGACCGCGTAAGCGGACAAAGCTGGCGGCAGAGCCCCAGCTCTGATCGGACACTTCGATCCCCAGTAGCAGACGATCCGCCCGGGTCGGCATGCCACTGCCGGTTTGCCGGCTGCGGGAAAAGCTGATCCCCGGCATAATTAAACTGCTGTTATCTTTCTGATCCGCCTGCGTATAGTCCTCATAGAGCCAGCGGATACTGGCGGTACGATACCAGTCATTGCGCAGCAGCCAGTGCCGCTCCAGTGCCAGATTCGATTCAATAGAGCGGGTGTCCTGATAATCACGGTTACGTAAGCCGTACTGCAATTGCCAAAAGTCAGTAGCAACGCTTTCCAGCGGCAGCCGGTAAGCGGCCTCAATACTTTGCTCCGCCCGCGACAACGCCAGTTTGCTGTTCAGGCTGTGGCCGCGATCATTTAACCAGGGCTTTAACCAGTTTAGCTTAAGCCGGGCGCCGACATCGTCGGAGTAACCAATACCGGTTTCGATACTGTTGCGTTTGCGTGGCGCCAGTTCAACATCGATCGGTAGCAGCCGCTGGTCGATAGCCTCAGTACTGGCCGTAACCAGGATAGACGAAAACCAGTTGGTATTGGCCAGTGCCTGATTTAGCTCACCCAGTTGGGTTGCCAGATAGGGGGCGTCAGGCTGAAAAGGTACCAGTGAGCTCAGGCGCTCAGGGGCAATTTGTGAGCCACTAAAGCGCACTTCGCCAAAGCGGTAACGCTGGCCGCTGTCAAAATGTAAGCGCACAAAAGCCTGACGGCGGGAGGGCGCGACTTCCAGCCGCTGCAGGCTAAAACGGGCGTCAAAATAGCCGCGACGCTGCGCCAGACTATTCAGGGCACTTTTGAAACTGTCATAACGACCATGGTGCACCACCTGACCGACCTGTGGTGCCTGGCGTAATAAATTCTGAAACTCGGGATCCGTGGCCGCATCGCCGAGCAATTGAATATCGGTCTCGCTGATCCGAATGGGCTCACCGGGTGTGACCTGAATTAATAAGCGGCTGCCATTGTTGCGCGTGCTTTGCAGCGTAATGGTAATCTCGCTATGGTAATAGCCCAACGCCTGCATCGCTTGCGCAATATCTTGCTCCAGCCGGGCCTGAAAGCGCAGCGAGGTCGAAATTTCACCTGCTGCGTAGCGGTCGAGGAATAACTTAACGTTATCCTCCAATTCGCCTGACAGACCTGTCAGGCGCAAGGTGGTTTGCGCCAGCACAGCAGGGCTTAGCAGTAGCAAGGTGAGTAACAAATAGCGCATTAAAATCCTGTTAGATGGCATCCCGTACAGCCAATACCGCGCATTCTGCAGGCAGCGGTATCGGTAAACCAACCTAAAGTGTACCTTAAGCCTGAACGCAGTACAGTAAAACTGAGGCCAACTGCGGGAATTTTCGCCAGTTAAAACGCGGTGTCTTGAAAGGATCACCTCTGACCAGCATTTCAGTTATACTGAGTGCCAAAAGTGCAAAAGGTTCACGCCGCGCGACGCTAGCGGCCAGCGTGAAACTGATAGTAGATAAATAACGGCGCAGACAAGGTGAAAGTATGCAGCAGGTGGTGATTAGCGGCTCAGGGTTATTTACCCCACAACACATTATTAGCAATGACGAGCTGGTCGTAAGTTTTAATCAATACGTTGATCAGTTTAATACCGAGCATGCGGCACAGATTGCTGCTGGTGAACTGGCGGCACTGGAGTATTCCAGCAGCGAATTTATCGAAAAAGCCTCCGGTATTAAAGCCCGGCACGTACTGTATAAGGATGGCATTCTTGACCCCAAGGTAATGCATCCGGTGTTTCGTAAGCGCGGCGAAGATGAACTGCCAGAAATGGTCGAAATGGCGGTGCAGGCGGCGACTCAAGCCTTAGCGCAAGCCAACAAAACCGCTGCCGATATTGATTTAATTATCTGTGCTGCTTCGAATATGCAGCGGCCTTATCCGGCGTTATCAGTGGAGCTGCAGCAGGCGTTAGGTGCCGGCGGCTATGCCTTTGATATGAATGTAGCGTGCTCTTCGGCGACCTTCGCGATCAGCAATGCGGTTAATGCTATCCGTGGCGGCAGTGCCAAAGTGGTGCTGGTGGTCAACCCGGAATTTGCCTCACCGCAGGTGGATTACCGCAGCCGCGACAGTCACTTTATTTTTGGTGATGTCTGTACCGCAACCATTATTGAAGCCGAGTCCAGCTGTACCAGTAGCCAGGCATTTCGCATTCTGGGTATGCGTCTAAAAACCACCTTCTCCAATAATATCCGCTGCGATATTGGCTATACCGAGCATTGCTTTAGTGAGCAGGACCCGAAGGCCCCGTTTTTTAAACAGCAGGGGCGTAAAGTGTTTAAAGAGCTGTTGCCGATAGTAGCTGAGGTGATTCTTGACGAAATGGCGGCACAACAGGTTACTGCCGACGATTTAAAACGGTTATGGCTGCATCAGGCCAATATCAATATGAATATCTTTGCGGCCAAAAAGATTCTCGGCCGCGATCCGTTGCCGGAAGAGGCACCTCTGGTGCTGGATACCTATGCTAATACGGCGTCGGCAGGCTCGATTATTGCGTTTCATAAATACCAGCAGGGGCTACAAAGTGGCGACAAAGCGATTCTTTGCTCCTTTGGTGCCGGCTATTCGGTGGGCTGCTTAGTACTGGAAAAGTGTTAAGGCGCTGCGCTTAAGCTGAATGGAGAAAGGGGCCTGGCCCCTTTTTTCAGAGCCGGATCACCGAGTTCTCGTCGTATGATACCCGCGATGGCAGATAGGCATCGGCGTCCTCGTCGTTAAGCCAGGTGCCACCATCAACCAGATAGCGGAATTGATACTCACTATTGACCGGCAAGGTTACAGTGGCACTGAATTCGCCACTTTTGCTTTTCTTCATCGGCAAGGCTGCCGGATCCCAATCGTTAAATTCCCCCAGTAAAGCAACCTGTGTCGCGGCTGGTAGCCTGTCGGCAGTCAGTTTAAAGGTCACTTTGCAAGCGGGTTTGGTCTTTAAATACTGCTTACTGATGCTCATTGCTCACTCCTGTTGCTTTGGCGTAACCGGTAACGCACCGGCTACCTGTTAAAACTAACCTAAAGTGGACTTTTTGCCAATGGTCAAAATTTACGCATTCGTTTGCAGTGCATAGCAGGTAACTTTGTAACAAAATATATTTCTGTTAACTCTATCGGCAGCGTTGTTTTAGTCTCTGATTAGTCAATAAATCTTTTCCAGGCTAATAATGGCGGGCTTTGTACAATCTGCCAGTAAGTTATTAGCGTAATACAAGCCTTGAAGGCCGGATATTTATGATTGAATTGAAATAAAAATTAACATTCATGCTACTGCAGCTTTTTTCATAGCAGGTAAAATTGATAGCAATAAAATTATAATTAGCGGGACATCGAGTTCATGGCAACAAAATTTATCAAAGTTGGATTACCGATCATTATTCTGATCAGTGCGGTGGTGGTAGCCATAGGGTTAGGCGCAATGCGAAAACCCCCGGCTAAGGTCGTTGAGCAACGACTGCCATTACTGGTCAATACCATTGAATTGGCACCTCAGGACCTTACCTACCGTATTGCCTCGCAAGGCACAGTATCACCCAAGTTAGAAACCACGCTGATGTCAGAAGTCAACGGCCGTATTATCCGGGTAGCCGAGAATTTTGTTGCCGGCGGTTTCTTTAAAAAAGGCGATTTATTAGTTCAGGTTGAACCGGCAGATTATCTGACTGCGGTGAAGGCAGCAGAAGCAGCATTGGCCGGTGCGAAAGCCCAGCTTGAAGAAGAGCGGGCGCGGGCGCGGGTTGCAGAAACCGAATGGCGCTCCTTTACCGAAGGTAAAGCACCTGCTTTGGGTTTACGCCAGCCACAGCTGGCCAGTGCGCTGGCTAATGTACAATCAAAAGAAGCTGAGCTGGAACGGGCGCAGCGTGATTTGGCGCGCACCGAAATCCGTGCACCTTACGATGGGATGGTACGCAGCCGGATGGCCAATCTGGGTCAGTTTATCAGCCGTGGTAGTCAGCTTGGCATGATCCTCGGTACTGAGGTCGCGGAAGTGCGCTTAGCTTTAACCGATACCGATTTTGGTTTCTTGCCACAACAACAGGCACAGGTACAGCAGATACCGGTGATCTTAAGTGCGACTATTGCTGGCCAACCGTTACAATGGCAGGCCAATATTGTTCGTACTGAAGGGGTGTTGGATGAACGTAGCCGGGTAATTTATGCCGTGGCAGAAATTCAGGATCCGTATCAGCGCGAAGGTACTGGCATACCGCTACAGTTTGGTCGTTTTGTGCGGGCCCAAATCAGCGGTATCGCCGCAACTCAGGTGACTAAGGTGCCACGGCATTTGCTGCGGCCGGGTAATCAGTTGCTGGTGGTTGACGCCGAGCAACAACTGCAATTTCGCCAGGTGCAACTTAGCCGCGCAGATGCCGACTTTGCTTATATCGGCAGTGGCTTTGAAGCGGCTGATCGGCTGGTCATTTCACCTGTGACCAACCCGCTGGCCGGGACCCAGGTACGGCTGACCGAACAGCAACCAGTCGCTGAGACTATCGCAAATGCTTCTGCAGTACAGCAGGAGGCGCAATAAATATGGATACCAATAAAGGCATCATCGCCTGGTTCGCCCGCAATAGCGTGGCAGCCAACCTGTTAATGGTCGTGCTGCTGGTAGCGGGTTTAGGCTCGGTCTTAACTATCAAAAAGCAAACCTTTCCGGAAATTGAAACTGAGGTAGTGATGATTCGGGTGCCCTATTTGGGGGCAGCGCCGCAGGAAGTGGAATCCGGAGTTATTGATAAAATCGAAGAAAGTATTCGCAGTGTCAATGGCATCAAGCGGGTGCGCTCCACAGCAGTTGAGGGGCTGGCGACCGTTAATGCTGAAATCGCTTCTGGTTACAACATTTCTGAAGTCATGGAGGAGATTAAAACTCAGGTCAACTCCATTTCGACCTTGCCGGAGCAAACCGAGCGGCCGGTGGTTTACCGCTTGCGCTTTCAAAGCAACGTAATGTGGTTATCGCTGTATGGCGAAGCCAGTGAGCAGACGCTGAAAGAGCTGGCGAAAAGTATTCGGGATGAAATTAAAAAACTGCCGGGTGTCAGTAAGGTTGATGTGGTAGCCGCACGCAATTATGAAATTGCTATCGAAATCCCGGAACACCGGCTGCGCGAGTATGGCCTGACCTTTGAGCAGGTGGTCAATGCGGTGCGTGGCAGTTCAGTTGATTTACCCGGTGGCGCTATCCGCTCGGAAAGCGGCAATATTTTGTTGCGAACCAAGGGCCAGGCGTATTACGAAGATGATTTTGCCAGTATCCCGTTAGTGCGCAATGCTGATGGCACCCGTTTGCTGCTGGGCGATATTGCGACTGTTACCGATGGCTTTATCGAGCGGGCCCGGCTGGCGACCTTTAATGGTCAGAACAGTGTGTCGATCAGGATTGATGCCGTCGGTGAAGACGATACTTTGCGTATTGCTGGCACGGTAAAAAACTATATTGAGAAGAAACGCCAGGAATTACCGGCATCGATTACGCTGGATTACTGGGGAGACTCCAGTTATTACCTGCAGGGTCGTCTGGATCTGATGACCAGCAATCTGTTGTACGGGGTCATTCTGGTACTGCTGGCGTTAACGCTGTTTCTGGAATTTAGGGTCGCGTTCTGGGTGATGGTGGGTATCCCGATCTGTTTCCTTGGCGCTCTGGCACTGCTGCCGCTGTCATTTTTTAATGTCTCGATCAATATGATCAGTTTGTTCGGCTTTATCCTGGTATTGGGGATAGTGGTCGATGATGCGATTATTATCGGCGAAAGCGCGTACAGTGAAATCGAGAAGCGCGGTAAATCAACTGACGCGGTCATCGCCGGCGCGAAGAAAGTCGCTATGCCGGCAACCTTTGGCGTATTGACGACCATTGCTGCCTTTGTGCCAATGCTAATGGTAGGTGGTGCACAGGCTGCGATTTGGGGCTCCATTGCCTGGGTAGTGGTGCTCTGTCTGGCATTTTCTATTATTGAATCCAAATTGATCCTGCCGGCGCATATTGCCAATATGGACACCAAACCCTGGGATCCAAACCGGGGCGGTGTTTATGCCTTAGGACGCTTCGGTAGTAATACGTTAAAACGGGTGCGCGGCGCCGTGTCGCGGGTGCTGTTTAACTTTATTGACAACCGCTACCGGCCCTTTATCGAAAGATGTATTGAGTATCGCTATGTCACTATGGCGGTATTTTTTGCCATGCTGATCCTGATGTTTGGTGTGATGTCGGCCGGCTTTGTGCGTTGGGTATTTTTCCCGAATGTGCCAAGCGACTTTATGCAGGCCAGTGTGCAGATGGAAGAAGGTGCCTCAAATGAGTCGACGGTGTTGGCGATCCAGGAAATCGAAGCCGCATTAATGCGGGTTGATCAGCAGCTACTGGCTTCAGGTGAGGACATGGTCGTGAAGCACCGGCTGGTGTTTTTAAACAGCGATACGGCTGGTCAGCTGGTCATTGAACTGGATAAAAGCGAAGGCCGTGAAATTGACGCTTTCGAGATCGCCCGCTTATGGCGCGAGCAAATTCCGGAGATCCCGGGTTTAAAAACCTTCCGCATCAATAATTCAACCATGGGCAGCGGTGCAGATATCGCGCTGCAATTACGTGGCCGTGATCTGCTGCAGTTGCAAGCCGCAACAGAAGAGTTAAAGGCGGCGCTGGCGGGTTATGAGGGCGTATTTGATATTGAAGATAACCTGCGTGGGGGCAATGATGAAATTGTGCTGGCGTTAAAACCGGAAGCCGACCTGTTAGGTTTGACTCTGGCTGATTTGGCGCGGCAGGTCAGAAATGGATTTTATGGTGCCGAAGCACAGCGCGTGCAACGCGGCGGTGAAGAAGTAAAAGTAATGGTGCGCTACCCGCGGGAAGAACGCCGTTCCTTGGGTGATTTGGAGAATATGCGGATCCGTACTGCTAATGGTGGTGAGGTGCCGTTTTCACAGGTAGCCAGCTATACCTTGCAACCAAGCTTTAGCGCCATTAACCGGGTCAATGGTGAACGGTCGGTGACCATTACCGCGGCGGCAGATAAGAGTCTGGTGGAGCCTGGCAAGGTGGTGTCTGAAGTGCGCCGTGGTATCCTGAAAGAACTGGAGCAAAAATATCCCGGCGTCAGTGGCCAGTTGGATGGTGCCAGCCAGGATGAAATGGATGCCCAGCGCGATCTAATGAAGGCTGCTGTGTTTGCGATGTTCTGTATCTATGCCTTAATGGCGATCCCGCTGAAATCCTACTCCCAGCCGCTGATTATTATGAGCGTGATCCCCTTTGGCCTGATCGGGGCGGTGATTGGCCATATGCTGCTGGGCTTATCGATGAGCATTATGTCGGTGTTCGGCTTAGTGGCACTGGCCGGGGTGGTGGTAAACGACAGTCTGATTATGGTGGACTTTGTTAACCGCGCCCGGGCACAGGGTGTGGCGATTAAGCAAGCCGTAGTCGATGCAGGAACGCAGCGCTTTAGGGCCATTTTACTGACTTCATTAACTACCTTTGTTGGTCTGGCACCGATAGTACTGGAGCGCAGTTTACAAGCGCAAATCGTGATCCCGATGGCAGTGTCGCTGGCATTCGGTATCCTGTTTGCAACCGTAATTACCCTGGTCTTGATCCCGGCACTTTATGTTATGCTGGAAGATGTAAAAAGACTGTTCCGTGGTAAGAAAGCCATAGCGGCGACCTCCGAGCAGGGCTTCTCTAAATAACATCTGCAACTGGCATAAGCGGAGGTTGAGTGACCTTGCTGCAACTGCTGACAGCGGCGATGCCGCTGTTCAGCGTTTTTATCCTCCTGGTATTATTGCGCCTGCCGGCCCGGCAGGCGATGCCATTGAGTTTACTGTTATCCGCGTTATTAGCCCTGTTGGTATGGCAGGTACCGCTATTACACTTAACGGCTGCCATCCTGGAAGGCCTGGTGATCGCTGCGACTATTCTGTGGATTATCTTCGGTGCTTTGGTGTTGTTAAAGGTCTTGCTGTTATCCGGCGCCATGGCGGTGATTAAACAAGGCTTTGCCCGGCTTTCTGCCGACAAAAGAGTACAGCTGTTGATTATTGGTTGGCTCTTTGTGGGTTTTCTGGAGGGCGCGGCCGGTTTTGGTACCCCGGCGGCGATCGTGGCGCCTTTGTTGGTGGCGCTGGGTTTTAGTCCACTCTCTGCCGTAGTGCTGGCACTGGTCGCGGATTCGGCGGCGGTGTCCTTTGGTGCTGTCGGTACGCCGGTATTGGTGGGGCTGGCACAAGGCGTACCGGGGATCAGCGCAGCAGAGCTGCAGCAAACGGCACTGCTGGCAATCAGTATCGATATCTTTGTCGCCAGTTTTTTACCTCTGCTGATGGTGCTGCTATACAGCCGCTATTTTAGTACTCAGGCCAACTGGCGTTATGGCCTGGCAGCCACGCCCTTTGCGTTATTCGCTGGCTTTGCCTTTACCTTACCAGCCTGGCTGGTGACCTGGTTGCTTGGTCCGGAGTTTCCCTCTGTCCTGGGTGCGTTATTGGGGCTGGCGCTAACCGCGACGGCTGCAAGGCGGGGCTGGTTAGTGCCAAAGCCTGTGACAGCTGACAACAGTCTGCCTGCTGCAGAAAACACGCCTGAGAATACAGCGCACAGCAGCCAGATACCGCTTTGGCAAGCCTGGTTGCCCTATGCGCTGGTGGCCACATTATTGGTGTTAACCCGGGTGCCGGAGCTGCCCTTTCGAGCGATGCTGCAGGGGCTAAATTGGCAATGGCAGCAGATCTTAGGCTCTGAACTCAGTGTTACGGTGGCGCCGCTGTATTTACCGGGTACGGTATTCCTGCTCACAGCCTTACTGGCACTGTGGCTGTTTAAGGCTAAGTTCAGTATGCTGCAGCAGGCGTTAACCCAGAGTAGTAAGATGCTGTTACCGTCCTGTATTGCGCTCGGTGCGGCGGTGCCGATGGTGCGGATTTTCTTGCATTCCGATGTTAACAGCGCCGGTTTACCGGCGATGCCGCTGGCGCTGGCTGAACTGGCGGCGGCCCACTTGGCAGACTATTGGCTGGGTTTTGCTGCCATTGTTGGTGCCTTAGGCTCTTTTATTGCTGGCTCTGCCACCTTCTCTAATCTGATGTTTGGCAGCTTTCAGCAGCAGATGGCACTGCAGGCGGAATTGCCGCAGTCTCTGGTGCTGGCGCTGCAAATGCTTGGCGCCAACGCCGGCAATATGATTTGTGTGGTCAATGTGGTAGCAGCGGCCAGCGTAGTGAATTTACATGGCCGCGAGGGGGAGATTATCCGTTATACATTGTGGCCGATGCTATTTTATTGCAGTGGGGCGGCACTGGTGGCGTACTGGTTTTTCAGCTAAGCTGAAAGAAAACAAGGACCCTTATGAAAATTATCTTTCGTGCCAACGATATATTGGAAGCTCATATTATCGCCGGGATGCTTAATAGCCAGGGGATTGACACCTACGTCGGCGGTCATTATCTGCAAGGTGCGGTAGGGGATCTGGCGGCCCTGGGTTTTGCCAATGTCTTTGTCGCTGACGAACAGGCGGAGCAGGCTGAACAACTATTACAGGATTATCAGCAAGCGGAACTGGTTGATTTTCCGCTTACTGATGAAGATGGCCTGGCACCGGCCGGCTAGCCGGCACCAATAGCACCACAGCGCTTTAACACTCGATAATATTTACCGCCAGACCACCGCGTGAGGTTTCTTTGTACTTGGTCTGCATATCCTTACCGGTATCCCACATGGTTTTTATCACCTTATCCAACGATACCTTGTGATCGCCACTGCCGCGCAGTGCCAGTCGCGAAGCGTTAATGGCTTTAATCGAACCCATGGCATTGCGTTCAATACAGGGCACCTGCACTAAACCGCCAACCGGATCACAGGTTAAGCCCAGATTATGCTCCATGCCAATCTCGGCTGCGTTCTCAACATGCTGTGGGCTGCCACCAAGAATTTCGGTAAGTGCCGCTGCGGCCATTGAGCAGGCCACGCCAACCTCACCCTGACAGCCCACTTCGGCGCCGGATATCGAGGCATTTTTCTTATACAAAATACCAATGGCGGCCGCGGTTAACAGATAGCGACTGGCGATTTCCGGGCTGACCGGCTGAATAAATTTGTCGTAGTACATTAATACCGCCGGAATAATGCCGGCAGCACCGTTAGTCGGCGCAGTAACGACCCGGCCACCAGCGGCGTTTTCTTCGTTTACTGCCAGCGCAAACAGATTGACCCAGTCCATTACCTGCAGTGGATCGGCACTTTTCTCTGCCATCAGCTTTTTATGTAAGGCGGGGGCGCGGCGTTTCACTTTTAAGCCACCGGGTAAAATACCCTCGGTGCGAATACCGCGTTCAATACAGGCGCGCATGGTCAGCCAGATATTATTCAGCTCGCTTTCAATTTGCGCACTGCTGCGTAGTACGCGTTCGTTTTCATGCATTAAGCCTGAAATTGACAGGCCATGCTCTTTACAGAGTGCCAGCAATTCGGCGCCGGACTCGAACGGATAGGGGGGTGGGTTAGCCGCGGCAAACTGACTGGCTGCCTCTTTTTCTTTGGCAAAATCTTCGGCCTTCACGATAAAACCGCCACCAATGGAAAAGTAGACTTCGCTTAGCAGCACATTTTTTTCGCTGTCATAAGCAATCAGTTCCATACCATTGGAGTGCTCTTTTAGCGTTTTACGACGGTGAAACACAATGGCGCCATCGCGTGGAAAATTCACCGCGTGCTGCTGCGCCAGTTGTAACTTTTGGCTGTCATGCACCTGGCGCAGAATACCTTCTACCGCATCCGGGTCGACGCTTTCCGGCAAGTAACCAGACAAGCCCAGGATCACTGCCTTGCCGGTGCCGTGGCCAATACCGGTTTGGCCAAGCGAGCCGAATAATTCCACTTTTACGCTATCACAACGGCTTAACAGTTGCTGTTGTTGCAACTGCTCAGTAAATTTCTTTGCAGCACGCATTGGGCCCACCGTGTGGGAGCTGGAAGGGCCAATGCCAATACTAAACATATCAAATGCACTAATGATCATAAATACGACTTTTTATAGTTAGAGTAGGGAGCGTTATTGCCGTTATTCTAACTGATGCAGAGTCTGGCTGTCAGGGTACCAGAGGTCTGTTCAGTGTCTGCAGCAGCTCTATTCAGAGTCTTTTTTCGCGCGAGAGTGCAGTTTTCTTTACAAAATTTGCATATCGCAGGCTGTGCTTAACGGATCTGTGCTAACAGCTGTTGAATAATGCCGGCCGTGGCGCCCCATATCAGCTTATCCTGATAGGGCATCACGGTCAGGTTTTGTTGTTTACCGCGCCACCAGACAGGCCATCCCTGCTGGCTGGCCGGGTCCAGAAAAAAGCTAAGCGGTACTTCAAAGACTTCACTCACTTCCTGTTGATTCAAACGGTAGGCCTGGCCCGGTGTAACCAGGGCGACGACCGGACTAATATGAAAGCCAGTTAATGTTTGTAGTGGCCGTAATTCACCCAGTACCCGGATAGTGGTTGCTGGCAAGCCTATCTCCTCTTCTGCCTCGCGGCAGGCCGCCTGAACCGCCGTCTCACCGGTTTCCAGCATGCCACCGGGGAAGCTGATTTGCCCCGGATGATGGGCCAGGGTCAGAGCGCGGCGCGTAAACAGCAGGTGTAGCTCATCGGCATAATGTAGCAGGGGAACCAACACAGCGCTGCGCCTTAGCCCGGTAACAAGCGGCTGCGGCCCGGTTGCAGGCAGTGGTCTGAGTAGATAGTGGTTCAAAAATTGTTCGGCTTGCACCTGCTGTTTATTCCTTTAAGCTCGCGGTATCGCAGTTAATACCGGCAGAATTTTTGCGACTTTATCCAAAGTTTCCTGATATTCGCTGTCGGCTTTGGAGTCTGCCACCAGACCACCACCGGCCCAGCAATAGATCTGCCCCTGTTCGCACACCAGGGTGCGGATAGCGATATTGGTATCCATACGGCCGGTGCTGCTGATATAACCGATAGCGCCGCAATAGACACTGCGCCGGTGGGGTTCCAGCTGTTCAATTAACTGCATGGCACTGATTTTCGGGGCGCCGGTAATAGAGCCACCCGGAAAGGCCGCCCGCAATAGATCACAGGCGGTATTCGGCACTGCCAGGGTACCGGTAACGGTACTAACCAGATGATGCACGGCCGGAAAGCTTTCAATGGCAAACAAGGCCGGTACCTCAACCGAACCCGGCTGACATACTTTACCCAGATCGTTGCGCAGCAAATCGACAATCATCACATTTTCGGCGCGATCTTTCGTCGAGGTTTGCAGATTTTCGGCTTCAATCTGGTCGGTTTGGGCACAGAGACCTCGCGGTCGGGTACCTTTAATCGGCTTGGTTTCAATCTGACCATCCTGCAGCAGCAGAAAACGTTCCGGCGAGATACTGAGCACCGCAGCGGCTGGCAAGCGGATAAAGGCCGAGAACGGTGCTGCATTTTTTTGCCGTAGCTCTAGATACGCCTGCCATTCGTCGCCCTGATAGGCAGCGCTAAAGCGCTGTGCCAGATTGATTTGATAGCAGTTACCGCTGCTTAACTCTTGCTGTACCCGGGCGAATTTATGCTGATACTCAGCCTGAGTCATATTGGCTTGCCACTCACTTTGCAAACTAAAGGGGCTGCTTAGCGGCGGTTGCGTGCGTAATCTTTGCTGCAACTTATGCCAGTGTTGTTCTGCATCCTGCCGGTAGTCGGTGTACCAGAGCTGCTTCTGTTGTTGATCATAAATCAGCGCCCATTGATACAGACCCAGCGCCATATCCGGAAGCTGTAAATCAGCCTGCGCCTGCTCCGGCAATCGTTCCAGATAGCGGCCCAAATCATAACCAAAATAACCAAGGGCGCCACCGACAAAGGGCAGCTCACTGTGACAGGGCGTCGCAAAGTAACGCTTTAGCGCACAGTCTAATACCTTGAACGGATCGGTTGTGTAATGATGGCTGCCGTGCTCGTCGGTCAGGATGGTGTTACCGTGCTGGCTATGCAGGGTTGCCACCGGCTGTGCCACCATAATCTGGTAACGGCTGTTCGGGTGACTGGCATCCGCGGAATCGAGCAACATTGACCAGGGCTCGCTGGCAAAATGAGCAAAGATCTCCAGCAGAGAAAATTCGGGTTCAGATTTGGCGTCGTATATCAGATACTGCTGCATGATTTGGACTAGCCGCTGTTGGGGATGCGCGCTATCATACCAGCACCCACACTAATAGTTAAATGTCTCGCCGCTTGGGCGACAGAGGAAGGGCAAGCATGACGGTTATTCGCCAACAAGATTTTATTGAAAGCATCGAAGATGCGCTGCAGTACATCTCCTATTATCACCCGCTGGATTTTATTCAGGCACTGGAAGTGGCTTATCACAAAGAGCAAAACCAGGCCGCGAAAGATGCCATTGCACAAATTCTGATTAACTCGCGGATGTCAGCCGAAGGCCATCGTCCAATCTGTCAGGATACCGGCATTGTTACCTGCTTCGTTAAGATTGGCATGGAAGTGAAATGGGATAAAACAGACCTGACGGTGCAGCAAATGGTGGATGAAGGCACCCGCCGTGCTTATATGAACCCGGATAACCCGCTGCGGGCCTCTATTGTTGCCGATCCGGCCGGATTACGCAAAAACACCAAGGACAATACGCCAGCGGTAGTGCATATCGATCTGGTGCCTGGTCATCATGTCGAAGTGATGATCGCCGCTAAAGGCGGTGGTTCAGAAAATAAAACCAAGATGGCAATGCTGAACCCGTCCGATTCTATTGTCGATTGGGTGCTGGAAACCTTGCCAAAAATGGGTGCTGGCTGGTGTCCGCCGGGCATGCTTGGCATCGGTATTGGCGGTACGGCGGAAAAAGCCGCGGTGCTGGCGAAAGAATCGCTGATGGAGCCGGTGGATATTCAGGAGCTGCTGGCCAGAGGGCCGCAAAACGCGGAAGAAAAACTGCGGTTAGAGTTGTATGAAAAAGTGAACAAACTGGGCATTGGCGCCCAGGGCCTGGGTGGCTTAACCACGGTCGTAGATGTCAAAATCAAATCAGTACCCACCCATGCGGCCTCATTGCCGGTGGTGATGATCCCGAACTGTGCCGCCACCCGCCATGTGCATTTCCATTTAGATGGTTCTGGCCCGGCCGATATTACGCCGCCGAAACTGGAAGACTGGCCGCAGGTGACCTGGGAGCTTGGTAGCAATGTGCGCCGGGTCAATCTGGATACCGTGACGCCAGAGGATGTACAAAGCTGGCAAGCCGGTGAAACTGTGCTGTTAAGCGGTAAGATGTTAACCGGCCGTGATGCGGCACACAAACGCATTGCCGATATGCTGAATAAAGGCGAAGGTTTACCACAAGGCGTCGATCTGAAAAATAAATTTATCTATTACGTTGGCCCGGTTGATGCCGTACGTGATGAAGTAGTAGGCCCGGCCGGCCCGACAACCGCGACCCGGATGGATAAGTTTACCGATATGATGTTGTCGCAAACTGGTCTGCTGGGCATGATTGGTAAATCCGAGCGCGGTGATCAAACGGTTGAGAGTATCAAACAGCATAAAGCTGTTTATCTGATGGCCGTGGGCGGCGCCGCTTATCTGGTGTCGAAAGCCATTAAGAAAGCCCGGGTCGTGGCCTTTGCCGATCTGGGTATGGAAGCGATCTATGAGTTTGAAGTCGAAGATATGCCGGTAACTGTAGCAGTGGACAGCAACGGTAATAACGTGCATAAGCAGGGGCCGGCAATTTGGAAAGCCAATATTGCTGAGCTGGATGCCAAACTGAAAGCCTGATTCTAACAAGGCCGCAGCGATGACTGCGGCTTTTTACTAACTGGGGGAACCATGAAACATCTGAGTTTAGTGGCGTTAGCACTCTTTAGTGCTGGTGCGCTGGCCAAAGGACCACTGACGGTCGAACATCTGAATCAACATAATAAAGTTGGTAATCTGGCTTTGTCGCCGGATGGCCGTTCGCTGGTTTATAGCCAGACTAACGGCGGTTTTGCGCCGGCTGATACCAGCCATGATCTCTATTTAATGCAACTGGGTGAAAATCGGCAAGTTCGCCGTTTAACCGAAAACAGCAGCCGCGAAACAGCGGTGCAGTGGCACCCGGATGGCAAGAGTATTTTCTTTTTAGCTAATCGCACTGGCAGCACCCAGCTGTGGCAACTGGCGCTGGAAGGCGGTGAAGCCCGGCAGGTGACCCGGCTACCCTTACCAATTAACGGCTTTAAACTGGCCAGCGATGGCAAAACCCTGGCGCTGAGTTTAACAGTGAAACCCGGTTGTCAGACACTGCAATGTACGCTGGATGCTAAAGCGAAAGAAGCGGAGCGCAAAGATACGGCGCTGGCCTATGATCAGTTGATGGTTCGGCATTGGGACCACTGGCTGGATCAGTATCGTGAACATCTGCACGTGGCGGTGCTCGGCGATGCCCCTGTTACTGATGCGAAAAACCTGATGGCCGACTGGAATACCAATATCGCCGGTATCAGCGAAGTGGCCTTTACGCCGGATAATCAGCAACTGGTGTTCAGTGCCAAGATCCCGGCGGTTGATCAGGCCTGGCACACTAACTTTGATTTGTTTCAGGTGTCGATTAATGGTGGTGAGAAGGTCAATCTGACGGCCGACAATCCGGCCTGGGATGCCAAACCCAAGTTCTCCAATGATGGCCGTTTTCTGGCCTATCTGGCGATGCAAAAGCCGGGCGCTGAGGCGGATCGTTTTGGCCTGATGTTGCTGGATTTGATTACCGGCGAGCGCAAAGAAGTGGCGCCGAACTGGGATCGCTCGATTTCTGATTTCTATTTTGGCCGTGATAACAGAACCATCTATGTCACCACTCAGGATGTCGGGCAGTACAGCATCTACGCCATTAACACCAGTTTTGGCGATGTGATTAAACTGTATGGTGATGGCTATGCCGGTAATCTGCAAGTTGCGGCGGATAAGCTGGTATTTACCAATCACCGGCTGAATATGCCAGCCGAAATTTTCCAGACCAATGCGGATGGTTCACAGCCACAGCAGTTAACTCAGGTTAATGCCAAATGGGCTGAAGGCATTCAGTTTGGTGACTTTGAGCAGTTTAGCTTTAAAGGCGCGGAAGATGCGACCGTCTATGGTTATCTGGTTAAACCCTGGAACTTTGAGCCAAACAAAAAATACCCGATGGCGTTTTTAGTGCATGGCGGCCCACAGGGTAGCTTTGGCAATATGTTTAACGAGCGTTGGAATGCCCAGCTGTATGCCGCCAAAGGCTATGCGGTGGTGATGGTCGATTTCCATGGTTCTACCGGCTATGGTCAGGCCTTTACCGACTCGATCAGCCGCGATTGGGGTGGTAAGCCGCTCCTTGATCTGCAAAAAGGCTTTGCGCATGTGGTGCAGGCCTATCCGTGGATCGATGGCAACCGTGCCTGTGCGCTGGGCGCCTCTTATGGCGGCTTTATGATGAACTGGATCGCCGGTAACTGGCCGGATGGCTTTAAGTGTCTGGTCAATCATGCCGGTTTATATGATATGCCAAGTTTCTACGGCAGCACCGAAGAGCTCTGGTTTCCGGAGTTTGATTTAGGTGGCACGGCCTGGAACCCGGAATCAGACTATCAGAAATTTAACCCGGCGGCGCATGCCGATAAATGGCAAACGCCGATGCTGGTGATCCATGGCCTGAAAGACTATCGGGTACCTTATGCGCAGGGCTTAGGCGCCTTTACTAACCTGCAGCGCAAGGGCATTGAATCGCGCCTGGTGATCTTCCCGGATGAAAACCACTGGATCTTAAAGCCGGATAACCGGGTGCGCTGGTATAACGAAGTGTTCCAGTGGCTGGAAAAATATACCCGTTAGAATGCTAGGTCGTTGTGAAAAACCCCGCGCTGTTTGGCGGGGTTTTTTATTTGCCAAAGCGCGACACGAAATGACGTAACAGGGAGTTAGGGCGTGTTGACGTTTACTGCTTGTTTTTGCAGCCCTTTGGCTGGTGTTTATACAAGGCAGAGCTTGTGATGTGTAGTTATTCAACATGAACAAGCGATAACGTAGTAGAAACGCCAGCCAAACGCTGCCCGGAGGGTTCGCGCTGGCGGCGCTTTGCTCTTTGTCACTCGTCACTTATTTAGAATGACTAAACTGCGCTCCTCGTTTCGCGATCAAAACGCCGCCAGTGCGAACAAAATCTAAG